>Ga0068876_10001714_pt1 | contig 16780 bp, 12 predicted proteins | sample NOAtaG_6_FD_66442 | JGI IMG/M metagenome (GOLD analysis project Ga0068876, IMG submission 66442) | Freshwater lake microbial communities from Lake Erie, under a cyanobacterial bloom - NOAA_Erie_Diel5S_2200h metaG | ecosystem: Environmental > Aquatic > Freshwater > Lake | place: USA: Ohio, Lake... | reverse complement strand
GAACCATCGAGACCGAGTGCTTGGCGCAACATTTCCGCGCCAGTCATCTGCGGCTTCTTTGCGCGTTCCGCGAGCGCTTCTGCGGCAGCAGCAAGATCGGCGTGATCGAGTGCTACCCAGCGGCCGTTTGCGCGAACGAGTGGACGTGCTTCTTTGGCCAGTCGTGCGATATCGGCAGCGGTGAGTTCGATGTCGTCGAATACTGCTGTCCAGCTCACGTTCGCGAGTTGATGCGCGCCAACCGAAGTTTCACCGTTGGATTCGGCGAAGATGCGAAGCGACGGCGTGGGCTTGCGGCGTGACAGTGCAGGTACACGCATTTCGAAACCGGCGTCGGCAAGAACGAGTCCGATTTTGGACATCAGTTCCCAGGCTTCTTCTTGGCTAAGAACGACCTCGCCGCGACGGAGGCTGCCCGGACGCAGGAGCGGTGGGTAGAGGCGTTCAAGGCGAACGAGATTGCCTTCGAGTTCGCGGCGCTGATTGCCAGCGTTCACAAGCGCAACTTCGACAGGAACGAGTTGTTCACCCTTACCCGGCGCAAAGACTGCGAGATGCCACGCATCGCCAGAATCGGGTGGGTCGAGTTGCACGATGAGTGGCCGATAGTTGCGCGACATGACTGGAGTCGCCCAACGTTCAAGTGCATTGGTGAGCTCGCCAGCAAGACCTGCGGGAATGTCGAATGGGGCTCCATCGAGTCGAGAGAGGAACGATTCGGCCGCTGCTGCGATGGTCTTGGGATCGTCAGGAGCGGCAGGAACCTCGACGCGTCGCGCAGCGTCGTGGCAGATGACGTCGACAACCTCGCCGAGTACCGAACGGGCCATAGTGCCGCCGTCGACTGACGGCGAAAGTGCAGCGACAGCGCCAGGCATGGCATCGCCAATGATGCGAAGGCGATCGGCATCGATAAGCGCTGGTTGCCACGTAACGCCGAAAGCACTGCGGTTCTGATTGCGACGGCCCGTGCGTGACCGTCGGAGTGTTGGGGTCATCGCTCCACGAGCAGCAAGCGACACCGCCCATGCAGCGACGATCGAAAGCCAACGGGCTGAGGGGCCGATTTCGTCTTCCGGTGGATCGGAAGAAAGGGCGAGGAGCCAGCCGAGAACATCGCTGGTGTTGGCTTCGAGCGCAACGGTCTTCTCTCCGCTGGGAAGCGTGACCGGTGAACGTCCACCCCACATTTCTGGCGCGTCTGTTGCAGCGAGAACTGTGCGCAGTTCTTCGACGGTGCTTGGCGGAGCCTCGGGTCCACCGAGCCAAGCAACGAGTCGACCGTTGGCCCATGAAAGCTGGAGTGCATTGACTCCAACGGCAAGCTCGCCTGGTTCGGGTTCGATTCCCAAAAGTCGGTCGAGCGCGAGTTCAAGTTTGCGCTGTTCGTTGTCGAGGTCGGCGATGACCTGTTGGTCGTCGGGTTGACGGCGAGCGCGTAAGCGATCGAGTGCTTCGTCGGTGTCGTTGAGTCGCTCGATGAGCACGCGCTGCCATGCGGCTTTGTGTGCTTCGAGGATGGAGAGGTCTTCCGCTGAAGCTTCGCCCCAGGCAGCGGCTTCGACCATCGTTTCAAAGCGCGCGCCGTGAACGTCGATGGTGGGCGCGTCGGCGCGCACATTGAGTTCTTTGGAGGTTTCGATCGGTTCGATCTCGAGTTCTTCAGGCACAAAGGTCCTTGGTGGTTTCGTGCAGTCTCCGTGCGTTGCGACTGCTCGTGGTGCCGTTTCCCCGGTTGGCACCGGTCATGCTCCGCAACGCTCCGCCCCTCACCCACGAGGAGATCGGCCGCTGCGTGCCGTACGGCTCCGGACGGAATGGGGAGGTCCAGAGCGATGAAGAACTCTGCTGGCCTGCATCGGCCACCAGGTGTCGTCATCCGCCCGGTCGGGCTGCGAACGCTTCTCCGCGACCCAGATCGGTGTCCTCACCCTATCGGGACTTGGTGTGAAGCGGACAAATTCGCCCCTGGGTGCCGCGTGTCTGCAGATCGGCCTCGGAAGCGAGGCCTCGTCTAGGTTCGTTTCGTGACCCGCGCCATTACCGGAGACGTCTCAGGAGCCCTCGCAGATCTCGGAATTTTGGTTCCGCTGACCGCTGCTCTGGTGGTCGTCAATGGCCTCGACGTTGGCTCGGTCCTTTTATTGGCAGGGCTCCTGGTCGTAACCGCAGGTTTGGTCTTCCGAATTCCCTTTCCAGTCCAGCCCCTGAAAGCGCTCACAGCGCTTGCTGTTGCACAGCGCCTTGGTCCGGATGTGATCCACGCTGCCGGTCTAGAAATTGGCATCGTCCTGATGCTCATGTCTCTGACAGGGCTCGCGACGTTGATGTCGAAGTTGTTTACGAAGCCAGTCGTTCGTGCGTTGCAGTTTGGTGTGGGTTGGCTGCTGGTTGTGACTGCGGTGAAGTTGGTAGTGAACCCCCCTGCAGTTTTCGTCAATTCGCCGTCGTCGCGAACAGGGTTGCTGCTTGCGGCGGCGACGGTTGTGGTCGTGGTGATCGCAGCATGGAGACGCTGGTATCTACTGAGCATCGCACTCGTGGTGGCTGGTGTAATTGTGACGTTGCTCGTAGAACAGCCAACTTTTGCTGGGCCATCGATCGATCTTCCGACGTTCTCGATTCCTCCGTGGTCTGTTTTTGGCACCGCATTTGTTTTGCTAGTGATTCCGCAGATTCCATTGACGTATGGAAATGCTGTCGTCGGTGTGAGCGACCTCGCGCGCGAGCAATTTGGTGAACGGGCAACTCGAGTTTCTCCGGCGAGAGTTGCGTTGGTCTGTGGGTTGGGGAATGTCGCATCCGCGACATTCGGCGGAATGCCGATGTGTCATGGATCAAGTGGGCTGTCAGCTCATGTCCGTATGGGTGCACAAACATGGAAGATGAACGCAATGCTGGGTGGCACTCTGATCACTCTTGGAGTGTTCTTTTCCGACCAAGTGTTGGAGATGTTTGGGTTGCTGCCAGTATGGGTTTTGGCGGGTTTTCTTGCATATGCGGGAATTCGCCACGCAATGCTTGTCCTCGACCTTGAGCCGATTCAGATTGCACTTGCTATCGCTGCAGCAGCGGTAGGCATCTGGACATCGAATTTGGCCTATACGACGGCGATTGCTCTGGTTATTGCGCAGGCTCCCGTGGTTTACAACCGAATTCGAAATGGCCGGCACAAGGATGCGGCCTCGTTGTGAAAAAGAACGGAAGCGGTTTTGCAGCGCTTCGTCATCGCAACTTTCGTCTGTACCTGATGGGCCAGGGGCTTTCACAAGCCGGTACGTGGATGCAAACCGTTGCGATGGGTTGGTTGGTTCTGAAAGTCACCGGTAGTGGCGGAATGTTGGGACTCGTCAGCGCCGCACAGTTCATGCCAACTCTTTTGTTCGGTGCGTTCGCCGGAACACTTGCTGATCGCCACAGTCGTTGGCACATGTTGCAGATCACGCAAGTTCTTGCCGCAGTGATCGCAATTGCGCTTGGAGTGATGGTGGTGACCGACACCATCTCCATTTGGAGTTTGTTTGTCCTCGCCGCCGCATTCGGAACGGTGAACGCGTTTGATATGCCGATTCGTTCATCGTTTGTGTACGAGTTAGTTGGACCAGACGACATCACAAGTGCGGTGGGAATCGGAAGCACGACGAACAATGTGGCTCGAATCATTGGCCCCGGAGCTGCTGGAGTGCTGATCGCTGCTTTTGGACTTGCTGTTCCTTTTCTCGTGAATGGGGTCAGCTTCCTCGCCATCACGGTTGCCCTCTTGCTCATGCGTCAATCGGAATTCGTTCCGAAGGCGCCAGTGAAGAGAGAGAAAGGTCAAATTCGCGAAGGCATAAAGGTCGTGTGGGCTGACTCGCGACTCCGAACGCCAATGCTGATGACGGTTGTCATCGGGATGCTCGCATACGAAAACCAGATTTCGCTTCCGTTGTTTGCGAAGTACACCTTCGACAGGGAAGCAACTGGTTACGGCATTCTCTCGTCGGTTATGGGGGTCGGCTCGGTTATAGGCGGACTACTGATCGCACGCTTTGGGAGAGCTACACACAAACGTTTGGGGTTTGCAGCAGCGTTTCTCGGTGGCTCGATGCTTCTTGCTGCGGTGATGCCAACCTTCTGGACGATGTCAGCGGCGTTGTTGCTCGTCGGAGCTGGAAGCGTTGCGTTCATCACCATGAACTCCGCGACCCTGCAACTCACCTCACCGGTCGAGGTTCGCGGTCGTGTGATGGCGCTCTACATCACCGCAATCATTGGTACGACGCCCGTTGGCGGTCCGATCATCGGCTGGATTGGCCAGCACATCGATCCGAGGGCCACTTACATCACTGGTGGTCTCGCTTGTCTTCTGACCGCAGCGTTTGCTTGGCCATCGCTTCGACGTTCAACCGAAGAAGCCTTGCCCGCAGAGGAAGAAGAGGCGATTCACCGCTCGGCGATTATTGATGCTGAGACACTCGTCGGTGACCTCGATTCGGAGATTCCGATCAATTTGCCCACTGAGAAATGAGCCTTTCCTAGGGGGTGACGGTGCAACTCAGTTGTGGGCATGGTTCACTTGAGGACGAGCAATCATTCAGACGCCCTGAGCGGTCAGAAAGGACCAGAGATGGTCGCAGTCATCATCATTGTCGTGGTCGTTGCACTTCTCGCACTGCTTCTTGTCGGCTCCTATAACGGCATCGTTCGAATGCGAAACCAGGTCGATAACGGCTGGTCGCAAATCGATGTGCAAATCAAACGTCGCGCAGATCTCATTCCGAATCTTGTCGAGACGGTAAAGGGATACGCGGCGCACGAGTCAGGAACTTTTGAAGCCGTCGTTGCCGCTCGCAATGCGTCAGTTGCGGCAAATTCTCCCTCCGAAGCAGCTGCTGCTGAGGCTCCCATGGTTGCCGCCCTCGGCAAGATCTTTGCGCTTGCTGAGGCGTATCCGGATCTCAAAGCCGATGCGAATTTCCGACAACTGCAATCTGAAATCACGGCAACGGAAGATCGAATCGCCTACGCGCGTCAGTTTTATAACGACTCTGTCACCCGCTACCACAACAAGATCGACACATTCCCGGGTGTGGCTGTTTCCAAGATCGGGAGTTTCCCTCATCGTGAATTGTTCGAAGCCGATGAAGCAGATCGCGCAGTTCCGAAGGTTGAGTTCTGAGACTCATTTCTGTTGTTCTTCTGATCGCGGGTTTTGATGGCTGACGCCGCAAGTTTCATTGACCACAAGCGCAAGAACAAGCGTGCGAGTTTTGTCATTCTCGCCGGTGTTTTCGCACTCCTGTTTATCGTTGCCAATGTCATCGTTGGCATATTTGGTGGCTACTCGAAACAGGAATGTGGCGTAGCAACTCGCGATATCTACGGTCGCATTTCGCAAGATTGTCAGAGCAGTTTCAATTTCAATGGTGCTGTTCTGATTCTGACGGTTCTGTTTGTGCTCGGTTATCTACTCCTTGCCTGGTTGTTCTCCGCCTCGGCGGCGCTCAGCATGGCGAAAGCTCGACCAGCCGATGGGCCAGAGTTTTCAGAACTCCGGAACATCGTTGAACAAATGGCTATTGCCGCTGGCATTCCTGTTCCTTCGGTCTTCGTTGTTGATGATCCCGCGCCGAATGCATTTGCTACGGGGCGCAATCCGAAACATGCAGCGATCACTGTCACCACAGGTCTGTTGGCAGTCATGTCTCCACGAGAGTTGCGCGGAGTCATTGCTCACGAGACCGGTCACATCGTGAACCGTGACATTGCAGTCACAACGCTCGCTGTGCTGGCTGTCGGTGCGATTGCAGTCGTTGCGCAGATCGGCATTCGTATCGGCTTCTTCAGTGGGGGCCGACGTAATGAAGCGGCAGGGGCGATGATGCTTGTGGGAATCGTCCTCTACCTCATTGCCGTCCCCGCCGGAATGCTTATGCGGGCAGCGCTTTCGCGAAAGCGGGAGGGAATGGCAGATGCCACTGCTGTCGAACTCACGCGTGAGCCGGCCGGAATCCGTTCTGCACTCGAGAAACTCGAAGCGGACACAACCGTGATTTCGAGTCCTTCGGCGGCGAGTGCTCACCTGTGGATCGAGTCGCCCCTTGAGCGTGGCGGGAGTGAAGGCATTCAGGGAGCGTTCGGTCGCCTTATGGACACCCATCCGCCGTTGGCGGAGCGAATCGCAATTCTTCGTGCCATCGAAGGCCTTGATCCCGAGGGCCGAGGGCCGAATGATCCCCCCTCTTCCCCAGCCTTTTCTTGAGTTCACTGAGGTAATGGTGTGAACCCCCTCAGCATTGGCCATACTTGTGGACCGGTTTCAGGAAGGCATTCATGAAGTTCACTGTCGGTTCCAAGGTCATCTATCCCGCGCACGGCACTGCCGAGGTCACTGGTCGTTCGACCCGAGTGGTCGATGGCAAGAAGGTCAAGTACCTCGAGCTGTCGGTTGCGGCTGGTGACGACTCATGGCGCGGCGGGAATCTCAAGGTGTCGGTGCCCGAGGATCGTGCTGAAGACCTCGGTGTTCGTCAGGCCATTTCTGAAGAAGAGGTCGAAGACGTACTCGCAGTGCTCGCAGTTCGTAACGTTCGCGTTCCTACAAACTGGTCACGTCGTTTCAAGAACCATCAAGAGAAGATGAAGTCTGGCGATATCTACGAATGCGCCGAGGTTGTTCGTAACCTCGCTCTTCGAGATCGTCAGTCATCGCTTTCAAGTGCCGAGAAGGCCATGCAAATTCGTGCGCGTCGTATTCTCGTTTCGGAGCTTGCAGTTTCTTGGAACACCACGATGGAAGATGCCGGCGCTCGCGTCGACACCGTTCTCGCCGAGGACTAAGCCCTAGTCCGCTTTCTTGGCGGGTTGGATGACATCTTTCAGAGCTTCATCGGAAAGGACGAACGCATCGTTCGTAGCTTCCGCGCCTGGCTCCACAAGCTCCGGCCATTGCGTGCCGGGTAGCACTGCAACTTCGAAGAGTTCGGTGACTGATCCTTCGAAGCGCATGAAGCCGACGACTTCGCCAGTGTTGATGTCGACGGCCCAGACGCCGCATTCGCGCGGTGTGTCTGCTTGAGTGATTGGAAGACCATCGAACACCGTCTCGCGAACTTTCGAGAGACCGATGAATGCGATGTTTCCGACGAACGAGAGACCACGGGTGAAGCCGGGGAGAATCGCAATGGTTTCGCGTTCACCGGTTTCGATGTCGACGGTGCACAACGCACCACGACCCGACTCAAGCACCCACAACTTGCCGTTATGCCAGCGAGGCGAGTGAGGCATTGAAAGACCGACGGTGATTGGAGCGCCACCTTCGATGTCGAGAATCGCGCCACCTGCAGCCTTGTCCTCGCGCCAACCATTGGGTGTGTCGGTCATGCCGAGAACGGTGACGTACTTCGGGCGTCCTTCAACCATTGCCAAGCCATTGAGGTGGCAGCGATCGTCGGCCGAGAGGCCGGAAATGAATTGCGGGCGCCACTGCGGAGCGAACGAGTTCTCGCGATCGAACTTCACCAAGCAAGAAAAGCGTGTGGCGACGGCCCAAAGTTCTCCGTCGGCGTCGTAGCCGAGATCGTGGATACGAATGTCGCCGGTGGTGTGACCGCGGCGAGGCATGTAACACGCGTCGATGCGGCCTTCGGGATCGATTGTTGAAGCGGCAGCTTGTTGGTTCCAGAATTCCCACACGGTTGTCTTCGTGCCCAGCGCCAACTTCGCACCTTGCACGGCAACGCCCATCGGGCTTGGGAAATAGCGAAGGTGCGTGTTGACCTTGTCGCCATCTCGACGAACAAGAACGAGTCGACCGCTCTGGTATGTCGTAACTGCAAGCGAACAATTCGCTGCCTGGAGAATGCTCGCGAATGACCCAGTGAACACACTTGAGAAATCAGTAGGGATGGCGCCATCGGGTTCTTCAGTGAGCCCAACCTTGACGGCTTCGGCCGAACGAGTTTTCGACGGCTGAATGGGGGGCGGATCGGCGAAAACATCGTGAGCGCGAACCGCAACGGGATCGACGATGTCCCAGACCTTCTTCATCTCCTCAGCGTTGCGTTCCCACTTTGAGGCCTGCGGAGCTTCAAGCGTTGTTGCCGAAAGTGGAAGTTCACCACCCGTTTCGGTGTCCCATGTGAGATCAAGATTGGCGCAGAGTCGTGCGAGTTCTGCATCGGGATCAGCCAGCAGCGCGGAGTAACTCGTGACACACCAACGATCGGGTTCAAGCGCTTCAAGGTCGTCAAGCAATGTTGTCGTAGCGGTCACCCACTGGTTCGCAACAACTTCAGGGAGCGACTTGCCAATGAGGTCACGCCAACCCGGAGTAAGGAGCAGCGACCAGCGATCGCCAGTCCATTCTGGAAGATCGGGATACGTCACAAAACGACCCGATCGCCATGCGTCGAGCATGCTGCTAATCGTTTCGCGAGGGTCACGCCACAAGTAGACGAACTTTGCATCGGGGTATGCGGCCGCAAGAAAAGGAATGCGCAGAGAGTTCTTCGGCGTCTTTTCGATCATGCGCACGACTGATCCGGGCTGCACTGGCTCGCCATCACGATTCTTCAGTCGTCGAACAAATGAGCCGCTGAGCTTTTCAACAACCTCAGGGGTGATGTCTTCTTCAGTGAGACGGTTTGAGTCCCAGCCATGAGACGCGGGTGCGAGCGCGGGGAATGCCTCAATGAGCTGATGGCTTTCGCCACCGATTGTGTAGGACTCTTTGGCGCGCATCATTGCTTCGAACAACATCGTGCTGCCCGAGCGCGGGGACGAAATGATGAACACAGGGCGATCAAGGGTGATCGGTTCGCCGATCTGTTTCGGTGTCGGTATTGCAGGAGCTGCGACCGCAGGCGCAGCAGCGGGCGCGGGTGCACCACCGGGTGCGGCGGCAGGGGCAGTACCCATGCCGCTCGGTGCAGGAACGGCGCCGGTGTGTGTCAACGAAGGGCGAAGTACGAGTTGTCGAATCGCTTCATTGACTTTGACCGTGTTGGGAAGTGCTTGGGGATAGGGATCAACGACTGCGTCGGCTTCATCGCGAAGTTTTGCGTAGGAGTCGAATCCCTGAGGGTTGTCGCCAAAGTGGGCCCAGCAGGCTTTCCATGAGCGACGGAAGGGGATGAGCGCTCGATCAAGTTCAACGGCGCGATCAAGGTCGACTTCAGCGAACTGATGAAGGATGTTTGCCAGCGTTTGGTCGATTTCTGCCGAAGGCATGACGGTCGGTTGGTTCATCGTTTCGAACGCGATCGAGGTGACCTGTTGCACCTGAGGCAGCGGTGAGTTGGCGTCAGCCGCGCCCGTTTGCCGGTCGATGAGTGACCAGAACCCCGCGCCGCCGACGGTGTCGATGACAAGGTGGATGCGCGGCGCGTTGACGGGGTTTTCGACTCGGTGTGGTTTCCAGGTATCAAAGACCCAGCATGAGCCAGGTTCCATATGAATGGATTCATCGTCGACGTGAAAGAGCACAGCTGGGTCGGTGATGATTGGAATATGAACGCGAAGGTGATCCCACCAATACCGGTTGGTGTCCACATGTGACTTCACTTCGGACTCGATGTCGATGCGCATGAGTCGCGTGCGCCCGATGGGGCAGCCGAGTCCGGTGAGTCCAGCCATGACGTTGACAATCGACGGCAACGATTCGAGATGAGGTGTCGGCCGCATTGGGCCCACAACTGCGTCGTTATTGGGATCACCCATAACGGAAACCAACGGAAGGGCGCTATTGCCGGGCATGCCTTCTGGGTGGGGGCGCCAAACATCTTCGGGAATCGCGCTGACCTCAGCAATAAGGGCATTGATGTCTGTGCTTATGGGCAGTCGAACGATCGGCTGGTCAAGGCGCATGTGATTCTCCGAGAAGTGGTCTGCGCAACTTATCCCGGTAGAAGGTTGGTGCTAAAGGCGAAAGATTGTTCAAAGTGCCAATTGCTGGATTCTTGTGAGTTGAGGGACTGGGCATGGCAGTCTGAGCGCATGACAGAGACGTTTTGGGGGTTGGTGGCAGCGGCAGCGGACGAGCATCCGAATCGTGTTGTCGCTGTTGACGATTACGGGCGTTCGCTGACCTCTTCGTTGTTACGTGACGAAGCGGAATCGGTCGCAGCTGGTCTCGTGCAACTTGGAATCGGTCCTGGATCGATCGTGTCGTGGCAGTTACCGACAACATTGGAATCCCTTGTGATGCTGGCGGCTTGCGCTCGTCTGGGAGTCGTGCAGAACCCAATCATTCCTATGTTGCGAAACGCCGAAGTTGGTCATATTGCTGGGCAAATAGGAACTGATCTCCTTGTGATCCCGGATCACTGGCGCGGGTTCGACCATGCGGCAATGGCCAGAGATCTCGGAATCCGGTCATGGTCGGCGGAGTACGAAGCGCCGGTTACGGCTTCAACCGCGCTGCGGTTGCCTTCGGGGGACGTGTCGCAGCTTCCAGCGCCGCCGATCTCGGACAGTGAATGTCGCTGGATCTATTTCTCTTCCGGGACGACTGCGGCTCCAAAGGGAGTTCGTCATACCGACACGTCGGCGATCGCTTCAGGTGCATCGCTTTCGGAACGTTTGGGATTCAGTCCCGACGACGTGTACCCGATCGCATGGCCGTTTACCCATATTGGCGGAATCGCGATGTTGGTGACATCGCTGAACACCGGTGTGCGTCTCGTGTTATTCGATGTGTTTGATCCCGCCACGACAGCCGACCGCATGGCAGCGCACGGACCAACGATGTTGGGTTCTGCTGTTCCGTTCTTTCGAGCGTTCCTCGATGCGGAACACCGATCTGAAGGTCAGTTGCTTTCGAAGGTGCGCGGTTGTGTCGGGGGAGGCGCACCCATACCGGGCGAAGTCAACCAAGAACTTGTCGATACGTTTGGAGTAGCGGGCGTTGTCGGCGCTTATGGCCTCACCGAGTTCCCGAATTGCACCTGTGAATGGTTCGACGGCCCTGACGTAGGTCGCGATGTCGGACCAGCGGGCCCCGGGGTTGAGGCCCGAGTCATTGACGGTGAGCTTCAGTTGAGGGGTACCCAGTGTTTTCTCGGTTATGTCGATGAATCGCTGAATGCTGCAGCGTTTACCGACGACGGATGGTTCCGAACGGGTGACCTTGCAGAAATTGGTCCTGACGATCGAATTCGAATCGTTGGCCGACTCAAGGACGTGGTCATTCGAAACGCAGAAAACATTTCGGCGACCGAGGTTGAAGAAGCAGTGCTGTTCCACGGTTCGGTGGCTGATGTTGCCGTCATTGGCCTTCCCGATTCCCGAACCGGCGAGCGAGTGTGTGCAGCAATTGTGTTGACTCCAGGGTCAACAATCGATGTTCCAACGTTGGCGGCGCACTGCATTGAATTGGGCTTGGCGAAGTACAAGTGCCCGGAACAAGTCGTCATCATCGAATCGATTGAGCGAAACCCAATGGGGAAAATTCAAAAAGACAAAGTTCGCGACGCGGTTTTGCGCGCAATCCAGACGCGAGAGGGATGAGGAGAAATGTCGGGGCAGCCACCGTTGTTTGAAGAGCAACCAACTGGTCCTGGCCTCGGGCTCACGCTCATTCGCAGCGCGGTAGGTAGTGCCGCTGCTGATGCGGCCTTTGTCGCGCTGCGAACAAAAGTCATGTGGCATCAGGACCACTTGAAAATGTTCGGCAAACTCATTCCCGTTCCCCGTCTTGAAGCGTGGGTTGCCGACGAGGGTCTTGACTACACCTATTCGGGGATTCATCACGATCCCGATCCGTGGATTGATGAACTCGTCGAATTACGAGACCTCTCAAGTAGCCACACCGGGACGAGGTTTAATTCGGTGTTGTGCAACCTGTATCGGGATGGAAGCGACGGCGTGGACTGGCATGCCGACGATGAACCAGAGTTTGGGCAGATGCCGGTGATTGCCTCATTAAGTCTTGGTGCAACCCGCCGGTTCGACTTACGACGTGTTGACGATCATTCGATCAAGGTGGAACTTGAACTTCACCATGGCGATCTCGTCATCATGAGCGGAACAACGCAAACCCTTTGGCGCCATCGAGTACCGAAAACGAAAAAGCCTGTGGGTGAGCGAATCAACCTGACGTTTCGAACTGTGACGCCGAAGGCCGAGGCACGAGATCAAGGTCCATCATCCAAACAGGAACACTTGCCCAAGTTCTGACACAATGGCGCCTCTTGACGCAGAAGGAACTCGTCAGCACCCAGGGGGAGTAGGACATGGCAGAGCAGAACGAAGGCATTGAGGTTTCTGTTGAGGAACTTCGCGCCAAGTACGCGCAAGAACAGCTCAAGCGTCTGCGCACCGATGGTCTGAAGCAGTTCTCTGGCCTAAAGGAACAGTTCGAAGAACTCGACCAAGACCCCTACGCCGATCCCAATTTCACTCGCGATGCGATTGTTGAAGAAACCGAAGTCGTCATTGTTGGCGGCGGTTTCGCCGGCATGCTCACTGGCGTTGATCTCCAGAACCAAGGAATTACCAATTTCCGCATCGTCGAAAAGGGCGGCGACTTCGGCGGCACCTGGTACTGGAACCGTTACCCCGGTTGCATGTGTGACGTTGAGTCCTACACCTACCTCCCTCTTCTCGAAGAGACCGGCTACATGCCGACGGAGCGCTACGCCAGTGCTCCCGAAATTTTCGAGTACTGCCAACTTCTTGGTCGCACGTTCAATCTCTACGACCACGCGCTCTTTCAGACGATCATCAACGGCGCGGTGTGGGATGAAAGTGCGAACCGTTGGAACATCACAACGTCGCGCGGCGACAAGATCTCGTCGAAGTACATCGTCATCGCTGGCGGCATTCTGCATAAGCCGAAGGTTCCTGGTATCCCGGGCATTGAAAACTTCAAGGGACGCATGTTCCACACCAGCCGCTGGGATTACGACTACACCGGCGGTGGCCCGCGCGAATTCATGGACAAGCTTGGCGACAAGCGCGTCGGGATCATCGGCACTGGCGCAACCGCTATCCAGGCGGTTCCGAAGTTGGCTGAAGCTGCCGGAGAGTTGTTTGTCTTCCAACGCACGCCGAGCGCAGTTGGTGTGCGCAACAACGGGAAGACCGACGAAGCCTGGTTTAAGAGCTTGAAGCCGGGTTGGCAGCAAGAACGCATCGTGAACTTCACCAAAGCGGTCACAGGCGAAATGCCTGATGTCGATCTCGTGAACGACGGCTGGACTGACGTCATGTGGCGCAACACGCAGGCCACGGTGGAGTCACCAGAGCATCTCGCCGAGATGGAACTGAGCGATTTCAAGACGATGGAAAAGCTTCGTCGTCGGGTTGACACAATTATTGAAGACCCTGAAACCGCCGCAAAGCTCAAGGCGTATTACGGCAAGAACTGCAAGCGCGTTTGTTTCCATGACGACTATCTCCCCGCATTCAACAAGCCCAATGTGAATCTTGTTGACACCGACGGCAAGGGCATTGAGCGCGTCACTGAAACTGGTGTCGTTGTTGGCGGCGTCGAGTACCCCGTCGATTGCCTGGTATTCGCGTCGGGCTTCGAGGTCAACACCGATCTTGATGCACGCGTTGGTTTCGACCCGGTTGGACGTGACGGCGTAACCCTCAACCAGTCATGGTCCAACGGAGCCCACACACTTCATGGAGTGTTGTCCGGTGGCTTCCCGAACATGATGGTCATCAGCCTCGTGCAGGCGGGCTTCGGTACCAACTTCGTTCACTTCCTTGGCCGTTCGGCTCGCCACGTTGCTGAACTCATTGCTGCATGCGAGGCGCAAGGAATCGCGACAATTGAAGCGACGCCGGAAGCCGAAGAAGGTTGGCTCATGGTGCTCTACAGCGTCATTGGCAACGGTGCGGAGTATGTCGCTACCTGCACGCCGGGTTACTACAACAACGAGATGTCGGTGCCCGACGAAAAGGCTGCGAAGGGCCTTGTCTATGCCGGCAGCCTTCTTGACTACCACGCTCATCTTGATGAGTTCCGTGCTGCGGGAGACTTCCCGGGCGCGTTGGTAACGAAGGGCTAATGCCTTGCGGTGTGCTCGACCAGCGCCCTGGCTGGTCGAGCACACCAAAACTTTTGCTTACTTCGAGTTGTTATTTGTAGGCGACGAGAACGGGTGCACCACTTGAGAAGTCGAGTGTTCCGACGTAGAGGCGACGTTCTCCAGTCGAGGTATTGACCTGACCAGGCATCCAGCCGTGGTAGGCCATGCCCGCTTTGGTGCCCTGGATAATGAACGTTTGGCCACCAGTACCAACAGCGTCAGGTGTGCTCGTGAACAGCGCTGATGATGAAGGCTTCGTGCACGGACCAGTAATTGATGCGCACTTCGCGTAACCAACTCCGTAGTTGGCGGTATTCCAATCGTTGCCGGAATAGAACAACCAAAGTTGCGAGCCGACCTGAATCATTTCCGGTCCTTCAACCACATCTGATTCCCACGCTTGGTCATTTGTGATGAGGGCAGTCGGAGTGCCGGTCACGCTGAGGAGATCAGAACTGAGCGGCTGCGAAAAAATTGTGGTGGGGAGGCTGCAGCAGTTGCCGTCTGATTTATAGATCAAATACGGCGAACCATTGACCTTGATCATCGAAGCATCGATCGCGCCACCAAGATCAAGCGGGCAGACGAAAGGTGCACTCGAATTGTCGACAAATGGACCGGCCGGATTTGTTGACGTCGCAGCGCTAATGCACTGGAAGCCTGGGTAGCCATAGATGGTGTCGTAGAACATGACGTAGGTCCCGTCGCCACGGTCGTAGACCGAGGGTGCCCAGACAGAACCGGGCTTCGACCAAGACGGCAGAGTCGGAAGTGCATCGCCGAGGAACTGACCCATCTGTGTCGTGGTGTTGAGTTCTCCAACTGGAATGTTGGCGTTGGCGATGTTGGTTGCGTAGGCGTATGCGGTCGTTCCTTCGATGAGAACAAATGGATCAGCAAAGTTTCCGTCCATCACCGGGATGCCTGTTTGGAATGACGTTGCAGCTGGATACTGCTGCCCGACGGCTGGAGCGTTGTTTGGATTGATCGGCTTACGGCCTGCAACAGGGTTCGTGGGAGCGGGTGCTCCGGCGGTGGGGTTGGCAGTGGTCGGGGGGCTCGATGAGCCACTTTTTCCGCCGCATGCGGCAAGGGAAACGGTGGCGAGCACGATTGCAACGACAGCAGTCGCGAGCAGCCCTGAACGGCGGGTTCCTTGTATTGAATTCATACGTTATTTGTAGCAGCCGGCACTGCGTTCAGGCTTCGCATCATGAACCACATGGACTGTTCTTCCCGGGCGCGTTGGTAACGAAGGGCTAACTCACTTCGTCGGACTCGGATCCGAGTTCCGGGTCATCGCGCAACGATTCCTTCCATGTACGGAATCGACTGTGAATGATTCCGTCGGGTCCGAGACCTTCGCCGTTGCCCTCTGCATCTAACTCAAAGGTCCAAATGCGTTCGAGGTCAGTGCTATCGACGGCTCCGTAGCGCGCACGCGCACGTACCGCTGGACCCGCGCGCCAAAGCAGGTACCGATTGATGCGACGCAGGTATCCAGGATCGGCTTGGAGATCATCACCAAGCATCATGATCTCGTTCGGCGCTTCAATCCACTGTGACGCAATGATTCGCGATTCCCGTTGCGGGAGCGGCGGGAGTTCGTGGGTGTGCACCATGTGATCGATTAACGGTCGATCTTCTGCGGGCATAGTCATGAGGATGATTCCGACGTTGTGTCATCAACGATTCGGGCGAGGAGCTGATCTCGTATCGAGACTCCGGGCTCACGCGCTTTCTCGCCGGTGATTCGCCAGCCATGGCGACTGGAATAGAGGAGAGGAGGAGCTTTGAGACGGCCTTCACCGGATGCGGTGATTCGACCGAAGACGAGCTCATGATCAATCAAACTGATGTGGTCAAACACATCGCAAGTGAACCAGGCAATGCAGTTGGGGACGACAGGGTTGCCATCAATTTCCTGAAGGTACTCAGGAGCGCAGTACTGGAACTTGTGGCCGGGATAACTGAAGTACTGCCCTTCAGAGATCTGGTCTGCGGCAAGAAGCGAAACAGTGAATGCGCCGCTTTCTTGGAGAATCGGCCACGTGTCATGTTTCTTCGACAATGATGCCATCACGACCGGTTCTTCAAAAGAAACCTGCGTGACCCAATGCGAGGTGTAGGCCCGGGTGACGCCGTCATGAGTGGCGGCGACAACCTGCACACCTTTGATCATCTGTCCGAGACATCGCTTGATTGTGGGATCGATCACGGGCTCAGTGTGCCATTGCAATCGTCTGGAGCATCGGTCGCCCCTCAACCTTTGTGAGCACAGACCCTTTGGTGAACGCCTCAACGAAAAAAGGAGAGGGGACCCGAGAATCTCGGGTCCCCTCTCCTTCATGCGAATGTGCTGACTACGGCATCAAGACGCCGTCGATGACGTGGATGACGCCGTTGCTACCAACAATGTCGGTCTTCACGACATTGACGGTGTTGCCCTTTGCGTCAGTAATCGTGACCTTGCCGTCCTTCACGTTGATCGTGAGTTCTTCGCCGTTCACGGTCTTGACCTTGCCGGGCTTGACGTCCTTGGCCAGAACCTCGCCTGCGACAACGTGGTAGGTGAGGATCGACTTGAGTTGCTCAGGGGTCAAAGAGGCAAGTGTTCCGGCGGGAAGCTTGGCAAACGCCTCATTGGTGGGAGCGAAGATGGTGAACGGGCCTTTGCCTGAGAGAGTCTCAACGAGTCCGGCAGTCTTTACAGCGCCAACAAGAGTCGAGAAATCGGCATTACCGGATGCGATCTC
>Ga0068876_10001712_pt1 | contig 16809 bp, 22 predicted proteins | sample NOAtaG_6_FD_66442 | JGI IMG/M metagenome (GOLD analysis project Ga0068876, IMG submission 66442) | Freshwater lake microbial communities from Lake Erie, under a cyanobacterial bloom - NOAA_Erie_Diel5S_2200h metaG | ecosystem: Environmental > Aquatic > Freshwater > Lake | place: USA: Ohio, Lake... | reverse complement strand
AAATCATCAGCGCATTGCTTTACCAGTCTATTCACCAGTGAGAGATAAGCAACTCCAGAGGCGGTCACATAGTTACGGGAACCACGCTTTCCCAGTAGCCCAGACATCTCCAGAGGACGGATAGCAACCTCGCCCAGATGCCGCACAGATAAGTTGATGGACGGGAGGACCTTTGTCTCCAGAGTCTTCCACCCAGATACCTCCCTGTCATTGAGGACATAGAACAAGAGCAGGACCCTGTAGTGGCGTTCAGATACCGACAACCCGAAGACCTTGTTAGCCCTCTTGATTGCAACATGAAGAGTCATAGCATAAAGGCTATATCGAAGGGAGTCGTACATGGGATCAGGGGATGATGGTGGATAGATGGGAGGAGAGGGGGGCAATTCCGTGTTCACGCGGACGCACGCACAAAACCGCGGATGGGCCGTCTGGTCCCGTGCAATTAATTGAAAACCAATTTGCTTTTCGGTATTCCGATGCACATCCCCCCACCCCCGTGTGCATCTGGGTGTGCATAATGCGTTGACCAATAATGGTTTCCGCTCCTGTTGTACATTTGGTGTACATAAGTCGGGCCGCACTTTTGAATTCAGAATCGACCCTTCGGACCCCACCCAGTCGCGCTTCCGCGTTCCCCCTCGCGGGCCTGGGGCCTGGCTCCAATATACTTACCCCACCCCCTTTTGGACATGCAACAGTAATAGATCGGCCTTCGGTTGTGTTTGGAAACAATTGCATATCAAATGTTGTATTTTCGGTCATCGATGTAGAGGCCGTTTTCAAGCCTCCAGGGGCTTCGTTCTGGGAACTGAACCCTTATACTATCCTCATGGCGATACTCGCATTTTGAGTGCCCGTAATCGGCCAGGTCGGGCCACTCGTAATACGAGTCACCTTTCTTGATAATATTGTGACACAGGCGGCAAATCTTTTCTTTCCCTTTTGGGATTGGGCCCTGGGTTCTAAGCCAGGGCAGCATTTTAATGAAGTTCATATATTGGTCTTGGGTTCTAGGTCCCAGCCATTACCCTGCATAGGGTTGCCATAGACCTGTAAATCGTTCTGGTCGAATGTTCTTAGGCTACCAGATTCATACAGGCGAACAATAAAATTAGGGTTGGCATGCATACTTCCTGCGATAAGGAACATTGCGGTGCCATCCCCAAGTGGAGTTTTCACATCGAAAGGGTCTTGGATTTCATGTATGGTTTGGATCATAGGAGTTCAATCATGGTATCGTCACATATGATGGGAGTCCTTTCTCCCACCCAGGCACCAAGAATATTAAAGCTGTAATACTCTATAGCGTCTATGGCAGACATCTCATACTTGTCCATCAATACATCCTGGATAAGGGTCAGGGAATAGATAAGAAGATTACTCCTGGCATCCACCCCGATGATGGCTTCATCCAGTCCATCCATTCTTAAAAAATCCTGGTCTGGGAAAGTTTCTAGTATTTGTTCAAGTACTGTCATGTTATAAGGATTTAAGCATGGATAGCATCTTAGGGTGTGGGTATATGTCAATCTTGTCATACCTCACAGAGTTGTGGGTAAACACCCCCTTCTCTCCCTTGAGCGCTCTAGGGGTAACATCCCAGATATCACCGTAGTACCCAATCGGTATACCGTACTTATCCCTCCATAGGATTAAAAGGTCCTTTGTACTTTCTATCTGGGCATCTGTATAGTTATGGAAGAACTTGTGCCCCTTGTATGCTGTGTCTAATTCTATAACCTCGTCATCTGGGACTACCTTGTTTACATAGTTGTAGAACTTACTTCCCTTCTTGGTAAGCTGCCCCCAATTGCAGATCTCTATTCCTATAGATATTTTATCTAAAGACTTGTATGGGATATTAAACTTATGGAAGGTGGATTCTTTCAAACCGAGGTGGTAAGCCCATAGCTTACTAGAGAACCCTTGGATAATCTCTCCGTCCACACAGTCCTTGCCTTTCCCTGATATCGTAACACAGGTAGCTATTCTCTCTGGGTTGTTGGCCCAGTGCTTGAACACATTCTCTCCACTAGGATTGCCAGCTGTATGGTGTATGTAGATCTGATACTTAGGGTGCTCCTCCTGTATGTACTGACTTGCAGGGAAGCTTACTTGTTTTATATTCATCTTTTTTTCTTTTTGTCCTCTTTATATTCCACTAATAACAACACTGGTATAGGATCTTCCAGGTCTGTTGGTTTTGGGGTCGAATCCAGCTTCGCTGGATTACTCTTGTCATTCAAGAAGTGGATCGCGGTCACAATCCTTTTTAGTCCATCCTCGAAGAAGTATCCCAGGTCACTGCCCAATGCTATGTATGGTCCACCAGAAGGATCAACCATAGTAATCTCATCTGGGTTTTCCTTGAACCCAAACCTCATCCACTTTCCCCCGTGCATTAATACTGAGCCGTTCCCGTCATCGTCAAACACAATCTCGTCTCTTGTTCTATTGTAATAGCTTGTTTTCATAAGCCCTCGATTTTTCAAAATAGGCCCCACTGTAGAAACAGCAGGGCGTGTGTGCGTACGTGTATCTAACCTATAAATTATTTAGTCCTGAAATACAACGGTATCCCGAACAGTATTATGAACTGGATACAATCCTCTAATACCTCAAAATGAAACAGAGGCATATAAGTGTTGTCTGTCTCAAATGCAAAGAATGCCACACCCTTCCAGTCTGATATACTTATTTGCAGTAGCGTGAAATTGAAGTCCATGATTTTTGTTTTTATTTATTCTTCCCACTTGCCTTTAGGACAAGCTTCTTTACCTTTTGGTGAACGAATCTTTGAAACCAAAGGACAACCACAAGCACCGCAGTAGAAGAACTTGCCGATCTCATTTTCCTTGATGTGTTCACAACCAAGGCAAACCTGAAACCTGCGGTCCGACAACTCACGACCATCCTCTGGTTTGAATATTGTGTTATACCATGCTATGGCTATTTCTTGTAGCTTGTTCATAGATGACCTTTATCTTATTTATGTTTTCGAGAACCTTGTCTTTCTCTTCTGGTAAAGGGAATTCGATTGTACTAATCTGTGTAGTCAGCTCATCTAAGTGAAACGCAAGCACTTCATCAACTACCGTGTAAATGATCAGGCTGCTTAACTCACTGTCTATTGCGAATCCAATGTATTCATCTAGACAAGAATAGATTCTGGTTGTCAGCCCATCCTTTGTTAGGGCTAGTTTTTCTTTTAGGATTTCGGTTTTCATATATATTGTTTTACAGTTTTATACACAAAGCCCTTTCTCTTAGCAACCCTATAGGATGCCAAGGTTAGCGAGCCAGACAGTTGTTTCAACCCTAGATACCAGAATGTTGAGATGGTCCTGATATCCGATGAATAGGCTTTTCTATATTCACCTAAACAACAAAAACAACCCCACTTACTTTTTTTGGCCCTCCATCAGAGCCGTTGCTTTGTGGCCGCGTTGTCAGCTTTGAGGGACATTGCGCGGTCTGTGGTTGTCTGACTGATAATTACTGAGTTTGAGTTTCGAGCTTGCAATCACTCATCGGTCTAACCATAGAAAACACCGATTTATTTTTTTTGCTTTTTTATCTTTCTCTCCTGGGCAATCATTTCCTTAGTTGGCGCTTTTCCACTTCCCTTGTTGGCACGAATGTTATCCCACAACCCACGTTGAGAGTAGCTCCCGTCAGCTCTCTTGATCATCTCTTTTTTTATTTTTTGTGCCATAACCTATGATTGTGATTTCAAAGATAATGACTTTAATTAGGACACATTGACTCATATTAAGTTTTTATTCACATGTGGATAACTAATTTATAAAACCATATGTCCTATTTTCGGACATTTGTTAGTTTTGTGGATGCCTGTTTTTGATCTATGCAAACCCAACAACCACGGATTAACCTATCCTCACTACCTGAAGAATGACAGAATTTCAAATACATGCGATCTGGTAACCACTCCAGACAGCATCCCGTCACTTGGCGATGAGCTAATCACGCCAGCAGGCAAGGTTGAGGTTGTAGAGATTGTAGACAGCAGACCCGCAAGAGGTCAGCACAAAGTAGAGAACCCGCTATGGCTAAGACTAAAGTATCGGTAAGGCCGATTACAAATCATGTTATTGTACAGATTGATGATCGCTTTAACGACTCGATTGATATGGGTAATGGTAAAAAGCTTTACATCGAAACAAGCTTTGCGCCAGCTGAACACGTACGCATATACGGGAATGTAGTGTCAACGCCTTTAAGAGGAAACTCGAAGTATAGTGTTGAGAATAGATACATAGTTCCAGAGGTGTTGTCTGGCGATAAGATATACTTCCACTATAACACATTGCTTAGTCAGACAAATAGGCTGGATGACAATCTTTGGTTCGTTCCGTATCACTCGATATTCTGTGTTGTAAGAAATAACAAAATCAAAATGATTGGTGGGTGGACGCTGGTAAAACCTATCATAGAAAGAAGAGGAAAGATAAACGGGATTATAGTACCAGAGGCCTATCAGGAAAAGAAGGCAACAAACTTCGGGATACTAAAACATATTGGAACACCGCAAACCAACCAAGCTGTATTGCCAGTAAAGACGGGGGACTACGTATACTTCAGCGAGCTAGATTGTTTTGAAAATAATATTGAAGGCAACACTTACTACTGCATGCAGCAAGAGGATTTATTGTACTACACTAAAAAGGAACATCCTATGAATTGCAAAGAAACAAGTACGACAAAAAAGACTGCTTAGAGTTAGGAATTCTAGCAGAGGACGCTTTTAAAAAAGTGGCATCAAAAAGGGGTTGGCTAGTTACCGAATCAACTAGATCACAAAATATGCATCAACACGTTGATTGCATTATAGAAAAAGATGACCATGCCTTTAATGTAGATGTAAAATCATTACGCAGAAGAACAAGGTGGGACGATGAGTTTGAGCTAGAGTGGACATGGGTAGAGTTTCATGGAGTAAGAGAGAGTGACCCAGGCTGGCTATTTGGAGGTAACGCACAATTGTTTGCATTTGAACAACCTGAGTTTTTTATTATAATAGACAGAGAAAACCTGCAACGCCTTGCTGTAACCTTAGTGGATACGAGAAGGATTGCAAGAAATGCGCCAGACGCAAAGTATGCTGTTTATAACAGGCCAGGAAGAAACGATATCATCTCTATGATCGAAACTCAGCACATCATAGACAACTGTTGGGATATCTGGGAGAGATAACTACTCTTGTGTTGTTCCTTCTTCAGCAAAGAAGTTCGATAATATCTTTGCAAGAAATCCCGCTGCGAATATTACTGTTCCCACAATAGCATGCCCACTCAAACTTGTTAGTCCACCAGCGAATACGCAAGCACCACTAATAGCATCTGCCAGCTTTCTAATTTTCTTTGGAGTTGGCTTCCAATAATTTTCTTGTTTGTAACTTACTTTTGCCATGTTTTACAATTTACCATCCTGTAAAGGAATTGTTGATTTTGAATTGTCTACTCTTCGGTAGTGTTCACTCCATAGTGTTTTACTTATTCTAACGCCAGCACTTTCAATAGCTTGCTCTGACATGTCTGGAAAACAGACATGAAGCGACTCATGGACCAGCACTTCCAAGTGTTTGATTCCAGTTCCGATTAATCTTGGATCGATTTCAATGTAGTCATCTGCTTGACCCCAGATTTTTTCTCGGCCTAGTTTTTTGTACACTACTTTTATTTTTCTTCCTCTTGCCATATAATACGATACTTATCAAGTATACCTTCTTCTTCCATGAGTTCATGGCATGACACAATATTGTCTTTATACCAATCCCTTTGATTAACCCCAAGCTTAAAACCAAGATCTTCAACTCTACATATAAGAGGCCTATCTTCATAGACGCTACACTTACCATCTATCAACATTGCACAGGCACCGCTTTCGTTATATTGAAACGGAAATTCTTGAACAAGCCTACCAATCGTACCCTCTTCGTATTCCTCACTTCTTGCCTTATTGATCATCACGCCAACCTTCCTGCAACATGCCCCACATCCAGTACATGGGAATATCATACATCAGCGTTTTGATTATCGCCAGATTTATTTATTTTGTTACTGGCTATGTTATTAATTAGCCAGATAATATCATCATCACTGTATCTTTCGCGAAGTCTGTTTAAGAATAAGCCTGGGTTTGTTGGCTCTTTTATATCTGTCCTAGTGCTTTTTATTTTTGTGGGTAATGTTCTTGCACCTTTTTGTATCATGTTCCTATTCAGCTCTGGTGATTTGTAAAGCTTGTTCAGTAACTCAGGAGTAAACTTCCCACTTTGAGGATCTGTAATATCCCATATTCCATCTTTAGCCATCATATATCTCAAAGCCTGAATATCTGCTCTTACTTCGTTTGGAGCACTATCGTGTTTAAAACTACTCGCTTCATCTAGCATATGAGTTCTGGCGAAATCTTTTGCAGAGCTGTAATCTTTTTTCTTATATGCGTCAACCATGTTGTTGTATAGGCGAGCCGTGCCTTCATTTTTCAACTTCAGGTTTCTCTTTGGAATCTCCGCGTCACCGCCAGGTATTTTACCTTCAATCAAATTTTGATTGAGTCTTTCTTTACCAATCATTGTAAAAAAATTCCTAGGTTGTTCAGGCAGGATATAATTTTCGCCAATGTGTCCAAACTCGTGCGCAAACACTTGCTCATCAGGTGTTGACATAGCTTGATCTTTGCTGCCAATAGTCAACCTATTACCTCCAGGCCAGTATTCACTTCCTTGGCTTCTATCTTCCTGTAGCTTTAAGTTTGAAATTTCTTTAAGAACTCGTTCTCTAACACCCGCAACATCTGGTTTCCACCATGTGCTGGCACCCTGTTCTAGGTTCCGTGCAAAAGCTGGAGAGTTGTAATATTTCTTGAAGTAGTCCTCAACATTGTTCATGTAAGGCTGACGCTTATCTTTCGGTATTAACTTTGGTGCGCTCATAAAAAATGTTGTAATTTTGAACAAATTTACTTAATTTACAACAATGTATGCACTATCGGATGCTGACTTCAGCAAGATGAAGTTCCCGATACATAAGACCAAACCAACCGATGACATACTGAAAAAGGTCCCAGCGATGAATGTAGTTTCCCAATTTGGAAACTATCGGTCTCCTGAGATCAATAAAGTCATTAGGTATTGCTGTTTTATGTATGACAGCGGGACCCCTTTTACTTCTATGTTTCCAGATGTACTTCAAAGAAAACAAGAGGTGGCTACCTATTCTGGATTCGAAAGCATTGATAATCAGATAGTTAAAGATATATTTAGCTTTACTGACACCGCATTCTTAGAGATGGTCCACGGCTTCTTGGTTTACCAAAACAATAGAGTTTGGTCAATGATTGTAAGCTCGGAGCAAACATTCTTTGAGTATCAACAAAAGTTATTACGCCCAGTCACAGATGCTGATGGTGATAAGAACTTGTTGCAGGCAACACAGATTAAGTCAAAGCTTATGCAAGACTGTGATGACATAAACCAGAGACTTGAAAATTATTATAGAAAATTTTATGGGGACGATGAGGTACTTGCTGATAAATCGGAGGGCTTTAGAAGATACACCCCAGAGGATATAGCAAATCTTAGATAATGTTTAGCCCAATAGAAGAAGGAACCAAAATAAATATACAAGGATTAGATTGCTGGTTGCCCCAGCTTGGGATGGTGTTTAATAAGATCAATGGCAAGTACGAAAAACGAAAGATCTATTCTAGGTCCTTAAAAAAGGAGGAGCAATATTGGCAAAGAACACCGCTCCCAGATGATTGGAATAAAAGAAGGCTTGAGGAAAAGAGACGGCAGCAAACCGATCCAGAGTTCTATGATCAAGAGTTAGAAAGATTCCGACAGCAGGAATGGGACCGCAGGTTAAATGGCATGTGGTTCATGCGAAATGGAGCCCCAGAGTATATTACTGGCGATCACTACTACTATCTTAATTGGTTTCAAATAGATACTGGATATCCAGATTTTAGGATGTGCGACAGGGATTACTTTTATTTCTGGGAGTACTGCGTTGAGGACCCCAACTCAATTGGTATGGTTGAGGTAACAGGACGAAGATCTGGTAAATCTTTCCGCGCAGGAAGTATCATACTTGGCTACCTGTCTAGAACGAAGAATACAAACGGTGGCATACAGAGTAAAACTGGTTCAGATGCTTTCAAGCTATATGAAAAGGCAATAGTAAAGCCCTTCAGAAAAATGCCAGACTTCTTCAGGCCTGTATACGATCAGAGTCTAGGATCTAGCCCAAAGAAGGCATTACGTTTTTATAGAACATCTAAGAAGGGTAAGCTGGCAGACACTGAGATTGGTATGCCAGAACTGGAGTCGGAGATTGATTATCGCGCAAGTGACGAGAAGGCCTATGACGGATATAAGCTTCACAGGTATGTGCGAGACGAGGCTGGTAAGACAGAAGAGGCAGATGTATGGGAGTCGCACCTGGTTGTTCAGTATTGTTTTGAAGAAAACGGTGCATCTGTAGGCAAGGCTATATATACAACTACGGTAGAGGAGATGGAGGCTGGTGGCGCTCAATTTAAAAAACTTTGGGAGTCAAGTAATCAGCGAGAGCGAAATGATAATGGTAAAACAAAAAGTGGACTTTATAGATTCTTTACCCCAGTGTTTCAGAACTGGAGGTTTGACAAATACGGATCTCCATTAGAAGAAGAAGCAAAAACTTATTTCTTAAATGAAAGGGCTAGTCAGCAAAACGATCCAAGAACATTATCTTCTATTATTAGAAAGAAACCTTTTACTCCAGATGAAGCATTTAGGATTGATGGCAACAAGTGCCTTTACAACGCAATGAAGTTAAACGACCAAATAGATAAGATTAGTTGGATGACAAATGTAACAACTAGGGGAAACCTTGTTTGGCAAAATGGCGAGCGTGATGGTAAAGTACTTTGGGAGCCGAACCCGCATGGAAGATGGGAAGCTGCATGGGTTTTTGAAGATGAACAACAAACGAACAATGTTCTAAACAAGGGCGGCAAAAAATATCCACAAAATAAGACTAAATTTGTGATTGGAATAGACCCTTTCGACCACGACACAACCGTTGACGAAAGGCGTTCCAGTGGTGCTGCCGCTATATTGAAGAAGTATGGTAGCGCTGACGGAGATGAGATGGGGTATGCATTTGTAATGTTGTATGTCTATCGTCCCCAGACAGCTGCTATCTTTTATGAAGACATGATTAAGACATGTCATTTCTTTGGTACACCCATGTTGTTCGAGGACAACAAGGTTGGCATCAAGCGCTACTTTGAAGAGCGTGGGTATGAAGAGTTCTTACTCTGGTTGCCTAACTCTATAAAGCCAGGCATCTCTGGTCATAAGAAAACACACCAAGAGATTGCGGAAGCAACAGAATCCTATATAGAAGAAAACTCAACTAAGGTGTTTTTTAAGTCATTACTAACTGATTGGTTAGAGTTTGACATAAACAACACAACAAAGTATGACGCTGCCATGGCAGCAGGTTATGCCTTGATCGCAGACCAGCTTATTATAAGTAAACAAAAGATTAAGAAAGAGGTCGTAGAAATAGGCAAACTGTTCAAAAGCTATAAAATAGGATAGAATGGCTCAAACACCGTATCCCGATCACTTAATTGACCCTCGTCAAAAAGACAGTGCCTGGATTAAGAAGTACATGAAAGCTGCGTGGTCAGAGTTTGATACTCTCTCCCCAAAAATTTTTTACAACATTCGTCAGCAGTACCAGACGATCAAGTCTTACGTTCAGGGTAATCAAACCATTAACAAGTATAAGCCTTGGATGGGAGTTGACGAAGATGATGATGAAACATATCTTAACATTGACTGGAGTGTAATTCCAATTGTTCCTAAGTATAGGAGAATTGCGCTTTCAAAGCTATATAAAGCTGGATACAATATTGTAGCTAGCCCAATAGACCCATCAGCCATTGAGGCAAAAGAAAGAGAGCTGGCTGAAATCAAGACCAGGATTGCATTGCGTGAGGAGCTAGAAAAACTAGATCCATCCGTTGCTCAAGAGTTGCCTCAGTTGCAACCTATGCCTGGCGATCCTACTGACATTGAAGAACTGGAGATCTTCTCTGAGTACACTTATAAGCATCGTTTGGCGATTGAGATGGAGGACGCTATAAAGTTAGTGTTCTATCAAAATGGGTTGCCAGAAATCCGCAAACAAATCATTGATGATATGTTTGACTACGGAGTTGCTGGATATAAGGATTGGATTGATAGCAACGGGGCTGTGAGAGTACGCAGAGTAAACCCAGAAAATTTGGTAGTAAGTTACTCTGACAAGAAAAACTTTACAGATGCGCAGCATGTTGGAGAAGTAATTGAGATGACAATCTCAGAGCTTAAACAATGGGCAGGCGATCAGTTCCAGGAAGACGAGTACCGTAAGATTGCAGAAGGCGTTGCTGGCAAGTTTGGAAACCCAAGATTCCTTCCTGAGAATGGAATGGTTAATAGGGGTTATGACAAATGGAAGATTCGTATCCTTGATATGGAGTTCTTCTCAGTTAACGAAGATGTATATGAGCAGCGTGTAAACCGCAGAGGTAACAAAGTTTTTGGCCTTACTAACTACGGATCAAAAAATAACAAGAAAGAAAAATACGTAAGAACATCTTACAAAGTTGTATACAAGGGTTGCTGGATTGTTGATACAGATTACTGTTTCAATACTGGTTTAGCAACTGATATGAAAAGAACAAAGAGTAATCTAGTAGATACTGAACTTAGTTATCACCTTTATGCTCCAGACTTTTATCGCATGAAGGCGGTTGGTATCATGGAACAGTTGATGCCAATTGCGGACCAGATACAAATTGCATGGTACAGATTACAGAATGTAATTAACTCTGCAAGACCAAAGGGTATTAGTATTGAGATGGGTGCATTAGAAGATGTGCCATTGGGTAAAGGTGGAGAGGCGATGGAGCCAATGAAACTTATTGACCTTTTTGAAAAGAAAGGTATATTGGTTTATCGCAAAACAGACATGCAGGGCAGACAGATGAACTATCGCCCGATTGAAGAATTGAATAACGGACTTGGCAATGAGGCGGTGCAGTACTTTAATTTAATTCAGTCGTATGTTCAAATGATCCGCGACATAACTGGTCTTAATGAATTAACCGATGGATCAACTCCTGATCCAAAGATGTTGACCACTGTTGCTCGTGCAGCAATGGAGGGAAGCAATAATAGCCTTCACCATATTCTTGAAGGAGATCGTATGTTGCTTGAGAAAGTAGCAAGTGCAGTTGTTCTAAGAATCCAAGACGCTATCAAGTACGGTCCTATTGAGGGATACGTTAAATCTCTTGGCAAGAACACTGTTGATTTTATTAAGGTGTCTACAGATGTTAGCGCAAGTGAATATGGAATTCAAATAGAAAACAAACCTACTGATGCGGAGCGTCAAAGGTTACAAGCTTATATACAGGCTTCCCTTGGAGATGGAGTGAACGGTGTCCTTGATATGGAAGACGCGATCTTCATTGAGTCTGTTGACAACTTAAAGATGGCTCAAAAGGTTTTGGCTTATAGAATAAAAAAGAAGCGGAACCAGAGAATGCAAGAGGCTCAAGCCCAGCAAGCAATGAACGCTCAGGTTCAACAACAGGCAGCACAGGTAGCAGAACAAAGCAAGCAGCAGACCATCCAAACGGAGATGACACTGAAGGCTCAGATTGTGGAACTTGAAAAGAAGTATGACTTGGCTATCCTGGAGAAGAAATATCAATACGAAATAGAATTAGAAAAATTAAGAAGTGGCTCAAAGGTTGATGTGGCAAAGGTTTACAATGACAGAGAACCGAACACCGCCCCAATAAACCTGGGTAATCCAATGTTGCCAGAATCGCTGGATATGCAAAATCAAATGATGCAACAGATGATGCAACAACAAAACCCTATGTCATCAAATTAATGTTGGAAATTCAGTAATTTTGTTTTAAAATCAATCAACCATGGATTTAAGATTAGCAAATGAGCAAGATCTCAATGCGTCCGAATCAACAACCGAACCAAACGAACAACAACAGGAATCAGCGGTAGTCGAGTCGAACACCACTGAGACTGTTGAAAAGGTAGAAACGGTAGAAGCTAAAACTAGCGAAACAGAAAGTAGTGAAAGCAATACTGTTAAGCCTCTAACAAAAGAAAGTTCTTTTGACATAAATGCAACTGTAAAGGAGAAGTCAGGATATAATTCCTTAGACGATCTTTTGGGTGAGTTAGGTAAACTGCGAGAGGCAGCCACTCAAACAAAAGGTGATTTTAGGGATGACTTCATCAAAAAGGCTGTAGACTTCTACAACCAGACTGGTGATCTGACTCCATACCTTGAGGCTAAGTTGGTGGATTACAATAAGCTAGGCGATGAGGAGATCTTAAAGCGTGGCTTGCGTGACCAGTATCCAACGATTTCCGACAAGGCTTTGACCCTTCTTTATCAAGAGCAGGTTATTGAAAGGTTCAAGCTTGACCCTGATCGCTTTGATGAATTGCAAGTGGAGGTCGGTAAAGAGCTATTGGCAGCTGAGGCTTCCAGGCTTCGATCCCAGTACATCGAAAAGCAAAATCAGTTTAAAGCACCAGAACCTACGGTAACAGCAAATCAGACTCAGCAATCACAGGCTGATCTGGAGCAGTGGTTAAACACCGTAAAAGCTGATACTGCAACTAATAAGTTACTGATGGATAAAAGTATAGGCATCAGTTACAACAATGAGCAGTTTAGTTATGAGGTTGAAAACCCACAGGCATTGGTTGACATGACGGTCGATAACACCAAGTTCTTTGGTTCGTTCCTTAGAGAGGATGGATCAGTAGATCTTCAAAAGTGGTATCGCGTTTTAAACTACGCCCAAGATCCAGAGACCTTTGAAAGGAGTTTGATAGCACACGGTAAAACACTTGGGGAAGAGGATGTTGTGACTAGACGCAAGAATCCAAGCGCCCCCGATAAGGAGGGAACCAGAGGTGTAACTGGAGGTGCAGAGAATTTTGAAATGGGCCTATTAAAAGCATTTGCTGAACAAGGCCGACATATTAATTAACAAAAAAATTTGAATAGAAAATGGCTATCGGATCTATTAAAAAAGAAGTAATCAGCTCGATCCCTTTCTTGGATCAGCGTGAGATCCTCAACAAGGTGTTGAATATCACCAACGAGGAAATGTCCTTCTTGGACATCATGGAACTTTCTGGACGCAGTGTTGCAACTAAAGTTCCAACATACCATCACTTTGTAAATGACGAGTTGTATAAGCTCGGTGAAGTTAGTGCAGTATCTGGTACTGATGGACAAGCACAAGCTACCATCACCCTTACTGACGCTTCTTCTGTTCGTGCAGGTGAGTTGGTTTATTTTAAAGACGGAAAAGTTGGTCGCGTACAAAGCAAGAGCGGTAACGACATCACAGTTAAAATGGTTGAGTCTGGTGTGACTTTCGACCTTAATGCAACTGGTGGAGTAACTGTAGCTGCTGCTGACAAGCTTCCTTTCTTCTCTAACGCACAAGGTGAAGGTTCAGGTTCTCCTGACCCAATTAAGTATGGTTTGACTAAGTACTTCAACCAAGTACAGATCTTCAAGGATAAGTTCTCTTTGAGCGGAATCCAGAAGGCATCTTCTGTTGAGGTTATGTACGAAGGCAAGCCTTATATTATGTACAAGGCGCAACACGAAGCTTTGATGAAGTTCCGTGGTGATATCAGCTTCGCAATGTTTATGAGCCGCATGTCTGGAACAAACTTCGAGGTTGCTTCTCCTTCATTGGTTGATGCTGATGGAAATCCAGTTCAGACTACTAAAGGTCTTGATCAGTATGTAACAGAGTCTGGCGTTGTTAAGAACATCGCTGGATCAGCTCTTGCTCTTGCTGATATCAAGGCTCTTACTAAAGAGTTGAACTTGAGACGCGCTCCTGAAGATTATCTGGTATTTGTTGGAACCAACAAAAACATCGAGTGGGATGATCTGTTTAACCAACTTGGTAACAGTGCCACCCTTTCTACTGCTGCTCGTTTTGACATCGGTAAGAACCTCGATCTTGGTATCGACAGCGTGAAAATCTATGGCCGTACTTACCACAAGAAGTACTTGCCTTTGTTGGATCACAAGAATGTAACAAACTTCAGCTCTAGCTTTAAGTCTTTTGCTGATGCTGCTTACTTCGTGCCTAACGATAAGGTTAAGACTCACGGTGGTGGTGAGACTGTAGATCGTCTACGTGTTCGTTACCTCGCTGGTGACGGAACAGATCTTCGTTATAACGAAACAATGCTTGGTAAGTTCGCTCCTACTCCAACCTCTGACAAGAGTGTTTTGGAAGTTCACTACGAGTCTGTACAAGGTCTCGAAGTGTTGGGTGCTAACCACTTCGCAAAGGTTATCTAATAAGTTAACTACTTATAAAAAGGGGTGGGCTAACCACCCGCCCCTTTCTTTTATCAATCAAACAAAAACCAAAGTATATGCGAACAACTAAGAGTTACAACAACCTTAATGAAAAGTCTGTCCCAAAGTTGGGACGCGGGGAAGTGGCTTTATTTAGAATATGTGGGATTAAGCCAGACCCTGTAAACGAAGGAAGATTGATGATACCTACTGCCGTTAGTGTACCATCAACAGATACGGTCTATGATCCAAGCAAGAAAGAATATGTGGACATAGCTTGTATAGATTCAATCGGAGCAGACGGTAAGCCAAACTTTGTGGACATCTGGTTCCGCAGGGAGGCCGCTGGAACGATTGTTTGTAACGGCAACAACAGATTGGATACAGAGTTGTACTCTTATTTAATGCTGTCTAACTATAGAAAAAATAACGAGAATCGAAATGGTGATCAAGAAGCCATTTACGAACTTATAGATACTAAGGCGCAGGCTGCTAAGAAGCGTGAGGATAGAAGTAAGAGATTGGAGGCTTTACAGTTTGCTGCTAACATGACGGGCGAAGAGGTGGTTGAAACAATTGCTTCAATGGGCTTAAACGAGAACCAGGACATCCAGGTTCTTAGAGACAGGCTAGAAGCTTTTGCCGAGGAAGATCCAGAATCGTTCTTGAAGATTGCTTCAAACAAGAACAAGGCGATGAAGGCAAATGTAAAGAAAGCTCTAGACCAAGGAGTGTTGGTATTTGATCGCCCCCAGAATGCCTTTAAGTGGGCAGTGAATGAGGAGATCATTACAACTGTACCGCGGTCAACAGGGACTGGACACCTAGACGGATTCGTTGGGTTCCTCCTTGGAAGTAAAAAAGGTGAAAAGGTATACGATGAAATAGTGAAACTATTGAAGTAACCTTGGGGGTAAGCAACAATGACAGGTTGGTTGTTTGGTTGATAGATCGGCCCCGTGGTTTGTCCTGGGGCCTTTTTTATTAAAAAGAAACAATTGAATAGATGGCAATAGATTATAGAATAAGATTTGACCTAAAAGGAGCAGCCCCAAAAGTTGTCCTTGAAGATATCACCAACTTCGGAACCACGAATCCTTCAACGGTTTCATACAAGCTGGACATAACATATCCCTCTGGATATAAGCAAACCCAACAGGGTAACCTGAGCGCTCAAGCAAAAGTTGAGATGCCCCTAGATCTTACAGCAAATAACCTGCCGCCATCTGGGACATACACGTTTGAGTATACATCTGGGTTTGGGGAGATAAGTTTTCTAACTAAGACAGGTGACTACACTTATGTAAGACCTACAGCCAATCTCGTTGAGCTGTTTGATGAGTTTGTCCCTACCCTAAAGGCGCAGGATCAGACGAACTATGGCGTTCAGAATTTTGTTATTTCTACTCAAGCAAGAACGATAGTTGCAAATAGCTCATTTCTAAATCAGAATGTTTCTACAACAGGAACACTCTTGGATATTAAGTTTAATAACAAGTATTATGACACGCCTCTTGTTGTTACCTTAACCAACAATCTCACATATGTGGGTACCGTAAGTACTTGGATGTTTATTGATGATACAATAATTCAGACCAAGAATGTAAGCCCAGATGTTCCTCCAGCAGCTACTTTGTTGCTTGGTTATATCAAACAGCTGAAGGCTGATATGGATGCACAGGAGGGTATAAACCTCTCAGAGTTTGCTAGGTTAAAGGATGTATACATAACAGTTGTGTCTACTCTTGAGCATACAATTATCAGATATAGAAATGGAGATACATCTGGATTAACGAGTTATGTAAAGAAGATATACGAGCTGTTAGTTGATGCAGATTATGTTCAAAACGCAGACACTAACACGGAAATATTGCCGTATAATTTTGATATCTTTGCAGGAGTGGATTGGGCAGATATTAGCAATAAGCCCTTTCTTCTTACGAATCCTACAAATAATCAAATCCTACGCTACGACAGCACTGAGGAGAAGTTTGTAAACAAGGATTGGAATTATATCCACACACAATCAAGCCCATCTTCTAGCTGGTCAGTCAACCACAACCTAAGCAAGTTTCCTGCTGTAACTATTGTAGATACTGCTGGAACTGAAGTAGAAGGAAATGTAAACCATACTGGTCCGAATGGATTAACAATAACATTTTCGGCACCATTTAGTGGTAAAGCATATATAAATTAAAATAAAGCGTCATGGCAAAAAAGTTTTTAGTAGATCTTGATTTAGGTAAAAATCAACTTCTCAACGTACGGTTGCAGAACCTCGCTACCGCACCAGCTAGTCCCGTCACTGGTCAAATTTATTACAACACAGGTGACAATGTTATCTACTACTGGGATGGAACAG
>Ga0068876_10001706_pt1 | contig 16851 bp, 16 predicted proteins | sample NOAtaG_6_FD_66442 | JGI IMG/M metagenome (GOLD analysis project Ga0068876, IMG submission 66442) | Freshwater lake microbial communities from Lake Erie, under a cyanobacterial bloom - NOAA_Erie_Diel5S_2200h metaG | ecosystem: Environmental > Aquatic > Freshwater > Lake | place: USA: Ohio, Lake... | reverse complement strand
CCTTGAAACATTCGGGATTTCTGGATGGGTTGGATGTGAAAACCGCCATTTCGAGGTCCATCGAAGCCATGGAACGGCAGGGAATCGGGGAACGCAAAATCAACTACCGGTTGCGCGACCCCAATTTCAGCCGTCAACGCTACTGGGGAGAGCCCTTCCCCATTGTCTTCAAGGATGGACTTCCCCATGCCATGCCTGAATCCGAGCTTCCACTCAAACTTCCCGAGGTCAAGACCTATTCGCCATCTGGCGACGGGGAAGGCCCCTTAGCCAATTTGACGGATTGGGTGAACCTTCCTGACGGCAGCACGCGAGAAACCAACACCATGCCGGGCTATGCAGGCTCAAGCTGGTACTTCTTGCGTTATTGCGACGTCAACAACCAGGATCAATTCGTGGATGCCACCAATGAGTCCTACTGGATGAACGTTGATCTGTACGTGGGGGGAAGCGAACATGCGGTCGGCCATTTGCTTTATTCCCGCTTCTGGACGAAAATCTTGCACGATTTGGGTCATGTTTCCTGCGATGAGCCTTTCCGCAAACTGGTAAATCAAGGCATGATACAAGGGCGCAGCAACCTCATGTACCGTCTTCGCGGCACAAACACCTACCTCAGTGCTGGGCTCATTGAAGGCAAAGATGTGGATGCCATCCATGTGGACGTGAACATCGTGGAGAATGATTTGCTCGATTTGGATGCAGTCCGTGCTTGGCGGGGTGGGGAATATGCCGGTGCGGAATTCGTGTGCGAAGCGGATGGCATTTTCAAGTGCGGTTGGCAGGTGGAGAAAATGAGCAAACGGTACCACAATGCTGTAGATCCAGTCCACATTTGCGACAAATACGGGGCCGACACGCTGCGCTTGTATGAAATGTTCTTGGGCCCGCTTGAGGATTCCAAGCCTTGGAACATGAACGGCATTGAAGGTACCTACCGCTTCCTTAAAAAAGTCTGGAACCTGTTCACCGATGAGGAGAACCGTTGTATCCTGACCGATGAGGAGCCCGCCAAAGCCGAGTTGAAAGTATTGCATCAGACCATTGGTAAAATCGGTCAAGACATTTCCCAACTCAGCTTGAACACTTCGGTTTCCCAATTCATGATTTTCACCAACGAAATGGGGCAGCTCAAATGTCGCAAGCGCTCGGTGCTGATGCCTTTTTTGGTGTTGCTTTCTCCTTTTGCTCCCCACATCACGGCTGAGCTGTGGGCGATTTGCGGTGGACAGGGCAACATCCTGGACGCTTCATGGCCCGAATACAGGGAAGAGTTCACCCGTTCGGATTCGGTGAATTATCCGGTTCAGGTGAACGGCAAACTGCGCGGACAATTTGAACTTCCGGCCGACCTGAGTAAGGAAGCCATCGAACAGGCAGTTTTGTCTTCAACCGAAATCATGTCCCTGACCCAAGGAGCCGCATTGAAAAAGCTCATTGTGGTGCCAGGACGCATCATCAACATGGTGGTCTGAAAAAGGGGCTTTTTGGAAAAATGTTTAGAATAGTGACCCTTGGAGCCAACTCCCCTTGGTCCCCAACCCTTCTAGGTCGCCTCAATCCTTCAAGGGCTCGAATGGCCTGCGCAAAAGGGCTACGAGGTTTTCGTCCTGTTCGTTGGGATAGTACCGATCGAGTCCGTATTTGATTTCCTTGGGGTCGAGGTACATGAAGGTTCCGAAAAGACGGTCGTAAATGGAGAAGACTGCTCCGTAATTGCTGTCGGTGTAGGGTTGCTTCCAATGGTGGTGTACCTTGTGCATGTTGGGCGAAACCAAGACCCAGGAAATGATTTTGTCCAAAGCCGGTGGGAGTGAAATGTTGGCATGGGTGAACCCGACAAAAATCGTGAGTACCGTCTGGTAAATCATCACTCCATAAATGGGGGCACCAGACAAGGCCAGCCCGGCAAGGAAAAACAAACCGCGCCAAACCGACTCCAAGGGGTGGTGTCGGAGCCCAGAAGTAACGTCTACGTTGTTGTCGCTGTGGTGGATGATGTGCATGCGCCAAAAGAGGGCCACCTTGTGTTCAATCATGTGCGAAAGCCATCCGCCGAACAGGTCCAACACCAAAGCTGAGATCAGAATCACAGCCACCGTGCTTTCCGTTATCCCGGCCCAATGCACAATCCCGAATTGATGATTGCTGCACCAATCAGACAGCAAGACGATGAGCACCCCGAAACCGGTGTGGATGACCAAATGGATGAGCGTGAACGTAAAGTTGATACCGGCATGCTTCAGCTTGTTCTTTTTGTAGTGCATCGGGATGAGCGGAATGGCCCCTTCGATGATCCAAAAAACCAACAATCCACCTACGATGTAGGCCATTCTCTCCAAAGGGCGCTGCTCCAAGGTGTCGAAATGCGCAATGATGTCCTGCCACATAGAATTCTCGTTCTTGAATGGTGAATCTAAGCAATCCTACCCAAAACCTGCAATGGGTCAGCGGGTGAATTCCAAGGTTTCTTGAACCAACAAGGAAGTGGGATTGCCGCCGAATGTGGAATGGACGAGCACCAAGGCATTGGGCTGAAGGTCAAGCCCCAAGGTTACGAATTGTGCCGTGCCGTTTGCATTCCCGAAAATGGTGAAGGATTCCAAATCTGACGTGTAGCTCCAAAAGCCGCGATATTCCAATCCGTTCGTGATGGTTTGGAATGCACCACCGTCCCTCAATTGGACCAAAAATCCCACCGAGTCGCACAATGGTTTTCCGATTGCCAAAGGATCTTGGTCATAGACCGCATCGACATCCAAGCTCAAAACGCCTGAGGTGGTTCTCAATACGCTGGAATCAGCGGCTCCCTGCCGTTTGTAGTCGAGGCGGTGCATTTTCAGGTTCCAACTGCCTTTGAAATGCTCGTTTTTATAGGCATCGGAAAGCGAGTCGGGTTCGCAACCTGTCCCCAACAGACAAAAAATGGCCATAATGCCAATCAGAAGGTGTCTTGAATGGGTCATTCCGTACTGTGTATGCCGTCTGGCTCAATTCGTATCCGACGTTCTTTGTAAAGGATTCCGACGGCACGTTTAAAGGTCTTTTTACTCATTTGAAGCTCCCAGCGGATTTCGTCCGGACTGGAATCGTCGGTGAGGGCAATGAATCCACCGCTTTTGCGTAACACTTCCAGGATTTTTTCCGCGGCAGGTTCCAGATTGGCCAATCCTTCTGCCGAAAGGCGCACGTCCACCAACCCATCGGGCCTTACTTGTTTCACGAAACCTTTCAGTCGGTCCCCACGCTTCACCGGACGGAAAATTTCATTGAAGTAAATCATGCCAAGGTACTTGTCGTCCACAATCACCCGCATCCCAATCTCAGTTCTGTCAAAGACCAGCAAATCCACTTCTTCGCCAGGCTCCAACACAATCCCCTCTTTTTGAAGGAATCTTTTCATGCGGGCCGACCCTACCAACCGTTTGGACTGTGCATCGAGATACAAATACACCACGTAGGATTTCCCCTCTTCCATTTCCACTTCCTGTTCCCGGAAAGGCACGAACAGATCTTTTTCGAGGCCCCAATCCAGAAATGCACCATGCTCGGTGGCAGCCTTGACACGCAAGTAGGCAAACTGATCCCGCAACACTTTCGGCTTCATGGTGGTGGCGATGGGCCGGTGTTCGTGGTCGAGGTACACGAATACGTTCAGGTGCTGGGTGTCGGGTCCAAGCGGAGGAATCCATTTGGCAGGCAGCAATACTTCATTTCCTTGGCCGTCGGAAAGAATCAGCCCGAAAGAAAGTTCGCGCTCAATCCATAGTTTGTTGTACTTCCCGATTTCTATCATCGCCGCAAAGATAAGGGAAATGGGATTGGACCTACGCTTCGGTAATTACCTATTCCTTGTTTCGGGATGGATGCACCTCAAAGGATGGCAGTCTCCCCGCTCATGAATGGGAAATGTTCCGGGCCATAATCGATGACCAATTCCTCACCGGGCTTAATCGGTTGCATGCAAATCAAGCGCACCGTATGGGTGGCATGGTCCTGCACCAATCTGCAATTTGGACTGCTGCTGTGGTTGAGCAAATTCACGATTCCAAATGCAATGCATGCATGCTCATCGGTCCAAAACATGGGATAATGGCGTTGGAAAGCGGATTGCTCATCCATGGTCCAATCGATGATAGCTGTGTAGTTGATGGAAATCAAATCATCGGCATCAAATGCCTTGCCAGCCATTACACAAACCCCCTTGCGTTCGTCCTTGAAAAGATAATAGGAGTCGGTTTCAGGCAGGTCGATGCGTTGTTTTTCCATGATTCGGGGAACGGAGATGAAATTCTATCCGGAAAGGTAATTCAATTTTTTCCAAGTCCAAATCCCATTTTCAAGCCACCAAGCCCACAATTGGGTCTACAAGCAGCTTGCGTCCAAACCGGCCAAGTTGGAGGCCAAAAGGGGGATGCACCAACTGCTGATTTTGGCAATTAAGATGCTGACCGTGGCTTGGGCCAAAAACAACAAGACTGGATTCAGTCGGTTGGGGAAATTCACCATCTTGGGGTCGATCAGCGAGGCAACCATCAACCCGAAGGTGAGCAATCCGCCCGTAATCCAACACATGGTCACCAGCAGCTGGAAATCCTCCACATAACATCCCCACGCAACGCCATTGCCCGCTTCCATTTCTCCTCCTACACGATAAATGAAACCCGTGATGAGCACCGAGGCCACAGCGACGGAGGCAAAAATGATCCCGACCGATATGGGTGTGCTTTTTTCCCTCAACTTACGCGGCATCAAGCCTGCGGACAGGAAATAGGCCAACAGGTAGAAGGTTGCCAAATAGCTCAGCCCCCACACGAAAACAGAAATCAAAACGGCTAAAACGGTACCTTCCATGTTAGAAATAGATCAACGGTTGCTTTCAACCCAATTTGAGAATAATTAATCAATCTTCGAAACCTGAATCTGAAATCTCAAAATTCAACATGCATCACGGGCCTGAATCCCCGAAAAGGACTGGCAGACTGTGCGGCCGGATGGGTCTGATGAACAGAAATCTGCAAATCGTACCCCGGATGGCCCCAACTTCCTCCCATAGAGTGACCCCAATTTGCCGATGATTGAAATTCTTGCACACCCAAGACCAGTTCTGAAACGTTGCCTGCCATGTCATACAATCCAAATCCATTGGGAGCGAAGGATTTCACGGGAAAGGGATGGTTTTGGGTAGGATTCAGCCAATTGTAGGGCTTTTCGGTTGTGTTTGGACCCAAGGAAAGTTGCATTCCTCCCTGTCCGTTTTCAATCATCAGGACCTTCCCTTGGTCAATCATGTAAAAATTAGCCAAGGGGCGATTGTTGCCGTCCACCACTTGATTGCCACCCCAAGGATAAAGGGCACCCGAAACCCCGCCTGCCGCTGCTAAACTCCAGTCCGTGGCGCTGGGAATGCCAATCCGTACCGATTTGAAGGGCTTCTGTGATGAGTTGTTGTAATTGTCTTGGAGCCAACGGCAGTAAGCTTCGGCCTGAGGATAGCTCACGTTCACAACGGGGTAGTTGTTGTAGGCTGAATTTTGGTAATACTGGTTCTGCCATTCCTGATTACCTAGCAAGGAATTCCACAAATCGAATTGGGGCATTAAATCCGAGTTGGATTCTCCTCCGTTTGCCGCCACAAACTCCTTCCAATCCAGATTGGTGACTTCGCCTTTGAACATGAAAAACCCTCCGGCATTGACCGTTTCGCCCCCTTTTAGGAAAGATTGTTCAGGGATGTAGGCCCAAGCTGGGTGGTCCTTGAGAAATCTTTGGATGCGCTTGTCTTGTGGACTGTTTGGGGTTTGAGCCCGAAGGGATGTCATTCCGGCAAAAACCAAGACCAAGGTCAAGAAAAATGTTCTCATGGCTTCAAATTTCGGCAATTCCTGGTTCAGGACGAAAGGAGGTATTCAATCCCGCTTGGAGAGTTTGTAAAAAAGCAAGGCGGGCAAGACTGTGCCTAGGGACCAAAGAAGTTTCATGGGGTCCTCCTTGGCAAAAAACGTGATCATCCACACGGTCATGGCAATGTACAAAATCGGCGTGACAGGATATCCCCAGGCCTTTACGGTTTGGTCGGTATTCCATTTACGGGCTCGGATGATGAACACGCCCGCCACTGTGAGCAACGAAAACAAAGAGAGGGTGAGTCCGATGTATTCTACGATGTCTTTGAAATTGGAAAACACAACCAACAGTCCAGAAATGAGGGTTTGGAGCAAAATTGCAGCCACTGGCGCACCTTGTTGATTTTGGTTTTTCAACCCGCGGAAAATGCTGTAATCCTGCCCCATTTTTTGTGAAATCCGAGGTCCGGCAATGTACATGGCGTTGATCCCGGAGAGCAGGGTCAACGCAAACAAAGCTCCGAACCATAAAGAAGCTTTGCCTCCCAATACCTTTGTGATGACCTCATTGCCCACATCCACCTTGCCTGCCAATTCGGAAAAGGTGCAAGTGTAGAGAAAGGCCGCCGTGAGCGCCAAATACAGCAACGCAACCACCGCAGTACCCACGGTCAAAGAGAACGGAAGATTTTGGCGTGGGTTTTCCATGTTGCCGGCAATGTAGGAGGAGGCATTCCAACCGCTGTAGGCAAACATCACCCACACGAGGGATCCGGCAAATGCCATGCTTCCGATGGTCTCCCAAGAATCTGGTCCGGGCAAAAACGAAATTTCACCGTTCAGGGTGGATTCAGAACCCCAAATCAGAGGTGCCACCACCAAAAACAACAAAAAACCAAGCTTGATGTAGGTGAACAAGTTTTGGAAACGCCCCGATGCACGAACACCAAGTACCTGCACCCCGGTCACCACCAAAATCAAAATCAGGCCAAACAATTTCGGGACCTGACCGGCTGGAATAGATGGCCACCATGCCTGAATTACCGGTTCGAAATAGGCACCGGCCGCCAAAGCCAAAGACGCAATCGCCGCGGAAAACCCTACCACCATGGACACCCATCCACTCGCTAATCCCAAAACAGGGTGGTACAACTTGCTCAAAAAATGGTATTCTCCCCCGGAACCCTTGAGGGTAGTAGACACTTCGGCATAGCAGGTGGCACCACACAAGGCAAAAAGTCCACCCAACAACCATATCATCAGGATGGCAAAAACATCCGGAATAGCACCGGGCATCACCTGGAATCCAATGGATGTGAAAATTCCCGTGCCGATCATGTTGGCAATCACCATGTTGGTGGCTACGGTCCGATTGTATGCAGGTGCGCTCATGTGGTCAGGGATGTTGGAGGATGCTGTTCAGCCCCATCAAATTTGGGTAAAATTCCTTGAAACGGTTGGATTCATGGTCCAGAACGACTCGGCCCAAAGCTCCCATCACGGGTCTTGCCACCTCGTCGAATTCGTATTCGCCATCGAAAATGTCGTTTTCATTCACATAGAGGGTGCATCCCAAAAAGAACTCGATGCAACGGTCTGTGTCCACCACATAGGCAAGGTCGGACATGAATCCATGCGCGTAACCGGCGAAGTTGAAAACCTCGATGTCGGCATTTTGAATTCCATTCCAAGCGTCGCCGTGCACAAGTAGTTTTTTATAGTTATCAGGGTATTGGGACGAATTGCGGTATTTAGAATATTGGGATTCACGGGGCAGCATGCTCATGTAGTTCAGCATGAAATCACGGTCATTCGGGCTGAGCTTCCACCTCAATTCTTCCGAATAAGCTTCTGGGCATATCAATCGCATCAGCATGTCCATTCCATCCTCCATTGACATGTAATTGGAATTCCTGAAGTCTTTGGGAGCGTTTACCAGCACCTGATTGTCGAAGTGTCCCTTGCCCATCAAACTGCCCGGCACGTCAAACCATTTATTGTCCGAGTCGGTCAGCCCCGGTTGATGATAAATCTCACGGCCTTGGGCATCGTAAAACCAAAACGGATTAGAAATTAGATTGTCAGGCATTGAGCAGCTAAGAAACCTTCGGATGATTTTGGTGCGGTCGAATCCTTTTTGCCTCAGATTCCGGTTGATTTCTCCTAGCCCCAAAAAATCAAACAGGGTATTGTAGGCATCGTTGTCCGATACCAACAGGATTTTGCGGATTTCGTTGGCTAGGCATGGGCATCCCTCGGGGCCCAGAGGGGTGAAAGCGTGGGTATTGGCACAGGGAGCAGTGTTGCGAATCTTGAAACAGGTTTCAAGGGTCAAGGAGTCGACTTGAAGGTCCCGTATTTTTTCGAGTGTGAGCAAGATCAAGGGGTATTTGACCATGCTTGCCGGATTGAAATAGGTATCCGTTACGTTGAAATTATGGCTGCTGAAATCAGGGTAGCCTTGGGAATTACGGTTTACTTGTACATACGAAACCTGGATTTTATGTTTTTGGACCAACCATTGGACCGGGATGCCAGTTTGGGTGGCGACTTCTTCCAAAAACATGCTGACCAAGCCAGAATTGTCGGTGGTTTGGCCTCGTAACTGACCCGAGATGGCCAACATCCAAACCAAGGAGCAACATCGAAAGGCCAAAAAAGTGCGGTCCATTCCCTTGAAGTTAACACATTATTGCAGATGATTTCAGCTTATCCGGAAGGGAGTGTTGGGTCTATTTTGGACAGGGTTTGAAAATTTTCAAATCAGGGATTTTGCTTTTTCCAAAAAAGCCATAATATTGTGTTACAAACAAACCTAATTATCACCCTCATGTTGCAAATTAAACCTACCCTGAAACAGGATTATGCTGTTTTGGCACTCAGAGGTAACCTGTATGCCGACCCTGATGCCAATTTATGGAAAGCCATGCACGGCTTGGTAGTGCAAAACGATCAACGGAATGTTTTATTGGACCTCTCAGGTGTTCGCCTGTGTGATAGCGTCGGAATCAGCGAATTGTTGCACCTTCAGTTGACATTGGAAAGCATGTCTGGCAAGTTGGTATTGTTCGCGGCAAGCCCTTTGCTGACCAAAATGTTTGAAATCACCAAAATCAATCGTTGGTTGAACCTCGCCAAAGACCAATCAGAGGCGGTTTGCAAGCTGAATGGTAGACTTGAAGCCCTAGCCTGATTGCTGATTTAATTTCAAAATCCCTTTTTGCGATGAGCTCTTCCTTGTCAGCTTGACAACTGGTTTTCCCATTGCCACATTTGCTCACTTCCATAAATGGCTTGTTGCGTAACGAGCCCATCCATTTCCATGATCTGCAATTGGGTCAGAGCGGAAATCAACTCTAAGTCCATTAGGAATGCGAACTCCTTGGTGGTCAGTGTTTTGAATTTTTGAAAAACAGATTCAGGTGATGGTGTGCTTACTTTTTTAGGAAGGTCAGGCACGAGTTGTTTCAGGGTACCTTCCAGCACATCATAGGATTGGAAGCCCTTGAGGGTAATCGAATCATCGGGCCCGGTGGAAAAAATGAAGGTGGGAAGGGTCGTGATTCCCAAGGTCCGCACCAATTCGATATCTTTTTCGAAGGAAATTTCTGCTTTTCCCTGTAAATCACGTTTGAACCTAGCCACATCCAATCCTGCCTCGAAAGCCTCGGCCAACAGTATTGAGCTGTCCGTGATGTTGATACTTTTCAAAAACAGCAATTCGCTCAACCTGCGTAGGTAGATTACGGCTTTGTCTATGTCTTGCATCTGGGCTGCTTTGAAGGCAATCGCAGGGGGGTAGGAGGAAGGCAAGGGGTCGTTTTTCCAAACATCTGGATTTACCGGCATGTCGTACGTATTGGCCAGGCTTTTCCAATATTCGTAGGCGTCTTGGCTGTTCTTGATTTTGCCCTTGTCGTAATTGACCCAACTTGGCAGCAGACCTCCCATGCAATAATTGATTTGGAGGTAATCCCCGTATTCCATCCTCAATTTCCTGAGTTGGGGTTGGATGGTCCAACAGGTGGAGCATACCGGGTCAGTGAAATATTGGAGGTGGATCTTGGGTGCGGGTTTGATGGGTTGCCGTTGGGTGGATTGATTGGCAATCAGGGGGATTTGAATGTCGTCCAGCTCATATTCGGCCACATGGAGGAAGTTGTCTTTGAGCTCCCTCCCCAATTTCAAATGCTCCTCAATGGCTTCATGTCTTTCCTCATAGAAGGCGTTGAAGGCCGTTTCAACATCGGCATGTTGAGACAAGAATTTGGAAAGTATATGTGCATCTGCCAAGGCATCGGTGGTTCCGGCACTCGTGAAGGGAAGGGCTAGGTGGGCTGCATCGCCAATGAGCACCACATTGCTGCGGTGGAAAGACGGCAGCACATCAAAATCGCAGGCGTGCCACAAGTAAGCGTTTGAAAAGTCCGAATTGGAAAGTATTTGGTCCACCACATCCGGAAATCCAGCCAATAGGGTCCGGCACATTTTCTTCAAGCTTTCTCCCTCTTCGTTTTCAGGTTGGTACAATCGAACATCGTATTGCATGAACCAAACCAATTCCTCATCCGAGGTGGGTATGAAACCGAAAGAAATTCCCTGCTTACCCGACAAGAATTTCCTAAAGGTCCTCGAATTGTTTTTCACCAATTCAGGGCTGAAGGCTGTGCCCACTACCTCGCGTACTTCAACGGGTGAGAAAAGGGTAGGGCCATACAGTGCCTGCCTGACCATAGACCTCGCACCGTCCGCACCGATAAACAGGTCACCGTACTCCACCTCTTGATTTTCAAAAACCGCTGCAATGACTTGGTCTTTTTGTTGGATGAAATGGGAAAACTGTCGTCCGGACTTCACCAAACTCTGTGGCAAGGAGTTGTACAAGTATTCAACCGCATCCCGCCGTTTGATGGATTGCCACAGGTCCATCTTGAGATGTTTGATTTCGGTATTGTCTTGGCGTTTCAATGAAAAGGTATCGATGGGTTGCCCGGGCAATGGAAGCTGCGAGCCGGATTTACGCAGTGACTTCAGGATGGCCAATCCCTCTGCATGCATCAAAAAGGCATTTCCACGGGTGGGGCATGATACCTCCCGCTCGCAGACGACAACTTCGAATCCTTGCCGGTTGAGTAAAATGGCACAGGCCATGCCGGCGATTCCACCTCCGATGATGACGATTTTTTTCTTAGGGGTTTGTTCTGACATGTTTGGGTTCAAAGGTTTGTCATGGCTTGACGAATCCGGGAAAAAGCCTCCCGCAACAAAAACTCAGAAGTTGAAAAACAAATCCGGATGTGTCCCGCGGCCTGTTCACCAAACCATCTGGGCAATCCGGGTACCACGGCGACCTTGGCATTTTCCAACAAAAACTGCTGAAGGGTGGCGCTGTCTTTGCCAGTCTTTTCGATGTTGCAGAAGAGGAGATAGCATCCTTGGGGCTCATGGCATTCAAATCCGGGTATGGTCTTGATTTCCTGCAAGGAGAGGTCCCTCATGGATTGCAAATGGCTAACGAAGCCCTCCAACCAATCCTCACATTCCCGCAATGCGGCCGTTGCGGCAACTTGACCCACTGCATTGCAGCCATGTACTGTGGAGCCATGCAGAGATGCCTGAACCAATTTGTTGAACAAGGTCGGGTTGGAACTCATCACGAACCCGACCCTGAGTCCCGCCAAGCTATATGATTTACTGTATCCGCTCACCGTGATGGTATGGTCCGAAATCTCAGGGCCCAAAGAGGCAATAGAGGTGTAGCGGTGCGGAGTGAATACGATGTCACTCCAAATTTCGTCGGAGAGAACGATGAGATTGTGTTGGATGGCAACCTCAGCAATTGTCTGCAGTTCTGAAGGTGTAAATACCTTGCCTGTGGGATTGACGGGGTTGCACAGGCACAACATTTTGGTGCGGGGCCCGATGAGGCTTTCGAGCAGGGGGATGTCGATGGGGGACGATGGGTCCAACGGAATCTGCAGTGCTCGGGCAGTTGCTCCGGATTGTTCGATGCAATACTTGAAAAGGAAGTCAACCGGGTCGAATACAATGGCCTCGTCGCCGGGTTTTAGGGTCGCCTTGCAAGCAACCTGGATTCCGAAAGCCGCACTGTCTACAGGTAAAATCTTGTCAGGCTGGATATGGAGCCCTCTTTTGGAGGCGTGGAAATCCGAGATTGCCTCACGGAAAAATGCATAGCCCTCTGCGGGTACATAAGAAAAATATCGGTCCTTTGCGAACCTGGTAATAGCCTCCGAGATGGCTGGTGCGCAGGGGAAATCGGGGTCAGCAGCAGTCAATGGTATCACCCCTTTTGGCAGGCTTGCCCACCTCAGGTTGAATGCACGCTCACGCAGAATCGAATAGTTAATCGACTCATTCGAAAATGAAAAAGATTCCATCATTTGAATAACAAAAATCCTCTAAAGGGCCATTGAATGAAATTCGGCCTGAAAAATCCTGAACAACTGGGAATCCCAATCAATCATGCCCACGGTGGAGAATAACAGTTCGGTAGCAGTTTGTTTGGGTTCACAACTCCATTTCAACACGACCAACAGCAACTACTGCGGTCTTATCAATCACAAAAACCAATTCAATATAAGGATTTATCGGCAAATGAAGTGGATTTCGAGGGGATAATGAAAGAATTAAGCGTGAAAGTGACGCAAAACGGAAGGTCTAAAAAGGATGACAATCCCAAGCTCGGACTAGAAAAGAAATTGGATGGCTAGGAATGGGTCAATCAGGGTTGGTCCACCTCGGCTCCAAACCATACACACGCGAACCCACCCTGAATGGCAACGCCGATCGCATTCCATTGCATCACGCCCCATCCGTTTTTGTTCAAAATCACATCATTGTGACCCCAACTTTTTTGCCAAGATTCAAGCGCATAATCGGCAGTCATCACGAAACTGCTGCAACAGACGTTGGAACCGCAAGCAATTTCGTATCCATTCCCCTTGTAGGATGTCAATTCCCTCGGTTTGTCCCAAATGCAAGATCCAGGACCATTGTAGTTCGAATAACAACAGGAGGTCCATTTGCCTTTGGCGGACCAACTGTGCGAATTGCAGTTTCCCAAGTCAGGTTGGTTGACTACCAAATCACTCACATGTGTTTTGGCTACCGTGGTCAAGGAAGGAGAAAGCGGGATGACAGGCAATCCGTTTTGCTGACGGTATTGCATGATATAATTGTAGAGCTTGGTCTCCTCTGCGGTGAGTTCTTGGGCCCATACAAAGGTGGAAACTAAGGATAAAATGAGGGAAAAAAGGACTTTTTTCATGGTTTAAATCAAGTAAAAATTGTTCGGTCACACTCAATTTTCGTGCCAAAAGCTGATCCCAACGTACCTTCAAATTAAGGCTCGGGCTGTTTGACTATTCTTCCATGTCTTCAACGTCTTCGATTTTCTTTTGCTTGGCCAATTCTTGGAATTTGGCCGTCATGGTCGGATTGCCACGCGTAAGCCGTTTGATGGTGAGGTCCTCCGCCTTGTTGTTGGCCAACCTCAGGTTGTTTTCCGAGGAGAGGAGGGCGTCCTTGGTTTTTTGCAAATGGTCGATGGTTTTGTCGATCTCGCTGATGGCCAATTTGAACTTTTTACTGGCCTGCTCATAATTTTTGGCAAAACCTTCCTTGAACGCGTTGATGTTGTCCTCGAATCGTGTGATGTCGATGTTTTGATTTTTGACTTGGGCCAACTCCGCTTTGTATTTCAGGGAATTCATGGCTGCATTGCGGAGCAGGGTGATGATGGGAATGAAAAATTGGGGCCTTACTACGTACATTTTGGGGTATTTGTGGGCCACATCCACGATGCCTGAGTTGTAGAGCTCATTGTCGGCTTCTAGCAGGGTGACCAATACGGCGTATTCGCATTTCTTCTCTGTCCGGTCCTTGTCAAGTTCCCTCAGGAAGTCCTCGTTTCTTTTTTTCGTGGCGGTTTCGTCTCCTTCGTTTTTCATTTCGAACATAATGGAGATGATTTCATTGCCCTGTTCGTCGTGTTCGCGGTAAATGTAGTCGCCTTTGCTTCCAGTGGATGAATCGTTGTCTTTTTCGAAATAGGCCTTTTGAAACCCTGTCGCGCGAAGTTTGTTGAACTCTGTCTCACAATGCTGTTCCAAGGTTTCCCCCACCATTTTGGTGGAAAGTTTCATTTTCATGTCTTTCCGGAGCGCAATTTCCTCGTCTTTATGCCGGATGATGTCGTCCTTCATTTTGAGTTGCTCCATGTGCTTTTCGATCAAGGACTTTTCCTGCAACTGCCTTTCGGTTTCCTTACTCTCCAGCCGGTTTGCCAATTCGTTTCTCTCCTTTTCGATTTTGGCAACGGCCTCACTGACCTCCAGTTTTTTCTCCACCTCGAACTTCTCGATTTGGCTGCGCAATTCGTTGAGTTGCTCTTGCTTGTGGTTCAATTGCCGGGTGAGTTCACGCTCCTTTTGGAATTCCAAATCTTTAAGGGCGTTGTCCTTTTTGGCCAATTCTGCTTGGAAATCTTCTTTGATTTTCGCCACAGCCAATGCTACTGCACTGATTTTCTCCTTCTCCGCAAAGTCAAGGCGGGCTTTCAGTTCATCTTCAAATTGGTGGTCCCGTACTTGTTTCAAGATTTCGGCAAATCCTGCTTCATCGACTTTGAAAACCTTTTTGCAATGGGGGCAAACGATTTCGTTCATTGTTTTTTGGATTCTGAGATTTTGTTATGTTTCAGGTGGATGGAACCATGGGGTCAATCCTCCTTTTTTTGTTCCAAGATGGCGATTTTTCTCAACAATTCGTCGCGATTTTGGGACTGAAGCATCCATTTGGGCAGCCTGCTTTGAAGACTTTGATTGCTCCAACCGTGCTCGTCAGGACTTCTTTTTCGCAGGGAATCGGAGATGTAATTTTTCAGGAAAAGCAGGTGTTCGCGGTTGTAGGCAAAAAAGGTATTGCCCCTGAATTCAAACACCAACCACAAGGGATATTGGAAATAGGCATCGACGGGTTTTCCCAGGTAAACCGCTTGCTTTGCCATCAAATCCGGGCCTGATTGTTGTACCACACCCGACAAGCCTTCCCATTTTTGGTTCTTACCACAGTTAACGCAGGCAAAACGTGCCGACCTTGGCTGGGATTGGAGTCTTTGAACCCTGGCATGTCCTCTGCAATTCGGGCATTCCACCTCCATGGTTTGGGAGAATTGGTCGAGGAAGGCAAATTCTAGTGCGGATGACATCTTGGGCACACATGTTTCTTTAGGAAATTTCCTTGATTTCCCGGATTCAGCGTTTAATCCGCAAGGAAAGTTTTTCGTAAATCAGGTTTTCGTAGTCCCAATCGAAGTTCTCTCCACACCTTTTACAGGTGCAGGTGCCAATTGCCCATCCGGGTCCACCTTGTAGTTCCTTTACCTCAAATTTCTCTTTGAATTTTTGAAAATCCATCGGCAGGGTAGCCTCCTTCAAATATGGTTCGCAATCGCAATTTTTCATGGAGTAGGACGGGTAATCGGGCCTATTGTCCCTCAAAACTAGGTTTTTTTGGAGGAAAAGCCAGTTCGAAAGAAGTGTCAGGGTTACCTTAAGTCGCAGGGGAGTGGTCAAAGCCATGCCTTGAAAGATTTTGAATGGGGATTGGCTTAATGGGATTTTGTGTATATTGATTACCGACAAACCTATCTGTGATTCTGTTATTTGTTTGAAGTCATGAAGAATTTTTTACTCGCCTTGATTGTGGCGGTCTCTTGTTCACTTCCTGCCCAAAGCTTCGTGAATGGAAGTTTTGAAATCACCACGGCCCCTTTGGGGTGCAACTATAACCTCGGCAATACCACATTCAACTCCTACATGTCCAGCGTGGTCGGTTACGGCCCAGGACAAGAATTGGACATTCTTGCCAATGGTTGCTACAATCCTGCCATCCCAGATGGCGTCAGGGCGGTAGGAATCGCAGCTTGGCCTTCTGACGAACTTTCCATTCCCGTGACACCTTCTTTGGTGGCGGGTCAGACCTACAGTTTCACCTTCAGAGCATACGCCGAGCTATCTTTTCGAGTACGCGGTGACATACAAATCGGGGTTTCAAACAGTTCTACTTCTTTCGGCAGCCTGATTTATACGGGAGTAACGGTTTCAAGCGCTTGGACCTTGTTCACAGTGACGTTCACTTCACCCATCAACGCCACCCATGTCACCGTGCGCAATGCACAGGACGGCATCATCCATTGGAATCACGTGGACGATTTCCGCTTCACATCCGTTTTGCCGGTTCATATCCAGCAGTTTGATGCCACCCGGGAAGATCGCGAAGCAAGGTTGGATTGGTTAACCCAAATGGAACAAAACAGTGACCACTTCAAGGTGGAGCGCAGCAGCGATGGATCCAAATGGTCGGGCGTCGGGGTGGTTTCGGCCGCTGGAAATAGCAATTTGGAGCAATCGTATTCTTTTACGGATCTCAACCCCTTGCCGGGCATGAACTACTACCGCTTGGGCCAGACCGACATGAATGGAAGCGTGACCTATTCTGAAGTGAAAATGCTCGACTTCGGCAATCAGGAAGGCTTGCAATTGCAGGTGTTCCCAAACCCCGCACGGGAATGGATTCAGATCGAAGTGGATGAGCCGCAAAAAATCGCATCCATTTCCTTGACTGACGCTTCAGGCAAATTGTTGTACAAGACCCAATCTTATTTGCCCGGATTTGATATCCAATCCTATCCCCAAGGATTTTACCTGCTTGGCGTTGAACTTACCGATGGAAGGAAAATTTCCCGGAAAGTCATGAAGGCCAATTGATCAAACTTCTTTGCTCAGGCAAAAATCGCATCCGGATGAGGAAGGGTACCAAACCGCTTCAAGGCCGTGAAATGGGATTTCAATGCTCCTGAGAAGTGGGTCTGCTCCAAGTAAGGAATTCCATATTCCTCGGCAGTTTGCTTCACGATCGGCGCAATTGCGGGGTAGTGTACGTGGCAAATCTTAGGGAACAGATGGTGCTCCACTTGGAA
>Ga0068876_10001693_pt1 | contig 16898 bp, 7 predicted proteins | sample NOAtaG_6_FD_66442 | JGI IMG/M metagenome (GOLD analysis project Ga0068876, IMG submission 66442) | Freshwater lake microbial communities from Lake Erie, under a cyanobacterial bloom - NOAA_Erie_Diel5S_2200h metaG | ecosystem: Environmental > Aquatic > Freshwater > Lake | place: USA: Ohio, Lake... | reverse complement strand
GAGTTAGTTTTATATCGTTTGTCGAATACTGCCCCGGGGAGGGGTAAAAAGCCCCTGGGCTTTCCCAAAAAATATTGGGATTGTGTGAAAAGCCTCCGGCACGTCCTTTGGCGGCTTACGCTGCCAAATAATATTTTTCCAGAGCCGCATTTTCAATGATTTTGCTTCGCAAAATCGTTGAAAACGCGGCTCATACTTTTTACACAACCCCAAAAGTTATTTGGCGTGCAAGCTACACACGGTGGCAAAAGGGACTTTTTGCACAGCCTTAGGGCATCTGCCACGACCGCGTTTAAAAATATTTCTCCCCTACCTATCCACTTTAAGCCTTCCCCCTGCGGTATGGCTACTGAATTCGGGAGCATACATACACTGGATGGTACTGATCCCACCGGAGAAATCCCCCCGGTGGTTGACGCGCAGCGGATATTCGAGGACATAGGTGCCCTGGGGCAGGTAATCAATAAAGAAATGGGTCGCCAGGTCGCCAGGGCTTTCGTAGTATCCGAGCCCACCCTGCCAGCGGTAGGTACTTAAGGGGTTGACGGGTTCCAGGCCGCTGGCGCGCATATCTTTAAGATGTACAAATTCCATTGCCCGATCCACGCGCAACTCCAGGCGCACGACAAGCTTATCCCCTGGTTGCAGGGGCTGGCCTTCGTCCAGGGCTACAAGTGTCGCCCCGCGGTCGCCCGTAGTTTCCTTAAAAAGCCTTTTGCGAAGCGTGAGCGGAGTTTCTTCGAAAGACTTGATTTTGTCCAGTTGTTCAAAATACTGCCAGTACAACCCACCCCAGGCAATCACCTGATTGGGGTTTTGGAGTTCGACGGTAGCCATATTCGGCTGGACATCTTTCCCTTCCCATTGCACTTTATAGTATCCTGTTCCCGGCTCTGCCGATTTCCGTGCCAGGGCCAGTGTTTCCTCAAGTGCCTTTTTACCTGTCGCATTGGGAAAGGTCACCTTTACCTGCTGGTCGTTGTTCAGCCATTGTGCGGTCCCGCGGGTTTTGAGGAGCGCATAAACCGCGTCTGCAGTCGCCTTGGTACTTGGCCACCGGTTGGTCTGTTTGTGTTTGAGCAGCCATATCTTCATTTCTTCGACATCGGCGGCAGATTTTCCGACCTCGTCGAAAACCTCGATCAGCAGGGATTGGGTTTCTACGGGCAACTGGTTCCAGAAATAACCGCTGGATATTTTCCAGTACATTCCCAATTCCTCTGAGCGCAGTGCGCGCTCCCTCAGGGAGGCAAGGATACGGGAAGGCGTTTCTTTGTCGCCGTTCCGGAGCAGGGCAAGGGCAATCATCCCCTGTTCCATCACGCCCTGGGTATTCCAGAATGCCCTGGCCTGGCCGATGAAATAATCGAAAGCGGGCCTGAGCGCCTCATCGAGGTTAGGCACACCCGGAAAAGAGCGCGTATAAAGGTAATGTATGGTCAGGGGGGTAAGGTGATTGTCCCCGGCTTTTATCTTTTCTTCCCTGACGGCCTCCATCAAACTGCGATAATCGTTGTCCATCTGGCGGTCGAGGTATCCCGTGGCGCTGTTCCGGATCGCCTGAATCTGTGCGAAAGTGATGCCCAGCAGGTTGAGCTTACCCAGACCTGCGGCGATATGCTGGGTGATATAGCGATTTTCCGGGCCGCCCGGGAACCAGGGAAAAGCCCCCTCCGGATTCTGCATATCTGCCAGCGCCTGGATCGCATCTGCCTGCTTACGGGCCATATTATTCAGATCGAACAGCAGTGCGATGTTCTTTTGCTGCTGTTCTTCCTGCTGAGCTTCGAAAACCCAGGGAGTTTCTTCCAGCATCAGGGATTTAAGCTCCTGGTTTTGCGCCAGGCGGCTGGTCAAGGTTCCTGCATCCCGCCACCGGTTGAACATTGCCTCCAACCCAGGGGTATTGCGCACGATATTGCCTGCGATCGCATTTGCATAAAAACGGCTGAAGACCTGTTCTGCACAGGCATAGGGGTACTCGATGAGGTACGGGAGTGCTTTAATCGCCAGCCATGCGGGGTTTGAGGTCATTTCAATGCTCAGGCGGAGGGGGGATAGCGTCCTGGAATCTGCTGCATTTTTCAGGGATTCCAGCGTAAATACTTTTTTACTGCCTCCCCGTACGTAAAGGGGTACAGACGCTGTCACCTGCATCCGGTTGACCAGTACCGGGAGGGCATTTTCCTCCGCATCGGCAAAATTCCCTGCGGCGGCGCTGATCCGCACGACAAGTGCCCCGGAGGCATCTACCGGCACTTTGACTTTCCAGACAAGCGGAGCCGACTGCCCGTCGCCTGCCAGAAAAGCCTGCTCATTACTTTGGTTGCCATAGGCGAAATCAACTGGTTGCATGCTCAACGCATCGAATAATTCGAGGCGGGCATTTCCTTTCAGGATACCGCCGCTGAGGTTGGTTACCTTCGCGCTCAGCTCGATCACGTCCCCTTCCCTGATAAACCGGGGAAGGTTCGGAAGTACCATCAGCGGTTTCTGGGTGATCAGCTCACGGGCATCAACAGCCGATTTCAGGTCTGTGGTGTGTGCGAGGGTCATAAATTTCCAGCGGGTAAGCGCTTCGTTCATCGTAAACTTCAGGATCAGGGCACCTTCCTTATCGGTGCGGATCTCCGGGAAGAAGAACACGGTTTCCCGGAGGTTGTCGCGCAGAACCGGTGCAGGGCTTTCGGACGATGCCGAGGCTGGTGGCGGCGTGGCTTCCTCGATATCATTTTTTGGTGAATATGCCACGAAATTATTTGAGTCCATTGCGGGAGCTGGGACAGGAGCAGATCGCACCATCATTTTCGCTGATCTTGCCATCGGCTGCATATCATAAGCTTCAAAGGCGATAATGCTAATTCTGCCTCCGAACCAAATGAAATCCGGATAAATCTTCTCCATTACATTAAGGTACGGTAAAGCGTGGTAAATCCCATTTGCAACATTGGAAAACTGACGTCCGGAACGATAGGAATATGGGATACCAAAAGTAGGGAAAAGGTTGAACACCCAATTATTCGGCTGAAACTGGTCGAGCGATGCATCGTACATTGCCGCGAGCACTTCGGCGGCGGCTGCGCTGCCATCGGGTCCGGTGATGCGCAACCGCCACTCTTCTTCCTGTCCGGGCAACAAGTTATCGCGAAACGTTTCGTAATTAATCTGCAGGACTTTATTCGTCCAGGGTACAGCAAGCAGATGCTGGTCCGAAAATACCCGGTTGTGGCGGATGAAGTGAAAGAAATAAAACCGGTTTCCCCTGTCTCCTTCGGTTATCCGTGTAGTATCTGTAGCCCAATCCATGACCTTTATCCAACGGCTTGCATTGACCACTCCCGCATTGCCTTTGTCCATATACACGTGGAGTGGTTCATCGGCGGTGGCGAGCAGTGCGGTCACCTCGTCTCCGGGCGCTGCGGTTTTCTGTGAGATGTCCGTAAAAAACATTTGCCCATCCGGTATTTTACGCGCCTTGCTGTCTATAACCTTTACCAACTTGCGCAGGGAAAGGGGTTTTCCGCTGGCATCAACGGTTTCGAGTACCAGTTGGTAATACCCTGCGGAAAGCTGAAAAGCCGGTAAGGCCACTTTAGTCTGCTCCCCTGTATTGAAGTCCGTTTCCCAGACCGTGGATTTTGCCGGCCAGTTCAAGGGGTCATCTTCTTTTCCGTAAGCCAGCAGCGGGAAATCGCGCTTGAACGCCTCTTCTGCGATTGTTGGACGATCAGGGAGTACCCAATAGCGCTTAAGCAGAGGATTTGCCGGGCCCTGTAGCGCGACGAACCGGACTTTACCCACTGCGGCAACTGCCTGGCCGTCGAGGTTGGTCGTAAGAATTTCGAAGGTATCTGGTTTTGCCGCGTCCAGCCACTCCCCGATAGCGAGTGTTGCCCGTAAATTGGCAAAACCGACGTTGATGGTCTGGGATGCGGTATGCGTTTCCCCGGTGATATCGGTTACATCTGCTTCGACACGGAACAAAAACTCCGGCAGGGTTTCCGGATCGAGGGTTGGGTCGGGTATAGCTTTAAAGGGTACCGTAAAGTTCCCGGCGGCATCGGTTTGTGTTTCACCCGCAGTTATGAGGGTCTCCCCTACCGGGGGGTATGGTGTCCACCAAAACCGCCAGGGGAAAGAAGCGGTACGGGTTATGCGGTACGAAACTTTTGCCCCGTCCACGGCACTGCCGGCATACATCGTCGCCGACCCTTTCAACGACACCTCTGCACCCAGCACAGCCTGGCCTTCGAGCGGGGAAACCACCACCTCAAATCGGGGGCGTTTGTATTCCTCCACGCGGAAAGCAACCTGTGATTCGCCAAGACTTGAGGAAATGGACATTACCCCCCGGAGTGTCCCCGAAGGTGCCATAAAGCTCCCGTTGAAAGACCCATAGTCGTTGGTCGTCACTTCCTGTCTGGCGATTTCATTATAGTTTACGTCGCGCAGAGTGATTACCGCTTTGCGGTTGGCCAGGATGCGTACAGCACCGGACTTTGCGGTATGCTCGGTGGCGATGCCTTTGAAATAGACCGTTTGCCCCGGCCGGTAAATACTCCGGTCGAGAAAGAAATGGGTCTTAATATCCACTTTTTCATTATCCTCCCAGCGGTTCGCATAGTACCCTTCCGAAAAGAGCACATCCTCCCCTTTGGCAAAACGTACCGAGAAACTTCCCTTTAACCCTGAAAAGCGCACCGAGCCGTCGGCATTTGTCTTTGCGCGCCGGATTTCGCTGCGTTTCTGTTTTTGATTTGAATAATCATAATCCGTGGCATACAGGGTAAGTTCGACCCCTTCGAGCGGCGCCCCGCTGTCCCGGTGTGCCACCAGGAACTCTACCCCGCCGGCTTGATGCGAGAACAGATAGGCCAGCTCCGATACCGCAAAGTTTAGCCAGGAGGCGGTATGATTACGCAGGGAACCCTTAGCGGCCATCACGGTATCGTCAAAAATCAACGTATAATGCCCGGCAGGTAAACCAGCCAGCACGATTTCGGTGCGGTGTTCCTGAAAATCGCTATCGTCCGGCAGATCGGCAGCCCAGGAGCGCAATACCGGAAGATTGGACAGGAACTTCAGCCCTCTGTCTTTGTCCAGACGATCCAACTCGTCCGCTTCTTTTTCCGAAATACGGATCAGCCGGAACCATACTTTTGGATTATTTTTAAAGACGATCGAAGCAAGGATAGGTTGATTCGGCAGAACTACCTCTTCTACTTCAATATGCAGTCTGGATACAGCGATTTCATTGAGGAGCGCGCCGCACCTTGAAGCCCCGGTGGAACCGGGGAAACGTTTCAGCGCTTCTTCTGCAATTGCCTTGGCCGCTCGTTTATCCAGCCGGTATTTGTCCCCTTCGGTGGCATTATAGCGGTTTCCGGAGACTAATAACATACGGGCACGGTGGTACATCGCCTCGGCGACCCCGGGTTCCTTGGGGAATTGCGTTTCGAGCCTTTGCAGCGCTGCCGAGAACACACTGTCTTTGCCGCCAAGGACACTTTTTTCGTGTACAAACACCAGACGCATCAAGTCGGCATCCAATAATGCAGCGATATTTCCCTCCTCTGCTTTTAGCTTTAGCCACAGCTGGAAGAGCTTCAAGGCCTGGTATTCCAGCGACCCTGGGTCCTTATCGGGAAACGGGAACGCACAAAAAGCCTGCACATCCGCAAACGCTTCGGCCTGGTCGAGATAAAACCGATACACCGGGCGCGTCAGAAAAGACCGGGAATTGGAAAAATATTCCAGGGCGCGGTAGAAGAGCAAGTCTGCCAGGGAATTCCAAAGGCCAAGGGTATTTTTACGCTCGGAAAGCACAGGAGAATATCCCTCAAGCGGGATCGAACGCAAACGTGGGTCTGCCACCGATGCAAGAAAGGCTTTTGCTGTGGCATTTTCAAAATCGGCGATTGTCCAGGTCTGGATATCGTCTGCCAGGCTGTCCTGGTCAACAGATGTCCTGTCTTTCAGGTTCCAGCGGTTTTGATCGAGATAATCGCGATATGCATTCGCCAGGAGCGATTGCAGGATAGGTTCCAGGGGAAAAGCCGCGTTGACGAGCTCCCTGCGCAACAATCCAATCGCGGCGACTTCGCCGTTTGCTTCCAAATCCTGGGTGTACTTGCCCCGGTAAAGGATTGTCTTTACCAATTGCGGGGTATTGCCCTCCCTGGCGGCCCTGGCATACAGCGCTTCCGTTTTCTCCAGAGCAGAACGAATAAGTCCTTGTTCTTCAAGGGAATCAATTTCCGTCCAGGCTTGCTGGTAAATTTTATCAGTGCTCATAATACCTTTGTTTTGGGAAAAGACCGGGCTGAAGCCCAGACTTCCGGTACTGATCAATAAGAGGAGCAAAATTTTTTGGAAGCGCATATTGTGGGTTTTGAAGCAGGAAATAAGAAGCGGGAGCTTAACCAGTATATGTTAAACAAACGCTTTTCAACGTCAAATATTATAATTGGAGCGGGGTCGCGCATATCTGGCAGGGCATGGCGGGACGATGATCGTTCAGGGCATACGGAACCGCCCGATATCCACTTCCGGATCGAGGGGAGCGTTTGCTGTAAGTACCTGGGCGAAGTGGTGGCCCCAGAAAGGAGCGAGCGAAGCCCCTTTCGTGCCCAGGCCGTTAAAGACGGCCAGGCGGGGAAATCGCGGATGAAAACCGATCAATGGCCTGCGGTCTTTGACTGTCGGGCGCACGGCAGCACGGTGGTCGAGGATCTCGAAATCGCCGCTCAGGATTTCCATTAACTGTGCCTTGAGGAAAGCGGCTTTTGCCGGAGTGGGATATACATCGGGGAAACCCCAGTCGTAGGTGGCGCCCGACCAGAAATACCCATTGCCAAGCGGGGCGATAAAGATTTTATGCTTCAGCACGAGGTCTTCTGGAAAGTCGGGGATACGGATAATCAACAGCTCCCCCTTTGCCCCTTCCATCGGAAGGTCGCGGAAAAATGGGTTTTTGGCCATCCCGTAGCCTTCACAAAAAACAATATGCCCTGTTTCGATATCTCCGTAGCGGATGCTGTGGGGTTCCATGATGATTTTATCGTAATCCATGCGTTCTGAAAACAACCATCCCTCCCGACGGCCTCTCGCCGCGAAAGTTTCCAGAAATCCCCGAACATCCACCTGGGCACTTTGACGGACGGCACCGTACGCATATACCGGGTGGCAGCTGTGCTGCAGCGCACGATCATCCACCGTTGTAGCGAAGTACTCCATAAAACCTGGTTCCGATGCCCTTGCCCACCAGTCATTAGATTCTTTAGGGCTAAAAAATGCCCGTAAAATGGGCCGTTCGTGGTAAAAATGGCCGCCCAGCACCTGTTCCTGGTTTTTATATGCCTCTGCTGCAAAGGGCAGCAGCGCATCAATCCGCCAGGACTTGGCATAGCGCCGGCCAGTGATGGGGTTGATCAGCCCGGCGGCTTCTGAGGAAGCACAGCCATCGTGGCTGTTATCCATTATCGCTACCGAGGCCCCGGCCAGATGGAGAAAGTGGGCCAGGAAAGTCCCGGCCAACCCTTGTCCGACAATCAGGAAATCCGTCTTCATGTACCTTTAATTTTTTTCCGGACTACCGTCGCCCTGTGCTTCGAGCACATCCTGCACCTTCCTGGGCAGGCCACCGACTACCAGTGCATAGGAATGGTCAATCAGTGCCCGGAGCATCGCTTCGGGGAGGCCGCCTTCGAAATCTACAGTATTCCAGTGTTTTTTGGACATGTGGTATCCTGGCCGGACTTCCGGGTAGCGTTCCCGCAGATCCAGGGCACGGACCGGGTCACATTTCAAATTTACAAAAAACCTGCCCTCTTCCAGTCCGGTGAGGGCAAAGATTTTTCCCATGACTTTATACACCAGCGTAGAATCGCCGAAGGGAAATGAAGCTTCTGCCCCCTTTTTTGCACCGCAGTACGCATGGAATTCTTCAATGTGCATAAAACAAATGATGTTAAATTGGTTTAATCCCAAATATACTTTATTTTTGCATCCCGAAAAGTGACGGTCCCATAGTTCAACGGATAGAATGGAAGTTTCCTAAACTTTAGATCCAGGTTCGATTCCTGGTGGGACCACGAAAATTCCACGGTCGCACGATACATAGACCAGTCTGGTACTCAAAATAAACCAATATGAAAAGTTGTATGCGGCTATGTTATTTAATCCTCCCCCTCGTACTGCTCGCCGGGTCATGTACCAGGCAAAGCCAGGAAGAAATTGACGAGGAGAAAATATGGAAGTATTTAAAAGATAATGCCCCGGTAGGTTTCATAGGGCATGGTACCGGAGTATGGTACAAAATCCTCGAGCCCGGCACCGGTGGTCATCCAGGCGTAAAGTCAACGGTTACGGTCAACTACAAGGGTTCTTTTTTAAACAAAGAAGTATTCGACCAAACGACAGGTAGCCCGAGGGAGTTTCAGTTGGGTACCCTGATCCAGGGTTGGCAAATCAGCGTGCCTTTTCTTCAAAAAGGTGGCAAAGGGATATTTATCATACCCTCCCGCCTGGGGTATGGAGCTGCCCCCCCACCCGGTATTCCGGCCAACGCTGTTTTGGTCTTTGAAATCGAGCTGGTGAATTTCAGGTGATTTGCCTGAAAACGTTGATCACCTCTTCTATTTCATCCTGGGTAGTATAAGCAGAAATCCCGAGACGGGTGACGCCGCCTTTCTCCAGCAAGCCGAGCACTTCAATTGCGCGGATGGCGTAAAAATGTCCGTTCCAGGCGAAAATATTCTCATTTGCCAGTAAATGACAGACCTCCTCCGGACTTCTGCCCTCGAGGCTGATTGCCAGAGTGGGGGCCCGCCTTGCCGCAGTCGGGGGTAGCCCATGGATTTCAATGCCCGGGATGTCGGAAAGTCCATCGTACAGCATGCGCAGTAGCCCTGCTTCATAGGCCTGAATCCGCTGCATTGCCGTTGCAAGCCGCGCCCGAACATCCTGCCCCTCCCCCTGGTCGGCGATGAACTCTACTGCTGCCGCTACGCCGGCGATTGCGGCATGGTTGAGGGTGCCGGTTTCGATACTAAAAGGCGCGTGCTGATAGGCCGTGCGCAGGCGGTCGGGCTGAAGACGGTCTAACAGACCCGGCCGGGCATACAGGATACCGACATGTGGGCCGTAAAATTTATATGCAGAACATAACAGGAAATCACAACCTATTTCCGTCACCTCAATGGGAAAATGCGGTGCGGCGTGTACTGCGTCTATCAGCAGCCAGGCACCTGCTTCGTAGGCGATCCTGCGCAGCAGTTGCAGGTCGTTAATGGTGCCGAGGAGGTTGGAAGCAAAACCCGCGGCAATCAGCCGGGTACGGTCCCCGACTTTAGAGATCAGGTCTTCATAGTCCAGAACTCCTTCCGGTCTCAGGCGGACTTCGCGAACGACGATGCCGCGCTCGCGGAGCGACAGCCACGGGCCTCTGTTCCCTTCATGATCTAATTGTGTAATCAGGATTTCATCCCCAGCCTGAAGGTTGCGTCCAATAGCCCGGGCAAGGGCAAAATTCAGTGAGGTCATGTTCTGGCCAAAAGAAATCGTTTCCGGCCCCTCGGCACCGAGAAAAGCCGACATCATCAGGCGCGTATGGTCCATAACGGCATCTGTTTCACGGGAAGTCAGAAAAACCCCGTGGGCATTGGCATTGGACCTGGCGTAATAATGGGAAACTGCATCAATGACCTGCCGGGGAACCTGTACTCCTGCAGGGCCATCGAGAAAAATAAGCGCCTTATCGCGGTGACGCCGCGAGAGCGCGGGAAATTGCGCACGAAATTCGACATTCATAGAAATCATTTTAGACGCCCGAGCCTTGTCATTTGAGCAAGCCCATTTTTATACCTGTAAAATTGACGGATGTATTATTCCCCTGGATAATATTGACGGGGGCAAGTTCCTTGAATTCCAGCGGACGAAGAGGGTTGTACATCTCTGCCGAAATAAAGCGCCAGGCGGGCTGCAGGGGCTCCAACCCGGCAACGATGCGTTTGAGTTTCAGCAGGTCGAGCGCGGTTACAGACCCAGAGCGCTGGATATCTGCAGCGATCAGCCGGAATGGTTCGGTGATTTTCTGGCCAGTGGTCAGATGACGGGCAAGGAGGAGCAAATCCATACTATCCGGAAAAGCAAACGGGGCAGGTGCCAGGGGGCTTACCCCATATATCCCAGGGCTCAGGCCGGAAAACACAAAATTGCCCAGGCTGTCGGTGGTCGTTTCCGATAAATCAAAACCCGAAAGCCGAACGTTTACGCCCTTCATCGCCTGGCCGTCCGAAGTCGTCACACGCCCCTGGATACGCAACGAATAAGGGGTATAGGTGTATGAGAGGATAAACCCATCTTCTCCATTTTTACTAAAAAACCCCCCGCCGGGAAATTCGAAGCTTTGGTTAAAGTACCCTCCTGCATACAAGCGGCGGCCGGGTAAGATACAGAGCGCGGTAAGGGTATGAAATCCCGAACCCTTAAAAAAGTCTGCCCATCGGGTATTTCCCGACATATTCAATTCGAGCAGAAAACTGTTTTGTGCCCCGGGCGAGCTTGTCACCGATGGCTTAGCAGGATCTGTGCTGATACTTCCCAAGAATACGCCGGCAACAAAAATAGCCCCCTGGCTATCTACTGCGATACCTGTGGCATTGGAAATCCCAAAAGTTGGAAATGTTCTGGCTAACTGGAAATTTCCTGCACGATCATAGACAGCAATAAATGCGTCAATGATTTGCGCCCGGAAGGCAGTGCTTGCCGGTCCGGGGTCAAAATCGGCGGTGCCGCTGAAATTTCCCGCCAGGAACAAACGATCGCCCGGGCCGACCACCATATCCTCACAGGTTTGGAGGTCGGGGCCTCCGATAACCTTTGCCCAGGACAGATTCCCCGTACTATCGTATTTCAACAGGCAAATATCCTGGCCATCCCCGGCACTTGAGATCCTTTTACCGCTCTTGCCCTCATCTACATTCACGGTGCCAAAGAATACCCCTGCAAGATAGGTATTGCCCGATGCGTCCTGCCGTATTCTTTTAGGGATCATACCCAGATCTTCTGTGAGTGTCCTTACCGAAGAAAGCCTGCCCAAAGAATCATATTTGGCCATAAATATGACCACACCGCCCGGTTTACCCAGTAGAATACGGCCTGGCCCCGGATCAAAATCAACTGTTCCTGTGGCATTTCCGACAAGGACCGTCCGACCTGCCGCGTCGGTATCCATGGCCATAATGGACACTGCCCCTTCAACAGAAGGTCGGACGATCCATAACAACTTACCACTCTGATCAAGTTTAGCAAGGAAAAAAGAGGTATTCGAATTATCCTGAACGCTAAACAAGGTATCAGACCCCGATAACAAAGCGAGGTCGTTTGAATAATTTCCTGCCACAAAACAATTCCCGCTGGCATCGGCACCGACACCGGACACTGTTTCATCTCGGGTACCGGTGATCCGGTTCAGCCAAAGTACCCCCCCACTACCGGAAAATTTCTGGACAAAGACATCCTGAAAACCTCCTGAATACACGTGTAACGTATCCTGCCCTGGTAAAAAATCAGCGCCAAATTGGAATCTGCCCCCCGCATACAGGGAACCATCCGGCCCTTTGGCCAGGGCAGAAATCTGATCGTTCATTGACGAGGGGTTGCGTCCTATTACCCGTATCCAATCCAGGGCGATACCCGCAGTATAGCTTGCAATGAAGCCGTCAGCGTCATTGCCGGGTGTAGAAACAGGAAAAAACTGGCCATTCCCGGGATCAAAGTCTATTTTTCCACGAAAACTGCCGCAGATCAATACTTTTCCGGCAGTACCGACCATCATTCCGGATAATTGGCCCAGGCCGTTTCCTAGTTTAGAAAAGTTCACAGGCCTGAACAAGCTGTCGTAACGGACAATAAAAATTTCCTGGCCGGTTAACGGGACAGCGATGAGGGAATCCGGGCCAGGCCAAAAGTCGGCCTTCTCCGCGAAAAGACCTGCCAGAAGTAGATTCCCCTGCAGATCCCTGCCAACAGCGCTGACCAAATCGTTGCCCCTGCCGCCGATGTTAAAGCCGGCGATATAATTCCCATTGCTTTCGAATTGTAAAAAGAAGGCATCGGTGCCACCTGTGCTCACCACAGGTGGCACCTGTGCCCCTGCGATCCTCAGGGTATCGGAAAAATAGCCTCCCACCCCGATTTTGTTGTCCTGCCCAATCAGGATAGAGGCCACGTCATCCCCGCCTTTACCTCCAAAACGTTTTGCCCAGGAATGACTACCGGATGCGGCAACATACCTGGCCAAAAACGCATCACTTTCCCCTGAGCTGCTCATTTCGTCCCGTGCGGGGCCAGGATCAAAATCAACCGTATTGAAGAACCGCCCGCTCAGGTAAAGCGCCCCCCCCTGTAAAGCAAGATCTCCAGGATAATCCTGACCGGTACCCCCTATCCGGAAGGCCCAGCGAAAACCACCCTCCAGGTTGAGGGAAACAACGAAAATATCCTGCGCGCCCGCACTGGTGACGTTAAAAATACCAGCGCCCGGGTCAGCATCTATCGTGGACGAAAAATCGCCGGTCAGAAACACCGCAGAAGAATCAAAGGTTATTTTACTCCCAGAATCCGGACCGAAGCCACCAAAGGAGCGTACCCACATCAACCCACCGGCAGGGTCGAGCTTGGATAAAAACACATCGGTTTGGCCCCTACTTGTAATAAGGGAAACCCCGGGACCCGGGTCAGCATCTATGAATTCCGAAAAATTACCGGTCACGTAAGCATTTCCCGTTTTGTCAACTGCAAGGCCCAGCGCCCTGTCCGCCCCCCTGCCGCCGATCGCCCTGCCCCATAGGAGCAGACCCTGGGAATTGAACTTGGCTACAAAAATATCCGTACCACCTGCGCTTTGAAGCACTGTATCCCCAATCTGCGCAGCACCGCCAAAAAATCCACAGAGATAGAAGTTGCCAAAGCCGTCTTCGGCTATTTCGACGCCCTGGTCATCGCCACCCGGTAAAGAAAATGAAGCCGGGACGTGCCTTGCCCAGTCAAATGCCGGCTGTGCCGGAATTCTTCCGCCCAGAAAGTGAAGAAAAGCGGCAAGCAATAAATACCTTTTGATCGTACGGTGCAAACCTGTATGCTTCGGACACAACATGAAAAATGGGTTTTTAGGATCAAGATACCCTACCAGAAACCATTCAACAAGGTATAAAATATTTTTGACAGGGTAAAAATCCAGGCAACAGATATCGCCGGAATAAAGATTGCGATAACAAAACAAGGTGCCACTGCCGTGAACGGCCCTATAAACGGCAGCTACGATGTACTAAACCAGAGAAGAGAAAGCCATAAAAACAAAAAGGGGAAGGGCGTATTGCCCATTCCCCCTCACACTATGAAACACTATTATTTGATTCAAATTGATGACAAGCCAAAAGTAGGTACAATTTCTAATTAGTATAAAACACACGGATGCAAATGGCAGAAATACTTTAAGATTTGGCAGAAATCGAATAGGTCAAGATTTGATTTCGCTATTTGATCTGCACTTTTTTTGAAATTCGCTGGGCAGCATACCATAACGCCCGGAAAAATTTGCAGAGAAAGCGCCGTTGCTCTTTAACCCCACACCTTCTGCAACCTGCGCAATCGTGCTTTCCTGATCGTTTTGGATAGCGCTATAGACCTTTTCCATTCGAAAATCCAACAATACCAGCGCCGGGCTTTTTCCGTAAACCTCCCTGGCTTTTCGGTACAAGCTACGTTCGCTCAAATGCATCAGCTTCGCCAACATTGGAACATCCAGATCTTTTTTAAAATAATTTTCCTGCAAGACATTATTCATCTCAGAGAGAAACCCACTCTCACCCGAACCCATATCGTCGGCTAAATTGCCCGGTAAGTTTCCCCTTTCCGAAGTGACTTGTCCAACCTTCAACTTATCAAAAATCCCTATTGAAAAGTGCTCACTAAATGATACCTCAGGAAAAAATAGCAGAAGCAGGGCAGGTAATATTATAATCGGGGGAAAAGTAAGCTGAAGTACGATAAATGGATCCGGTAACAATTCGTAAAACACAAGGACGAACAAGCTAGACAAAGATAAAATCAATTTTAGGGGAATATCCACCTTTAGCCACCTCAACAACTTTTTGGATCTTATATCCGAATTACGATTTTTCCCGTACAAAAATGGCCAGGCCACATACATACTTAGCAAGATATAGCAGTCCAGCAGAATGATTTTGAAAATCATGTGTTGCCTATATGTAAAATATCCCCATTCGGTTGTCAATTTTGATTGGACGAAAATAGTATTTAAGGCCTTTTTTTCTTCTGCCGAAAGCCGATAGAATGGGGTAAGCTCAATGATATGCAATAAAAAGGGCAAAAGATGAAGTAAATGTACCGCCCTGAATTTTATATCATGCCGGATAGTGGCCAGGATAAAAAAGTAGTATACAGGGCCAAAAAGATATATCAATGGGGACCCTATTCTGAATAAATGTGGGTAGAAGACCCCCGTATACCCGTTATTGTTGAAGGCTACAACTAACAAATACACGGAGAATAAAATATATTTAGCCCCAAGCAGCTTGAAGTTGACAGGTATTTTCCTGATTATCAACGAAAACCCGAGTAGACTCATTAAGCCTGAGAGAAATAGAAATACCCAGTAATACATAAAATTGGATTAGCACGCTGAACTATTTGCAAATAATGAGTCTGATTCACGGGGATAAAGGTATAATTTATTCAGAGAAGGGCTCAAATATTATCAGTAGAAAATCTTCCGGAAGTTCTTTGATAATTTAGGAAAGTGCATCTTTTCAATGGCTTCATTCACAATAACTTAAATGATAAATTAAAATTTCAATTAGATTGTATAGCAAGCCTCCGGCATATCATCGGGCGGCTTGCGCCACCAGATGATATTTTTACAGGGCGGTCACAAAATTTAGTGCGAACGGTAAAATAAGTATTACATTGCCAACATATTGCATAAAGTATGTCGAAGTTGTTGCGGCTTTTTCAAAATATTTCCTGTATGCTCCTGCTTTTAGTGGTGTCGCCCGACATCACCGCGCAGCCTCAACAGGAGCGAACCCTTTCTTTGCCTATCCAGGACAATACTGCCCTCCAGGTCACTGCCCGAAAGAAAATGGCCACTGGAGGCCCTTTTGAATTTGGTGTTGCCATCCCTATCAAAGCAGGCCCCGGGGCTGGTGATCTATGGACGGTATTGCCCAACGGGGGAAAAATGTGGCGGCTGAGGGTTCATTCCCCCGGTGCCCTCTCCCTCAACTTCTATTTTTCGAGCTTTCAACTACCGGCCGGAGCTTTCCTGACCATTTCTGCATCTGACGCATCGGGTCTTATAGGTCCTTTCTATTCAAAAACCGGCAGGACGGAATTATGGACGCCGCTCATCGAATCGGATGATGTAATATTGGAGCTAAAAATACCGCCCGGAACGGATACATCCGGCATAAAGCTACAATTGAGCAGTGTACAGCATGATTTCATGGGGCTTGGCCGAATCATTGCAGGTACCTGTAATCTCGATGCCGTTTGTGGCGTGGGTGACGGCTGGCCACAGGTCGAGGCTTACCGGGAGAGTATCCGGTCGGTAGCCCTGTACACCGTGGGGGGTACTTCTTCCTGTACCGGCTTTCTCGTAAATAATACGCTGGAAGACTGCGCGCCATTTTTCATCACGGCACGTCATTGTCAGGTGGACAGTGCGAACGCGCAGTCTATGGTTGTTTACTGGAATTATCAGAACAGCGGCTGCCGCCGGCCGGGCGGTGAGAACAACAGCCTGCCCGGTGACGGCAGCCTGGATGTGTACAATAGCGGTGCCATTTTCCGCGCGGGCCTATCCACGACGGACATGGTGCTTGTCGAGCTTACAGAGCCCGTACACCCCCGGTCAAATGCCTGGTTCAGTGGGTGGGATATCAACCCTTCGATTGCTCCGGGCAGGGTGGCATCGGTCCACCACGCAGGCTCGGAAGAAAAACGGATCAGCATCAGTGACCGGGGTGCTTACCGGGGCGAATGGGGGCAGGGCTCCCGGCAAGTGTCAAACGGACGGTATATCATCGTGCCGCGCTGGGATATCGGTACCACAGAATTTGGCTCTTCGGGCGCACCACTCTTCAACAATCGCGGGCTCGCATTTGGACATCTCCGGGGAGGACTAGCTTCCTGCAATAATTTAGCAGGCTATGACGCATTTGGGTGGTTGGGTGCCTCCTGGGAAGGAGCTGGTAGCTTGCAGACCCGCTTAAAAGACCGGCTCAACCCCTTAGATACTGCGATACTGGAATGGCCTGGCAAATCAGCGGGATCCTGTGCCCCTGTTGTTCGGGTTTTCCGAAACCAACTGAGTGGCTGTGCAGGTGGAACGGTTTCTATTCCGGTTTTCGTCAACAAACTTTTCGCCGATTCTGTGAACTTGCGGGTAGATGGACTTCCTTCAGGTATAAACGCCACCTTCTACCCAGGTAAAGTTGCACCCGGAGATATGGCAATGCTCAATTTCGTCCTCCCCCACAGTATCGCAGGCGGCCGCTTCCCGGTCCGGGTAGTAGCCCGCAGCTCCCTGGACAGCGCGTTCGCCGACCTGTTGCTCCTTCCAAGCCCTGTACCTACTCCGCCGGGGGTTTTACCTTCCCTGGCCGACACCAACTTCCTCTCCGGTAGGCCGCGCCTCCGATGGGAAGCGCCCGTGGGCAAGCTCCAGGGCTATACGCTGGCCTTGTTTGCAGGAGAAGGCTTTGGTACACCAGTCGCAGTCTATGACCTCCCCCCACAAACCCAGTTCCAGTTTCCCGACTTGCCCACCGGACAATACAGCTGGCGACTGACTGCATTTAATGACTGTGGTA
>Ga0068876_10001688_pt1 | contig 16915 bp, 13 predicted proteins | sample NOAtaG_6_FD_66442 | JGI IMG/M metagenome (GOLD analysis project Ga0068876, IMG submission 66442) | Freshwater lake microbial communities from Lake Erie, under a cyanobacterial bloom - NOAA_Erie_Diel5S_2200h metaG | ecosystem: Environmental > Aquatic > Freshwater > Lake | place: USA: Ohio, Lake... | reverse complement strand
ATAGAATTTCTTATGGTTTTTCTTCGCTGGTTAAATGCCATTTTAACCAGCTGAATGAACAATTGTTCATTACATGGGAGCTGCTGACACTCGTTTCTTGTGCAACGAATAACTCCTGATTTAACTTTTGGCGGAGGATTAAACACGTTCATCTACCGTGAAACAATACTCAATATTATAAAAAGCCTGGGTTAGCACACTGATTATACCATGGGTTAGAGAATCATGTTTTTATGCCACCTTTTCAGTCATTTCCTTTTGAAAGATTTACTTATTTATTTCTTCATTATTATTACTCGCAAACGGTAAGTATTTATATGTAATCATATCGTATTCAAATCCAACAAATGAAACATGCGTGAAAAGAACCATTACGTTTGTCTCATAAAAAGAAAACGATGAAAACAAAATTACACACTTTAGCATTCAGAAATTTAATGGCTTCTATAACATTATTCATGACCATTTCAATTATTGACTCTCCGTACGCAGCAACAATTTATGTTAACAGAATAAGTGGGGATGATGCTTCCGGAAATGGTACTTCAGGAGCTCCCTATAAAAGTTTTCACAAGGGATATAGTATGGCATTAAGTGGAGACATTCTTGATTTAGTTGGGACTTTTACTTGGACTGATATAGACGAAACAGGAGATGCCGCAACGTCAGGTTATACTATTTCCAAAAATATTACTATCCAAGGAAGGGGAATTGATGAAACTATAATACAGGCGCACTCGTCAACATATTCTGCAGACCGAAGAGTTTTCACTTTAGGAGCCTTTGCAATAAATTTTAAAAACCTTACCATAAGACACGGGTATTTACCTGCGGCTTCTTACAATGCGGGAGGGGCAGGAATCTACATGAATAACGGAAATTCTAATGCTGTAAATTTTGAGAAATGTCGTATTGAAAAGAATATTACAACTACTTCTGCCACAGGATCTCAATGGCTTGGTGGAGGGGCAATTTTAGTCTACAATACAAGTGCAACTGGCGGATCTATGAATTTTGAACAATGCATTATCAATGACAATCAATGTACCAATGAACAAGGCGCAGCAATTTGGGCATACAGGGGAACTACAGGAACATTTAAAATGCGATTTTCTAATTCTACAATAAATGGAAATCTTTCTCCATCCAATAAGGTGTGTATCATGGCTTATTACATTGATATCACTTTTGTTAATACCACTTTAACAGCGAATCAAGGAAGTTTCATTATTGGTTCTATGTACAAAGGAAACCTAAATCTAACCAACTCCACAATCGCATATAATTTGGTTGGGGCAACCGGAAGTGCCGTGCATTGTGGATATAATTTTGATGGCCCAATTACATTTTATATAAAAAATACATTAATAGCAGCTAATAAAGTACTGGCCTCCAACACAACAGATATTTATTTAAGTTCACCTACAATTTATGACAACGGAAATAACCTTATCGAGACACAATCAGCTTCATATTTCACTAATAATGTAAACGGAAATAAAATTGGAGTGCAAGCATCACTTAACTTAAGTTCAACATTAGCATTAAACAATACCAATAATAAAATCCCAACACTTGAATTAACTTCAGGAAGCCCCGCTATTGATGCAGGTTCTACAGGGTCTAATGGTGCCGAAACAGTCTTAACAACTGATGCGAGAATAGCTACTAGAACAGGATTACCTGATATAGGATCATTTGAATTTGATGGGGTGCCAATGCCTGTTACTTTAGTATATTTTACTGGTAATTGTGATGGCTCTGTAGCTACCTTAAAATGGCAAACAGCAAGTGAAAAGAATAGCGATAGGTTTGTGGTTGAGGCAAGTATTGACGGAACGACTTGGCTTGCGATAGATCAAGTTAAAGCCGCTGGTTTCAGCACTGAACTTATAAATTATGAATATACTATTCATGAAGGCAATCATGAACGCATGGCATATTACCGACTCAATCAAATAGATTTTGATGGAAAAAATGAAATTTTTGGGCCTGTTTATATTAATTGTGAGGACAAAATTAAAGAAATGTATATTTTCCCTAATCCAGTGAAAGAGCAATTGACTTTAAAATTCAACAGTGAAAGTCAAGAAGATGGCCTTCTAGAAATTATTGATTCCTTCGGCAGTATAGTTTACACTCAAACAATTATTACGGAATTAGGTAATAATGCCATTTTCATTGAACAATTAGATCTTATGCCTGGAATTTATCAATTGAGATTAAATGAAAATAGTTCAAAATTTGTAGTGTTATAATTACTAAATCTTGAATAATCAATGAACAGTTTAAAAGGAATAATTGCTAACATAACCCATTTAGTGCTTACATAAACTTACTTTTCGAACAATTAAATAGGTGGGAATTTGTAAAAAACCTATTCGTTTTATACTGATGATTCAATAATTTGTGTCAATTCAATAAACTGTTCAACGGAAAGTACTTCGGGCCGCAATTGCAAATAAGGATGATCAATAGGTCCGTTGGTCATCAGAGATTTTATAGAATTTCTTATGGTTTTTCTTCGCTGGTTAAATGCCATTTTAACCAGCTGAATGAACAATTTTTCATTACATGGGAGCTCCTCACGCTCGTTTCTGGTACAACGAATAACTCCTGATTTAACTTTTGGCGGAGGATTAAATACATGTTCATCCACCGTGAAACAATACTCAATATTATAAAAAGCCTGGGTTAGCACACTGATTATGCCATAGGTTTTAGAACCGGGTTTTTCTGCAATTCTTTCTGCCATTTCCTTCTGAAACATTCCCATGATTTCTGGTATTTGATGGCGGTATTCTAAGCACTTAAAAATTATCTGACTTGAAATATTGTAAGGAAAATTCCCAACAACACTGAAAGGTTCATTCCCCATTGCCTCTTTCAAGTCCATTTTTAAAAAATCTCCTGAAATAATTTTTCCTTGAAGTGCAGGGAAATGGGTACTCAAATAATTAATTGAATCTCTGTCAATTTCCATGACGGTTACATCCAAATCTTCCTGTTGTAAAAGATAAGTGGTAAGCGCTCCCATTCCAGGTCCTATTTCCAGTAATCTTTTGCAACCCTTATGTTTGGAGTACTGTAAGCTGATTTTTTGACACGTATTTTTATCCGTTAAAAAATGTTGGCCCAGGTGTTTTTTAGGTTTAACTGACATTTACTTAAATTCTTCTATTACTTCAAGGAGGGTACGAAACGCAGCAAAACGACCTTCAAACTTTTCGGAATGTTCTTTTTGTAATGCCGGTGCATAAAACTGTCGATACTTGTCTAGTAATTCCTGACTGGGACACAAATAGGTTATCGCAAAGGTAATTCCACCCTCCTCCTCGCCATGCACACGTGACAAACGACTTTCAATAAAACAACTCGTAGCCATTACATCAGGAATATGAACGGTTCGCATCCATTGTAACCACTTGTCTGCAATTTCGGGATCAACACTTACTGTTACATTATATAAAATCATAGTGCAAATTTAGTAGAATAGAAAGAATTGAAATTTTTATTATACAAGTTCCTTTAAAAACTTACAACTGAAATTTTGAACAATGTCAAGAAGGCAAAAATGGAGTTGAAACCCTTCAAATTAATTCATTAATTTTACAGAAAAATCAGCTTATGGTGTTATCAATGACAGGTTTTGGAAAATCAACAGGAAGTCTACAGGGTAGAAAAGTATCTGTTGAAATTCGTTCCTTAAATAGTAAGTCGTTGGATTTGTCATTCAGAATACCGAACCAGTACCGAGAGCTGGAGCCACAAATGCGCAATGTTCTAGCTGAAATGCTTGACAGAGGGAAAATAGATGTCATTATCAATCTTGACAATTCCGGAGATAGTCAGCAATATGTCATCAATAAAGATTTGGCCGCATCCTATTACAAAGATTTATTGCAGGTTAATGAGAAAATAAATGGTCAAACCGAAGATTACCTTTCTTTAATATTGCGCATGCCTGATATTTTTACCAATGAAAAATTAGAGCTTTCGACAGAAGAAAAAGAGTGGTTAATTTCTTTATTGAAAGAGGCCTGTTCCAATGCGAATGAATTTCGTTCAAGAGAAGGTGTTGCTTTACAAAAAGAGTTTGAAGATCGCATTAATGAAATTCATAGTTTACTCAAGCAAATACCTCAATTCGAGCAAGAACGAATAGATGCCATAAAAGAAAGAATCAAAAAAGGATTAGAGGAGCTAGCAGGAACAAAATATGATGCCAACAGATTAGAGCAAGAGTTGATCTTCTATATAGAGAAGTTGGATATTTCAGAAGAAAAAATGCGTCTTTCCAATCACTTATCCTATTTTATGGATACACTGAAAATAAAGGCATCGGGTAAAAAACTCGGCTTCATCACTCAAGAAATTGGACGCGAAATCAACACGCTTGGAAGTAAAAGCAACCATGTTGAAATGCAAAAGCTGGTAGTTGAAATGAAAGACAATTTAGAAAAAATAAAAGAACAAGTATTAAATACCCTTTAATTGTTCCTATGAAAGCTACCGGAAAATGTGTCATTTTTTCTGCTCCATCAGGTGCCGGTAAGACAACAATTGTTCACGCTTTACTTAAGGAACAATTAGGATTAGAATTTTCAATCTCAGCTTGTAGCAGGTTACCCAGACCTAATGAAACCAATGGTAAAGATTATTATTTTCTAGATGTTTCAGCATTCAAAAGCTTGATAGATGAAGGTGCTTTTATAGAATGGGAAGAAGTATATACCAATAATTATTACGGGACACTAAAAAAAGAAATTGAAAGGATTTGGGATAACGGGCATACGGTAATTTTTGATGTCGATGTAATTGGGGGTTTAAATCTGAAACGAATTTTTGGACAGCAGGCATTAGCAGTATTTGTTCAGCCGCCGAGCTATGCAGAATTAGAAAAACGTTTGAGATTAAGAAGCACAGAATCTGAAGAAAAAATACAGCAACGCATGCAAAAAGCAAGAAACGAATTGGCTCATGCTACTGAGTTTGATAGAATATTAATTAATGAGGATCTCAAGGTTGCCATCCAAACTGCCAAAGCATGGGTGGAACAATTTATTCAATCATGAAAATTGGTCTTTATTTTGGCTCATTTAATCCGATTCATGTAGGGCATTTGATTATTGCCAACTACCTTGCGTACAATACAGATTTGGATCAGGTCTGGTTTATTGTATCACCTCATAATCCTTTAAAGGAAAAGAATTCATTATTAGCAGATTATCACCGCTTAGCCTTAGTTAAAGAAGCAATTGAAGATAATCCAAAATTAAAAGCCTCTGACATAGAGTTCAAACTTCCGCAACCCAGTTATACCGTAACTACACTCGCCCATCTTCGCGAAAAGTTTCCCCAACATTCATTTAGCTTAATCATGGGGGAAGACAGTTTACGAAGCCTTCACAAATGGTACAATTATGAAATAATTTTAAATAATTACGCCATTTATATATACCCAAGGGCTTTGTCAATTGAAGATGTAAATTCCTTAGATTCTCCTAACCAATCTTATTTGAATCATTCAAACATTAACTATTGCAAAGATGCCCCAATAATGAAGATTTCAGCAAGTTATATTAGAGATGCTATCAAACACGGGAAAGATATTCGCTATTTGGTAACAGAACCTGTTTTAAAATACATAGAAGAAATGCGCTTCTATAAAAATTAAAGTGACACATTTATAGGCTTAGCACAACTTATTTTTTTCAGGTGAATAGCGCCTTTCAATTTTCTCGGATTCCAAACATAAATTTTTGTGTTACCATCACCGAAATACAAGAAAGTACCTTCAAAAACTTGCCCTGCTTTCAAATCCATCAAACTGTAAGAGGCCCCGTTATCATGATCGTAAACCAATGCAAAACCATCCTGATCGGCAGTTAAAGTAACCGTTACTTTTAAATCTTGATTTGTTGTTGGAAAAAAACAATTTATTCCAGTAAACTCTTGATTTTCAGGAATTTTTAGTAGACTATCAATCGCAATTGTGCTTATCGAAGGATTATATTTGTTTAATTTATTATTGGGTTGGTATTCAAGAATAATAACTCCCTCCGTTTCATTGCGTTCATCTACAATTTGATTGGTACTTAAAAACTCTTTGACAATTCTAAGCGATGGATGTTTATTAATTTTTTCCATTGGTAATGCCATTTCAACTGGGCCAAAATGACTATCACGAACAATTAGATCGCCTGGTTTTAATGTCGTTCGCAAATCATTTTCCAAATTAGAAAAAGTATAATATATCAATCTATTGTTATCCTTGAAAGGATTTTCGCCATAAGCAAAAGACAAAAGAGGAAAATGATAATATACTTTTCTAGCTCCCAAATCTTGATTTTTGAGAAAATCTGCTGTGTTTAAAATTTGTTGATCAAGAGCCGCAATTTCTTTTGGATAATATTTATTGGTTAGTATAGCATTTACAATTGCCAAAGAAAATATTATAAATACTGCTTTGCAAAATATTTTTTCGCTCAAGGGAACTTTTCCCAAAATACTTAGGTTCATAACCAAAAAAAGTGGAACCCCTTGAGTTGCTATACGGGTAAGGCCCAGTGATCCATTTTGACCTGTAGCCCAGAAATAACTATGAGCAATGAGAATTCCAAAGAACACGCCGTAGCTAAAAATCCAATTGCTCCAATCAATTTGAATTTTTTTGATTAGCATATAAATAAAAGCAGGAATAGCGAGTAGGAAAATATATAAACCTGGATTACCTATATAATTTTTATAGGACAATAAATAGTGATCCCATGTCCCATGACCGTAGATCCCATTATTCATGGCATAAGGGCTTTCATTGAAATACCACATAAAATCGTTGTAAACGAATATACCGGAGATTCCATAGATGATAAAAGCAACGGTCAACAAAGGAATATATTTGTATTGTCGCTCATATACAAGAATTAAAAGGGCTAGTATAACAGGGAGTTGTCCTTCACTTCTTAAAAAAGGCATAGTTGAAACAACTAAAGCAAACCAAGCATATTTTTTATTATTGAGTAAAAAAAGTGCCAGTATCAAACTTAAATTAAACAATGGTTCTGTTAATCCACCTAAAATTGTATTTGCAACATCGTGTGCTTTCAATAAAATAAGTGGTAAAAGGACTTGAATATAGATAGGAGCTTTTCTTTGCTGAAGGAACTTGAATCCAATTATGCAAGTAGTTACGAATACCAAAATATTAAACAGAACAAGCCCATTAAATCCAAATTGGGAAAAAGGAGAGGATAAGAGTATAAATAAAGGTTTTCCCCAATGGTGCAAGAATAATTCCGGGTGTTGCCATGAGGCATTCGATATAAAAAAATGCATTATTCCATCACCGACATCTTCAGGAACGACATTTTTCAGCATGATATCAATCAACCATCCCACACAAAAAAGTAGAACTGCCGAAAGAATAATAATTTCTTTAAGCCTTCGGTTGGGCATAAAATTATAATTTCATTTCTGGAACAAATTCGGGCACGACCAAATCCCCTTCTGTTTTTGCAACAATTTCATCGACACTTACTCCAGGAGCTCTTTCAATCAAATAAAACTTATTGTTTTTGATTTCTAATACTGCCAATTCGGTAACTACCTTTTTAACACAACCAACTCCTGTTAAAGGTAATGTGCATTGTTTCAGAAGTTTTGATTCACCTTCTCTATTACTGTGCATCATGGCAACAATAATATTATCGGCAGAGGCTACTAAGTCCATTGCACCTCCCATTCCTTTTACCATCTTTCCTGGAATTTTCCAGTTGGCAATATCCCCATTTTGAGAAACCTCCATGGCACCGAGCACTGTTAACTGAACATGCCGACCTCTAATCATGGCAAAAGACATTGCAGAATCAAAAAAAACAGCACCTTTACGAACAGTTATGGTTTGTTTACCTGCGTTGATCAGATCTGCGTCCTCTTCCCCATCAAAGGGAAATGCGCCCATACCCAATACTCCATTCTCACTTTGAAATTCAACATCTATTCCTTCAGGAATATAGTTTGCCACTAAAGTCGGAATTCCTATACCAAGATTAACATACCATCCGTTTTGTAATTCCTGTGCTATTCGTTTTGCTATACCATTTTTATCGAGTGCCATTTTTAAGGTATTATCTGAGTAATTTCAAATGAATTAGGAATAAATCCAATTAAATTTCCCTGAGGATTTAACAAATATACGCGCATTTTTGCTTCACATGGTTGCAATTCAACAAAAATATAGTTCACGAATATATCATAATTCTGGGTATGAGGTTTTCTAGACCAACGTTGTTCCAATTGACAAGAACGAATTGAATTTCCATTGCTATCTGCTGTCTCAAATCCGATTTGATAATCACTCTCAGCAAATTGTTTTGACCCTTTTGCCTTAATCGATAGGCAAAATGTTTTACCATATTCCTCTGTCCTTATTCTTCTATCCATCAATATTATTTCACTTGCATTACCTGTATATTCTTGAAGTGAGACTCGTTCAATTAATTTCTTTCTTAATGGTACCCGACGGCGGTAAGCCATGTAGGATGTTACTGGGTCATAAGCAAACAATTCGTATAAAGTAGTGTCTACTTTATTTGGAAAATAAAAAGTACCACGGGTTAATATAAAGTCAAAATAAGAGCTTATTTCACCTGTAGGTTGAGGAATAACTGGGTGATTTTGTTGTCTTTCTGCATAATTCCAGGTAAGTTCCATTGTTTTGTAGATACTCACGGTGTTATTGCTATGAATGGCAGGTCTTACTTGTTTATACCATTCGGGAGACATTCTCATTTCGGAATAAAAAACACTGGTATTAAAATTGGCTTTGCTCATTAATACGACTGGAAAAAAGAGGAGAAATACGAGTAAAAAATGAAAAACCCGCCATTTATTTAAAAATAAAACAAAAGCAAGAATAAACAGCGGAATAAAATATATACCTGCGCGGTCTTCAGGATAATTAACATGGAATAATTGCGCAAGAAGAAATATCGCTAACAAATTACCGAGTAAAAAATAGGTAACTACAGCCAAAGGTTCATTTTTCCAATATTTTATACCGCTTTTAAACGAGTTTAAAATTAAGTCTCCAATTAAGGTTAGGATAAAAATAAGTAGGAGCCACATCAACCAATTGTCATTGTAAAAAATAGTGACTTTTAATAATGATTTACCAGTAACCTCCCACATTCCAGTTAAAGAACCATAATAAAGCGCTCCGATTTGTCTCAAAAAGAAGCTATAATAGATCAAAGGACAAATCATTAAAGTAAAAATTAATAATAAAAGGCCTATTTGTAGTTTTTGTTTTTTAACCCATCTTTTGCTGAAGGAAAAAACCACCCAAAGTACTAACCCAAAAGCCAAAAAAGTGGTTGTCATAAAAACCAGATTAGCTAATAAAGAAAAAAATGCAAAAACCAATAAATAAAAAGCATGTTTGATTTGCTGATATTGCACCCACTTATGCGCGTAAACAAGCATACAAGCAAAAAACCCTAATCCCAGACCGTAACCGCGACAAAAAGAAAAATAATCCAAAATAAATATGGAACTTCCACATGAAAGCCAGCCTATTATTTTAATCCATGAAATTTCTATTTTAGAAAATAAAAATCGAATAGAGAAGATGAAAGGTAAATATGCCAAAACATTTGCAAGCCTGTACCAAAAAAAATGGGTTATGCCCATTTTAAATAAAAAGTGTCCTATCCAAGAATTGAGCAAATGATTATTAGCGTCATGAATCATATTGCGTTGAAATATCCGACCTGTTTCGATATAATGAAACAGTGTTGCAACTTCGTCATGCATAGGCTCTACGAGCCAGGCTCGCAGCATCAAGTATACCATTATCAGGCATACAAACAAATAGAAAGCATACTTCTCTAAACTGCTTGAAACCGCATTAAACATGAATATTATACACGTTGTCGTACTGTTCTTTGTTCTATTCTTTTTTCGAAGCGTTCACCTCGAAAGATTCTCTGAACAAATATTCCTGGTGTATGAATAAAATTAGGGTCTAATTCGCCTGCTGGTACTAACTCTTCAACTTCAGCTATAGTTATTTTGCCTGCCATTGCCATCATCGGGTTAAAGTTACGCGCAGTGGCTTTATAAATTAAATTCCCTTCTGTATCTCCTTTCCAAGCTTTGACAATAGCAAAATCGGCCGTTAATGCCTCCTCAAGAATATGTGGTTTACCATTATAAATTCTCACTTCTTTACCTTCTGCAACTTCGGTTCCATAACCTGCAGGAGTATAAAAAGCTGGTATTCCTGCTCCACCAGCTCTACATCTTTCTGCGAGACTTCCTTGTGGGATTAAATCGACAATTAATTCACCGGACAACATCTGACGTTCAAATTCAGCATTTTCACCAACATAAGAACTTATCATTTTTTTAATCTGTCTGTTCTGCAATAGAAGCCCCAATCCAAAATCATCCACGCCAGCATTATTTGAAATGCAAGTAAGTCCCGTCACTCCCATTTTTACCAATTGCGCAATTGAATTTTCAGGAATACCACAGAGGCCAAAACCTCCCAACATTAGCGTCATTCCATTTTCAATGCCTGTAAGTGCATCTTCGACATTTTTAACTACTTTATTCATTCAGTTTTTTTTACTTACGATGAGTATTTTATAGCCCCAAGTTCCCAACCTCTTCAGGTTCTACAGGTGAAGGAGGTTGAGCAACCGGTTCAGTATTTGAGGAAGAATTACCGGATGACATTCCATTATTAGCACCAGAACATCTAAATTTCGCCGGATCATAACCTTCGGGTCGTTCAAAATCAGTTGTTGCTAAACCGATTTTAGGATCTTTATAAACTTTTTGCATATAATACCCATAAATAGGCAGTGCCATACGGGCTCCTTGTCCCCAAGTCATTGATCTAAATCTAACGGAACGATCCTCTGCGCCAACCCATACCCCAGTAACTAATTCGGGTGTTAAACCAACAAACCAACCGTCAGAGTTGCTTTGTGTAGTACCAGTTTTTCCTGCTGTAGGTGCCAAAACATTTCCCCAAGGTTGACCACCTCTTAAGCTGCCTGCTGTACCTTGAGTTACTACTTTTTTCATCATTAATAGCGTTTCATAAGCAACTGTAGGATCGTAAACTTGTTTGGGTATATTGTCAGCTGTGTAAATTGTATTACCATGTCTATCCTCAATACGCAAGATAGTCGTTGGTTTATTAAATCGTCCTCCATTAGCAAAAATACACTGAGCACCTACAAGTTCGAAAAGAGATAAATCCATAATCCCTAAACAAAGTGCCGGAACCTCTTGATCTGGAGTTAGAAAAATATCCATTTCCTTTAAAAATTTAGAAATCGTTTTTGGACCTGAATAACCTCCCATTTTAGCCATAACCGCAACGGTAATATTGTTCATAGACTGCGCCAATCCTGTTGTAGCACTTACACTTCCTGCACCCGAGCCACCTGCATTTTTTGGACACCATCTGTCATCTACAATACCGCTTGAATTAACCAAGTCGACGCAATAAGTTATATTTGGTATAGACGTGCAGGGATTAATCGTTCCCATGTGCATGGCTGTAGCATAAACAAAAGGTTTTACAGTTGAACCTATCTGTCTTTTACCTTGTCTGACATGATCAAAGGCAAAATGCTTAAAATCAGCGCCTCCAACCCATGCCCTTACAAATCCAGTTTGTGGTTCGATTGAAATTAATCCTGCATGCAAAAATGACTTATAATAACGAATAGAATCATTAGGAGTTAAAACAGTATCTTTTTCACCGTTCCATGTAAATACTCTCATCTGAACAGGTGTGTTAAAGTTCTCAACTATTTGATACTCAGAATAACCCATTTTTGAAAGGATTTCATAACGCAAGGAATTTAATCTTGCATTTCGCATAATCTTATCCACTTCTTCTTTTGAAATATCATTAGAAAAAGGGAAATTCCGCAAGTTCCTATTGTTTTTATCAAATTCTTTCTGTAAAGACTTCTGGAGGTGTTTTTTCATTGCCTCTTCGGCATGAGCCTGTAAATTGCTATCAATTGTAGTATAAATTTTTAATCCATCTCTATATATATCATAGGGGGACCCGTCAGCTCTCGCATATTTATAGGATCCATCCGATTTTCTCTCTAATAAGAGAGATGTAATTTCTTTTCTTAAAGACTCCCTAAAATACGGTGCAATACCCTCTTTGTGATCTACTAGTTGATAATTGACTACTAGCGGTTTGTTTTTTAATACATCATACTCTGCTTGCGTTAAATTTACCCTTAGCGCTTCATTCCCTGCTTCACTATTTTTTAACCACTGCATCAGCACTTGATTTCTTCTTGCGACTGCCCTTAACGAGTCACTGGCTCTTGCTGAGCTTATTTGTGCCAAAGTAATAGTCTCGGGTTTTACCTTATTTTTATTAGCCAAATCAATTCGGTAATTTTTTATTTTAAATGCATATGGATTATAAAGCGTGGGATTCTTGCACATTCCGACAAGCACTGCTGCTTCTTCTTTATTGAGATCAATAGGTTTTTTATTGAAGTAAACTTTAGCCGCATTTTCTATTCCTACAGCATTATAAAGGAAATCAAATTGATTTAAATACATCGTGATAATTTCCTCTTTTGTGAATCTTTTTTCTAAACGTATTGCGATAATATTTTCTCTTGCTTTTTCATTAAGGCGCTTTAACATCCGTCCTATTCTTCCACTTCCATCTCCCTTAACTTTTCCTCCATTCGCACGAATTAATTCTTCTCTTTCTCTTTCTTGTAGGGTAAATAATAGTTTAGCTAATTGTTGGGTAATAGTGGAAGCCCCGCCAGCACCTCCAATATTCACGACTGCCCGTCCTAATGCTTGAAAGTCAACACCTGAATGCTCGTGAAACCTTTCATCTTCAGTTGAAATCAGAGCGTCAATTACAAATGGCGAAATTTCCCTGTATTTAACACTATTTCTATTGACTTTCCAGTATTTACCCAGCTCCGTTTTACCGTCCGCAGCATATACAATAGAGGCTTGTAGTTCAGGTGGGTTATCTAACATTTCAACTGGCGGTAAATCGTCTTCTGATTGAAATAATAAAAGTGAAGAAACAAATAAAAACGGAATCAAAGAAAAAGACCAGAAAACAATGGTCAAAATATTTCTGTTTCGATCGGTCAATACTGTTGGGACTTCTTTTTTATCCTTCATATTTAGCTATTTTACGTAAAATTAAAGAATTCTTTTTTTTATCCGAATAAATTATCTATTGCAACACATCTCTTCTTTGGCTATCTAGTTTTAGTAGGATAAAAATCATAATTGAGAAAGACATTAAAGATGAGCCACCATAACTGAAAAATGGGAGGGGAATACCAATAACAGGGGCAAACCCAATGTTCATTCCGATATTGATCGCAAAATGATAAAACAATATCATTGCAACTGAATATGCATATACGCGATTAAAAACTGATCGTTGACGTTCAGCTATTAAGATTATCCTAGTAAGAAAAATCAGATACAATATTACAAGAATTAAAGCTCCAACAAATCCCCATTCTTCTGCAAATGGGCAAAATATAAAATCCGTTTCACTTTCTGGAACATGATTACTTTCAACACTTGAAATTGAAGCATTTTTATACCCTTTTCCAAACAAACCTCCAGATCCTACGGCTGCCATTGCTCTATTCCTATTGTAATCCTCACCATCAGGATCTTCTTTTAAACCTAAAAAAAGTTCGATTCTATCTTTTTGATGATCGGCAAGACCTTGAAAGCTATAGTTAACAATTACACTCCATCCTCCCGCAAGAATAAAACCAATAATGGCGATTAAAAGCACACGGTTTCTATCTCTTCGAGTAGTTAAAAATCTCAAAATAAGATAAACTAAAGATGAAAATATGGCTAATGAAATTAAAATTATCCAAATACCCTTTATTGCTCTATTCGATAGTAAGGGGAAACTAATACTTTCATTACTCATTAATAGCGTTATCAAACCCAAAAAAACAACTACGAATAAAATAGGTATAAAATGACTTCCAACCCAAGTTTGTTTGAAGCGCACTCTTGGAATTGCATTTGTTAGTTTGAGGACCAAGGGATCATAGGTTATTCCTTCCCTGTACATGACAAAAAGAAAAGCAGTGAAAACCACGAAAGTACCTGCGTCCGGCTGCATTAAAATTAGCACCATAGGAATCATAATGATTGCATTGGCACCTAAAACAGTTTGAATATTTTGCTGTTTAACATTTACATTACTTATGAAATGAGCTAAAAATAAAGCAGTGCCTATTTTTGCAAATTCAGCAGGTTGTATCCCTAGACTACCTATTCCAAGCCAAGCTTTCGCGCCATTAACAGCAGGCATAAATAACACAATTACTAACAAAATAAGGGTGAACGAATAGATTGGGATGCAAAATTTTCTATAAATGTCTGAATCTATTAAAAAAACCATTAGCCCTAGAAACAATGAAATAACTACCCAAATTAATTGTTTACCATATTTTTGGCTAAAATCTAGAATACTTGGATGTTCTTCCGAGTATGCCGTGGAATATACTGTTGCCATTCCCATAACCAAAAATAAAATATAGATACCAAAAAGAATCCAATCAAAATCTGATAACAATGAATCGTCTTTTCTCATCTATTTATAAAAAAACTTTGCATTTAATATGGTCTCCTCACGCTCCTTCTCTGTGACTGTTCTTTTCAAATATTTTTCAATCATTAAAGACGCAGTTGGTGCAGCCCAAAGTCCACCTCCACCTTTGGCATTTTCGATAAAAACTGCAATGGCAATTTTCGGTTTATCCATCGGTGCAAATGCAACAAAAACGGAATGATCATCTCCATGAGGATTTTGAACTGTTCCGGTTTTACCACAAATAACAATATCTTTTAATCTAGCCCTTTTGCCCGTTCCACCTGCCTCATAAACTACCCTTCTCATTCCTTCAATTATTACGTTGTAATGCTTTGCATCAACCATTGAATAATTTTTTTTAGTATATCTTTCAAGAGGTCCATTTTCACCAATAGATCTCACAAAGTGTGGAGTAATAAACCAACCTTTATTAGCAATTATTGCTGCAATATTTGCAATTTGAAGAGGTGTTAACATTACTTCTCCTTGACCAATTGAAATAGAGCGTATAGTTGAAAAAGCCCAATTGTGATGTCCGTACCATTTATCGTAATACCTGGAATCGGGAATTAATCCTGAACGGATACCGGTAATATCAGTTTCCAACTTTTCACCTAAGCCAAAACTGTGCATGTATTTAGCCCATAAATTTAAACCAATTTCAGCATCTTCTGTTAGCTTCCTCATTTTATGTTGCTGAATAATTCTTCTCGTTACAGCGTAGAAATAGGGATTACAAGAATGTTTAATGGCATCTGCAAGATTACCTGCGCTTGAATGATTGTGACATCCCACAACTGATTTATCACATACAAAACCCGATGATGGGCTAATGACTCCTTCTTGAAGGCCAATTAAAGAATTAATTAATTTAAATGTTGATCCAGGTGGATATTCAGCAGCTAAAGGTCTAGGGAATAAGGGTTTGCTTGCGTCTTTTACCAATAGAGAATAATATTTGGAAATATTTCGTCTCCCAATTAATAAATTAGGATCATAGGTAGGAGAAGAAACCAAAGCCAATATTTCTCCGGAGGCAGGTTCCAGGGCAACAATACATCCTCTTTTGTTCCTTAATAATTGTTCTCCATATGCTTGCAGTTCAATATCCACACCTAAGTATAGCGCATCGCCTTTCTGGGCTGTTGTATCGTATTTTCCTCCAGCATAAGACTCGATAGCATTATTGAGTGCTGATGTAACGATATAGCGAATTCCTTTTCTACCCCTCAATTGATCTTCATAAAACCGTTCCAATCCAGCCCTCCCAATATTGTTCCCCGGTTTATAAAATTTATCTTTTTCAATTTCTTCTTGATTAACCTCTGAGAGGTATCCAACAATATTCGCTGCATTAGCGAACGGATAACTTCTCATACTTGTAGCGTCTTCATAAAAACCAGGAAATTCCTCAAGTCGAGGTGCTATTCGCATGATTTCATCCAGTGTTAACTCTTTTAAAAAAGGATATGCCTTAAATTTTTGATAATTAGAGGTAGTTTTTCCAGTTCTTTTATTTCGATATACTCCCTCACCTTCACGAATTTCAATAAACCTATTTTTAACTTTCTCTTTAGTCCAGCCTATCAACTGAGCAAATGCCAAAGTGTCAAAATTTTTGATATTCTCCTCGACCATCATCAAATTGTAGTAGGTCTTATTCGTAACTATTTTTTTGCCAAATCTGTCATAAATCACTCCTCTTGGCGGGGTAATTTCTCTTCTTTTTTCTGCGATTTGTTGAGCTCTTAATGCCCAGGAATCGTCAATTACCTGCATATATAAGAGCCTCAAGGTATAAATAATACCAACTAAAACAATAAAGGAAATTAGTACGTATTTTCGTGAATCATTATTCATCTTTCCTTCGGTCGGCTAATAAAAATTGTTTGCATAATGATTACAAGTAAAAGGGATATTGGAAGGCTGAACAATGTTTTTTGAAATATATAAAGTATTTCACTCATTCTAAAGATTTCCAAGCTAAAAAACCATAAATGATGCAAAAACAACAAACTAAAATTGACAAAGAAAAACCAACGAAAACCTAATTCATAAGTGCTAGCCTCCTTTATATTTTCATACCCATCTCGTGGGGAAAATATTTTAAAGCAGATAGGTCTTAAATAAGTAAATACCAAAAGTGAAGACGTGTGTAAACCAAAAGTATTGGAAATACTGTCTATGCTCATTCCAAACAAGAAGGCGATTAGAAGCATTGGTATTATTCCGAAATTAATCGGAAGTAGCATAATA
>Ga0068876_10001684_pt1 | contig 16932 bp, 4 predicted proteins | sample NOAtaG_6_FD_66442 | JGI IMG/M metagenome (GOLD analysis project Ga0068876, IMG submission 66442) | Freshwater lake microbial communities from Lake Erie, under a cyanobacterial bloom - NOAA_Erie_Diel5S_2200h metaG | ecosystem: Environmental > Aquatic > Freshwater > Lake | place: USA: Ohio, Lake... | reverse complement strand
CTGGATCGGGAGCTTGTCGAGGACTCCAGGAATGAACGCCCCCTCCTCGGTGAGATATTGGGCGGGACTCTCCTGCGGGTTGGCGAGGATGAGACCCCGTGCCAGCGAGGATGTGGCCGCACCGTAGCCGATGCGAAGCACGAAGTACTTCGCACCGCTGCGGATGAACAAGCATTCGGGGAAGAACTCACCCGAATACATACCACGCGCCAGATCCGATGAGGCAGTGTAGAAGTCCTGCTTCGTTCCTCCGTTCAAGTTGGTCAGGGTCATCAGGTTTCGACATGCCAGCAGCATGGCGATGATCTGGAACCCCGAACAGGTCTGGTCCTGCTGGATGATGTACGCAGACCGTCCCTTCTCCAGGATCTCCCTGAAGAAGAGAGCGGCACGGTACACCGCTGCGGGCTTGCTGGTCTTGAGGCCCAGGTGCTTGCCCGTGAAGCACAGGGACTCGTCCTTGAGGATTGCCCGCCAGTTAGTACGGGTAACACCCGTCTCTTCACTGACGATGTTGAACGCATCGTCAATGTCCTCTGGCTTGATCGGCTTCTCCTCAGCCGCATCGACCGCCGCCCTCATCCACTCGGCACCCTGATGGGTGAACCGATTGTGGAGGGCGTAGAACCGCCGATTGTCAGGACTCTTGTAGTCCATGTAGATCGGGCGGTCATCCCACTCGTTCTCCAAGGATTGTGCGTCCTTGAGGAACAGGGACGGAGGCGTGACCTTCCTCCCCATGGAATCGGTCTTCTCGTACCGATCCTTGTTGCGGCGAACGAACGCCACGACCTCGGGGTTGATGCGGATCCCACAGCTACCGAGGTAGCTGAGGACACCCGCCGTCCGAGCGGTGGTGAGGAGATCCGCCTCCTTGAGGCACGGCTCCCTGCGGAACTCACGCAGGGCGAATCCATCCGTGAAGGCACAGTAGGTCTGTGCCAGTCCCGTGGTGGGATTGCTGATCTGGGTGGTGTGCAAGACACCTTCGCTGATCAGCTCCTGGAGCAGCATCTTGCTGCGCTCCCAGGTCTTGTTGGGTGGTTCGTTTGCCTCTGTCTCCACGGCTGACGCGATCTTCATCGCATTCATTGCTGCCGTGGCGAAGGACATCGAACGACCACCGAACACCACCTTGAGGCTTTCGCCCATCAGATCCATGATATTCATGGAATCTACCTTTCTCTTGGCATTGCCAAGATTTGTTTGCTTGTGATCCCCACAAGCTAGGGTTGTTGCAGAGCGCAACCCGTTGCCCCCTAGGATTGCTCCTAGGGGGCTAAGGTAGAGCTCTACTGAATTCGCTTGGCGGGTTGGCCCTCCTGGCCAACCCAGATCTCGTAGTACTCGTCGTACTCCAACGAAGCCACGACCTCGTTGCGGTCCTCCTCAGTGTAGAAACCCTCGTTCTTCACGACGAGGCCAAACTCATTGATGACCGTGTAGTAGAACATATTGTCCTTTCTTCCTGTGGTGCGTTGGTGCACAGGTACACCTTGTTGCAAAGCGCAACTGAAAGCTCCCTCCTAGGGACCTACCTAGGAGGGAGCGACAGTAGGGCTTGGCTGGTTTAACACCCTATGATGTTAAACCTGTCTCTTTGGCGGAAGTCCATCCCTTTGGTGAATCCTTCCGTTTCGGGGACGATGATGTCTTCGAGGACTTCCACACAGACCTTGTCTGATGAAAACCTCATCAACAGCAACCTGAGTTCCAGCTCCACCCACTTCCCCTGGCACTTCGCGTGGGTCCTTGCAAGGACCACGCGACCCGAATTGGTTGCGACTGACATCGCAACCACCAGTCGAAGGCTTTCGCCGTAGACCTTGACGGCTTCGTCCAGGTTTACTTCTCGGCACGAACCGTAGTCCGTACCGAGAGTCTTGTATTCCTTCTTATCGAAGGAATAGGTGCTGGCCATGGTTGGCCCTTTCTGCCACACTTGGTGGCGTTGGTCCTATGGTCCGCATAGGTACGGTGTTAGCAGCAGCTAACATCCCTTATCCCTAAAGAAGGGGGTACGGGGGGATAGCAGCTTACCATAAGCTACTATTACCCCGACAAAAATTCGCGACCCCTAAGTCGATTTTGGTAGCCCAAAATCAAGTCCGATTCCTATAACCCAGTCGGAGCCTGGATCGGAGTCGTGGCTTGTTCCTGTAGAGACGGCTGTCTGTCGATCCTTGTCGGAATCTTGGGCACCTTGAACTCTGGCATCTTGATCTTTGGCTGTGGAGGCTGGGTTGCCTGTGGTTGCCTCAGGTTTCCGAAGATGTCCCTGGTTGTCTCGTAGACCTGTCTGTCGTGTGACATCATGTCCGCGCTTCTCTGGACATCATAGGATCTTTTCCCCTTGGTTCCTGCCGTGTTGAGATGACCAGCTGACTGCATCAACAGCATCCTGATCAATGTGTTTCCAGGCAGGAAGCTCAGGAATCCCCTGGACAGCATGTAGGTATGGAACGCTGGGTGTTCTGGTCCTACCTGACCAATGGCAAAGTAGTAATAGGAACCAATGGCCTTGCCAAGGTTTTTGATCATGTTCACGATTGCAACCTCGCCAACCGAGTTGATCACGCTCTGGTCCCGTCCCCTGTCTGGTATCAGCTGGGCCATTGTCTGGGCGAAGAACCCGATCAGGTTCATGCTGAACACGGGATACCTGAGGACCATCTTCATGACCTCCAGCCAGTTCACGTTCTTTTCCTCCAGTCTCTTCATCAGTTCGTGCCACTTGTACCATCCGCTTGCAAGAGCAAGGATGATGTTGTACAACGTGTCGAGCAAGGCATGATGCATTAGTTCAAAGGCGTGTCTCATGGCTGGTGCTATCGAACCACGTCTCATTACCTGCTGCGCCATGAACAAGGAAGGATACGACTTGTAGAACATCAGGATCAGGTGCAGCGCCTGGTCGCTTGCGATTCCATCAAGGGGGTGGTCCATCACAAGGTGAAGCTGTGCGTACTGCTTCATCAACTTGACCATTGTGTTTCTTGCGTTGTACATTCCCTGCTTTGTGATCGATGTCTTGTCGTACATCTGACCAGGCTTGAGGTTCAGTTCGACATCCCCCATGACCTGCAGCTGGATCATGTTTCTTTCTACTGGTGCTGCTGACATGGCGTACTGCAGGGTTTCGATCACGTTCGGCTCAAAGATCCCAGACCGAACATAGACAAGAAGCAGTTCCACGTCCATGCTTACCTTGGCATTCTCCATGACTTCCTGTAGTACCGAGTTGCTTGGGTTCGGGTTGTTCCTGAGGATCTTGTTTACGCTTTCTCTCAGCTTCTCCAGTGAACCATCCCTGAGTCTGGTGGTAACGGCTCTGTTGGCCTGGTTCTCGGCTGCAACCCTGATCGCTCTCATTGGATCCGAGTAGCCTCTTCTTGTGAATGCCATGAACCGTTCCGTCGCAGACATCCTTTCTATCTCGTCTGCCGTCAGGGCATTGACCGTAAGCTGGCCTGGGATCTGGGGACTGATGGTTTCCTCCATCATCCACAATGCGTTTTCCGAAGTCTTGCTCAACAGGTATGGGTCGATGTTGAACCATGACACCTTGCCATCCCGTCTTCTGACGATGTTGGACACGCTGCTGCCCATCATGTTCAGGTTCATCTTCATTGTGTCCATGACGAACGACAGCGGGTTGTTTCCGTGCAGTGCGCTGCCCAACGCACCCAGCGTACCTTCAACCAGGGTTGTTGCCAGTGCTGCGTTTGGTCCGTATGCCAATGTCGTTGCCATTGGTCCATACTTGTTGATTGCGTCGATCAACGGCTTGCCCTCAAGCCTGTTGCCCATGATTTCCTTTGACTTGGCGTTGCCATGCTCAAGCCTGTCCAGGCCCATCAGCAGGGTGTTTACCCTGTGCTCGTCGTCCCTGTTGTCGAAGTTCCTGACATCGTAGTTGTTGTTTGACTCTGGCTTCATCTGGATCTCAGACCTGAACATGTCGATCATCTGCTGCATTGAGTAGAACGCACCGTCGATTCCGATCATCCTCTGGACGATCATTCTCTGGATGGCGTCATAGCCAGAACCATGCAACAGACTCTGCTGGATGGTCGAGATGTCCCGTTCAAACATCTTCTGGATATGCGCCATGTCTGGTGACGGTGGCTGTAGGAAGATGTCCTTATAGGTCAGGTATGGTCCGTGATCCGAGAACAGGTATGCCGTCGATCCAAGTCTACCAAGGAATTCGTCGGCAATGATGTCCATGGGCGAGGATACCGTTGTGTCTTCTGGGATGTAGTTTGAGATGCCCTGATAGAAACCAAACACGGTGGTGTTTCTCTTGATGTTGTCGATCCTTGACTTTGTCTCGCTGTTCAGGGTTGTCCTGCCCACCGTATCCTTGATGGAACTCACGATCAACGAAACCTCGCCGTTGTTCAGGTGATTGAACGCAGACGAGAATCTGTTTGTGTTTTCTCTTGTCTGGATGATCAACTTGTTTACCGCAGTCAGGATCTCTTCCTTCAGTAGGTTGTTGTTGTACACCATCGTATTTAACGTGTCCTTCCTTGTCCATGCTGGGTTCATTTTTCTCTGGTTGATGACATGGATGTCGATGGCCGCGTTCACAAGTTGCTTGGTCACTGCCTCTTCTGCAGTCAATGCGGTTTCTCCTGGGTTGTTCAGGAACTTAGACAACTCGGCCTTGAACGGACCGTTGATCAGGCTGTCCTTGTGAGTCGAGGGATCCACCATCAATCCACCGACATAAAGCAGGAACGGATTTACGATTGCATCGTTGCCTTGTGTATCCAGGTTTGTCAGGTACTTTGCCCGCATTGTGTTGACGACCGCCCTGTGACCCAGGCTTCTTTCCTGCGGAGACAGCTTGGTGGATCGGACAAGCTTGAGTCCGACCCTATCCAGCGTATCTGCTCTGTCCTTAATCTTTGAATCGACCAGCTTGGTTCTTAGTTGGTCATTGAACAGTTTCTGCTTTCCAGCCAATCGTTTGGCATCCTCCAGCATTTCTGGGTTGGTCCCAGTTGGCGGCATGTCGTTGGCAATGAGGGCGGCATCCTTGACGATTTGGTCGATGTCGCTCTGGTTTGAGTACTTGTATCTGATCGTGTTGCTGGTGTTGATCAGGTCGCCTACATAGGACTTTAGACCTTCCTTGTTCAATTCAAATCCACCACCCATGTCTGATGGCTTATACGAGGACTGGGTGGTCACTGCCGTGTTGTCGATGACTTCCGAAAGGAACACAAGGATTGCTTCTGGAGAATTGTATGTCAGGTTGTTGCTGTTCATGGACTGTAGCAACTTGTTCTGCAACGTCAACGAGATCCAATCGTCCATTCCACTAAACAGGGTTCTGATTGCACCACCCAATGTTCCGATGTTGTCCACTCTTCTGCCACGCTTCTGGAAGTAGTTTGTCAACGCCCTCTGCAACAATGCCCGTCTTGCCCGTGGGTTCTCGTTGATGTTCATGATGTTTCCGTCCATGGATCTTTCAATTTCATCCAGATGGACAACGACATCCGACTCTCGCATACCCATAATGCCGATTGGGTTTAGGTTTGGATCTGACAGGATTGCCTCTATTTCCGCGATTCTTGGCTGTGCTGCTGCCTTTGCCGTTCCACGCAGATCGTTCAACCTGGTAAGTTCAAACATCAATCGCCTGATGTTCAGGGTTATTTCCTCGGTTACTGGAATGTTCGATGGTGTGATCGTGTTGACTGCGAAGTAGTTTCTGTCCCCGTTAAGGACATCCGTCTTTCCAGCCATTCCGTTTCCGATGATTCCCTGCATCAAGCCGTACATCTGGTTGTAACTTTCGGAATACTTGGGATCCATGGCAAGGTTGCTAAGGATCTTCAACGAACGAATTGCAATCATCCTCAACGAACCAAAGGCCCGTTTCCACCAGACGGTTGCTTTTTCCACTGAACTGTACTTTGCCTCAAGCTTTTCGATTGTATCCTTGTTGTAGATTGTTTCGGACAACAGTACAACGGCTCCCCAGTGTGCAAGGAACTCGTCCGTGTTTTCCATGGCATGCTGGACATCGCGTTCCACGGCCTGGTATGGCTTGCCGTCGTTCATTGCCAACAGCATCTCCCTGATCATGCCTTCGGATGTCGGCAACCTGAACAGAGACTGAATGTGCCTGTAGTCGGCAGAACCATCGGCCATGAACTTTGTTCTTGCAAGGTGAACAAGTTCCTCGGCAAACCTTAGCAGCATTTCGTTTTCGGAAGTTACCTTCATGGCGTTGATGTTCAAGCCGATGACATACTTGCCTTTCTGCTTTGACATCTTGGCATAGGTGTGTCCATCGAACTCTGATGCATCTAAGGCAAGGTCGCTTAGGATCGTTGGATTGATTGCAGCCAAAGACCCAAGTAGGATAAGCTTGAGATCCATCGTTCTTTGGGTCATCAAGCCATTCTTGACCATTCCACGGAGCATGTCAACGATGCCACGACCAGTGTCTCCGAACGCATTGATGAACTCGTTTGCATCTGCAAACCTTGCAACATCCCTTCGGACATCCCATGTTAGGTGTGTCAATGACGGTGGTTCTGGGAATTTCTTAAGATCTTCCTGAGCAGCCATGATTGACCTGGCTACGCTGTCGATAGATTCCGTTCCAGACACCTTGGCAACCATGTTTATGAAAGATGGATCTACTACGGTTTCCTTGCCGTTGATTTCATCCAACCGAGCAAGCATGCTGGTGGCGACATAATACGCAACCTGGTTTAACTCTGGGTTTGTGTCGTTGATCTTTTGGATCAATCTACTGTAGTGTAAGGAATCTTCAAAGATCTTTTTTGACGATTCCTTTGAAACATGGTCTTGGATGAATGCCATTATCGTGTCCCTGAGGCCATCCACCATTTCCGCCTTTACGTTTGACAACCGAGATCGAAGTACCACGGCCTTGATTGCAACATCCTTTGCAACCGATCTTGTCTTTTGGGATGTCTCTATTTCTGGTGTTTCCTTGGTTACGAGGTTCTGCAACATGAATTTGGACAATTCGTCCGCTTCCTCGTTCATTCCAAGTTTTCTTGCCCTGTCGATTGCCGCCATGATGTCGGTTGCATACAGCATTGTTTCCAAGGAAACAGCCCTGGTGCTTGTAATGTTCTTGTCCCGCAACGTGATCTTAAACGATTCCCCGATGTATCTGGTGGCATCCAAAACCATAACTGGATTGCCAAGTTTGTCCGTCTTTCTGTAGTTGTTTCTGTAGTACAGGTTTTCCTTGTTTGTTCTTGGATCCATCGTATGCAGCATGACCAATGCCCTGTGGGTCAGGTCAACGCTTCGTCCAAGATTGTCCATGAGCTGGTTTTGGTTTTCCATGATCAGGATGTCAGCATCCGTGTTGGCAAACCCGATCTCCTTATTGGTCATATATGCAAGTTCAAATGCCGTGATCAACTTGTCGTTTCTCAGGGCGTTCAATACCTGGATGATTCCGTTTGGCGTGAAATAGAACAACGTGTCTGGGTTGTTTGTGCTGGCAAACTCAAACGCATTCATCGTGAGTGGAGCCTCAAGACCACCGACATAGGATTCGCCAGTAAGACTTTCCTGTGTGATTTCCTTACCAAGCATTTGCCCCAGCTGTTCCCTGGTTACTAGCAGTTGCAGCTTCTTGTTTTCCCATTCCTGTGCGACATCCACCGCTCTTTCCAAAGTCCTTCTTAGGATCTGGATGCTCTTGTTCTTGTCGTTTGGCAGTGCCGACAATTCGATTCTTCCATCAGCCCGTGGTACGGTTGGATCGTCCTTATAGACCTTTTCAGCCTCTTCTTGGAATACATCCGTCATCATTATGTGGACATACAAGTTGTTGTTTGCTTCCATGTTGAATACGCTGGTTGCCTTCATTCTTGGAGCATTTTCCACCATTGCGTTTGCTGGCCCCCTTGCAATCATGAATGGAGCCAGAACCAACGGAGCATCGTTCTGCAGACCCTTGAGTCTGTCCCAGTTGTTGGCCATGTGTCGCAATGCGTTCAGGTATGTCAAGCCGTCTGGGAAGTTGTCCCGTAGGTTTCTGATTTCCTCTTCCGAGAAGTTGATTTCCTCTGGCTTTGCCATGATGTCATATGCATTATAGGTCTTGTTTGGTGCATAGGCTCTGGCGTTTGTTCCCATCAACTTGAAGATTGCTTCGTACAAAGCGATGCGTGGCATCAGGGCGTTTGACTTTCCAGCCTTGATCAACTTTTTCATTTCCTGCGTAGACCCCTCTAGACCCTGTCTGCGCCATTCCTTGATCATCCATAACCGTGCCCACTCACCGCGTTCAAGAAGCTCTTGTAGGCCGTTCTGCTCGGCAAAGTAAGACAGGCTGTTCCTCAGTCTGGTTGCTTCTACCTCGACTTCTCTTTCTGGAGTCATGATCAGGCTGGTCACCATGTTTCCAGTCTGGTGTGGAACAAACGGCATGTTCTTCTTGTCCGTTGTCTTGACAAACCCACGCATTCTTGCTGGAATGATGTCGTTTGGGTTTCCTTCCTTTGGCATCTGCTGTAGCAGTTTCTGTCTCTTGAACATGTTGTTCTGTTCGATTTCCCTGGATTTCATCATTGAGATTAGGGAATAGATACCACGCTGGCTGAAATCGACATCGGCGTGTCTTGGGCGTAATGCAGCCAACCCAGATACGGTTGGGTCAAGGATAACCGACTTTGTTTCGTCTCTTATCTGACCACTTCTTACAAATCCAAGACGCTCTTCAAAGTTGTTCTTTCCCAGTGCCTTTTCGGTTTCCTTGATTCGATTGTAGTTCGGGTCGCTTGGCTTGATGCTTTGCGAGTTCCTTAGGATTCCCCTTGCCTTGGCGATTGCAAGTCTTTCCAGACTTGATCTGTCGCTCATTGCCATAAAGTAGTTTTCCAAGCTTTCCTGTTCTACGTCATACATTGGATTTACGTAGTATTGCATTAGGTCAAGCATAAGCTGTTGTGCATATGCTTTGCGGTACTGCTTGTTCTTCTCTGATGGCTTGTAGACTTCTTCGATGTCCCAGATGCCCATTTCGTTTCTTTCTTTTCCATGCAGCACCCTGACCTGTGATGCCTTGGATCCTTGCGGACCCCATGTATAGTTGCCAAACATGTGGTGACGACCGCTGGCAAGCTCCAGTCCTTTGGCATGGAACAGGGTTCTGCCGACGAATGGCATGACATCGTTGTCATCGATGTGCTGCCCAGCATAGGCCGAGTGCATTCCCTTCTTGTCCACTAGCAGTTTGAATGGCGTTGCGGCTTCTCGGCCAAGTACGTTCAGGATCAGGTGTGTCCTGTAGGCCCGTTCGCTTCCAGACATAATCGTATTGACGGCATCCTGCAGTTCTCTGTTCGACCTGACATCACTAGAGGTCATGTCGTGCTTGGCCAGCACCTCGTTTGCCTTTTGCATTCTTTCTTCATAACGCTTCTTTAGTTTGGTTACCAGCTCTTTCTTGTCTTTTTCGATCTGTTCCTCTGTCTTGCCAGCCTTACTTACCTGCTTATCAGCTAACTGATCTACCCATGTGTTAAAGTACTTTGTTTGAGCATCCAGTCTCTTCTTGTGGTCCATTTCACCAAAGAAATTCTTTTCAGCCACGCTTTCGATATCGTTGTTGTTGAGACCAAGAGCCATGTCCTTTAGCGTGCTGATAATCTTATCTTTGGTTATTGTTACAGCATTACCTCTTGTGGCAATACCGATTGCGCGTTCAAGAGCCGTGCTATTTTCCAAATTGTCCTTGGCAGTCACAACCCTTGCTACGATTACCGCATCATCAAGGGCGATTCCAGAGATTCCTTCTTTTTCGACCTTGGTCATTATACCAGAACTAATACCTTCGATACCAGCATCGTACATTGCTGGTGTGATGATTCCTTTTAACAATTCCTTTCTTTCGGGTGTATCCTTGGAAAGAATTGTTGCAATGGAAACCAGTTTCTGTGTTTCATTGTCGGACAGTCTGTACTTTGTCTGGACGCTTTCAGGATTGTCGATTGCTTCTTTGATGACTTCAAGCAAATAAGCGTTGATCTTGTTTCTTGGGTCGTTCTTTTCCTTGAACTCCTCCAGGTCTCTGCGAACATCCGCTTCTGCTGGGGTGTCCATCTTGGAAATCAAGCTGTTGACAAAGATAGTAAACGGGTCTTGTCCTGGGTTCTTGTTACGCATGTAGTTCAGTGCAAGCATCAGCTGCACGTGAATACCGTGGTATGAATAGTCGGTCTTGTTGGCCCTGTCCTGAACATTTGGATCTGCACGAACCGCATCAATACCGTCTGACAAGGATTTCTCAAGGATCTGCATCAACTTGGGATCCTGGGTCGAAAGGCGGTCCCACGACACAAGCCAAGCAATCTGATCGACTGCACCAGACAGGATCATCTTGGCTGTTGGAGCACCAGCTGTGAAGAAATCCTGCGCATAGAAAACTCTTTGCTTGACATCTCCAGTAAGCCATCTACCCTTGCTTGCCAATGGGGTGTAGAACGCATCGTGGTTCATGAACATTAGCAAGCGCGGGATGTCGAATAGGAATTCCTGCCCGATCAATTCTCTTTCCGACAGGTTTGGAACAAATTCGTATGCACTCCTTGATCCAGCCTTGGGGAACACCGTTGGTCTTGGTCCGCTCATGAATGTTGACAAAGCGGTGTTTCTGTCAATGCTTTCTGGAGTTTCAGCCCAGGCAAGGATTGCTTCGATTTCATCTTCCGACAGGTCTCTTTCCAAGATGTCCTTCATTCTGGTCATCAACCTGAAGTTGTCGTACATCAAGGCTTCTTCTGAAATGCCCCATGGCGATGCGTAGTTTACGCCGCCCAACAGGTAATACTTGGGTACGCCACGGGTCGTTACATTGTCTACATCCAGCGCAATTTCGCTGTTAGGCAGTTCTCCAAGAAGCGTCTTGGTGTCGGCCAGATGCATGCCTTCCTTTCGGTTCAACAGGATATGGGCAATTGCCTTGCCGACATCGGTTGCCGAATGCCAATCCACATTTCCGTTACCAAAATCACGCAAAGCATCAATTTTGAAGTACTTGTTCAGCAACGGCAACAAAACCCTTTCGGAGTACTGTTGCGCTGTTTCGTGTACCTGCTTTGGTGGCATATCTGCCTCTGTTTCTAAAGCCTTGAATATCTCGCTTGCCTTGATGCCAAGCTCACGGACAAAAGCCTCTATGAGGTGTCTTTCGTATTCTTCGGCATCTCTGGTTGTGTTCATCATCCTGCTTTCATCAATGGAGACCAACTCACCAGACTCGTCCTTTGATCCCTCAAGACGGACGTTTCCATTGGCATCCAGCTCAAGCTCAAGGACATACCCGTGCTTGTCGAAGTTTGCTTTGGCTGCCTTTTTGACACCATCTGCCATTCTGTCAGCCGTTTCCTTGGCAGTTCTCTGAACCAGTGTTTCTTCCGCGATCTGGTCTGCCAAAGCCTTGTCCAGTTGGTTTAGCCGTTCCTTTGCATCAGGATCCAAGGCCAATACTTGCATGTACCAGTTTTCCAACAAGGCAATGAGCTTGTCAAGGTTGATGTCCAGTTCTTCCGTGTACTCAACGTCTGTCGAGAATTCCCGCATTTCGTTTGAGAAATCTCCGTAATCTTGCATGATCTCGGCAAGGGTAGAACTGTGGGTATTGACTTCGCTGAGGGGCAATGTCATGTTTGATCTCGGTCTCTTAGCCATGATCGAATAGTTCAGTCCTGAATCAAGAGGATGCACGACCTTTATTTCAGTAGCCGTTGCACCCATCATTCGGTTGAACAAGGACATCGTGACATCGACATCGTTTTTGGCATACAGGTTGAATTTCGCCCGTGCGTGTGGCTTGTTGTTGTTTGCATCCTGGAACATCTGCTTGGTCATCGCACCAGTGATCTCGACCTCGGCACCACCCTGCTCCTCGTATACAGCACCATTTGTGATGATGAACTTCTGCTTTGAGGATCCTTCTGTGTTAAGGATCTCTTCTCTCTTGTCCTCAAGGTTGTTTTCACCAATGGCCTTTAGTCTTACGTTCTTGGGCTTAGATGAATAGTATTGACCAGCACGGTCTGTTCTTGTTTCCTGGTTGTCGAAGGCAAGGTTTCTCTGAAGATCAAAACTGCGAAGTGCGATTCTTGACACCAGTTTCTTGTCATCCGAGAAACGGTCATCCAGCAACTTGCCAAGGTCGAAATGGTTACCAGCAAAGGTAATCAACTTGAAACCCTTGTTTTGGTGCTGTTCGATCAGGTTTAGAACATACCTGATTTGATTCTTGGTCATTGGTTTCTTTGGTCTGTCGTCCGTAATGCTGTTTACTGGGATATCCGAGTCGTCTGCATTCATGAAGACCATCGCATTAGACTCTTCGCCAGTATCTGGATCCTGGATCTTGATCTGCATGCTCAGGATTTCAGTAGGCTTATCGCTGTCTGTTTCGATGTCATAGGCGATTGCCTTTAGGCTTTCGTTGAAACCATCCTGGAACTCTGGTAGGTTTTCTACATTGGCTACGCCCAGATCCTTGAGTAGTTCCTTGAGGCGACCAACGTACATTGCGGCATCGGCCTTGCCGAGTTTTCGCTTGTTCTTGCTGACCGTTCCTAGGGAATCAGAATGGATAGCAATGTCGTACAGTTTTGGGTGTAGGACCATGTCGATTGCTTTTTGCGACACGGTGCCGCTGTAGAACGGGCTTGTCCTGAGGCTGTACAAACCACGGATCGTGTATTCCAGCCATGACGCCAGTTCACGGGCTGTCTTTGCCTCGTTTTCCTTTGGGATTGTTCCGATGTTGCTCTGCATTGCTGCTTCGGCACCAGTCCGATCTTGCTTAACAATCAGGTTGTTTACATCCACGCTCAATGGATTAACAATACCAGACTTGGTAGCCAGACTTTGCAGCATCATCAATTGAGATTCAGTAGCCGTAGCCATGTCATCCGAGAATGTACCAGTCTGGGCACCACGCCAAGCCAGTCTCTTCCAGTCATTGATAATTTCCATGGCTTCTTCGGTCGTAAAGGGAGATCTGTCTGTCTCTACCTTGTCATCTGTCCTTGTTGTTCGTTTTTCCCGTAGGTATTTCTCTACAACAGCCTTTCCTACAATGGTACCCATGAAGATGTGGTCTATCTCGTTTTCTGGTAAACCAGCTTCTTTGGCTTGTTCGGAATACATGCTAACCAGGTTTTTCATTCTATCAACAGAAGCGTTAATGTTTCTGGATGCAATTCGTTCTTGGGCTAGTTTCTCAGCCAAGGATTTTGTGGCAGCTGCGGTGATGTTTGTAATTTCGTTAGCTGACACATTGGTCAGATTGGCTACTTCCTTGTCAATGGCATCTCTGATCTGCTCTTCTGCGTTTGCAATAGACTTGAGTTTGATGACAAGTTTACCATCTGTATCAAAGATTTTTTTATCCTTAACTGCCTCAAGTGCCGCTACTTCGTCAGCTTCTGCCTTCTTAAGTTCTTCTTTTAACTTGTTGATTTCTGTTCTTTTATTCTTTACGGATTCAAGTGCTTCTGGTTTTCCTCTGGCTCCAGGCACAAATAGATCGGCAATCCGTTCAAACTTAGATCTTCCTTTTTGTAGCATTTTGATCTTTGCCTTAATCTGACGAACATTGTCTCTGGCGTTACCAAGGGTCTTGAGTGCATCCGACGACGACCTATCCACGCTAGCAGACATCACAAACTCGACGTACTCAAGCAATTGCTTTAGTTGTTCAATCCTCTTGATAGAGTTGTTTCTTTTTTCCTGGTCCTTTGTAAACCTGGTTTTGTCTTGCTCTTGCTTTTGTAGTGCTCGTTGTCTTTGTTCTAGTAGTTGGGGAATTGCGCTTTCACGACCCAAGTTTCTGTTTGTTTCAATCAAGAAATCAAGTTCTTCGACAAAGGATAGGCTAAATCTTCCGATGTTTCCATCGGCAATCCTGATTTTCTTGACCAAAGCCATGGTCTTTTTGACGTCTTCTTCTGGCAGTAACTTACCTAACAAACCTTCAAATGTCAGTGCGTCTCCGTCTCCGATCTTGTCTGCTGCATTTGTGACCAGGTTTGATACAGTTGTTTTCAGATATTCTCTATCGGCATCCGAGATAGGATCTGTAACCATTCCCTGTAGTTGCTTGCTAAACTCGGGATTTGTATCTCGTTCAGAAATCAATCTTACAACAGCCTGTGCTTGTTCAGCAGTATAGCCATTTCCAAGAAGACTGCTGTAGACGTAGTTAAGTTGCTCAATAGTACAGGTCATTATTATCCTCACTTACAGATCTTGCTGATCAAAGAAATTAATTCTGGGTGTGCTTGCAATGTTTCCAATGCCCTAGCCATATCCATGGTTGCTGGAGTAGTGGCTGTGGGTGTAACCATAATTGCTGGGATTGCGGGTGCAGCCGTAGGCGCAGCCACAGGTTCAGCCTGAGCAGCCACAGGTTCAACCTGAGCAGCCACAGGTTCAGTCTTTGGTTTTGCTTCTTTTGATTCGGCTACAATAGCATTGACTGTTTCTGAGATTTCTCTGTCCGCATCCATTGCAATGTCTTTTACGACCTTGCTTTCAATGGCGGTTTCTGTTTGCTTGGCTGGTGCATCATTGGTTACTAAAGGAGCAACAACATTGTTTAGTTTTCCGATAAACTCGGTTTCTTTGGCTACTCTTTCAGAACCATTTACAATCTCTGTTTCAGCTGCTTCCATCGCTTCTTCGGGTTCCATACCAGCTTTGATGTTTTCTTTTTGAAGCTTTCGTTTGATCCGTTCTTTCATGAACTCGGCTACAAGCTCTACTGCGTTTGTTGGGTCGGTAGTCCGAGCCAAGGAGGAAACAATCACAAACTCCTTAAGTGTTTCCTTTGTAAGCGATACCCGACCAGTTTCCTTGTCTTGGATAAAGATGTCTGGGTTTGCGTCTACCTGCGGTTGGATGTACAGGCTGGTTGTTCCTGTCTTGGGGTCTGTGACAACCCTTGCGTTGATGCTATCAAGCCATTGACTTGCCGCTATTACGCTATCCAGGGTGTTTGTGTTGTTGGTATCCGAGTTAGCCATGTCAATCTTAGACAAAGCCTTGACCATCGTAAGAAACTCAGCATTTTCTGGGTCTTCCATCCGACCAAACTGATTGTTGGTCATGTTATTGAGTTCTTGTTCTGCCGCAATGGCCATGATCTCGGCGTGGAGTACTGTCTTTTTTTGCTCTGCGGTCATCTTGTCATAGTCTTTTCCATAAAAAGCCTTGGCATACGCTCTGAATTCCTTGACACGGCCTGGGTTGATGTTGAATATCTTTACAATGCCCTTGTTCAATGCCCAGTTAACACCTTGACCAATCCATTTAACAGGGAACGATGCAAGTGTGCTTCCTCCTCGGAACAATCCTGACAACGCAGGAGCCATTGCACCGCCCATTGCACCTGAGGCAAGCACCTGGTTCCAGTCATACTCCAGTTGGGTACCAGTGTAATGGATATTTATGGATTGGTTGACCAAATCAATTGCTGCTTCTTCAAAAAACTCAGTAACCATTGGACCAGCCAACCAAGATACAAACTTGTTTTTGCCAAAAGATGGCCCGAACGCCTTTGTTGCCAGTGTTTCACCCAGGTTTACTGGTAAGTAGTCTTTAACATTCTTTAGTGCAGCTCCAGCTTTTTCAATCCTATTGATCGTCGTCGCCATCTTTGCTGCTTGCTTGCTGGCGGTAAGGCTGGTAGCACCAACCCTGGAAGCAATGGTTGCACCACCAGCAATAAGGTTGCCAGCAGTAGCAGTACCAAGGGCAATGAGGATTTGACCACCAAAGTCTGGCGAGTCGATGCTGTATACCAACTGATCCCAGGCAAATCTAGTCGACTTTTCCAAAGCACCAGCCGTTCTATTATAGTTGTCCATTGATTTTGCAATGGCATTGCTTTGAACCGCTGTGTTTATCTGGTATCTAAAGTCAAAGATGTTCTTGGATACCCTTAGTTGTTCAAAATCGACACCAGATGACTTTAGGAACCCAGCGAACTCTGGGTCTTCCTGTTCAATGATGTCAACCAATAGGGATGGTTCAAAGGTTTTGTCCTCCCATTGCAGTAGATTGGTATCTACGTTATCCTGCAAGGATGCTATGGAGCTTACGATTGGCAAATCCTTTAAATCCCACTCACCAGAAAACATCTTACCAAAGAAACTGCGACTGGCTAGCGCATCTTTGATTTCTTTTTTCTTGTCTTCTGGGATATTGTCCATGGACAGATATTTAGACAAGGATTTACCAGCATTGCTGGACATCAACAAAGCATTTGACGTTGCGTTTTTGGTCTTTTCAAACTTTGTAGATGTGCTTTCACCAAGAAATTCAATCGTATTTCCATAGATGTTTGCCGCGTTGGTAAACTCGCGGTAGTTCATGTACCCACGTTCGACATTCCCAGCATCGTCAAAGAACAGGGAATTGGGATCATTTAGTTCTGAACCACTTACCCTAAAGAGTCCTGTATCGGATGGCTTAAATCTACCAATAAACCTCAGTCGCTGTTGACGCAGTCTTTCAAGCTCCTGTTCCATCTCATCCATCTGCTTGGCATATGCATTAACACCAAAGGTTCTTCTTACCATGTTTTCGTAGTCAAGTTGACCTTGTTCGGTAATCAGTGGCCTTGCTGCTGTTTCTTCTTTTACCAGGTCAGCATACGATGGTTGGGTCGGTGCTGGTGGTTCTGGAGCTATGCGCTGCCTAAATGCATCGAATGCTGTGTTTAGTGTAGACATTGCGTTTGCTCCTTATTGTCCTAAGTACCAGCTAGGGCCATCATCATCAGCAGAATAGAACTGCCTTTCTGCCGCGTTTGAAAGTTCTTTTTCAGGTATTCCAAGACTAGTTAGCATTTTCTTTTGCTTTCTTCTAAAAGAGGTAAACTCATCCAGCACG
>Ga0068876_10001676_pt1 | contig 16976 bp, 17 predicted proteins | sample NOAtaG_6_FD_66442 | JGI IMG/M metagenome (GOLD analysis project Ga0068876, IMG submission 66442) | Freshwater lake microbial communities from Lake Erie, under a cyanobacterial bloom - NOAA_Erie_Diel5S_2200h metaG | ecosystem: Environmental > Aquatic > Freshwater > Lake | place: USA: Ohio, Lake... | reverse complement strand
CAGCTAAGGCTTTCCCACCCACATTCGGAACCACTTGTTCCATCATGGAGGCTGCCACTCCTCCAGAACTGGCCATGGTCTCCAAAGAAAGTACCCTCAGGTAGGCCAAATTGGCAAGTACGTAGGCTGCCATCACCCCCAAAACTCCTACAACCATGGCCAGGCTCAGTTTTTTGCGGGCTTCAGGGAATTCCGCACTCAAATAGGTGAGGTGATGCCATCCGCCGTAGGACCAATAGACCCCTACCAAGCCTAATAAAATCTTGCTCGTCCAACCTCCCTCCCAATCCGGAAGGGTCCAATCCAAATCGATGGGGGTTTGCCACAAAACCAAGCCGGCTACGATGAGGCCGAAGATTCCCAGCACCTTCAAGGTTGTCACCAGTCCAGTGGTATGTTTCGCGATTCCGAGGCCACCCACATTTACCGCCGTGCAAGCCACGATGACCACCACAGCGACAGCTTTTTGCCAAATTTCATCCATCGGAAAAATCATGGCCAAAAATTTGGAGAAGCCCAATGCAAGCCCGGCAATCGCACCGCTTGTGACGGCCATCAACACGACCCAACCGAAGAAAAATGCCGCCAATGGTCCGTATGCCTCTTTGAGGTAGGCATACACGCCTCCCGCCGCAGGAAACCTTCCTGCCAATTCGCCATAAGTCAGGGCGCCGGAGAGCGCAATGAATCCGCCGAGCACCCAGGTGCCGAGCAACAGGGCGGTGTTAGGAATTTCAGCTGCGACCCCAGCCGGAGTGATGAATATGCCTGACCCGATGCAACTGCCCATCACGATGAGCATCAACAGGAAAAAACTTGTTTTGTTGGGACGAGCCATACGGATGAATTCAGTCACGCAAGATGGTGACTTTTCCTGAATCTCCGTGGCGACACTGAAAACGAAAAAGGGCCGCAGTTTGCGCTGCAGCCCTTTGAATATTCGAATTGGTGGAATTACATCATGCCACCCATGCCGCCCATGCCGGCACCACCACCTGCAGGAGCCTTATCTTCTTCAGGCTCGTCGGTGATAACGCATTCGGTCGTGAGCAACAAGCCTGCGATAGATGCTGCATTTTCCAATGCGCTGCGGGTCACCTTCGTTGGGTCGATGATTCCAGACGCATAGAGGTTTTCGTACACTTCGCTGCGGGCATTAAAGCCGAAGTCACCATCTCCTTCAAGGACCTTGTTCAGGATGACACCTGGCTCGAGGCCGGCATTGGATACGATCTGACGGAGTGGTTCTTCCAAGGAACGACGCACGATGGCTACACCCACACCCACATCACCTGTGAGGTGGTTGTCGTTGATGCCACCGCGGCCAGCTTGCAAGCTCTTGATCATGCGGACCAATGCAACTCCACCACCGGGTACGATTCCTTCTTGAACTGCTGCACGGGTAGCATGAAGGGCATCTTCCACGCGGGCTTTTTTCTCCTTCATTTCCACTTCCGTGGCCGCACCGATGTAAAGGACTGCCACGCCACCGCTCAACTTGGCCAAACGCTCTTGCAGCTTTTCCTTGTCGTAATCAGAGGTGGTGTTGTCGATTTGGGCCTTGATTTGGTTCACGCGGGCTTTGATGTCCTCACCGTCACCGGCTCCACCCACAATTGTGGTGTTGTCTTTGTCGATGGTGATTTTCTCAGCACGGCCCAACATTTGGATGCTGGCGTTGTCGAGTTTGTACCCACGCTCTTCGGAGATGACCGTGCCTCCGGTGAGGATGGCAATGTCTTCCAACATGGCTTTGCGACGGTCGCCGAATCCCGGAGCCTTGACTGCAGCAATGCGGAGGGCGCCACGGATTTTGTTCACAACGAGGGTGGCGAGGGCCTCACCGTCCACATCTTCGGCGATGATGAGGAGGGGTGATCCCGTCTGAACGACTTGCTCCAACACGGGGAGGAGGTCCTTCATGGAGCTGATTTTCTTGTCGTAAATCAGGATGTAGGGACGGTCCATTTCCACTTCCATCTTGTCGGCATTGGTCACGAAATATGGGCTAAGGTAGCCGCGGTCGAACTGCATGCCTTCAACGGTTTCGAGGGTGGTTTCAAGGCCTTTGGCTTCTTCAACCGTGATGACACCGTCTTTGCCGACTTTGCTCATGGCTTCGGCAATCAAGCGGCCGATTTCCTCATCGTTGTTGGCTGAGATGGTTCCGACCTGGGCGATTTCTTTGGAATCGTTGACGGTGCGGCTCATTTTTTTGAGGCCTGCGACAACCACTTTCACCGCTTCATCGATGCCTTTTTTGAGCTCCATGGGGTTGGAACCGGCAGTGACGTTTTTCAAACCTTCACGAACGATGGCCTGTGCAAGGACCGTAGCTGTGGTGGTGCCGTCACCTGCCACGTCATTGGTTTTGGAGGCAACCTCTTTCACCAATTGGGCGCCCATGTTTTCAATGGGATCTTTCAATTCGATTTCTTTGGCCACGGAAACACCGTCTTTGGTGATGGTGGGAGCGCCGAATTTTTTGTCGATAACCACGTTGCGGCCTTTGGGGCCCAAGGTTACCTTCACAGCGTCGGCCAATGCATCAACGCCTGATTTGAGTTTGGCGCGTGCTTCTGCGTCAAAATTTATTCTCTTTGCCATTTTTTAAGGGTAATGAAATGGTTTTTGGATTTAGAAACGAATGATCATCAAACGATTGCAAGGATGTCTGACTCCCTCATGATGAGGTAATCTTTGCCGCCAATCTGAATGTCCGTACCGGAATATTTGCCATACAAGACCGTATCGCCAACTTTCACCGTGGTCGGCTCGTCTTTTTTGCCCGGTCCTACTGCCACGACAGTGCCACGTTGTGGCTTTTCTTTCGCGGTGTCAGGGATGATGATTCCGGAAGCGGTTTTTTCTTCAGCTGCTGCAGGTTCAATCACAACCCTGTCTGCCAAAGGACGAATGTTCAGTGACATGTTCGTAAATCCTCCTAAAGTTTAAATTGATTGATTCGAATTGTTGTGCCCGCATTTTTTTTGCAGACGTTGTCCCTTGTCCAAAACTGTGCCATCGCCTTTTGAATGCCATTCTGGTTCATTCTGTCATGCGATGCTGTCACCCTCCTGCAATTTTGGCAGAATCATGATTGCATTTGAAGCACAGCCGTACGTATTTCGTTGCATGAACGACTTCCAATCGGCCCATCAAGTCAAAGGGCGTAATTTGTTTGTTTATGTGGGCGCAGCCTTGCTTGTTCTTCAAGCCTTATCAGTCTCTTTGATGGATTTTGCTGGTCATTCCGACCAGCTCCCTGGGTCCGCTTGGGTCCATTTGCTTGGTTTGGCGGTCGGGTTGTCGGGTACCTATAAGGGCTCGTCTCCGGTCCGGATGCTCACCATGTTTTTGTTGGGAGCAGGGATTTTACAAAATGGAATGATTGTATTCTCGGTTGTCACTATGCCTTCGGTCGTTGGGTGGGTTGCTGCTGTGATGCTTTCATTGGCCATGGTGGGGAGTTTGGTGTTGCTTGGGGTCGTGGCCACGCACAAAGGTTTCCTTCAATGGCATGCTGTCCAAAGGGCCCGTTGGGAGGGATTTGTTGGAAAAGCTACCTCCAGTCCGCGTGAAAGTGATGGGGATACCTTAACCCAAGCCAAGGAGCCCTTGGGAGATGTGAAAGATGAACTAGGGATTTTTGAGGAAGACTGAATCAGTCGTTGGCCATTGCCTTTGCCTTGTCCAAGTCAAACAAGTCGTTGAGCACATCGATCAGCGATTCTTGTTCACCCCGCTTGCAAGCCGCTTTGAGTTGCAAGACAGGAAGCTTCATGATTTTGTTCACCATGCTTTTGGTGACCTTATCCATCATCTCCACTTCCTGAGGCGCCGCGCCTTTGATGAATTTGGACATTTCCTCCATCCTGATTTGCTCCAAAGCGTCTTTGAGCTTTTGAATGGTGGGGGAAATCGTGAGCTCCCGACTCCAGTCCAAAAAGGAGGCCAGATCCGAAGCGATGATGGCTTGCACGTCGGGAACGGATGCAAGACGCTTCTTGAGAACTTCGTCGGTTCTAGATTTGATTTCGTCGATGTCGTACAAAATCACACCTGGGACTTCTGAAACTTCAGCAGAAACGCTTCTCGGGACCGAAAGGTCGATGATGAATTTGGGGCCGACCAGAGAGGCAAAGTCGGTGAGGGTCAACAAAGGTTGTTCGGCTGCAACGGCCAAAACCACCACTTGAAATTCTGCCAAATGGCTTTTCCATTCTTGGGAAGGTAGGTGGTCAACTCCGATTTCTTGGGCAAAAGAGGCCGCTTTTTCGTCGGTACGGTTCGTGATGGAAATCTTATTAAAACCGCCCGAAGTCAACTGGCGTGCCACATCTTGGGCCATTTCTCCCATGCCCACCACCAAAGCCGAGGGGTTTTGCAAGATGCCGGTCAGTTCCCTTGCCAATTCGGCAGAGGCATAGCTCACAGAAGCAGCTCCGTCCCGGTAAGCCGTTTCCTGCTGAACTCGTTTGTTGGTGTGGAAAATGCTGTGCAACAGGCGATGCAAGAAAGGTCCTGCCAATTGGAGTTCGGCTGACAATGCGTAGGCCTGTTTCACTTGGTTGCTGATTTGGAGGTCACCCACCACTTGGCTACGCAGCCCCATGCTCACCTCAAACAAATGTAAAGCCGTTTCTTCCGTGTCGGTTTTCCATTGGAAATAAGGGTGATATAGGGTCGGGTTGGGTATGCCCCTTTCGATTCCCAACAGCATCAGGAGTGAAGTGGCTTCACAATCTTCGGAGACCACATAAATTTCCGTCCGGTTGCACGTGGAAAGCACCAACACCTCCTCTGCACCCACTACCTGGTGAATTTGACCCGACAAAGACTTGGATTGGTCGGCAGTCAAATGGAACAGCTCCCTGATCTCAAGGGGGGCCTGCTCTTGGGAGATGGATAAGACCTTGAAGCGCACCTGCATGCGGTGGAAATTTTGGGATGGTCCAAGCACGACATTTCCGTCGTACATTTGAATTGGCTGCAAATATAAAACAACAGAAACTCTATCTTGTTGATGGAAATCATATTTTGTTGCTAGAAAATGTCTTGAATTTCTGATTCCTGACAGAATTTTTGCCAATCTGCATGGACCGTTCCAACATACGCTTGTTGTTTTTCGGGCTAGTGGCGGTCGTCATCACGGCAGGCTCCTTGCTGTATTCCAATCATTTAGCCAAACAATTGTTGCAGCAGGAAGTGGCCAACATGGATTTGTATGCCAAAGCGTTGCAGTTTGCCGGCGACTTGGAAGTGGATCCGGACAATTGTGAAATGGAGTGGGTGACCCAAAATGTGATTCGTGAAAACCGCCACATCCCAACCATCTTGGTCGTGAACGGTCAAATCACATCCACTGCCAATTTGGGCGAGCCTTCTGACTTGGACTCCTTGGGTAAGGCGCGGTTTGCTTCCAAATACTTGACCGATTTGAAAGCCGATGGTGCCACCAAACCACTCATAATCCCTTATTTCGGGCAGGAAATGCACATTTATTACGATGAGTCGCCCCTGCTGAAAAAGTTGAAATTGTACCCTCTTTTGATGTTGTTGGTGATTTTGGTTTTCATCTCAATCGTGTTTGGTTCGTACTATTTCGCCAAGAAAAACGAGCAGAATAAAGTTTGGGTGGGAATGGCCAAAGAAACGGCGCATCAATTGGGAACGCCTGTCTCCTCCCTGATGGCTTGGGTAGAATTATTGGAGCTCAAGGCCAATGATAATCCCGAAGATCTGGAGCAAGTCGACGAGTTGAGGAAAGACGTGGACCGCTTGAAGACCATTGCCGAGAGATTCAGCAAAATCGGTTCGGTCCCTGAACTGACTTTACAGCCCTTGGATGAGGTTTTGGAAAAGTCCGTATCCTATTTCCGTGCTCGGCTTCCCAAAAATGTCAAAATCTATTTTCAATCTACCTTGGCCCCCGGTCAGGAGGTCAGGCTCAACGATGCTTTGTTTGATTGGGTGATCGAAAACCTGGTCAAAAACGCCTTGGATGCAATTGGTAGCCAAGGAGCTATTTCAATTTCTGTCACCGATAAAGGTAAAATGGTTCAAATCGATGTGACTGACACTGGCAAGGGCATACCCAAAAGCCAATACAATGAAGTTTTTTCGCCGGGATTCACCACCAAGAAAAGAGGTTGGGGCTTGGGCTTAAGTCTTTCCCGACGCGTAGTCGAAAACTACCACAAGGGACGCATATTTGTTCACCTGAGTGAGTTGGGCAAGGGAACTACTTTCCGGATTTTACTGCCTAAATAGCAATTTTGGGGAAAACGCCAAGACAGGGGCCTGTAGTTCTGCCTATATTTGCAACATGGCTCGCATCTTGGCTGTCGATTACGGTTTCAAACGCACTGGTTTGGCATGGACCGACCCACTGAAAATCATCGCGACGGCGTTGGAAACAGTGCCTACCCCTTCCTTGGAAGAAAAATTGAAATCCTTGATGTCCAAGGAGAAAATCGAAGCCATTGTGTTGGGATTTCCTACCCGCCTGGATGGCTCCGATACCGATACCACCGCAGCGGTTCGCAAATTGGCCAAGCGGCTTTCGGGCCTGTTTCCCGAAGTCAAAGTCGAATTCCAAGACGAACAATTCAGTTCCAAGATGGCGCTGAATGCCATGATCCAAGGAGGTGTGCCCAAAATGAAGCGCAGGGACAAATCCATGGTTGACAAGGTGAGCGCGGTTATTATTTTGCAGGATTATCTTCTCAGGACCCAAGGAAGCATATGATTTATCCCATCGTAGCATACGGAGACCCGGTCTTGCGGGCACGTGCCGAGGAAATCCAATCTGATTTTCCCGGACTGGATCAATTGATTCGGGACATGTTCGAAACGATGTATCACGCAAAAGGGGTAGGTATTGCTGCACCCCAAATCGGGAAGTCGATACGGATTTTCGTGGTGGATGGAAGTCCCATCGAAGACGAGACGGTGGACATGAAGTCGTTTAAAAAGGTGTTCATCAATCCGGTTATGCTGCAGGAGGAAGGGGAAGAATGGGGCTATGATGAAGGCTGTCTCAGTATTCCTGACGTGATTGAGGAAGTTTACAGGCCTGAAACGGTCTATTTGCGTTACCAAGATGAGAACTTCGTAGTTCATGAAGGTAAATTCATCGGGATGCAGGCCAGAATCATCCAACACGAATATGATCACTTGGAAGGGGTGTTGTTCACAGACCATGTCGGTGGGCTTCGGAAACAACTCATCAAGTCGCGCTTGAAAAGGATTTCGGAGGGTAGATACAAGACTACTTATACCATGTCTTACTATCAGAAGAAATAATTGTTGATTTTTAGGGCCAATACTTGCTTTTTGTGCGCTTTTGCGTTACATTGCAAAATTGTTTGCGTGAATATTCATTTTAGCGTTGTTTTATGACGATTAACGATCTTCATTTCAAGATTGCCGCTGCAAAAAGCTTCCTGAATTCTGAAATGGTCAAGATTCGCACGAATGGAGAGACAGTATCTCCCTTCGACTTGCGTGAGCTTGGAAACCGTTTGGATATGATTCATGAGGTTGAGCGTCGTGGGATCCGTAATCTCGATGAGCGTGAGCTTCGCAAGATCTCCCGCCTGATGATTCAGCTTGAGGACATCCGTCCTTCCCAAAACTGATTTGCCGGTAAATCGAATGTCGGGTCATCCCGGCAATCCAACAAAAAAGGCCGTTCCAGCGAACGGCCTTTTTGTTTTAAGGTTTCAAGCGGGGATTACTCATAGTAATAACAATCTGGGCAGTCCCAATAATCATAAATCCGGTGCTTCCTCACCACCCGCCAGCTCCAATATCCGGGCACCCATTGGTAGAATCCGTCCACCCAGGTGTAGCAACCCGGAATCCAGGTCCTCCGCTCAATCACCCGCCACCAGAAGGTTCCGCAAGCACTGCTCAAAATCACGGTTCTGCGGTCATTGTGGGGTACGAAAGTCACCAATTGGCATCCTGGGTCCAGGAATGGATAAACCAAAGAGAAACTGAGGTTGCCGTACCACCCATTGTAGCAATAACCATTGTAGCCGCCAACTCCAAAAAAACCGTACCAGTCGTGGTAGCCATACCCATAGTAGGAGTTGCAAGCCGTATTCCAGTTGTTGGAAAACCAAACGGTATTGTTGCAATAGTAGTTGGTCACATAACCCACAGGGATGATTCCGATTCCGCCTGTCGTGCATCCGCCGTTGAAGTAATGATTGATGCCTACACCACTTGAGGTGTGAATGGGGCCATCGTAGCATCCATTTCCAATGGTATAACCCCCATGACCGTAGTGTGCATTCCCTGCGCCATCCTGATTCGAGGGCCTAGGTCCCGGTTGGACAGGTCTGCCCGCCCCTGGGTTTCCGTTCCCTTGCCCGCCGGAGATGCTGCCGGGATGGTTACCACCGCCGTTGCCGGGTCTTGGTCCGACTTGCGTGGGTCTGCCCGCCCCCGGGTTTCCGTTCCCTTGCCCGCCGGAGATGCTGCCGGGATGGTTGCCACCGCCATTGCTGGGTCTTGGTCCGACTTGCGTGGGTCTGCCCGCCCCCGGGTTTCCGTTTCCTTGCCCGCCAGAGATGCTGCCGGGGTGGTTGCCACCGCCGTTGCCGGGTCTTGGTCCTACTTGCGTGGGTCTGCCTGCCCCCGGGTTTCCGTTCCCTTGCCCGCCGGAGATGCTGCCGGGATGGTTGCCACCGCCATTGCCGGGTCTTGGTCCGACTTGCGTGGGTCTGCCCGCCCCCGGGTTTCCGTTTCCTTGCTCGCCGGGGATGTTGCCGGGATGGTTGCCACCGCCGTTTCCGGGTCTTGGTCCGACTTGCGTGGGTCTGCCCGTGTTTTGTGGCAATTGACCGACTCCTACGTTGCTTCGAGGAGGCTGGGTTGGCGTGCTGAAGTTGGATTGTTGTGGCCTTGTGTGGCTTGGAGCGATGTTTCCCGAGGGACGGCCGGTATTGGCTCCATTCGGGCTTTGGAACTGGGTGTTTCCACCCCGCGGGGTGTAGGATGCGCCCGTTCCGTGGCGGTTTTGTCCCCATGCCGTGGTGATGGCCGAGCAGATGAGGAGGAGTTGAAGAATGGTTTTCATATGGGTTGGATGTTTGAGTTCAACAAATTCGTGGCCCGAAAGGGCAAACATTGATAGTGAAGGCTGTCATGGATGGCCATCCACGAGGCGGGTGGGTTCGGGGGCATGCCTTGCTCCCTGCGTTGATTTCGGAAGGATTGTAGGGTGTGTCTCATATCATGCCTATATTTGGTTTTGATTCAGGTGAAGCGCGCCAACAACGATGCCACAATTCCAAGAGCTATTTTCTTTGCTTGACCGGTACTTTCCGGGCGAGCTTTCAAGTGACCAAAAGGACCAATTTCAGCGGGCTTTCGACGCATACTTGAAATGGAATCCGCTCATCAATGTCGTGAGCCGCAAGGACATCGAGAACTTGGCGGAGCGTCATTTCCTCCACAGTTTGGCCATTGCTAAATCGATTAGGTTTGTTCCCGGTACCACCGTCTTGGATGCAGGCACTGGGGGTGGGTTTCCCGGAATTCCATTGGCCATCCTGTTTCCGCAGACCCAATTCATGTTGGTGGACTCGAGGCAAAAAAAAATACAAGTAGTCGAAGAGGTGGCTCGGGAAGCTGGACTGCAAAATGTCCAATGGAGTGTCCAAAGAGTTGAACAATTGACTGGACAGTTTGATTTCGTGGTGAGCCGAGCGGTGACCTCGTTGGACGAATTCATCCCATGGGTGAAAAAGCGAATCCACTGCCGGAATAAAAACAGTCTGGCTAATGGCATCCTATACCTCAGGGGTGGAGGATTTGAGGAGGAATTGAATTCAAAGGTCTTAGAAAAGCCTCAGTGGACGGCGACGCCTTTGGCAGATTGGTACTCCGAGGAGTTTTTTGCATCCAAATTTTTGGTCCATGTCACCTATTGTGGTGGGCGATAGGTCTTGGAAGGGCAATTGCATGTCTGGGTTTGGGAGGTGATGGCTTAGTTGGTCAATCCGAGCCGTGAAAACAAAATCGCCGACCCTGTGCGTAGAGGGCCGGCGATTTAGGTTAGGCTTTCCGATTACTTGTCAAGCTCTCCAAACACCCTTGCCAACAAGTCCGTGACACGTGCGGATGGGTCTTGGCGGATTTTCAACTCTTCTTCTGCAATCAGGAAAAACAGCCCGTCCAATGCTTTCCGGGTCGTGTAGTCCGCCAAGTCGGTGTTGACCGGATCGGAGGAAACCGTGTTGTACAAGGTGGTCACATCGGTCCAGGCGCTTTGGGCTCCCACAGTGTTCAAGGAGGCTTCAATGTTGGGTTGGAAGGTGGTTTTGAGGTCGCTGTAGGTATTGTCTTTCAGATACAGGGTGGCGGCATCGTCTGTGCCCATCAAAATGCCCATCCCGTCCGCGATGGTGATGTTGGTGATGGCATTCACGAAAATGGGAAGGGCCTCGTCCGCTGCGTCTTCCGCCGCGCGATTCAGTTTCAACACAAATCCATCCACTGCGGTCTGTCCGATGGGCTGTCCCAATAAAGTGATGCCCGAAACGGTGGTCATGACGTTGTTGGATTCAGGAGGGAATGGAATCTTGTTGACGGGGTGAAGGAAATATCCGTCTTGTTGGTGGGCAGTGGTCACACTTGAGTCGGCGCCTATCCGCAAGGCTTCTTTCAGGCCGGCCACGACTTCTTCATCGGTCAGGCCGGTTTCAAACCCCTCGCAAGAGAGTACGAACAACATCAAAGGGAGCAGGAATAAGGATTTGAATATGCGCATAGGTTTAATTTTTGTGGGTTCAATATAGTGAATTCAGGAAAATGACCCTCAATCCAGACTGCCAAGTGCAACAACCGTGCCTGCTGGTTTTCAGAGGCCTAATATCGCTGTGGCCAACCCCAACAACAATGAAAAACCAAGGATGTCGGTGAAAGCTGTGATGATGATGGACGACGCGATGGCTGGGTCAACACCGAGGCGTTGCAGCAGCAGGGGGATGGCTGAGCCTGCCAAAGCGGCAACGAGGAGGTTGCTGGCCATGGCCAAAAACACCACCAATCCCAACATCGGGGTGCCCCCCAATGCGAAGGCAGCGAGACCAACCAAAGAGCCCAAAACGGCGCCGTTTGCCAATCCTACCAAGATTTCCTTGATGATGACGTTCATGTAACGGTTTGCGGCGATTCCGTCCACGGCGATGCGTCGCACGGTGACCGCGAGTGCTTGGGTGGCCCCGTTACCTGCAACACCGGCCACGATGGGCATGAAGGAAGCCAAAATCACGATTTTATCTATCGCGGTGGAGAAAAACGATACCACCAGGCCGGCGATTGTTGCCGTCACCAAATTCACCAACAACCACGGAATCCTGCTTTTCACGGCATTGCGCCAACTACCCCTGAGTTCCTCGTCTTCATTCACACCCACAATCCTCAAGAGGTCCTCGGTGCTTTCCTCCTGGATGACGTCCATGATGTCGTCGAAGGTGATGCGTCCCAGGAGGATTCCTTTTTCATCTACCACCGGCAGGGCGGGCAAATTGTATTGCTGGATCACCCTGGCCACTTCTTCCTGGTCTTGGTCTACCTGGACCTTCACCAGATTGTCCGTCACCAATTCGCCCACCTTCACCCATGGTTTGGCTTGTATGAGGCGTTTCAAAGGCACCACCCCCAGCAGGACCCGATGGGCATCCACCACGTAGATGGCGTAAAAGTCCTCCATTTCCTCGCTGATGCGCATCACCTCGTCCATCGCCTCCCTTTTGGTCCATTCGGCCGGAATGCTCAAAACTTGAGGGTTCATGATACCACCCGCAGAGTCCTGGGGATAGTTCATCAACTTGGTGATTTCCACCTTTTCGGTGTGAGATACCCGCTCGAATATGATGCGCAGGTCTTCTCGAGGGATTTCGGCCAGCAAGTCCGCAGCGTCGTCGGGGTCGAGTTCTTCGATGATTCGTGCCGCCTTTTCTGGCGTCAGTGACATCAGAAGCTCCTCGGGGCGGGTCTCTTCGCCCATTTCAACGATGGCTTCCGAGATCGTTTCGACCGGCAACATGCCCACGATGACCTTCCTCGATTCCGGAGACAATTCCTCCAGGATCTTGGCAATTTCGGAAGGGTGGAGTTGCTTCAGCATGGGTTTGGCGTTTTCCACCGACCCTGCCAAAAACGCTTTGACCTTCTCGATATTTCCGTTGGTATCGGACATGCCGCAAAGATAACAAAATTGGTCGGGGCAGAATGTGTGCGGTGATGGAATTGCCCATCCTGGGCACTTGTGGTTTCGGAGGGCTAGGTTGTCGTCAAATTCATCGAAAATTTCGCGGGAGGTGTATTTTGTTACGGGATTTTATTCTAATTTGTGACGTCTATTGAAGCTGAATTAATGTACACCTTCCCTGGTTTTGGGTACCAGTAAGGATTTTGGAACGAAATGTGGGAAACCAACCTTGGCGTTGGACTAGGAAACATGTTTGGTCAAATCTTTAAAGCAAAAAGCAAGCAGGGGTCACCTGTCGTTGCCTTGAACCACTGCCTCGAGGCGTTGGGAAGCCCATTGCGGGTGGAGGGACGTGTGGTGCGCTCCGGAAATCGGCAGTGTCAGGTATTCGGTCGGTACATTGATTTTTGGGAAAACGGTATGAAGTGGTTGGGGGTGGATTGTGTCAGCGACACCCATGAGATGGCACTTTTGCTGCACTATTGGCTTGACCTTCGTTTGAATAGTACGGACATCGAGCACTTGGTTCCTGGCATCCAATTCCCTGAAAGCCGTAAGAAAATCGAAGAAGGCGAGGAAAGCTACCTTGATTGGTATTGGAAAAATCTCATTTCCAAAAAAGACAGACGTTTTGGCCGCCTCATTGAGTTGTTTGCCGTCAATCAGCAGACCAGAAAGCTCATGTCCTTCACGAGGTTGCGTGATTTTGGATTCAGCCGTGTCATTCCGCCCAACGGAAGCAGGATTGATTTGCCGTTTATTCGTGTCAACGATTCGTGGGAATACGAAGTGCATGTCCACTTGGGCATCATGGATGAGCATTCCGGAGCTCGCCGTTGTATCGGAAAAGGCAATGCAGAAGAGGCATGTGCGTTGATTTTGGCCTGCTTGCCACAAAATATTGGAGTAGCCAAGTATTGTTACTTGGAGTCAGAATCCCCAGCAGCTTGATTTTTTTGAATGGGTAGGCTTTAGGATGTCAATCCTGATTGGGCCTATCGGGATACGATGCCACAGAGGCGGTACAAAATCCGCGCCCCTACATTTCCGTCCCAATCATCTCCCTCGTCCCCCGGAGCCACTTCCACCAAATCCGCTCCAATGACTTCCCTGCCGCTTTTGCCGACCAAGTCCAAAAGGTACATCACTTGTTCGTATCCAAGTCCACCTGCCACCGGTGTGCCGGTGTGAGGACACAGGAAAGGCTCCAATCCGTCGATGTCGAAACTCAGGTAAACCTTGTGGGGGAGTTGAGACACGATTTCATCACAAGTTTGTGCCCACGTTTCGCCCTGGATGGATTTTCTTGCCAATTGCCGACCGGAATACGCCAATGCCCTTCCTCCGGATGCGGCTGCCACTTCCAATTCCTCGGAGCAAAAATCCCGCACACCCACTTGGACCAATTTGGTCACCTCGGGCAAGGAGAGCGCATTGTACATGATGGATGCATGCGACCATGTGAACCCTTCATAGGCAATCCTCAAATCCATGTGTGCATCAATTTGCAAGATTCCGAAATCTCCATGCCGTTTTGCCAATGCTTGGAGGTAGCCCATGGGAGTGGAGTGGTCACCGCCCAACAGGACAACTTTTTTACCGGAATTGAGCAAGTCTGTACAAGCATCAAACACCCGCTTCACCATCATCGAACAACCTTCGTTCACCTGCTTGAGAGCGGGCGCCAACTGGGGATCGGATGCACTTCCACCCTGCTCTTGGTGGGCGATTACTTGCTTGGCATGTTGCCGTAGTTTGATGCTTTGTTCCGCAAGGTCGTTCAGGGCATCGCTCATGGCAATCCCGTGCTTCCAAACGTCACCATAGTCTTCATCCACCAAATCCAATTGGGGGGACGCAGCCCAAACAGCGTCGGGACCGTCCACCGTGCCATCACCATAGCTTACGGTCACATCCCAACGAACCGGCAACACTACGATGTCGGACTCTTCAACTGTGAAAGGCAGGCCGAAAATTCCTCCTTCAACATTCCCCGCTCCGTTGAAATCAAACGAGGCAATCTTATCTGCTTTGCTCATGTTAACCCTTCAGGAGGTTTTTGACGAAAACTGGCAACGCGAATGCCGCCTTGTGGATTTCGGCATCATAATATTGGAGGCCGTTTTCTTCCACGAATTTCTGGGTTTTGGCCGCATCAAGTGCCGTGATGGGATTCAGTTCCGACTTGGTGCTGAACGAGAAACTCCACATTCCGGTAGGGTAGGTGGGGATGTAAGCCAGATAGCAATGGACATTGTTTTGGCCGAAAATCCCGCGATAGCATTGGAAAATTTCCTGGAACACCTTGGTGTTGAATCGTGGGGATTCACTTTGGGTGACCATGATGCCGTCTGGTTTGAGTATGCGGTGCACTCCCCGGTAAAAGGTTTCAGTGAACAATCCTTCGCCCGGGCCAACGGGGTCGGTGCTGTCTACCAAGACAATGTCAAATTCACCATCAGGAGCTTGGGCGACATAGTCGATGCCGTCTGCTACATGCAATTCCAGACGGGGGTTTTCGAATTGGTTGGCGATTTGGGGCAGAAATTGTCTGGAGGCGTCGATGACCATTCCGTCGATTTCCACCATCACCACTTTGTCCAGGTTGGGGTACCTCAGCAATTCCCGGGCAACCCCGCCGTCGCCACCGCCAATGATCAACACCTTTTTGGGATTGGGGTGAACCTGCATGGCCACGTGGCTGATCATTTCATGATAGACATATTCATCCTTTTCGGTGGTCATCACCATGCCGTCGAGGGTGAGCAGCCTGCCGTAGGCGAAGGTGTCGTAAACTTCAACTTTTTGGAATGGGCTTTGGCCCATGAAAAGTCGGTCCCCCTTATGACGAAGGGAGAAGGCAACATTTTCATTGCGCTCGGTGAACCAAACGTTTCGGTGGTATGCGATGGTTTGTGGGGTATTGTCTCCGTACTCACCGACATATTGCTCATTTTTCTGAAGAAGGCCGGTCTGCCCCCGAAGCATTTCCATGGCGCTTGCATAGCCGGATTGGAATGCATCTTTGAGGAAGTTGTAGCAGACCCAAGGATTGACCGTCTCCCCGCAAGTGAAAATATCTACCGCCGCATAGCCGTAGTCCGGCCATGTGTGAATGGCCAAATGACTTTCCTGAATGACCACAACCCCGCTGACCCCGAAGGGCGAAAAATGATGAAAAGTACTGTTGATGACTGTGGCTTCCGCTTTGCGGGCCGCATTCACCATGCTGGCCTCAATTTTGATTACGTCGTTGAGGATGTCGGCGTCACAATTGTAGTATTCGACCAAAATGTGTCTACCCAATGTTTTCATCTACGAATGGATTGGTGTAATGCAAGGTTGTTAAAAGGCAACAAAAAAAGGGATTTTAAACCTGTATTCCAAAGCATTTGAGTGGGTGTGCCCCTGCATGCTGATTCCCGATTGCAGGCGGTTCATTGTCAAAAGATGATCAACCTTCCTCGGACCTTACCGGCGGTGAGCACCTTGCTCGCTCCGGCAGCGTTGTAAACCTTGCAATTGAACTCTGCTGCGAATACCTGTTGGGTTGGTGGAAACCGATCGTTGTCAATGGAACCATAGTATTCCGTGATGGAAAAGTTCGCGGTGCTGTCTTGTGGGCCGAAATTGGTGTTCCACTCTATTCCATTTCCATCATACACGCTTACGAAAGCTCCCGCCGTTCCATTTTCAGTCGGATTGCGGGACAAATACCCGAAACCCAACTGACCGCCTTGGACCAACGCCCTGTAGGCGGGTAAGGATGTGATTTGGGCAGGTGTGATGGCCACCACCGAAACGGCGCCACTTTGAGCCAAATCCGAGGGTGATGGGCTTCCGGAAGCCACGGCGGCCGGTCCAGCCAAACAAGTAAATGGAGCGTATTCCCAGCCATTGGGAAGTTCTCCACCATAAAAGTCACCTACGATGTTGCCGTAGCCTTCGACATCTTCTTGATAAGTGACCGTATCCCCATCCAAAACGGCTTGGAAATAATAGGGTTTTGTGAGGTCATGAGGATTCAGGGGTGATTCATCCATACAACCCGTGGCAAAAAACAAGCTCGCCAAAATGATGGTCAATGTGGAATGGAATTTCATGGTGGTTTTGATTTGATTCGGATGCCAATCTACAAAATCCATGCAGGATATTCAGCAGACCGGAACGCATCCAGTCCAAATGGCAGAGACTTTCCCGGTCCTTCGACCTTGCGACATCGGAGCCCTTGCCGTATTTTTCAAACATGCTAGGACATCGGTTTTCGGCCTATTTGCCACCAGAGGACGATCAATCCGACTTCGAACGGCTCCTCAAAGTGTTTCTTCAGCTCATGTTGCATACGGAGGGGGATGTTTCGGAAGCAATTTCTTGGCTCACCCAACTTGACAACAAGTACAATATCACCTCGGCGAATTATGGAATCGGAAATTTCGTGGAGGATTTGCGCGCCCAAGGATATTTGAAGGATGATGACTCAGGACGTCAAATTTTGAGTGGGAAGTCCGAGCAAAGGATTCGAAAAAGCGCCTTGGAAGAAATTTTCGGAAAACTCAAAAAAACGAGGCCGGGAAGCCACCGTTCTCCTTTGAGCGGGCTAGGAGATGAAGCAAATGCGGATCGAAGGCCTTTTCAGTTTGGCGACTCTTTGCATCAGATCGCCATGACTGAGTCCTTGCGCAATGCCCAAATCAACCACGGCCCAGAAGAGTTCCGGCTTTCCGAAACAGATTTGGAAATCGTG
>Ga0068876_10001671_pt1 | contig 17003 bp, 18 predicted proteins | sample NOAtaG_6_FD_66442 | JGI IMG/M metagenome (GOLD analysis project Ga0068876, IMG submission 66442) | Freshwater lake microbial communities from Lake Erie, under a cyanobacterial bloom - NOAA_Erie_Diel5S_2200h metaG | ecosystem: Environmental > Aquatic > Freshwater > Lake | place: USA: Ohio, Lake... | reverse complement strand
CGTCAGGCTCCCAACCAAGTAACTTTTGTAAACCTTTCGCTCGAATATGTTCGTAGAGGCAATAACAATAATGTTTTACAAGATAATTTATTTCGCATCTCATTGGGCTTCTCGCTAAGCGACATCTGGTTTATCAAGCGCCAATATGACTAATCGGTCGTTATCTGTTTTTTTTATTTCTCTGTTCGGGTTGCTGGCCTGTGAAAACGATGATCGTACGCTCAGCGACTGGACCCGTTCAGTCAATCTTACCGAAGAGGCCACCGACATGGAGACCTATATCAGTCAAAGTGGTCGACGCAAGGCTCGCATCGTAGCCCCCTTCATGGTCAAGCAAAATCGCGATACGATCTCCATGACCTTTCCCAAGACCGTCCATTGTGATTTTTATGACGACAGTCTTCGGGTGGATTCCCGACTGGATGCTCGCTATGGCGTTTATTTCGAAAATCTAAATAAGGTCTTTTTGCGCGACAGCGTGGTGGTTATTACACAAAAAGGTGACACGCTGATCTCACCTGAACTCTGGTGGGACCAGGGAACACAGTTATTCACGACCGATAAGTATGCCATCTATCGCGGGCCCGATCAACAGATCGTGGGCGGACAGGGCCTGGAGGCTACTCAAGACCTTAAGCGCATTACATTTCGCGCAACGACGGGCACGGTCAAGGCTCCGGCAGCCCAATAGCACCGAGGGCTATTTACTGCTACCTTTGTCATTCTAAATTCTTCAGGTATGGAATATCGTTACATGGGCAAAACCGGCTTGCAGCTGAGTGTGCTCTCTTTTGGAAGTTGGGTGAGTTTTCATAAGCAGATCAATGATCAGGTCGCCGATGAATTGATGGGGATAGCTTACGACCAAGGGGTCAATTTTTTTGATAATGCGGAGGTATACGCGCTGGGCGAGAGTGAAAAGATGATGGGGCGGGTATTGCGCAAAAAAGGATGGGATCGCACCTCTTATGTGGTCTCCTCCAAAGTTTTTTGGGGATGGAGAGGCAAGGAGAATAAACCTAATCAACATGGGCTGAGCAGAAAACATATTACAGAGGCTTGTCACGAGGCACTGCAACGATTGCAAACTGATTACCTTGATCTGTACTTCTGTCATCGTCCCGATAAGAATGTGCCGATCGAAGAAGTAGTGTGGGCCATGCATCATCTCATTGCACAGGGTAAAATTCTCTATTGGGGAACCAGTGAGTGGAGTGGCGTAGAAATTATGGAAGCACACCGCGTAGCACAACACTATGGATTGATCGGTCCTAGCGTGGAGCAACCGCAGTACAATCTTTTTGAACGTAACAAGATCGAAAATGAGTATTTGATGGTGTATAAAACCGTGGGCTTGGGTACTACCATTTGGAGTCCGCTGGCGTCGGGATTGCTCTCCGGAAAATACAATAAAGGAATTCCTGCCGATAGTCGTTTTGCCATCCCCGGATTTGAATGGCTGCGCGATCGCTTACTGCAAGAGCAGTTAGTAGCTAAGGCCGTCAAGATCGCCGAGCTGGCTGGTGAATTATCTATTACGCCCTCGCAGTTGAGTATTGCCTGGTGTGTCAAGAACCCCCATGTGACCACAACTATCTTGGGGGCTACCAAAAAAGAGCAATTGATCGAAAATCTCGATGCCTTATCAGCCGTAGAAAAGTTGACGCCCGAAGTGCTGCAGCGAATCGAGACCATCGTGCAGACTAAACCGATATTACCTGAGTACTGATCAATGCTCAATGCATAGCTTATCCCATCATTTTATCAGACCTTGATCTACTAATTTACTACGCCATGTCTTTTGCCAACAAAACCGTTCTGATTACCGGTGCCACAAGAGGCATCGGAAAGGCCATAGGGCTTCGGCTAGCCCGAGAAGGCGCCAACATTGTAATTGCCGCCAAGAGCGTAGAAGAAAATCCGAAGTTGGGGGGTACCATATTTTCGGCGGCGGCCGAAATGGAAGCGGCCGGTGGTAAGGCACTGGCCGTGGCCTGTGATATTCGATTCGAAGAACAGATTCAACAAGTAGTCGCCAAGGCCGTGGAAAAATTCGGCGGAATCGATATTCTCATTAACAACGCATCGGCCATCTCGCTTACCGATACCGAAAAGACCGAAGTCAAGCGCTTCGATCTGATGCATGATATAAATGTGCGCGGTACTTTTTTGATGACCAAGGCTTGCCTTCCTTTTTTGCGCAAAGGCACCAACCCACATATCTTGACTCTTTCTCCCCCCATTGATCTACAACCCAAGTGGCTGAAGGGACATGTGGCGTATACCATGAGTAAGTACAACATGAGTATGATGACACTTGGGTGGGCCGCTGAATTTAAGGAAGCAGGTATAGCCGCTAACTCACTTTGGCCCCGCACCACCATCGATACAGCTGCCGTTCGTAATCTGCTGGGCGGACAAGCGTTGGCCAACATGAGTCGTACACCCGAGATACTGGCCGATGCAGCTTATTTTATATTGCGACAGCCCGCTGCCCACTGTACCGGCAATTTATTAATTGACGAGGCCGTACTGGCTAAAGAAGGCATCATCGATCTATCAGGCTATTCGGTAGTGCCCGGCGCGCAGTTATTCAATGATCTTTTTGTGGAATAAGTAGTTCGGCCAATAGTCCTTGGTCACGTTACGGATCAACGTTTGGTAAAGTGATCAAAGCAGCTCAATTCGGAGATTTCGCTTACGCTTTATCTTCTTCTTGCTGTTCCATTTGTGGTCTCTCAGGTCTCATTTGAGGAAACAGTAATACGTCTTGTATAGAGGGGCTATTGGTGAGCAGCATGCAGAGTCGGTCAATGCCAAACCCAATACCGGCGGTAGGGGGCATTCCATATTCCAGTGCACGTAAAAAATCCTGATCGATGAACATGGCTTCGTCATCGCCACGGGCTGCTAATTGTGCTTGCTCTTCGAAGCGTTCGCGCTGATCGAGAGGGTCGTTCAACTCACTGTATGCATTTGCTACCTCTTTGCCGTTTATCATTAGCTCGAAACGTTCTACAAGCCCCAATTTGTCGCGGTGTTTTTTGGTAAGTGGGCTCATCTCTACCGGGTAGTCAACGATAAAGGTGGGTTGAATATAATTTTTCTCACATTTCTCACCGAAGATCGTGTCGATCAGTTTAGCCTTTCCCATAGTGGGATCAACACCAATATGCAATTGCTTGCAGACCGAGCGTAGTTGCTCTTCGTTCATACGGCTAACATCGATACCCGTATGCTCTTGAATGGCCTCAAAGATGCTAATTCGCTTAAAGGGCGCTTTGAACGAGATGGTCTTGTCTCCTACCGGCACATCGGTATCGCCACATACATCAAGGGCGGCACGCTCGAGTAGTTGCTCGGTGGTCTCCATCATCCAGAAATAATCTTTGTACGCCGTATAGAATTCCAGGATGGTGAATTCGGGGTTATGCGTACGGTCCATACCCTCGTTACGAAAGTTGCGACTAAACTCGTATACCCAATCGAATCCACCTACAATCAGACGTTTCAAATACAGCTCGTTGGCAATGCGCAGATACAGCGGAATATCGAGTGCATTATGGTGCGTGATAAACGGACGGGCAGCAGCACCGCCCGGGATGGATTGCAACACCGGTGTATCGACCTCCAGTGCACCTCTTTCGTTTAAAAAAGCGCGGATCGAATTGACCAGCTTGGTTCTTTTTATAAATGTTTCCCGTACTGTTGGGTTGATGATCAGGTCAGCATATCGTTGACGGTATTTGAATTCCGGATCGGTAACGGCATCAAAGGTCTGGCCTTCGGCCTCTTTGACGATCGGCAGCGGGCGCAACGCTTTGCTTAGTAATGTGAATTCCTTTACATGAAGGGTGATCTCTCCGGTCTTGGTGCGAAATGCATATCCCTTAACACCGATGATGTCGCCGATATCGAGTAATTTCTTCCATACGATATCGTAAAGTGTTTTGTCTTCACCCGGGCAGATCTCTTCGCGTTTTATATAGAGTTGTATACGGCCCTTGGTGTCTTGTATCACCGCAAAGTTGGCCTTTCCCATGTCGCGAACGCTCATGATGCGACCGGCCACGCAGCAATCGGCGAACGCAGCTGCGTTCTCGTCGCTAAAAGCATCTTTGATGTCGGTCGAATAGTTATTGACCGGAAACAATGCGGCTGGATAGGGTTCGATCCCCATCATAATGAGTTCGGCCAATTTTTCGCGGCGAAGTTGTTCTTGTTCGGAGAGGATCTGGGCGCTCATGATTACCACATTTTTCGTGCGCAAAGTTATTGTTTAGTCAGGTGCCTACAAAGCGAAAGCCTCCCGTAACAGGAGGCTTTCTTATACCCGCTATTGCGGGGAGTATCATTTATTCTTTACCAGATATCCGATACGCAATCCCATGAAGTGATTACGCAATCCATCGGTTCCGGTGGCGTTGGGGTTGATGTTGCGAACACCAATGGTGTAGTTGTATCCAACGGACCAACCATTAGCTAAACGATAGCCGAGCATGAGATTGACACCCCAGTCCGGCCCAACAAAATCGGAGTTAGAGAGTGTGCCAAAGTTGACAGAACGCTTTCCACTTTTTACGAAATCGTTACTCAACAATGGGTCACCATTCAACAAGCGTGTTTCGGCAAAAGAAGGAAGGTCGACCGCAAAAGCGGGACCGCCACCGACGTAGAAGGTGTTTGTCTTCTTATGTGTCATATTGTAAAGGAAGTTCGCTTGTAACTCCGCATAGCGAAGACTCCAGTAGGTCTTCTCTTTGAAACTTACATTTTCGATACGACCCTTTTGAGAATAGAAAATACCAGGATGAAAACTAAACTTGCCTTTGCACATGGGGGCGTCCATTTCGAGTCCTACGGTGTAACCGATCTTCTGATCGTCGGTTATGAGTTTTCCGCCATTCTTTCCGTATTGATTGGCCATGGTCACGCCACCGCTAAAGCCAACACTGGCTTTTTGGGCAAATGAGGGAGAAGAAAGCAGGGCCGTAGCAGAGGCCAGCAGTAAACACAGTTTTTTCATATCAGTCTGTTTGGTTCGTTTGATAACGATAACCTAAGTTAAGAATTTATCCCTTAGGCCGTTGCGCGCAAAGATATTTAGGTTTTGCTAATCTGCAATCGATGGACTGAAAACACCCAAAGACTTTAACTAATTGAAAACCATTGTTTTGTAGTAATTCGGTTTCTAGTATACATCAATTAGGCCTACTTCGAGCCACTATCCGGCCAATAAGATCTGCCAAGCTGCCGCGGCCTCACCCTTTTGCAACCTCTCTTTTGCATATAGATGAAGCTCCTTTTCCATCTCTTCGGGGTTGATCGAGAAGTATTGGATGATCTGTTTAAGGTGGGCATCGTCAAAGGCCGGATCTACATCGGGTATTCTGGTAAAATTGGCGAGCTGACCAAGGTCATTGCCTGAAAAAAACCGGCTGTTACGAATGGCGGCCGGGAGAGCGTCTATTCCCATCCCAAGTTGCATGTTTGGCTTAGCCACCTGAAAGAGACTTTGCTCATTGACCACGGTGTACCAGTCTCCCCCTAAGCGAGCTACGAGTGGTAAGCGGCGCGGGTCCATTTTTTTTTGAGAATCCAACAAGCTGTCGTCGATGTGGAGCATCAACACCTCACAAATAACTAGATTGCCCGCTCCGCCTTCGCTACCCAGGGGCTTGATCTCTTGCACGCGACATTCCATCTTGACCTTACATTCCTTGATCATAGGGGGCCGCACCTTATGCGCCGGTTCGGGCGTAAAGCCTGCTTTATAAAATTCATCGACCGCGCGTGGGTATTCACAGCTAGCGAGCGATTGTTGCTGAACCATGTCTTCGGTGACCATGTGTATGACTACCTCCGGAACTTCTTGTACGTTCTCTAGCGTATGCTTGGTGGTATTGTCTCGTACCCTTCGGGCAGGAGAAAAAATAACGATGGGCGGTTGCGCAGAGAAAACATTGAAGAAACTAAAAGGACTCAGATTCACATGTCCCTCTTTATCGATGGTAGAGGCGAAACAAATAGGTCGGGGCGCCACGATCTGTTGCAGATAGTATTGCTTGTCAACCGTGGTCAATTGAGACAGATCGAATAGCATATTACCGGGGCTGATTTTTTTTCTGTCGTAAAATACTCCAGTCCGTATCTTCTTTTATTATGCTGTTGGTCAACACACCCAATGCATCGATGGTCATCTCGACCGAGTCGCCGGGTTGTAGCCACTGCTCGGCATAGTTAGGGTCCTGTAATTTTCCGGTGCCATTCAATTCCAGAAAGCAACCGGTTCCTACCGTTCCGCTGCCGATAACATCGCCCGGGTAGAGGTCTACTCCGTAAGAGGCGCGTTCAATGATCTCCGCAAAGGTCCAATCCATATCGGCTAGGTTACCTTGGCTTACTTGTACCCCATTCACTGCGCAGCGCATTTCGAGATTCCAGCTTTTTCCGGTATGTCCGGGTTTGGGCTCGATCTCGAAGGGTTGCAGCTCATCGAGGGTCACCAGCCAGGGCCCAATGACCGTAGAGAAATCTTTTCCTTTGGCGGGACCCAGATTCAATAACATCTCCTCCATTTGCAGGGTTCTTGCGCTCATATCGTTCATGATCATCAGACCGGCTATGTGCTGGTCGGCTTCGCCGGCACGGATATTTCGACCGGATCGACCGATCACGATGGCCGCTTCTAGCTCAAAGTCTAGTTTTTCGAAATGATCTGGCATACAGTGAATGGGGCCGGGTCCCTGTATACTATGATGATTCGTAAAATAAAATATGGGGTACTCGTCGAATTGCGGGATCATATCTACTTTTCGGTTACGACGGGCCGCAGCGACGTGCTGGCGAAAGGCATAGCCATCACGACAAGAGGGAGGATAGGGAACGGGGGCTAGCAAGTTTACGTTTTCGATTGCTATTCCTTTTTTGGCAAAAGGGCCTCCTTCGCGTACCATTCGTTCGGCGGCTTGCGCAAGGGGAAAAAAGTCGTCCCAATAATTGAGGAACATGTTCATACTGCCCGGCAGCTCGGGGTGCAGTAACTCCATATCGTACACATGCCCATCGATGAGCACGCCTAATTGTTCTCTGTCTTCTCGCTGGTAACTGAGCAGTTTCATAGGGGGCAATTTCGCTGGTGCTAAGGTAGCAAGGTTAATGCGATTTTAAGAAGTTGTTATGACCACGGTCATCTTAAAATTTTCGTTATGCGTGTTATCTTTGCGCCATGGAATTTGAAAAAATACACAATAAGGGGCAGGCTCGTCTCTTTAAAAGTGATTTTCTCGAAGCGCTTACCAAAGCCCACCCGTTGGTCATTTGGGGAATGTATCTTCCCGTTTTGTTTTATCTACCTTATTTGGCCCATACCCGCCATGGGTTTGCCATCTCCTCGTTATGGCTGTACTTTTTTTCAGGGATCTTTTGCTGGACCTTGTTTGAATATGTCGCACACCGATTCATCTTTCATTGGGTACCAAAAACACCGCTGGCCACGAAAGTGGTATACACGATGCATGGCAACCACCATCATTACCCTCGCGATCGGCAGCGGCTCTTTATGCCCCCGGTGCCCAGTATCCTGTTCGCATCACTCCTTTTTGGGATCTTCTTTTGGATGATGGGCTCCCATGCTCTTATGTTCTTCCCTGGATTTTTATTAGGATACTTGCTCTATGCTTCCATGCATTATGCCATCCATGCCTGGAATCCACCCTTCAAATGGATGAAGCCGCTGTGGCGTAATCACCATTTGCATCATTACAAGAACGAACATCACGGCTTTGGCGTCAGCTCTACGCTCTGGGATTTGGTATTTGGCACCATGTTCGATCTGAAGAACGAGAAGGAGGATAAAGAAAAGGTCAAAGCGCTTCAATTCGAAAAGCGCTCCTAGTCCTCGACCCGTTGGTCAATGCTGCTCGCCCCTCTCAGCCAATTGCGTTCGACAAGTCTTCGATCAGATCAGTGGCATCTTCTATCCCAACACTCAGTCGGATCAGTTTATCGGAAAGTCCGTTGCGTAGCCTCTCTTCGCGTGGAATGGAGGCGTGTGTCATGGTAGCAGGATGATTGATCAATGATTCTACGCCCCCCAAACTTTCCGCGAGAGAAAAAAGTTTTGTGGCAGATAATACTTTTTTTGTGGCGGCCGGATCGTTATCCTTTAATTCGAAGGAGATCATTCCCCCGAATCCTTGCATTTGTTGTTTGGCTATGGTATGCCCGGGGTGGGACTCAAAACCGGGCCAGTATACTTTTTCTACTTTCGGATGGTTGACCAGCCACTCGGCAACCAGGGCACCATTTTCGCAGTGCGCCTTCATGCGAATGCCCAATGTCTTGATGCCGCGTAATACCAAAAAGCAATCCATGGGGCCGGGCACGGCACCGCTGCTTTTTTGTATAAAGAAGAGTTGCTCGCGTAAGGCATCGTTATTGACAGCCAGCGCTCCTTGAATAACGTCACTGTGTCCACCAAGATATTTAGTGGCCGAGTGCATGACAATATCGGCGCCGAGGGTAAGGGGTTGTTGCAATGCAGGAGAGGCAAATGTATTATCGACAGCCAGCAAAATGCCATGTTGCTTAGCTAGCGAGGCGATCGCCGTAATATCGGAGATATTCATTAGCGGGTTCGTGGGCGTCTCGATCCAGATGAGTTTGGTATTGGCATTGATCGATTTTTTGATCTCGCTTAGTTGAGTGGTATTGACTTGATGAAATACGATGCCCAGCCGCGAGAAGATCTTGGTAAACAAACGGTAGGTGCCACCATACATATCATTGCCACATATTACTTCATCGCCGGCACTGAGTAGCTTGATAACGGCATCGGTGGCAGCGACTCCACTACTAAATACTAGCCCATGCTTGGCTTTTTCAAGCTGGGCAATAGCTTCTTCGAGGGCTTTTCGGGTTGGGTTTTGACTGCGAGCATATTCAAACCCTTTGTTTACGCCGGGAGCTTCTTGTACATACGTAGAGGTTTGAAATATCGGAGTCATGATCGCTCCTGTCGAGGGGTCGGGATGGGCTCCTGCGTGTACGAAGACGGTGTTGTTACCCCATTTTTTTTCTTGCGCTGCCATATGTTTTTTCAAAATTTAAATTGAATTCTTGCTTCCCAATTTTCCCATGCTACAATTAGCTCAGCCTTTTCTTCTTTCTCTTGAAACACCATGGTAAAATATTCAAGGGCCAGGCCTGTCTTGATGACCGGTACATTGAATCGGGCTACATCGGTATTTTTTGCTGGCTGTACGCCCCAAATATCGGTGGTGCTACTCAGCACAAAGGTCCAGGTGTCCGGATGGGGAATGCAAGAGAGAGTATAGCGGCCAGCCTTGATGAGCTGGTTTTCGATGAAGGCATCTTTGAATAATTGCAATTCAGTGGCTTCATTGGCGCCAAGTCGCCATCCTTGTTCGTATTGGAGTATATCTGTAAAAAGCTTGCGACCCTGCAAATGGGGGCGGCTATAGATGACCCTGGCCAGCGGCGCTGTTTTTACATCTCCGGTGAACTGAAGCTTTGGATAGTCATTGGGCCAATAGCTCATATCCATTGGAGAAATATCGACGGTTGCATAGGGATTGATGGCAGGGCTGGCCGTACCCGTAGCAATAGGAGCACCGGGATTGAGCGTAGCCGCATCGGAAGTCGGTTTTTGAGGCTGCTGACAAGCGAGCAGAAAGGAGCTCCACAAAAAGACAACGATATATCTCAACGGCTGCGACATTGGGCAAAACATTGGATCCAAAATTAGTTCAATTTACCCGTTACAAATTGGGTGATCGCGGAGACCAGCTCGGTCATTACCGGCAGCTTTGGATTAGAGTAGCTGGCAATATTTACAGCGGGAACCGGGCTATCGATCTTTTTTAATACATGATTCATTTGCTGAACAATGACCAATTTTGTCCTGGGCTTGGCACTGGCCAGCATCCGGGCGTCTATTTCTTTTACCTGTAGGTCATTGGTGCCTTGTACGACCAAGGCAGGACAGTGAAGCGTTCGCATCAGCGCTTGCGGATCGTAGCGAAGCCACGAGATCATGTAGGGTTGTACCGAAGGCCGAAACACGGAGAATAAAAGTGGATGGGGCTTGGCGATGCGCTGCTCCATTAACAGGGTGTCGAGATAGCGGCCGGCTAATTTTTTGAGTGAATCGGGGCCGCCTCCGGCGGCAAATTGTTCGCGCAAAACGGCGTCGATCGGCCGCCCTACGCCTGCGATACTTATAAAACCGCTGATCTTTTCGGTTTGCGCTGCACTGAGCCCCACTAACGATCCCTCGCTGTGTCCTGCTATATAGATCTTTCGAAAACCCTGTTGACGAAGCCAACGAATCCACCCGATGGCATCATCTACCCCATCACTAAATCGCATTTCCTCCTCTCGAAGTTGTTTGATCTGACTTTTAGCTATACCTCGTTTATCGTAGCGTAGCGAGGCAATGCCATGTGTTGCGAGGCTATCGGCTAGCTGTAATAACGAGTTATTTTTTCCGGGTAGCAGCGGACTGTTCCCGTCTCGATCGGTAGGGCCCGACCCTGCGATGATCAGCACCACAGGCGGTCTTTTCATAGTAGCGGGGGTAAACAGCGTTCCCTTTACTATTCCGCCCGTAATGGCTAACTCGGCTTCTTGTTGCCGGTACAAAGCGGGTTGAATCGAATCGGTTTGTGCAATGGCGCTCGGTAAATAGGAGAATGGCCCTTTAATGACCCGTGCCGAGGCGATCGGGATAGAGGCAACTAAGAGGCTCACTATCCCTGCAATAAAACGCTGGGGACTTTTCATAGTAGCAAAGTTGCGTGTATTTCACTTCTGATGCATCCTTTATCTTTGCGGCTCCCGCATAGTCTCACCCTTTTGTGATCTGAAGGCGGATCAAACCCATCCTCCATGCAAAAAGGACCCATCTCTCAATTTGTTCAACACCATTATCGTCATTTTAATGCTGCCGCATTGGTAGATGCTGCCAAGGGCTATGAGCAACACCTCCTCGAGGGTGGTAAGATGATGATCACCCTTGCAGGCGCCATGAGTACGGCCGAGCTGGGCGTTTCGCTGGCCGAAATGATCCGCCAGGGTAAAGTAGATATCATTAGTTGTACCGGTGCCAACCTGGAAGAAGACGTGATGAACCTGGTGGCGCATTCACACTATAAGCGAATACCTAATTACAGAGACCTTACGCCACAAGAGGAGTGGGACCTTCTGGAAAATCATTATAACCGTGTTACGGATACTTGTATTCCCGAAGAGGAGGCCTTTCGTCGGTTACAAAAACACCTTGTCAAGCAATGGAAAGAGGCTGAGGCAAAGGGCGAGCGCTACTTTCCACACGAGTTTCTTTATAAAGTCGTGTTGTCGGGCGAATTAAAACAATACTACGAGATCGATCCTAAGGACAGCTGGATTGTAGCGGCTGCCGAGCGTAACCTGCCAATTGTGGTACCCGGTTGGGAAGACTCCACTACTGGTAACATCTTTGCCAGCTATGTGATCAAACAAGAGTTGAAAGCCTCGACCGTAAAGAACGGGATAGAGTACATGGCCTGGCTCACGGAATGGTATCGTGCCAACTCCGGCGGAAAGGGCGTCGGTTTCTTCCAAATTGGCGGAGGTATCGCTGGTGATTTCCCCATCTGTGTCGTGCCCATGATGTACCAGGATCTTGAATGGCACGACGTGCCATTCTGGAGTTATTTCTGCCAGATCAGCGATTCTACCACTTCCTATGGTTCTTACTCAGGGGCGGTTCCCAACGAGAAGATCACATGGGGAAAGCTTGATATCCATACACCCAAATTCATCGTAGAAAGTGATGCTACCATTGTAGCACCCTTGATCTTTGCCTGGGTATTGGGTTGGTAAGGCGCCTACTGCGCTACCCATCGTATCACGAGCAGTAATTCGATGAAACTATTTATTTGGTTATCGACCAGGAGGCATTCCCAGCGGCATATCTCTTTTTAGCATCTCGTCGCGGTTAGCCATCTCCCATGCTGTATAAAATACCAGCTGCGCGCGCTTGGCCATCAGCGGGTAGTTGATCTTGTCGGGGGTATCGGTAGGCTTGTGATAATCGGCATGTACCCCGTTAAAATAAAAGATGATAGGGACACCCTTTGCCGCAAAATTATAATGGTCGCTGCGGTAATAGAATCGATTGGGATCTTTGGGATCGTTGTATTTGCGATCAAGCTTCATATTAAGATAGGTCTTGTTGACCAGATCGGTAATAGGCGCCAGGTCGGAACTTAGTTTATCGTCTCCGATCGTATAGACGTAATTGACAGAATCTTTATCGTTGAGATAATCAGAGCCTATTCGCCCGATCATATCGATGTTCAGGTCCACGCTCGTTTTCTCTAAGGGAAAAACAGGGTTTTCTGAGTAATACTGGCTGCCCCAAAGTCCTTTCTCCTCTCCACTTACCGGCATTAGCAGGATACTACGGCGAGGCCCTTTTCCTGCTGCTTTGGCAGTCATGAAGGCTTCGGCCAATTCCAAAATACCGGTTGTGCCACTACCGTCATCATCGGCGCCATAGTAAATGGTTCCATCGCTGCGTTTTCCAACATGGTCGTAATGGGCGGTGATGATCACATACTCATCTTTCTTGTCACTGCCTTCGATTACACCCAACACATTTGAAACAGTAGCAGTAATGGTCTGTTTGGCATAGCTTATGGCGGTGAGGCCACGATAGGGCTTGTGCGCAAAAGCGTTGGCTTTTATTTTTTGAATAAGCGACTCGGGCTCACTACCCAACAGTGCGGCGGTTACTTTGGCAGAGATGTAGCAACCAAACAACGATTGCGACGCCTTAAATCCATTCAAGCTCCAATTGCCGGCGACCGCTGCGGCACGGCGCGGAAAATTGCTATGAGCGATCAATACGCCCGCTGCGCCTCTGCTCTGTGCTGCGTTCAATTTGCCGTTTAATGAAGCCGGTGAGTTAAATCCGCTCACGCTGGGTTTATATCCATCGGGCATTCCGTCCATGATCAGCACCAGCTTTCCGGCAACGGGGAGATCTTTGTAGTCATTGCGTAACTCTCCGTCACTGATGCCAAATCCGGCAAATACGATATCTGAAAAGCGCATGGAGGCGCTATAGTTACCCGGTAGTGGTTGAAAATCCTCGTTAAGGACATAGCTCGTACCATTGATCTCTAGCGAAGCTGCCGTCATTGAGTCTTTGTAGAGTGGGTAGTACTGGCGATAGCTTCCGTTATTGCCGGGTAGCAATCCCAATTGACGAAAATGATTTTCGATATATCCTGCTGCTTTTTCAAGCCCGGGGGAGGGCGTGTCGCGCCCTTCCATTTCGGGACCGGCTATCGTGTACAAGTGCTTTTGCATATCCGATGCCGTAATTGTCGCAGCTGCTTGCATTGCCGCTTTATCTTTCTTTTGTGCAAAAAGCATGATAGGGCTCAGCAGTGCCAGAAAAAAAATAACTCTTTTCATAAAAGGTGCATTTATACTAAAGGTAAAAGATAAGCGATCAGCAGCCTGCAATTTTATCGACGCGGGTTTGATGACGCCCCCCCTCGAACGGGGTAGCGATAAAATCGAGGACCATCTGCAGAGCCACTTGTTCCGATACAAAGCGAGCCGGTACACAAATAATATTGGCATTGTTATGCGCACGAGCCAGTTTTGCTAATTCTTGTTCCCAGCAAAGAGCAGCTCGAATACGGGGCTCTTTATTGGCGGTGATGGCCACGCCATTACCACTGCCACATATCAGGATCCCAAACGCAGCCTTGCCTTCTGCCACTTGTTTGGCTACGGGATGAGCCATATCGGGATAATCGACCGAGTCGGTGCTAAAAGCGCCATGATCGCTCAGGTCCCAGCCCTGTTCGCGAAGCATGGTACTGATCTTTTCTTTGTACAGAAAGCCGGCATGGTCACACCCAATGGCAATCGGTAAGTTGCGATCAAAGATGGTAGACATAACAATACAGGATTAACTCCATTGCTGTTCTCGCTTGGCCCGGCGTTTATCGATACGAGCGGTAATGATAATGCTGGCTTCGAAAAGCAGATAGAGGGGTATGGTAACTATGGTTAAGCTAAACGGGTCGGTCGATGGGGTGATGATGGCGGCAGCGATCAAAATAATTACAAAAGCATGTCTGCGGTATTGCCGAAGGAACCGGGCGGAGACAATACCGATGCGCGCCAGCAAACTCATCAGCAGGGGCATTTGAAACAGCAGCCCTATTCCAGCCGTGGTGTAGATCAGATTTTCGAGGTAGTCCGAAAAGCTGGGCATGATCTGTATCTGCTCGCTGAGTTTATAATTGAAATAAAAATTGACCATGAACGGGGTCAAAATAAAATAGCCAAATAATACCCCCGTAAAAAAAAGCAAAGAGACCCAAAAAATAACACCCCTGGTTTCCTTGAGTTCTTGCGGGGAAAGGGCCGGTTTTACGAATCGCCAGAATTCCCAGAATATATACGGAAAGGCGATGATGAATCCACCGATAAACGACAGGGTAAACGAAGCGACAAACTGCCCGGTCATGGTGGTTTCCAAAAATTTCGCTTCTATCTGTTTAAAGCAAAGCGCCTCTCCAATTCCGATCCGTTGCCCAAAAGCGCAAAGCCATTTGGCAGCAATGAAATCTGGTCGGGTCGGGCCAAAGATCAACTCGCTGACCACATAGTCCGATTTAATGAAGATCAGAATGGCACAAATGATGACCGCGATGACCGATCGAATGATATGCCAGCGAAGCTCCTCGAGATGATCTATAAAGGTCATCTCGCCGGCCGGGCTATTATCTCTTCTGGAAAAAAACTGGAGTAAAGACATGGGTAGTTACAGGTAACAAATATACGAGTACCCTCGTATTGCTACGAGTCGTTACCGAAGTCTTTTTACCCGCACTGTCTCTATTCGGGTATCGGAGACCTGCAAAATCTCGAATTCGTATTCTGCAATGGTTATCCGTTCTTTCTTTTTGGGTATCTTTTCGTGATAGTTGATAATGTAGCCCGAAAGTGTCTCAGCTTCTTCGTGTCGCAGATCGAGGCCGTATTTCTGATCGAGATAGTCCAACTCTATTCTTCCGGAGAAAATATAGTCGTCTTCGCTAATTTGTTTCTCGAGCCGCTCTTCGGTATCGTACTCGTCCTGGATCTCTCCGAAGAGCTCTTCGAGTACATCCTCCATGGTGATGATACCTGCCGTGCCTCCGAACTCGTCGACTACCCAGGCAATACTTTTTCGTTCGTGTGTAAACTGGGCGATCAGGTTGGCCGCACTCATACTTTCCGGCACGGCTGGTATGGGGTAAAGTACGTCACTGATACTGGCCGGGTTAGAAAAGAGATCGAGTTGGTGCACATAGCCTACGATATGATCGATGCTTTTACGATAAACGACCAGCCTGCTGAGTTTTGTGTCGATAAATTGTTGCTTGAGCTTTTCGATGGAGGCTCCTTGCTCAATGCCAATGACCTCTTTTCGGGGTACCAGACATTGTCTGATCCGCAGATTAGGCAGTTCGCGTACGTTTTCTATAAGTTGCGCATTGCGTTGTTCTCGCTCCCTTTCGTCCGCAGGGCCGTATAGTAGCTGCGACTCTCCCTTGTGCAGTGATTCTTTTGTGGGGTCTATGCGAATATTGAAAATATAGATCAACACCCATTGCGAGACGTTCATAAGACCTGTAGCGATCGGCGAAAGTAGTTTGAGTAAGAAATTAACTAGAGGAGCCGTTATCAGTAATAGACGGTTAGCATGACTACTGAACAGGGCTCTCGGAATAAATTCAACTACGGTCAGTACCAACAGGCTAACCCAAACGATCTCGACCCCTATTCTGCTTATGTCTGAACCGATCTTAAAGTAAGTCCAGATATGTTGTGTAACATCGCTTACCTGTAAACCCAATGCTACCAGGAGTAACGTAGACCCTAGTAGTGTGGAGGCCAGGAAACGAGCCGGCCGTTCATAAAAGCGGTTGACTATTCGGTAGGAATCGGGGTATTTTTTTTTCTCGAGTGCGAGTTCTTTTCTGTCAGTGCTATAAAAGGCTATTTCGACCGCGGCAAAAAATCCCATTACTAATAAGGTGATCAAAAACCATATGACCGATACGCCCTCCATCTTTTTAGTGCGATAAATACGCTCGGATCAGTTGCAATACGCGGGCACAAGCTTCGCTGAGTTGATCGTTGATGACGATATGATCGAATCGATCGCGGTAACTACACTCTTCGCTAGCCTTTGCAAGCCGCATTTGTAACGTGGCCTCGGTCTCGGTTCCTCGCGCGGCCAATCGCTCGTGCAAAACAGCCAATGAGGGGGGTTCAATAAAAATAGATAGGCTTTGTGGATACTGTTCTTTGATGCGGAGTCCCCCTTTGACATCAATATCGAGCAAGGGCGTTTGTCGTAGGCTCCAGATGCGTTCCAGTTCACTGTGCAGGGTGCCGTAGTACTTACCTTCGTATACCATTTCCCATTCGGCAAATTCTCCGGCCGATACGCGATGGGTAAACTCTTCGGCCGAAATAAAATAGTAGTCTGTTCCATGGGTCTCTTGCGCGCGCGGTGCGCGGGTGGCACAAGACACCGAGAACCCTAATTGATCGGGAAGCGTAGCCAGCAAGTGTTTTACGATCGATGTTTTACCGGCACCGGAAGGGGCCGCTATAATAATAAGCTTATGTGGCAGTGACGACATAGAGAGATCTTCTTTGGAGGAAGATCAATAACGTTTTTTCTTAAAGTTGCCTCCTGGGCGACTGTCTCGGCGACCATTGCCCGGGCGGTACTTGCCGCGACCCTTTCCGTATCCTCCCCTTCCCATATCGCGTCCTTCTTGTTGTGGGCGGTAGGCTTTGATGAAAGGAGTATTGGTAAAGGTCAGTTGACCATCGGTGATGGTGTTCAACTCGCTTTGAATGGCATCGTCGTAAACAAGTTCTTTGTGCCAGTTATTGTAGGCCAGTTTCATGTA
>Ga0068876_10001670_pt1 | contig 17014 bp, 24 predicted proteins | sample NOAtaG_6_FD_66442 | JGI IMG/M metagenome (GOLD analysis project Ga0068876, IMG submission 66442) | Freshwater lake microbial communities from Lake Erie, under a cyanobacterial bloom - NOAA_Erie_Diel5S_2200h metaG | ecosystem: Environmental > Aquatic > Freshwater > Lake | place: USA: Ohio, Lake... | reverse complement strand
CAATTTCATAGAGTTGATGGTATCAGTCAAAATTGATCTTGACAAGTATTGGGAATCTCCCCCTCATACTCCCCCTGTGGTTGTTATTTCGATGTGGGTCATTTCTTCGGCCTTCGTTTTGACTTTGACTTGCCGGAAGAGAATTTCGATGGTTTCGGGGTCGTCGTCTTCGATGAGCTTGGCATAGCGCAACTGGTCAATAAGAGGCTTGCAACCGCCTGCGAAATTGTCGGCGTCGAGGAGCGAGCATGAGCGTCTCGTAATGATGAGAGTAGTGCGAGCTTGGCGCGGACTTTCTCTTTTTGCAGGAGCGACCAATGCTGGCCGAGGAGCCGGTTGAGGCTGGGGGTGAGGTAGCCGCGCAGTTGAAGAGTGACTGAAGCTGCCGTCGGGATTTTGCCGGTAGCCGAGTTTTCGGAGTTGTTCATGCGTCCAGTTCATTCAATTTCAAATAAAACAGATGTTGTTGGTGTTTCGTATAATTCCACGGCACAAATACTTGGTAGTTTCCCTGTAAGTTCATTTGCAAACCACCACACAAGATTTTCTGCTGTTGTTTCAAAATCGAACTGATCATTGAGAAACGAATGGTCTAGTTTCTGCACTATCGGACGCACGGCGGCGGCAATGTCGGCGTAATCCACCACCCAATCTCGAGCGGGGTTGAGCTTGCCTTGGCAATGGACGCGAAGCTTGTAGCTATGCCCGTGAAGTCTTCCGCATTGATGCCCCACGGGAACCTTGGTAAGTTGATGTGCCGCCTCGAAAGAAAAGTCTTTCCACAGGCGAAAAGTTGCGTTGAGTCTGTCTTGTTTATTCATAGTGTGAATTGAAGTTGAGGACGGCGGTCGCCGCCGGTTGATTGTTCCAGATATCGGTGGAGTTCTTACAAACGGTCTTCTCCTCCGCGCATCCAGCCTGTGCCATCGCAGGATTCTACTCCCGCTTCATGGCACATCCAAAGGAGTCGCTCGGAGTTCACCCGTCCCACATGGACGCGGGGAAAGTTATTTGCCCAAGTGTGTAGGTGCTTCCATTTCCACTCGGTTGTGCCTCCTACAAAAATTACATCTGCTTCGTCCGGCACATCGTTTGGGGTCATTCCGTCTTGGACGGCAAACGCAAAGCATACCCCGTGCAGGCGATCTCGTAGTTGCGGCATCCATTCATGCCAGCGGATGATCGTTGACTCCCTGTCTGCTACCACATCGGGAACCACCACCCAGCGCGGCTTGTGTGCAGATTTTGATTTCTCAATCAACTTAAGAAAAGCCTCTGCATCCCACTCGCGATCATTTGACCACGCCCCATACGCTCCATTGTCTAAAGCGTATGGCATCCAAGTTGGAGGCTGCCGCCAACCATCTGGAGATAGCAGCCAGCCGATTCGGTTTTGAAATTTTCCGGCAAGGTATCCGATTTGGATGCCCGAGTTATTGGAAGGCATTACAATCATACCTTGCCAGTTCATCTCTTTTTCCTTTCGCGAAGCATCTTGATGATTTGCGGATACTTCCCCGGGTGAAATGCCGCATCTTTGATTTTGTCCGCAGGGAGCCGTGGAAAGATGGAACAGATTTGCTGATACGACCGGCTTTTCAAAAAATGCCGAGCCGTCCGCCGTGCTTCCACGATGATCGCTTGTTGGTGCTTCGACTTGTAGGTGTGCTTGTTCCAGCAATCCTCGACCGCCTGCAAAATGATATTGCAGGCTAAGTCTCGGACTCCTTCCAAGTGGTAGTCTTTAGAAGGAGATTTCGTCATCGGAGGCGCGGGCGGCGGCAAGGCGTTCGTTGAGCGTGGCCAGCCGGTCGCTGGAGAGTGGCTCGGTTTCCCGTGGTTTGGATTCCAGCGGGTTGAGCCATTTGATCTTGTGGCGAAGTTGGCCGTTGTATTCCTCGGCCTCGACCGTGATCCGGCATTTCTGGCCGAGAAACGGCGACTTGCCAGCGTCCAGCGATTTGATGTCCCATTCGCGGCCAAATGCCTGGTCGAGCGTGTCACAAGTGCGCTTGGTTGCCTTTTCGGTCAACCAACCCTGCCAGACGATTTCCCGTCCGTGCTGGTCGCTCTCCGGGTCATCGATGAGGAGTGGGACGCGAATGAAATCCGTTCCGGTCTTGGTGGTTCCCAGCCACCCGTTGCCGGGGGCTTTGACTTTCGCGATGTATTTGCCTTCGGCGGTCACATAGCGGTTCTGTTTGTCTGCGAGTTCGTGTGTTGTTGTCATGTTGTTTGGTTGTTGTTGTTCGGGAGGTTGGTATCAGTCAAAACGGCGTGTCTTCGGTTAAATCGGCTTTGGGTTCGTCGGGGAAATATGTATTTCGGAGTTCCACGGCCCGCTTGTAGGCGGCTTCTGCCAAATGATAACGAGCCTTGTCATTAGATTCCCAAATTTTGTTGGCGAGTTCCAAATCAAAGCAGGCGGCTTCAAAAGCCATATCAGTTGTCATTGGTTTTGATCCTCCTCAAAACGGGAAATGTCTCCACGCATCACCACCGGCACGGTGGCCCCTCGTTGCCCTCGCCGATTTTTATCGATGACAATGATCGGCGATCCATCGTGCCGGATGTTAATGACCGCATCGGCATGGTGACCAATGGCGCGAGATTCGCGCAACCGACCCTCCTCGTTGAGTTGCGAAGCGGTCAGCACCACGGAATTGGTCTTGAGGGCGGTGAGCTTCAACCTCCGGGCGAGTTCCGAGATCGCCTGTTCCCGGCTGTCCGCCTTCGGCATCGTGACAATTTGGAGATAATCGACAACGATGAGATCAGCTTTCCCCATCGCGACCAACCGATGCGCCTCGGCATCGATCTCTGCCACTTCGGAAATCGTGTCGTGGATCGTCAGCGGGTAATTCATCAATCGCGCAAACGCATTGGAAAGGTCAAATCCGCTGGCGACATGGCGCTGGTCGCCGGTCATTTCCCGAATACCCTCCACCCGCTTCCCAATCATGTTTGCCGCCATCCGCCGCAGGATCGCCTTGGCAGGCATCTCCAAAGAAAAGATCGCTACACGCTTCCCAGCCTCAAGAGCTTGGAGCGCGGCTTGGTAAAGCAAAATGCTTTTCCCTCCTCCAGTATCAGCCCCTACCACCAGCATTTCCCCTCGCAGCAATCCTCCATGGAAATGCCTATCCAATGCCGGGATGCCGGTGCTGAAAGTTTCAATTGCTGTTTTCTGCTCAAGATCGTCAATCAGTTCGGTTAAATGATGCTTGATGGTTTTTTCCTCGACCACATTCCCCGCTGCTGCCCGAGCGATCTTTTCGGAAATTTCGGCCAAGTCGCAGTTCATTCGCCGGATATCTGGCTCGGATTCTGTCCATGCCGCTATCGCATCGCGGAACCCTTTCGCCTTCGCCAATTGTCTACGGTAATCCGATGCGACCGATTGCGCGATAGCACCCGGTCCATACAAAGAAGTTTTGAAAACCTCCATGACTGCTGGCGTTCCTCCGCAAAACTCCAGACGACCACTAGTCTCAAGCTCACAAATCGCCTGTATCGCGCTGCAAGCACCTGTCCGCTGGTGAACCCTTGCTATGGCATCAAAGATCGTTCTGTTAGGCTCCAAAGCGAAAAGCGAGGCATCCCACGGCAATGCCGAGAAGATATCCGGGTCGGAAACAATCAGACTCAACGCTGCCTCCTCGGCAGTTTTGGCTATAGGGACTTCTTTCATAAACAAGATGCTGCGCGTGGCTTTTGTTGTTTCCCGTTGAATGTGGCTTTGGGTTCAAAAATGCCCTGCCACCCTTGGGAGATCGATTCGTTGATCGCTTTGATCGCGGCGTCATGCCCCCACTCACTCATCTTTTTGAGTTGCGCCACTTGGCTTGTCGGCAGCAGGGATTTCATGCGCCCGTTTTTGCGGTATTCCAGATATTCCTTCCAAGCCTTCTCAAATTCCGGAGTTTTTAGGTTTGTTGGAAATTCAACCATCGTCTCTTCTTTTGAAGATGAAGAAGAAGAAGAAGAGCATGCGTTTGGCATATGCCGTTTCGATGCCACCTCGATGCCAGAATCATGCGGTGGCATTGCCGTGGCATTGTCAACCCATCGCTTTTTAGCGTTTTCGCGTTGTTTTTCACGATACTGCTCCTGCTCCTGCCTAACCTCCTCAAGTCGATTGTTATACAATTTTCCATCTTCACCTTCCTCAAACTTGAGCTTCATAACTGCATCAACCGAAGACTCGTCTTCGCAAGCAGCAAGCCTCGCCAAGATGGACACATGGTTTGGGAGTCCACCATTTGTCCATTGGTAGCAAAGCAAGCGAATGTAGATGCCTGTTTCCTCTGGGGTGAGGATTGCCGTCCCCACTAAAAAGTCCGAAGGGTAGAATTGAAACGCCGGTCGTTTAGTCATGCTGCCCTCCTGTGGCGTCCGTGCAGCGCCTCGATACCCACAACAGGGTCCGCACCGTGGCGCTTGGCAAAAGCCGCCGCTTCCTCGATGCTTGCAAATGTCTTTTGATTGGCATCACCAGGCCAGCAGTAAATGCCCTGCATCACATGCCAGAATGGTCCCCAGTTGTTTTTCACGACCTTCACCGGCTCCAGTTCTTGAAATGAAAATTCAAACTGAATGTTCATGCCGCCCCCCTATAAACGGCCAGCACCCGGGCATGAGCTTTCGCCCTCTTCGCCTTGCGGTAGCAGAGGTGACGAATCCTCCCTGCCTTGACCGCTGCGGAAAACCTCGCGCCCATCGCGTTCGGGTGGGGCGGTTCGGGAATCCATGGCCGGACATCCTCGGCGGTGAATTCCGCTCCGTTGCGAGCCAGCCATGAGATGACCCCATCGCAGGTCGCCTTCCAATCCTCGGAAGTGTTGGCATCCACTTGCAGGATGCCCCGGTCGCGCAGTTCCTCGCCGGTCATTTCACTCCCTCCTGCTTAACTATGAACTCAATGTCATTTAGTAGGGATTCAGCATCATCAAGAACATGGAACGGGTGCCTTCTTGGGTATCCATCTTCTTTCCAAGATTCTCCGATATCGTATCTTTTTAAAACAGGCGTATCACAGCCTTCATCGGGATCGGTATAATGACCGCTCGCAAGAAGTCCGGCCACAAGTTGAACCAAAAGCTGCTTCTTCTCCGTGACCTCTGTGTCCTCTGTGGTTAATTTCATTTCGCGGCCCTCGCTTTCTTAGGTTTGTCCTCAACGAGCTTCACGATGTCGGCCTTGCGTTGCGCGTTCTCCTCACGAACCGGCATCCGCATTTTCTCATGCCATTCGCGGAATGCCTTGCCACCCATGTCGCCACCCATCGCCGCGACGAGATCATCGAGGCCCGACTTCCCAGCCACCGCCGCCGAGACGATAGCAAGCCGGTCGAAAAATTCGCTCCCGCTTTGGTGCTGGAGTTTCCAACCAGGCACCTCGCCATTGGCCGCGAGGAGTTCCTTCGCCGCATCTTTGATCGGCTTGAGGAGTTCCTTCTCAAAAATCGACGCCGCCTTAAGAAATTTCCCCAGCCGATCCGGGTCGGCGAGGATTCCCTGCCGAACATCGGCCAGCGAGACCGAGGATTCCACGGTCGCCAGCGTCTGCACCACCGGCTCGACAACCTGTGGGCATCGGTCTTTTTTGAGGCACCATGAGCAATACTCATTAGCGCAGGGCTGGCGGTTGGGATCGGTCGCCGAGGCCACGATCCGTTTCACCAACGCATCCGCCTCCTCGTAGGTGTAGCGGTAGTGGACCACCTCGCGCTGGTCGCAGAATAGCAACACACACTCCCACTCTTTCGCGAATGTGCGGTCCATGTTGCCGAGGGCATAGGCACTCTGCTGCTTGTGGTAAGACCGCATTTGGCCCGACTTCAAATCCATGCTCATGGATTTCGCATTCACTCGCGAATCCTCCGTTCCCTCATGCGAGAGATGCGGCGTGGTCACCTTGAGGAGCGCCTCGTCGGCGATGATCTCATGGCCATCGGCCAATTCCTTGGCCGTTGTGACCGCCCACAGCACCGCATCCTGCTCGTCGTCGGAGAGCGAGAGGAATGGCTGGCGCTCCCCCATGAGGAGTCCACGGTAAGCCGCATCCATGCGAGTCCCGCGCTCCGCCGCAGGACCGGAGACGGGGTTGGATTCAAAGCACGGACACAGGTCGAGCTTGTCGAGAGCGGAGTGGCGAATCGTCGCGCTCATTATGCGACCTCCTTCAATACGGCCTCGATGAATCGTGGCGTGTTCGACAGCACTCGGTTGCGGTAGCCTTCATCCGCGATGTCGCGGAAAGTCTGCCCCTCGGCGATCTGGCCTTTGGCAACGAGGAAGGCGTTGACCTTCGGCTCATGCTCGAAAATGCGCTTTTCCAATTCCGCCGCCCAATCCGGTTCCGGCGTGGTATCATTTGATACCGCCACGGCTTCGACCTCGATCAGCTTCGGTGCTTCCGCCACCGGCTCTGGTGCGACCTCCACCTTCACCGAGCGTGTCGGGCGAGGGGAGTCAAACTCGCCGACTTCCTCCGGGGTATACATCCCATTGAGAACCGCCGGGAAGGTCGCACGGACCCCCTCGGAGATCACCCGCGCCCGGAGCATTTGGCGAGGATAGGATTTCCAGTTGTCCTTCGATCCCAGCCCCGCCGCCTTGGCGCGAGCCATGTCCCAATCGATGCGGAGCGATCCGCCCGCAGGGTGGGAAAAGGTCGCAGAGACCTTCTCGTTCGTGTGGTCGTGCCACTCGACCCGCCCGCCGCTCTGCTGGAACCTCGCCAGCATCGAGTCCGCCTTGAGCGAGGCGCGGCCTTGAATAATATGGTAGTCGCTCGCCACCGATCCGGGGTGACGCCCTTCGGCGGTCGCCACGATCATCAGCGCCAGTGCCTGGTCTGGTGTCTTCATGCCGAAGAGACCCGATTTCACGATGGCCGAGGCCATCACCTGCATGTCGCCCAAGGCGACTTGTGTGTTGACTTGTGTAGTCAGTTGTGTGTTACTCATTTTGTTATTACTGCTTTTCTTGTGGTTTAACTTTGCCCCGTTGGATTGCCGTCCTTCGGGGCGCTTTTCTTGTGGTGAGGAGGTTAGTCCTCGAAATCTTCCCATTCCGCCCATCGCCTGCGTCGTTCCTCGAAACGGCGCATGCGGATAAACATATTGCGTTGGCCGCAGTGGTAGCTGGCGAAGCACGACCCAAGGGTGAGGATGGCGAGAGCGATGGCGAATCCTGCGCTCATCGCGCCAACCTCCATGCACAAAGGCCGAGGATGACGACCGGCGAGACCATCCAGAGGAAATCAAAGGCGTAATCGAGGCAGCGGAGAATCGTGTCCATTACGCGACCCTCCGGGTGTTGAGCGATGCACGGCGCTTGTCTGCCCACCATTTCTCCAGCGAGGGCCGAAGGATGCGCCAGCCGCCACGGTCGCCACGGGGCTTTTCAGCGGTGAACATCCCCTTGTTGCAAAACTGCCTAATGGACCACGGCGCGTAGCCGGTCATTGACGCAGCCTCCTCCACCGTCATCAAAAGCTCTTTACTCACGCCGCCTTCCTCGCTTTCTTCATGGGAGTTTTCTGCGCCTTATTGGCGGGGGTGGTTATACACCCCTCGGCAAAAAAAAGGCGACGGATGTAAGATGAGAGCGACCGTCCGTCTGCGGTTGCTTTTTCGCGCAAAGCCTCCAACTCGCATTCATCGAGCCAGAGTCCTACGCTAACTTTTTTGGTTTTTGTCATGCTGCTCATAAATCTTCTCCTTCAGCACATCGGACATGGATACCCCTTTGGCATCCGCAATTGCCTTGAGAATTCGCTTCTCCTCTGGCGAGAGCCAGACTGCAATTTGCTTTTTGTTTTTCGCCCGTTTGCTTGGCATGACTTCAGAAACTCGCAGGTGTATAACCACCCGTCAACGATATTTTCAAAATAATTTCAATGGGGTGAATCCCTGCCGAAAAATAATTGTTGACATCCGTAGAGTCTGATAAAATGGGCATCTGCGGTCAGCGGTGTTTTTTCTTCGCCTTGTTCTCCATCACGCGAGCGATAACTTTTTCTCGGTTTCGCTGATACCAATCAGCCTTCCTGTCTCGCTCCGCCTCCTTGAATTTCTCATCGGTGCGGTAGCGATCCGAGTATTGTTTCGCCATGAACTTCCGCTGCGTTTTTTTGTTGGCGTAGGGCATAGGTCAAATCCTCCAGAACGCCTTCCAATCTGCCCGCACGGCGGGAACCGCATAGACCCGCTGCACCATCGCGGGAGAGGTGTGACCCATTTGGTAAGCGGTCAAACCGGCATTCCCGCAGCGACCGAGGTGGTAGGTCGCGAACGAATGCCGCAGCGCATTCTCTGGCCAGCCCTCCCAGCCCAGCCCTAGCGCCACGCGCCGCCGTGCCTCATGCAAAGCCTCCAGCGATCCTTTCACGATCACACCTTTCTTTCCTTTGAAAAACTCCCGCCGCTTCACCAACGGCTCGGTCATGTCCACGACCCGCTCCAGCATTCCCGTGGTCTGCTTACTGACCTCGGGCCGAATGTGGATTTGCTTCGATTTGAAATCCACATCCTCCCAATTCATCCGCGCCACCTCGATGGTCCGCAGGCCCGCGAACCCGCCAAGCAAGAGCAACGCCCGAATCTCGTCCGGCATCGGAGCTTTCAGCAATTCCTTCATTTGCGAAGCCGTCAAAATGTTTCTCGCCGGTGTCGCCTTCGGAGACCGCATCCCCTCGACAGGCGACCGCTCGATGAACCTCATTCGTGCAGCCCAGCGGAAAAACATTCGTGCATAGCGAAACCACATCGCCCTAGTCGTCGGTGAATCCGAGGTCTGGTTAAGCCACCGAGTCAGCGCCACCGGCTCAATCGACGCGACCGGCCCAGCCCAGCGGGCATTCAGTTCCTTGCACAGCATCTCGACTTTCGCGAAATGCGACTTCGATTTCGTCGCGTTCTCCGCCGAGAACATCCGGGTCGCCACCGCCACCGACATCCCGCCTTCCTCGCTCCTCACTCCTTCGCGACCTTTCTCGCGCAACACATCCACCAACCGCGCCCCCTCAGAATGCGCCTCCAACTCGGTTTCAAAAAACATCCGTTTCCGATCCCCGAAATGGGATGCTTTGAGATCAAGCACCCATCGATTTCGCGAATCTTCAAACCGCACCGCATAGGGATTGTGTTTCATTCTGTTGGTTGGTGTTTTGGCAGTCAGTGCCAACTAGTGCCAAAAACATCCCCTCAAAAGCAAAACCACGCAACAGAAAAAAACACGAAGCAAAAGATGAGGGGTGACCGGAGACCCGCTTGGGAAAAGGCTCCAGAGGCTTTACTGGAGGAGCGGAAGGGGTGGGATTTGAACCCACGGCAGGTTGCCCTGCGTTCGATTTCGAGTCGAGAAACGGCTACTGACTACGAACGATTTACGGAAGGAGTGCCAGAAAGTGCCAAGACAGGGCGGATTCGGATGAAATTCCGGGCGATTGTCTTCTGGCGGGCTTTGCGCCAGACGCCGTCACCGGACTCGGAGTCGCGGTCGCCTCGACCATTGGTGTTCCCCTCGATGGTGATGATCTGAAAGCCCGAATCGCTCTCCACGATTCCGACATGGCTGAAATCAAAGACGACGATGTCGCCGGGTTGGGCGAGGTCGCGTTCGTGGAGGATGACCGAGGTCTTGGGGCGGGCTTTGGCCCAGCCGAGGTATCCGTAGGCGAGGGCGGTCTTTGGTCGCCATTCTTCGGGCGTGGAGGCTTGGAGGTTGAGCCACTCACGGACGCCGGGGCGGGCGAGCCACTCGCGGATGCACCAATCAACGAACGCAGCACACCATGGCCATGAGGCGGGCTTGAGGTCGGTGGCCCGCTGGTAGTCGCGGATTTTGGATCCGTTGTTGTTGCCGCCTTCCTCGCGGACTCCGATTTGTGAGGCGGCGATTTCGGCGAGCAAGCGGGTCATTTGTCTTTGAGGACTTTGGCCTCGCCGAATTTCGACCAGGCATAGGACAGGTTGTCGTCTTTCGGGAGATCTGGGTTGGTCACCGGCATGTATTTCACCGACACGCTGAGTTGCAGGTTGCCCATCTCGCCGACTCGGTCGCCGAATGGCGGGATCGGAACGCTCACGCAGGATGAAAGCAACGCGAGCGCCAGACAGGCAAAGGCGAAGATGATCATCCCTGCGGCGATCCGGCCCGGGGTCATCCCTTGCGGAGGATGTTGATTGCGCCGACCAGCCCTAACCCCGCCGCCACGATGGCTTCTTGGTGCTGCGGACTGAGCGATACGCCCACCGCCGTCAAACAGAGCAAAATGCCCCTCCATGTTGACGATTGGCCGAGTTGTGTGAGCAGGTAGTTCATTGGTTTCATGTTGTGGATGGTATCAGTCAAAACTCGCTAGTCAAAAATCAGTCCTCGGAGGTGGCGTTTTCTACAACTCCAAAAAAGTCTGATGCGATGTGAGTGAGCGATGCGGCGGATGCGGCGTTTTGGTTGAAAAGACCCATAAGGGAAACCATGCCGTCGATGTCTTTTAAAACATCGGCCATCTCGCGCTCTCCTTCGACAATGTCCGGGATGTTTCTGATGGCGCGGACCCCACGCTCGAAACTGATGAGGTCGGAGCTTTGGTGGTATTGACCGAGAGCGGTATTGATTCCCTTCTCTATGTAGTCGCCAAGGTATGGGATGCCCTGGAGCGGTTCTGTCGCCATGGCCACGCCGATGCGTTTCCAGTTCCATGTTTTTGAGTCGAAGAATTCATCCTCGTCGTCGCCATCGTCTCTTATGTCCTTCCATGCATTTCGTATGAATGCGCCCATGGCCAAGTTGAAAACAATAAATCCAAGCGCCGTTGCTCCGAACCTCTTGAGAGGTCGGTTGGCTTTTGTGTAGGCAAGCAGGGCAAGGTTTTTCCGAGCCTCGGAGGCGAATGCCCAGCCGAGTCGCGACCCGGGGTTGGTTGCGGTGACCTCGTAGATTGACTTCGCTCCCATGCGGGTTGGCTGCGCGAGTCGGTCGGTGATGCGTTCGGCGGTGTTGTGCGCGTAGTCCTCTGCGGCTTTGCCGGTGTATCCGAGAGTTTTGGCTTGGCCCAAATTGTAGTCGTAGACCATGGCGTAGGTGCCAGCGGTCCACAGGGCATCCGACCCGGAGATTAGGCGTCCGATTTTTTCGACTTGGCGCTTGAGTTGGTTTGGCTTCCCAGCCTTGAGACCCTCCATCGCGATCTGCACGATGGGTGGCATTTGTTTCAAGCGCCGCTGGATGTATGCGGAGTTGAGTGAATCACCCCAGCCGAGGTTTCCGGTCAGCAACTTGCCAAGCCTGTAGACATAAGCGCCCATCGGGAGTTCGGCGCTCGCGGCTCCGATCTGGGTGGTCTGAATAGCAAGCGTCCCAACACGACCGATGAGTGCGACTTGCGCTGCGCGGCTGGCCATGCGGTTTAAGACCTCCGAAATTTTAAGGCCAAGAGATGCGTCCCGATTTCCGCCTTGTGCAAAAGCATCAAGGAATTTGTTTAAAACTCTAATCGCTTCTTCCCCTCCAGCTTCATGGATTGAATCTTGAACATCGCGAAAGCGCAAAATCCCATTTACCTCTTTGATCCATGGCGCAAAAGCCTTCCAATGCTCCATCTGGCGAGTGTGAGCAATGTAGGTCTGAACCACATTTCTGAAAGCAGGTTCGGCTATGGCTGTGCCACGGGTGCGGAGAGCGCCGGGGGATATGCTGGTTGCTGATATTGCGTGACCGGTTACAGGATCAGTAACCATACCAGATGGCGCATTCATCGGCCTCACCGTGACAGGAGAATAATTTTTGATTTGCGGCAAATTGACTCCGTTCAACTCGCGATAGACTGAATTGATCGCGAACCATTCTTTTGCGTAGGCATCCAACAAATAATCGCGGACGGCTTTAGCTTCCGGAGACAATGCGGACTCGATTTCGTCGATGAATTTTTGGTCGTAGTGCCACTTGCTGACAGGCATTCCATTCTCATTGAGTTCGCCCTCCATGTGGCGGCGACCATCTTCCTGCATCCACAGCATTGTCGCGGACAATGCTTCCATTTCAGAGAGGTCGAGACCATTGGCCGGTATCGAGGGTTGGCTCATTTGCCACAAGAGCTTCTCGCCATCAGCCCGTTTGCCACCGGCAAGTTTTGTGAAGAGGTCATGGATTGCCTCTTCTTTAGCGGCAACGGCGTCGATCTTGGCATATTCCGCTTTGCGCTGACCATCCGAAAGCCGGATCGCCATTGGAGATTCGTGACCGAAAAAGATGTTCACGACACCATCCCATGCAAGCGTGTCCATGAACCATCCCTTGCCATCACCTTTAATTCCATTGTCCGCTTTGTCTTTTTTCCTTCTGTCTACATAGTCACCTTTCTTGCCGGTGGCGGAAATAGCTTCGGCGCGGGATATATCGCGATCCTCACGCTCACGGATTTTCTTTTGGATGAATTCTGACATTCCCTTGTCCCATGTTTCCTTGGCGGACTCCAATGCGGCAGCGCGGCGGCTGGAGTCGGCATTCTTCCAATCCCCGGCAAGTGACACTAGGTCGGCTTCGCGGGTGAGCATTGCCTCGTCCTGTGCGGAGAGATTTCCAGATGCAATCTGCGTTTCGATGCTTGCGATGTGGCCATCGACCTTCTCGGCGCTCCAGTTGCGGGCCTCGCGGACAACGGCAAAGAGGGACTGGATGTCCGCTCCGATGCCTTTTGGCTTTTCCCCGGCGGCGGCTTTCTTTGGTTTGGTGCGCTCCAACAGGGCGTCAAATGCCGACCCGTATTCCTCCTTGAGCGTTCGCTCCAGTTGGCGGTCGATCATGTCGATGCGCTTCACAAAGAAATCTGCCATTGCCTTGTCGCCTGTGCCGATATTGGCAAGCACGGCAAAGCCTCCCACCCTGCCACGAACTTCTGGTGGCAATACTTTTAAAATCCCATCCAACTCCCCGATGGCGGTGACAAGTTTTGTATGCCGGACTTTGTCGCGCATTCTGGCATTGGCTGCGGAGTCTTTGGCTGCTGCCGCTTGCTCGATCTGCTGCCGCTGGGTTTTTGCTTCGGTATCGATGGCTGCTTTGCGCTCGGCGTATTTGTCCCGGATGCCTTTCTCTAAAATCTTCGCTCGGTCTTTGGCATCTCGCTCGACGCGCTTGCGCTCGGCGAGAGTTTGGGCAGCTTCGATGCGCGGCATGAAAGTGTCCGCGTTGTCCTGCAATGCTTTTTCGACCTCCGTGGCTTCCTCGGTGGTCAGATCAGCGAGTTTGGAAGCCCGCTCGGACTCGACTTGCTCAACGGCTGGGGCGGTATTAGTCGAAACTGCGGAACGAATCGCGTCGAGTTCCTCCTTGTTCTGCTGCATGACGCGTAAAAACCTTTCCCGCGCCCGCTGGTAGACTTTGAGCCGTTCGTCCGGGCCTCGGTTCATGCCGCCGAGGGCGCGGTTCACCCGGTCGATCTCCGACTGGCTGGCGATGGAGTAGTTGATGTTCCCCGTGGTCTGGTCGAACCTCTGCGAGAGCGGTATGACATTGCCCTGCTCGTCGCGGGTTACGGGGTCGGCGGATTTGATTTGGGTTGGATTTAGTAAAGCAAAGTGACGCCTCACAGGGCGACCGCCGTTCCCTTCTCGTCTTTGTTTTGGCGTTTGAATGGCTTGTGCAATTCGTGTCAAAATAATATCTTCACCTTTGCGAAGTTGCGTCTCTGGGGTAATTGCCACAGATTGAAAGTCTCCTTCGCGGATATCTCCTTTAAGGTAAACGCTTTCAAGAATTTCTCCGCCCCCGTAAGATTCTGCCTCTGGCTTGTAATCAGTAAACCATTTTACTTGAGATGAGCGGTCGGCAATGCCTCCGCCAAATTTAGCTCCGCGCCAAACGGGTCCAACATTATACCCCGCCGCCTTCGCCGCCTCGTCCACCATCTTCTGGACGGTCTCCATGTCTCCACTCTCGACTGCGGCGAGGTAGTCGGCGTCCTGTTTTTTCCCGATGCTGTAATTGGTATCAGTCGAAACAGGCTGATCAGAAACTTGCTCTGCAATTAACGCATTGATGTCTCTCCCTTTGGCGTTAATTGATCTGACAACGGCAGGGATTTTGCTCATCCCAAGTTGTTTTGCTGCGGCAAGCCTATGATGGCCATCGCTCAACATCATGGTGCCATCCGCAAAAATACTAACCTCAATGGGTTGGTCGAATTTCATAGTCTTCGCCACTTCTGGCGAAACTTCCGCGATTTCATACATATCCCGGCGTGATACTTTGTTCGGGTTTACACTCGAAATCTCTGGAACAATTTGGTTGTATTTTTCTTCGTTAGAATAGTTTTTCCCGATGCTGTAGTTGATGTTCGCCGAGGTCGGGTCAAAGGTGCCACGGTTTCCGGTGGCTGATTTGACCTGCGTCTCGTTGAAGGGAATCCAGACTTCGTGCTGCACTCCGCCATTTTTCCCGCCGGTATCCTTGATGCCATCGTATCCGAGGGACGACAGAGTTTCTGTGACCCAATCGGGGATGCGCGTCCACGCATGGGTCGTTCCTTTCGCCATGTCCTCTTTCAGCGCGGCCATCCAATCGTTCCCGCTGATGGTGTTTTTATCCCATGCGTCCGGGTTGCCTCCTGCGGATTGCTTGGCCCGCTTGCGCTTGCCTGCTTGTTCCAAGGCTGAGACGACATCGCCCGGGATGCTTGCTGTATCGAGCGGGTTTTTGATCGAAAGATAGACCGGGTAGACTGCCGAGCGGGCGGCGTTGGGATCGTCGAGCGTGGCCCCTTTCACGCCTGCCGCTTGCAGGACTTCCAAAAACCTTTCCTCTTGGTTGAAAAGCGATCCGCTGGATAGCCACATCTCAACCAAGGCCCGGAGACCGTTCCCGCGAGCTTGGCGCAATTCGTAGTCGATGCTGTCTCGGGACATGATGCTCTGCGAATCCGCGACAATCGGGCCTTCGCTAGCATCCCAGTCGGAATAGCCAATCGTGTAGATGCGTTCGTTTACCGCAGCCCGCTCCTCGGGAGAAAGGTTCCACCATGCGCGGTCGATAGCGACCGGCGAGCGCATCCCCTTGCCCTTCCATTTGAACCACCCAGCATAGTCAGATGGCATCTCCGCAGAGGTGTCTCGTTTGTTCGTGGAGTAGGACGAGGCAATGGCCGGGTCGTTTGTGAAAAAGGCCATCGGCCCGGAAGTGGCGCGGGATTTGCGGAAACGGTCTCCTACGCGATCCGCCCTTTGTGTGCCGTGGTAAACAACCATCGGCTTGCCATCGGGATCGACCACCTTGGATGCCGTTGTTGGATCGACATCCCATTCTCCGAACCATCCTTTAAATGGGTTGGTATCAGTCAAAACTCGTTGACCAACCGAGTAGTTGAAGGTGCCTTGTGCCAATTCGCCGCCGACTCGCTCCCGGGTGGTGTCCACCATCGTCTGCTGGTTGAGTCCCACGGATTCGGCGAGGAAGGATTCAAAGTTGGAGTCAATCTTGCCGGTAGCGAAGGCGTCCTTGAGCTTGATGGCGCGGGCCATGGTCTCCTTGAAGACTTGGAGCATGCGCTTGATGTAGTCCACGAAGGATGCCGGGAGGGAGGTCTCCTCGATGCGCCCTGCGGCGTAGTCCATTCCGACCTTGGCGATGTTCTCGATGATGTCGGTCTCGGTCTCGGTGGCGTAGGTTTCGCCGGTGGCCTCGCTGGTTTGGTTGAGCCACCCGCGCAGGGAATCCAGATCGGTGCGGCCCTCGGCGAGCGCCTTGCGGACGAACACATGGTTGATCTCCTCAAAGGCATCCTCCGGGCGCGAGTTCTCGCGCAGGCGGATCACGCCTTTGAACACGCCCTCGGCGGTCGTCTCGACATTGGCTTCGCCGAGGATGTTGTAAGCGGTGAGGTCTGCGCCCTCGGGGATTCCTGCAAAGCGGATGCGCTCGTTGAGATTGGCGATGCCTTTGGCATCACCGGCCTCGGTGAGCCGGTCGAGTTCCTGCTGAACGGTGCGGGGCGCTTCAATGGTGGCTTCGTTGGTGGGGTCTTGGGCGCGGAAGTAATCCACCATGTCGCGCACGGTGTTGCGCTCGGTAAGAAGTTTCGATTCGGCATCCTGCCGCACGGCTTCCATAGCAGCCTGCTGGCTTTTGGTGCGGAGCATCTCGCTTCCGTCCGGCGCGGTGACGAGGTATTCGTCGGTGCCATCCTGCCCGGCAACCAGGCTAATTTTTGGAGATTCCGGCGGAGGGTTCTGCGCTTCGTTGAAGACTTGGCGGGCGTAGGTCTTTCCGGCTTCGATGTCCTCGGAGGTTCGGCTTTCGAGGGCCGATTGGATGAGCGCATCCGCCTCCTCCGGGGAGGTGGCTTGCTTGATGCGGGCGATCTTCTTGTCGTTGATGCCGACGATTTTCATTTGCTGCTCGGTGACCCCGAGGTCAGCAGCGGTGGCGAATCCTCCGCCGACGAGGCCGAACATGACCGAGGCGGCAAGGGTTTCGGGAATTTGCTCCCCGTATTTCGCCATCTCGGCGGCAAAATCCTTGTCCGGCATATCCTCGCGGAGCGCGGCGGCGATGTTGTCGATGACAATCGTGCCGGTGTCCTGCGCGAGTTCTTGGCCGAACTGCTCGGCGACCGATGCTCCGACCTTGAGTGTGCGGCGGATGCCGTTGTTTTCAATGTTGCCGAGGAACCGGCCAAGCACCGGGAGCTTGCCGGACAGGGTGGCGAGTTGCACCCGGTCGAGCGCGGCCTGCCATGTGCCTTCGACAAGGGCGAGACCCTGCGCGGCTCGGATGTCCATGTCGGGATTCTCAAGGCGGATTCGGTCGTATTCGTTGGCTTGGTAGGCTGCGACACCGAGGAATGGGTTGATCGCGGTCGCGCCGAGGAATCCGATGCTTCCGGCGACCCCATAGGCTCCGCCCTCCACCGCGCCCATGACCGATCCTTTTTCCATCACCGGGCGGATCGGATCGACGCCGGTCTTGGCGACATTGCGGAGTTCGCGCACGACTTGGAAGGTCTGCAT
>Ga0068876_10001663_pt1 | contig 17069 bp, 15 predicted proteins | sample NOAtaG_6_FD_66442 | JGI IMG/M metagenome (GOLD analysis project Ga0068876, IMG submission 66442) | Freshwater lake microbial communities from Lake Erie, under a cyanobacterial bloom - NOAA_Erie_Diel5S_2200h metaG | ecosystem: Environmental > Aquatic > Freshwater > Lake | place: USA: Ohio, Lake... | reverse complement strand
TTTTCTCGGCTTTCTTGATATACGCAGATAATAATACCATCTCTCCTTTGCTTTTCACATATTCTCTGGTCCCATTAGGTTTCATGTATATACATTTCGGTTTATCAAATATAAAGACTGTTTTAACCTTTTTATAACTCATATAATTCTTTTTCTAATAATAACGAAGATAATAAATAATTTTACTATAAATTATGAAATTTTTTATTAAATAATAATAATAATATTTAATAATAGATTATGTTACAAAAATGTTCTATTGAAAATATTAATAGCAGTATGCATTATTTTGGATTAATCATATTAGCTATAATCGTATGTATAGTTTTTATATATTATATTAAAATAACCAATGCAGAACACCAAGAAATTATAGAAAGGTATTCTGAAAACAAAATTGAAGCTCCTTATTTAAAGACAGGAGATTTAGCTAATAGCCAAGAACAGGTTCACAATAATGATGCTAAACTTATAGATACTAAATTCCCTACTCTAAACAGTTTAGCTACTTCTACAGCTACATTAAGACCCTGTCAGATACATTTTAATAAAGATGAGACAAATAAATATATATATGAGGATGGATGGAAAGAATTGGGCGAAATAAAGACTGATGAAAATACCATTTATAAAGTACCTTATAAAATTTTTGGTAATAACTTTAATAATGATAGCAAATTTATTAACTTTACAGAAACATCTACGTGCTTCAAGGTAAAAGACGACGGTAAAGGTAAAGTAAATACATACAAATATAAATCAAATGATTTAATAAAATATAACCTAAATTCTTATGTTAAAATCAAAGAAACTGGTGGTGTAGAAAATGAATACATGCAAATGAATTTTGTAAAACAGGATGTTAATTCTGCAGACAATTATCGTTCTAAAGCCATCGACTCGATATGTTCTTATCGTTATAATCCTGATTTAAATTTACAAAATTTAAAGTTGTATAGATTTAAAATCAATAATACTACTGATAACAACGTTGAAGAAATAAATAAGATATCAATTGAAGACAAAAATAATAATGATGTTACTGTAGAAAAATCACTGGATTATTCGGTATTATTAGGTGATAATGAGTCGTCTTATGATTTTGACTCTTCAGGAAAGATTACTTATACAGTGAAAGAATTTAAAGGGGACTACTTTATTCCTGTTAAAATATATAAATTTAATCGCAATTTATTATGCAATGATGAAATTAAATCGTATGAAATACATAATAAACAAATAAATACCGGTTTGTTAATTGAATCATTGTCTTTAACAGAGACTATACATAATACAAACATACTTGCTGTAGCGAATATAAGTGATGCCGATAAAGCTGAAATAATTCGACTTGAAAATTTATTAAATTTTAATGATTTTAAAGGAAATATAGAGGAATATGCTAATTCTAAATTATCGAATACTTATAAATTAAAAGAACAGCTATTGACTGCTATGTTGCATAATACATATAAATTAATTGCAAAGGCCAACATAGATATTGCTAAAAAATATTCCGAAGAATTAAATAAAAATAAAGAGAGAGAGATTGAGGCAAACAGCTTTATAGATAGCATCAATACTATTGATAAGCTTATCAAGACATATCTTGATATTCCCAAACCGAGCCAATTGCCTATATTAGAAAAAATTATAGGAACAACTGAGAGAAAACTGTTTTATAAAAATTGTGCAGGAATAATGGACTATAAAGAACAAAATATTATACCTGATACGAGTACAAGTATGATGGATAATATTGAAGTAGTTGCTGATGTTAAAAAGGCAATATCGAATGGTGAAAATACGGAAATTGTATTTAATTATAATGAAGATACTCTTAGAAAATACGAAATAATGGTAAAAAAATCAACATTTGTAACATTAGACGATACAAGACAATTAGAATTATCCGAAGGACCTTACACGATCATTAAAAATACAGCATATAAAAAGGGATTTATAATGATAAAAAAACAAGATGCAAAATCGACAGTAACTAATATTATACATTCAAATTCGTTAAATCAGATAAAAATCTCATATATTATTAGTGCGAAAGAAGAGTATTTAAATAAAATTACTGATAATAAAGATATTAATTTAGATTCTCGTGCTATTATTAAAAGTACAGTGGTAGATAATAGCATTATGTTAAATATAGGTAGTAAAGCCAGTAATTATAAAAAAATCAATATCTATTTATCCTATTTAACATCATCAGTAGATATTTTAAATGTTATTCAGAATATTAAAATTGAATATTCTGTACAAGGGTCTAATAAGAGACAATTATTGAACCGTGATGCTAATTATACGATCTTTAATATTATCACAGATAGCAGCGTATCGTTTCAAAAAACGACATCATTTGATATAGTATTTAAATCAATTATAAATATGGATAAAATTTATATGTTTTTACCTAAGAACAAATTCTATTTTTTAAATACCGGTAGCTTTCCTCAAGTAATTGATGGTGGTTATTCTAAATATTTATCGGATAAAGTAAATGAAATTGAATTAAAGAATGATATCGCTAAGTTATTTGAAATAGATAAGACTATGAAAAATTTAAATGATTTAAAGACGAATAGAATCTATGCTATTACGAATGAAAATTATAAAATGGAAGTTAAAAATAATTCAGACAGTAACAATAGTATAGCTCTATTACAAGATGTCTATAATAAGGTATTGGATTACGATACAAAAAATAAGAAGGTAACTAATGTATTTAAGAAGACCGATATTGTAAAAGTTTTTGGAGATAAATCGGGAGAATCTATATCAGATATTAAATCCAAGTACATATCTTACGAATCTCCTAACCCTCGCATAGCTTTATCTGTTGATGAAAAATATAATATCGATAAGGTATCTGATAATTATATTTATTTTACGATCAATTAATTTTATATGTATATAATAGTATGCCAACAACCATTCGATTTTTAGGTCCAGATTCAGTAAAAGTAGTTTCAAAAGAACAGATATCTACAAATGTAAAAAAAACTAAAATGAAAGATGAAAAAAAAACTATAACGAGACCAAAGAAAGCCAATCCCAAAAATGATGCCAATCCCAAAAATGATGCTAAAGTTAAAATAAAAAAATAGAACAGCAACGAGTAATATATTACTTATCAGAATATTGCATTTGAGCTATTATTATCTTGGCTGCCAATAAATCGAGTCCTTTTTCGAAACCTTTACTTTTTTCACTCATAGAAAGGTTTATATACATAAGGCCTCCGAGATAAGCTCCTACGGCCCCTATCCATTCCTTGGTATTTAAGCATTCTGGCTCCATGATAACAGGAATAATAAATCGAGAAGTTTTGCGACGTACGGCATAATCAAATTCAATCTTACAGTTATCATTTGGGCCATTGAAACCCTGCCCCGATACTTTTTTTATATATTCGCGAGTAATACATGCTATTACAACGGAAGAATTATCTATCCCTTTAGTCATTTGGCTTACAATATCTTCCATCAATATCATTTGGTTTTTATCTAACCAACATTTAATACCTCTTTTATGTAGACCTTCGGCGATAGCAATTACTCTTTTATGATTATCACGACCTATAGAATCTTTAGCCCATGTATGTGATATAAAAGCATCATATTCATATTTATTTTTTACGACTTTAGAGGAATTAGCCATGTTAACTACAGTAGCTATATTAGTCGCTTTAGCTACATTAGCCGCTTTTTTTCCTCCAAATTGTCTATTAATTTTTAGAGATTTACAAAATCTTATAATTACACGATTCAAGAATATTCTAAAATGAGTATTTACTAATTTGAAGAACTCCTTATTTGTATTTTTATTACATTTGTTATTGATAAAAGGCGAATATCGTGCGCGTTTCACAGGTACTAAAGGTACCTTTAGTTGCGAACACAAAGCATATGCTTCGTCGTTCATGATATTAATGAGTTTTTTTTCATGAGAATTCAAATGCTTACCTTCTAATATATTTTGAATTCTAACTTTCCTAAATAATTTTTTAGACATCGAATCATATGAGGGAACCTCAGATCTATTAGTATTATCGGTATCTCTTATTTTGTATATTCTTTTTATATTGTATAATAATAAAAATTTCAATACATTACGATAAGATTCTATACCAACTCCACATCTTTTTTTAACAATATCTATGATATCTGTGTTATTATCAAACAGTGCAGAAAAATACACTTGGTTATTACGAGTATCTTTAGTATCTTTAGTATATTTAGTATCTTCGTCTAAATCTCTTAATGCTTTCTTAGCCTTCGACTGTATTAATATAGTGAAAGGTATCTTTTGTCTTTCTGTAGATTTATATTTTTTCCACGAAGTAACATAATATTGAGGCAATATGTTAATCAATTCTGTATTGTCTACTTTATTATACCCATCTTTCATTTTACGATTTATCTTTCCTAATAATATGCTATATAATTTATTATATTAATTATCTTTTATTGAGATGATCGTGGAATCTTCTGTATATAAAAAATAGGCTCTATTATATATTGTATACGTTTGCAACGTCGCATACTTCGTAAACTCCTTTAACATCGCATAATTCGATAACTAATTATGAATAGTACTGTGGATATTGAGAATATTGTTAATATCACAAAGCATTCTAATAATTATAAAAATACTATATATACAGATGAAGAGTATAATATAGTTTCAAATGAGCTTATCAGTAATATAGAGTCTCTTCGTACAAACGAAGATGTTATAAAATTTCAAAAAAATATTCAAAGAAAATATAAAATATCTTTATCAAAAGCTAATCTCATATATTTTTATAAATCTTTAAATTTAGATAATAATAATTTGAAAAACCTAATTACTAAGAAAAAATCTAAATCTAATTCAGGTGTCGTAGTGATCACTATATTGACTTCTGGTTCTCCAGAATATATCGATGATAACGGAGATAAGGTCGTTGGTAAATTTAGTTGTAAACATAATTGCGCGTATTGTCCGAATGAAAAAGGCCACGAAGGGAATAATTGGGTAGAGCAACCACGGTCTTATTTATATAGCGAGCCAGCAGTTATGAGAGCTAACGAGAATAACTTTGATCCTATATTACAGTTTAATTCGCGTGTTGATACTTTGATTAAAATGGGCCATATCGTAGATAAGCTCGAAATAATTGTTTTGGGAGGCACATGGTCTAACTATCATAAAAATTATAAGGACCAGTTTATTAAAGAAATGTATTATGCTGCAAATACCTACTATGATAAAAGAGATATATTATCACTCGAAGAAGAGCTGGAATTGAATGAAAATGCAAAGATACATATCATTGGATTGACTTTGGAAACACGTCCTGATACTATTACTTTAAATGAAATTAAGGAGTTTCGCAGATATAACTGTACAAGAGTACAATTGGGTGTCCAACATACGGATAATGAAGTATTGAAGCGGATAAAGAGAGGCCACTCTATAGAAAAGGTATACTATGCTATAAAATTATTGAAAGACAATGGGTATAAGGTAGATATTCATTTGATGCCTAATTTGCCAGGTTCTTCTTATGAATTAGACAAAGAAATGTTAGATAAATCATTGTATGACGAAAGATTGCAAGTAGACCAATACAAGATATATCCGACTGCAATCGTGCCTTGGACCCAAATAAAGGTATGGTATGAAGAAGGGACGTATATTCCTTATGATGATTACTTGCTTTTTGATTTAATAAAAGAGTTTAAAAAGAAGGTTCAAAAGTGGAAAAGATTAAATCGGATTATTAGGGATATTCCATCTACGTATATTAGCGGCGGCTATAAGGACAAATATGTAAATATGCGCCAATTATTACAAGATGATATGAAAAAAAATAAGTGGTGTTGTAACTGCATTAGATGTCGCGAGGTCAAAGATAATTCAATAGATATCAACGATATTCGTTTAGATATAGAAAAATATAGAGGTAGTTCGGGAGATGAATATTTTATATCTTTAGAAACTAATAAATATCTAATAGGCTTTATTAGATTGCGATTGAATAGCGAGGATGATAGCAGTACATTGGAACAGCTACCTGTGCTAAAAAATGCGGCACTAATTCGCGAATTACATATATATTCTAATATCAGTGATGTAGGTAACAATATAGAGAATTCTTATCAACATAGAGGATATGGTAAACGATTGCTTGAAACTGCTGAAAATATTTCTAAATCTCATGGATACAACAAAATAGCCGTAATTAGCGGTACGGGTGTTAGAAATTATTATAGAAAGAATGGATACGAACTTATAGATACCTATATGCTCAAAACTATTTAAGTAACTCTTTTAACTCTTTTATACTAACCCATTTTTCAAATATATCAAAACCTTTACCGAGAGATATTAAAAATTTATCCTTAATAACATTTTTAACCCAATACCTATTCTTTAATTGTAACCCTATATACTGCTTAGGGTCATTTCGGTCCTTTCGGTCCTTTCGGTCCTTTCGGTCCTTTCGGTCCTCCAACTTAATTAAATAATTATATTTACTTTTGTTTGCTAGAATGCCGTGAACTCTTATATTGCCATTAAAATAAAGTAACACTTCACATACAGCGCTTCCACGAGTATCATCACTAATTACTTTCTTTTCCCTTAAATGGTTTACATTGCTATATGAAATGTCTGCGCTAATGGCTATAAGATTTTTATTGCGAATAACAAGAGGACAGTCGCCGTGCGGTTTATGTCCTGTAATAACAGTATATATACCGCTTTTATTCAACTGTTTAATAACCTTACTGTTTATCATAGCACCGTTACCATCTTTTAAATTATCAGAATATACAACAGATGGTTTGCTAATTTTTTTTGAAGTCGCATGTGGTTCTTGCTTCGCTTGTGGTGCTTGAGGTACAGAATAATCTATTATACTATAGGCCTTTCTTTTTTTAGAGATTCCGCCAGATTTAGGATTTTTAATATACTCGCTTAATTCTTTATGAAACCATTCATTGAGTTTATTTACCCATTCATTAATATCTTCGATATTTTTCTTACTTTTGGGAACATATCCTATATTGTTTTCATTTATAGATCCATGGACAAATATGTGTTTGCCGAATATGTGAGCTATTTTTCCATGCCTTAAATATTTTAACATATAGTTATCATTAGAGTTCTTAACATTTTCTGGAATAGGCATAACAGAATTTAAAAAACTTGCTACGACATCTTCATCTCTAATATTACTTATATTCTTTTTTAATATTATAGACAGCTCTTTTCTTCTTCTCTCAAAACAATCATTTTTACATCCCATGGTATGTTTTAATATATATTTTAATCTATTTTTAATATTAAGAGTACTATTGGTCATTTTTAAATAATTTTTTAATGTAACTCGTATATCTTTTTTAACCCAATATGGAAAATTATCATATTTCTTGATAAAGGCTTTTTCGTTACTATAATTTTCAAGTAATTCAGAAGGAAATCGCAATTTATTAGCATCTCTATTACCTATTATAAAAAACACTCTATCTGGATAATCTTCTTTAAATTTTAATAATAAATTTACAAACATTATATCATTATCTCCTTTATCCTGAGTATCTCCTCCGTATACAAAAATACTATTCTTTGTTTTAAATTGTAATCTATCTTTCTTATCATTTGTCCAACCAATTACCTTAGATATCTTAACATATTTTTCAAAATAGCTCATATTACCTTCAACATCCGTAATATAACTACAAACTTTATAATTCTGTTTTATAGAAGAACTCTTTTTATTACCACCTCCAAATTGTCGATCAATAGAATGTGTCTCTGGATCTGAGACTTGAGCTTGTTCTTTTTTTTCTTCTTCGGGTTTATTTGAATTTAATTTATTAGCATAGTCGGATATTGATTTTTGTAATTCTGATATTTCTTTTTGGACATAATTTATTAAAATATCTATATTTTCTAAGCTATTTAAGTAGTTTTTTCTAACTAATTTTAAAAGATGTTTTTTAATTATTAAAATAACTCGGGTCAATATATCATGTATCTTGTAATTTATCTTATCATTTTTATCTTTATTTCTTACACTTTCAATACTCGTGTTAATATCTTTGATTAGCTTTTCTACTTTTAATTTTAGTTCTTTGCTCAATTTATTGTTACCTTTTTTAACATGATTCACAGAATAATATTCATTTGATAAATATTCAGAAATTTCATTAACATAATCAAGATAAAAATTAGTGTTAATATAATTATTTATAGTCGAAGAAGTATCTTCATAATTGCTTTTAATATCAGCAATCTCATACTCAAAAGTATTTAGCAAAACAGATTGCCATTCCGGAAATTCCAAGTTATTTATATAATTTAATATATCTGTATTTAGAATATTTTGGATACTTGTAATATCAAATGATTTTTGATCTTTGTTATCATTTATTTTATTATTTAATATACTTTTCATTTCAGAAAAACTTTTTTTGATAGATTTATATAATTCGTCTGGTATTACTATATCATCTACGCTATATTTTTCAAACATTTTAAAGTCATTATTTATTAACATTTCTTTATCTTCATTTTTTTCTTCTTTATTAATAAATTGTAGCTCTCTTGCTATTCCTTTTAAATTTTCCTGTACATTTGTAAAGTTTGTTTCATTAAATAATTGTATTATATTGATAAAGTACTTTTTAAATATATTTTGATAAAATTCGCGGTTAATCAATGTTAAATATCTTGAAATATTATATTTATTAGAATTATTTTCTATATTAAATCTGTTATTTATACTATTTTTTTTTTTATTAATTTCTTTAATTAAATTATTGCATAAACGTAATAATTTCCCTTGGCGATCAATATATAAAATTTTATATTTTTCAAGATCATTCTTGATATCTTTAACAAAATATTCAAAGTTTAATTTACTTCCGTCAGTCCCACTACCTCCATTTTTTAATACAGTTTGTTGATTCAGTATTTCATCCCCTTTTTTTATATATAATATCGCGAGGTTTTTACTACCCATTATACAATCTAATATATATTAATATAAAATACATTTAGAAAAACAAGATATATTACAATAATTCACTTATTATGTATAATAAAAGCATTGATAGTATTACAATTAAAAAAATTATAGCAAGGATCCCTACAGATAAAACGGGTGTTAAAATAATTGCTATAAAAAGGTTTGTAAGTATCGTTATAATTATTAACAAATATACAGGGAATCCGCCGATATTATTAATTGATTCTTCCGGGATACTCGCATGAGTATTTAATCCTATTATGTTGTTATTTTTTGATAATTCTTGAACAACGGGCATTTTAACACTTCCACCAAGCCCGTTATGTCCGCCAAGAGTATTTTTATCTACTAATAAATTACTTAATATAGAACAACTTTTAGATTCTTCTCTCATTCTCTATATCTCTATTATACTATATTCTTATTTTTTTACTTATCTTAAGACTCTTTGAACTGCTAAAATCAGTCAATGAGCTTAAATATTTCGATTTATATAAATAATATAAGAAATATAGAAACGCGGAAAATAATATCAATATCATAATGATATATATAACCATCCCTACAATTCCAGTAGTTCTGCTAATAATACAATAAGTCGAATTATCATCTATAGGACATCTTGCTACCGTATTTGATCCTGAGTTACTCATTAAAGCTGTAGTTCCGCCGACAACAGCCCCTGTAGACATACTGTTGCTTATAGACTCTGTAGCCATTCCCTTAATTCCCTTAAAATTTTCTAAAAACACATTTACCATAATAATTACTATTTATTCTATTATAATAACATATTATTTTACAATAAATATATAACATAATATTAGAATATATGTCTAATATCATAGATACTTTTGTTATAATATTAACTATAATTATATGCACACTAATTATAATATGGTTTATGGGTAAAAATAAGGAGTTAGATATAAATTATAGTAAATTAATTAATCCCTATAAAAACAATGGACCTAACGGACCTAATGGAGACACTGATAAATGTACTACAATGTGCGATGCTCTCGATCCTGTAAGTGACCCGAGATATAACATGCAACAAATAATAAAACAATCTATATTGCTCGAAGAACATTTAACTAATAAAAATAAAAGATGTAGAGATTGCATTACTAAACATTTTCTACACATCATAGGATTGGCCGAGGAAGCTGAAATGTTAGCTACAAATAATATCAATAAATATCCTTTAATAAATGAATCTGTTATATTATATAATGAGCTATTTAAAATATGGATAAAAAATAAGCATTTAAATAATAATAGCGAAGATTACATACTATATTGTACTGATAAATTGCGAATTCACCGTAAACAACTAATTGTACTATATTTTTTCAACGAAAAATACAACATATATCACGACGACACTTTGAATAACCACGACACTCACAAAATGTAGTGTAATTTACGTAAGGTATTTAATTGTTTTTTTAGTCATAGCTTCATTTAATACCTTTTTTATTACAATTATTGCGCTATTGTGTGCATCTAAGTGATCAGGATGTATTTCAGATCCCATTTCAATATTCGGATAAGAACATGGGAATGTCGTAGCATAAGTATTTACAGTTGAATATAGAGCAACATCTGCGACTATTTGATATTCACAGGAAGAGAAATCATATTTCCCGTTAATATAAAATTTATTGACTAATTTTTCTGCTCCTTTTCGCGATATGATATACATACCAGCACAAGGAAGTAAATAGCGCCATTTGATAAAACTGTAGCTGTTATTAATAAATAATTCCTTGTATAAAGTATCTACCGTATTGCCGTATGAAATACATAGTTGTAATATTTCAAAATCAGATGGGGCATCTTTAATAAGCTCGGTATAATCTATTTTATAGGGAAGTAACATATCATCCTCCATTACTACAAAGTGTTCGTTTTTACTGTTACTCAGCCCTTTTTTGATAGCTTTTATATGGCTCGAGATACAAGCGAACTCATATTCGCAATTTGTGCAACCAGGGTGTTTGCATGTTAACGGCCGTTTGTTCTCGAGAATATCATCGAAATCGTGCGGAGTTATAGCAGAAACTCTGACGTTTTCTATATTTTGTTCTTTAAACTGTTTTTCCATAAATGACTTTCTCGCAGTGCTTTTATCTAAATTAATCCAGTAATGTATCATTATAATATATAAATATTATTTGCAGATAAATCTTATATATTCGATATCTTCGATATATTTTGTTGTGGTATAGTAGTTATATTATTTTTGTTATTATAAGTTAAATGAAGTTGGAACTTAGAAAATTTGATCCTACTAAAATTAAAAGTGATTCAGTTGTTGTATTTATTGGAAAAAGAAATACAGGTAAAAGCTATTGTATGAAAGATATACTTAGTTATAACAGGGATATTCCCGTCGGGGTTGTTGTATCGCCTACAGAAAGAGCTAACGGATATTTTGAAAAATTTATTCCAAAAATGTTAATATATGATGATTTGGAAGAGAAAATAGTGAGTAAGTTTTTATCTCGACAGATTAATATTACAAAGGATAGAAAGAAAGAGCTCGAAAAACATGGTTCTTCTACAATTGATCCTCGAGCATTTTTTATTCTTGATGATTGTATGTATAATAAAGCCATTACAAAGGATAAAAACATAAGATGTATTTTTATGAATGGTCGGCATTATAAAATATTTTTGTTAATAACTATGCAGCATGGTCTCGGATTGCCTCCAGATCTTCGCTCCAATATAGATTACATATTTATATTTAGAAATAACATTGTAAAGGAACGTGAGAAAATTTACAATCATTATGCGGGCATGTTCCCGACATTTGACGTATTTAATCAAGTTATGAATCAATGTACTGAGAATTTTGAATGTCTCGTTATAGATAATAAGATACAATCTAATAATATAAACGATAACGTATATTGGTATAAAGCTCAAGATTGTAATTACAAGATGTGCACTCAAAATTTATGGGAAATGCAGGCATTACAGGACCAGCGCGATATGATGGGTATCAACGATGAAGAAGAAGAAGATGCCGAAGATTTTGACCCAGGCGTCTTTATGAAAAAGAAGAATTCTAAAATAATCAAGGTTAAGAAGAACCAGAAATATTAAATTACATTACCAAGATATTATTCATCATGGTTTTTTATTATTTTTTTATAATAGCCGATGTTTTGCCGTTACCTAAATTTACAAAATCATAATTGATATTTCTGCTTGAAAAAAATTCGTTAGTAGCTTTTCTCTGGCCTTCCCAATGATAATAATCGTCGAATATTATAACACCTCCTGTTACCACATTATCGTACATTTGTTCTAATTCGTACTTACTTGATTCATACCAATCGGTATCTAAACGTAATACTGCTATTTTTTCGGGAATTGCTGTTTTATCTCTAAGAGTTTCCATAACATCACCAACTATATAATGTAATTTTTCTTGAGGATAACCCGTCGAATTTAATCTATTTTGGACTTCATCCAATGGCGTATAACACTATCCATTTACATTCTCTGTAATTACATTGCTTTTCCATGTATCATAAACTTGATCCTTATTCATTTTATATAAAATTGCATCTTTGCAGGTATAATCATTTTCTGAAGGCTTAACTAATCCTCCAAAAGTATCATATAGATATATATCGCGAACTGTATTATTTTTTTGCAATTCATTTATCCATATATATTCAAAGTTACCACTTTCTACCCCGCATTCAACAAAAACTCCTTCTATATTATTTTTCAATACGTATTTAACAGTATCCGCCCCGTCCATGTATATATATCTTATAGAAATATATATTGTAAAAATAATCACGCGACGCTCAAATAATTAATTCTTTTTCTTCATGTATTTAACATAATCGGTAACAGGCACTAATTTTCCCTTGTATTTCATATAATCCTTTTTCGATCCTGATACTTTGTATATACATCTTTCTTTTCCTAATACTACCTTCTTCTTCTCGCATTTTTTTACCTTTTGATTTTTCATACCACCGCCACCTAAAATAGAATCATCAGAATCAGATTCTTCTTCTTCTCGTCTTAAAGATTCTCGTTGTCCTTTTATATGTTCTTTTACATATGTTGTAGTTAAATGTTTTAAAGTGTTTAATTTATTCATATTAAGTTTTGAATCTTTCCATAATTCTCCATCATTTCCATCATAATATATATCAATATCTTTGAGAAATTTTTTAATTCGTTCTTTACCCTCAGAATCATACACAACTACTATTGTAAAAAGTGCCTCATGTAGACCAGACTTTCGAAATACATTATCATTATTTTCTATTTCTTCAATATAATCTTTAATTTCATTTTCTTGTTTTCTTGCTTCTTGTTTTCTTGCTTCAATAAAATTATTACGTATATCAAAGATCTGACTGCTCAATTCAGGCGGTAACCCCTTACTTTCAAAAATACGATTCATTTATATTCTACTACTACTATATATAAATATTTTAAAAAAATTTTAGTTTTTTACTTTTTGCCGTTCCATTGTCTATATGTATCTCTTTAACATCGCGCTCTTTAACATCTTGTTCAATTTTATCGTTCTGTTGTCTCGGTTCATCGATATGAGCTTCTTCTTTTTTATAAGATATATTATATTTTTCTTCTTTATTAGCAAAGGCTTGATTTTCTTGTAATTCTCCCTTAATACTGATAGGTAATGGGTACCTATCTTCCTCTTTATCTTCTTGGATAACGTTAGTAATGTTCGTAACATTCGTAACGTTGGTAACATTCGCAACTTTAGTTTCTTGAGTTTTCTCTTCTTTTTTATAAAATAGATCTTCCGTTTTTGATAAATACATTTCATTTTTATATCCATTTTCTTCCTTATTATTTAAATTTATATTATTATTGTCTCTAAGAAAATTTTCATCTATGATATTATTTCTATTCTCTACTTCAGTATCATCGCCATTATCATCCGTATCTTCTTCTGAATCTTCGTAATCTATAATTGATATTTTGGATTCTTTGAGTACATCATCATCTGTCTTTTCTACATTATCTGATTCTTCTTCGGATTCTTCAGATTTATTGGATTCGTCAGATTTATCGGGTTCTTCTTCGGATTCGTCAGATTTATCGGGTTCTTCTTCGGATTCGTCAGATTTATCGGGTTCTTCTTCGGATTCGTCAGATTTATCGGGTTCTTCTTCGGATTTATTGGATTCTTCTTCTGATTTATCGGGTTCTTCTTCGGATTTATTGGATTCTTCTTCGGATTTATCAGATTCTTCATCTGGTTCTGGTTCGGATTCTTCGGGTTCTTCAGATTCGTCGACGACTTTTTTAGGAATTTGTTTGCTTTTGTCTTTTTGTACATTTTTATTTGGATGATTGTCGTCGTTAGTTGCGACCTGTTTAACATTTTCTGATAAATTATCTTTGATCTGTTGGAATATATCGTTGAATGGGATGAAATCACGGAATGTCTTCTTAATAATAATCTTGAAATTCTCTTCAATAATATTCAAGTTGTTCTGGTGTTCAGAATCCTTAATGTTTTTGTTATTAAATAGGTAAGCATTCTTCCAAGAAAATATCGAAACATTAATATAACATTTATGTACGAAATCCTCAGGAGCAGGTATTTTAATTTTAATATTATCAAAATAATCCTTGTATTCGTATATCTTTATTTTTATAGTTGTTATGATAATTATTTTAATTAAATCAGCCAAATATTTACATTTACTTGACTTAACAATTCTCTTGTATTCTTCATCGATAATATTGTTGTTCCATTTTTTAATCTGAATAAGTTCTTTCTGAAATTCTTTTATACTTCCCTTGCGTTTAGAGCAGTCGCACCATATTTCATATATTTTTTTAGATATAGGTATTGTTATTATATCTTGCATATGCTCTATATATTCATTTTTTGTTTCAATTAAACCTTCCATATATATTAAATATAAATTATTATTCTTTATATAGCTGTAGGATTACTATATAATTTACTATATTTTTCTTCTAAAGCTTCATATTTATTATTCAGTTCTTTTATAGCCTGGAGTAGTACTGGAACTAATCTCTCATAATTCAAGGTAAGATAATCTTCTCCCGATTTAGAAATAGTCTGTTGAGTTTCAGAGTCATATATGGAATCGAATGGAGCTAAACAAACTAATTCGGGATAATATTTTTGAATTTCTTGAGCACTTAGCCCCAACTCTTTTTTATTTTTATTATATCCGTATTTTTCTGCAACATCATTACAATTATATCTAAATACCTTAATATTATTCAAAATAGGAAGGACATCATCTATATACTCTGTTATATCTTTCAATCTTTCATCAGAATAAGAAGCCACGATATTTTCTGAAGCACCTATTGAGCCGTTTACTGTTAATTTATAAGCTGCTGGATTATCTGTTCCTATACCAACATTTCCTAAATTATTATTATAAATATCGCTCCCCAATGATAGCCATTTTGATTTTGTATTAGCATCTGATGCAATAAAATTAATTCTTGATACATAATCTGTAAACAAATTGTTGCTCGTAGATATAACAAAGTTGCTTGTAAAATTATCCCTCAATACATAATCTGTAAACAAGATATTACTTGAAGATCTAACAAAGTTACTTGTAAAATTATCCCTCAATACATAATCTGTAAACAAATTGTTGCTCGTAGATATAACAAAGTTGCTGGTTAAGTTATCTCCGCCATTATTTATAGGGGTGGTAGGCACTCCTTCCAAATGGGAATATGATAAGTTTACGCCTCCTATTTTAAACTTGCTACCAGATGATATATTTATGTTTCCATTTACATCCAATTTATTTAAATCAGAAATGGTAGTTCCTATTCCCACATTTCCCGTAGCTAAAATATTTGATGTAGAAAAGGCTACTATTGCATTGTTCCATGCTAAATAAGGAGATTGTGTAGCAAAACTTGTCCCAGATCCAATACTGGCTCCGACCAATAATCTTCCGTCTTGTAAAGAATTTGTTCCTATTCCTCCTCTCGCAAAGGGCAATATTCCATCTGTAATATTACTCGCATGTATTCTTCTAATATTACTTCCTATACCACTAAGGTTAAGCGCAGAAACAGCATTGGCTGTTATGTTACATGTTAATAAATATCCGTTTGTTATTTTAACATTTCCATCGACTATTAATTTTTCTGTAGTACTCGTCAATGTCCCGATTCCTACATTTCCCACACTATCAATAGACATTCTAACATCATTTGCGATATCAATATTCGCATTGTTAGCATTGTTATTTGTTAAAAATACAATGGATCCTCTTTCATATATATCATTTTTATAATTAGAGTATCCAATCCCGCATTTTGCAAATATTCCGCGATTATTAATATTAGAATTAAAAGTTACACATCCTTTTAAACTAACGACGTTGTTCATTTAATAATTATATACAATATAAAATTATAGTTATAGACAAATGCTATTCGATTTGATTTATTTTATCTAATCTTTCTTCTATTAATATTATTCTTTCTCTCAATTCCTTTAATTCTATATCTTTTTTAACATCGTTTGCACGTATATTTTCAACATGCGCATATAGCTCTTTAATACCTTGTAGTAATACAGGAACCAATCTTTCGTATTTTAGAGTTAAATAATTTTCACCTGATTTAGAAATGATTTTGTTAGTCTCAGAATCATAAGCGGAATCAAATGGAGCCAATGTGACTAATTCGGGATAGTATTTTTGAATTTCTTGAGCACTTAGACCCAACTCTTTTTTATTCTCGTCATAACCATATTTAGATCCAATATCATTGCAAATATATCTAAAACCATTTATTTTATTTAAAGTAGGCAAAACATCTTTAATCTGTTCTGTTATACTTTTCAATCGTTCGTCTGAGTAAGAAGCTGTTATATCACCAGTTGCTCCGATTGATCCAGCGACTTGTAATTTATATGCGGACGGATATGTAGTACCGATACCCACATTATTTGTATTATTATTATAGATATGGGTTCCGTTTGTCGTCCATACTGAATTTGCAG
>Ga0068876_10001656_pt1 | contig 17144 bp, 14 predicted proteins | sample NOAtaG_6_FD_66442 | JGI IMG/M metagenome (GOLD analysis project Ga0068876, IMG submission 66442) | Freshwater lake microbial communities from Lake Erie, under a cyanobacterial bloom - NOAA_Erie_Diel5S_2200h metaG | ecosystem: Environmental > Aquatic > Freshwater > Lake | place: USA: Ohio, Lake... | reverse complement strand
CCAAATTTGTTTAAATAATTTATCATTAGCATTAACTGTTGACGCGCTAGCTTTTAGTGGTTCTGCACCCACAGCATGAATGCCCGTAACTAAGGCAAACAGAAAAAATAAAGTATAATACGTGCTTTTCATTTAAAATATTTGAAGGATATTAAACTCAAAATTACCATTAAAGTATATAATTGTAAATACTACGCGGGTAGTATGACTAATTTAGTTCTTGGATTAATGAAAAAAAGTGATGAATTTTAAGTTTATAAATAGGAAAAATGGGTTTAAAACATTATGTATGTATACTGGTTTTTATGATATCATGTCACAATAAACCAAAAAATATTTTATTTCCTGAAAGTGAAAGTGAGTTTGCACCTCCGGTAATAAAAAAGCTTGGCAAGCCTAAAATAATAAATTTAAAACCTTTGGACATTCCTTTAGGCGAAGGAAAACCTGACAGTATTAAAACTTCTGAAATTGAAAATCGTATTAAACCCAAGGACACCCCATTTATAACTAACGAAAGAACACTTGGTAAGCCTGAAATTTTATCTATCAAACAACCTGATACTGTTTATTATTTTGAGGAGGTGGATAAAATTGAATTGCAAAAAAAATACTTTAACAAAACTTTCGAGAAAGTAAAACACCCAATCAATAAATTAGTAAAGCCAAAAACAGTTATTTTGGGACAACCCATGAAAGTTAATTGCGCAACTCCGAGATCACCAGATAATGCTGTTCTAAATATAAAATTTTATAGTCAGAAAGAAGGATTTGTACCCAACTTAATTAGATGCATGTGCCTAGATAATAATGGAAATTTATGGATTGGAACTGGTTCAGGCTTGTTTAAACTTGATGGGAAGGAATGGTGGATTTACACGGTAGAACAAGGTTTAAGTAATGATATTATTCTAAGTTTAACAGTAAGTAAAGATGGATGTCTAATCATAGGTACAGCTGGAGGTGGTTTGAATGTGATTAACTTTAAAAACCAAATTATTTCACACTACACTACTATGCAAGGAATAAGCAACAACGATATAAGGTGTTTGTTGGAAATTACAAACGGGACTATTTTAATAGGAACTGCCGGCGGTGGGCTTAATTTACTTAATATTGAAAAAGAAATTTTAAATGTATTTAATAAGGATCATGGACTAAATAGTAAATTTATTTCAAGTTTAACCAAAGGTAATAATGGTGATGTTTTTATAGGAACTTCCGGAGACGGATTAAATGTTATGAATTTTGATTCAAAATCAACAAATGACTTTAGACCTCAAACTATATTACATTACAATACAACCAATGGATTGCAAAATAATACAATTCGGTGTTTGAAGGTTAGCAAAGAAGGAGATCTTTTAATAGGGACACATGGAGGCGGTTTAGTTATTTTTGACCAGAAAAACCAGAGTATAAAGCAGTTTAAAAAACATCTTGGCTTAAGTGGTAATATAATTACTAGTATAATTGAAAGCAAGGATGGCAATATTTACTTAGGAACAGAAAACGGTTTATCTTTAATAAATTTTGAAAACAAAAGTGTTTCAAATTACACTAGAATGGAAGGTCTTAGTTCAAACTTTACAAGATGTTTAGCTGAAAATGAAGATGGGAGAATCCTAATAGGAACAGATGGAGGTGGACTTAATATTCTCTCCGAAAAAGATTTCAAAATAAATCATTTAGATCAGAATCAAGGACTAAGTGGTGATTATATATTAAGTAATTTAGAGAGTCGTGACGGCCGCATATTATTAGGTGTTGAAAAAAAGGGATTAAATATAATAGATATTAAGAATCAAAAAGTTAAATACTACAATGTTTCAACTGAATTAGGTAATGATCAAATTTTGAGTCTACTTGAATGTAGTAATGGAAAAATTATGCTAGGAACATCAGGAAGCGGTTTAAAAACAATTGACGAAAAAAATGAAAAAATATCGGATTTAATTCTTCCTTATGGACAATTTAACAACACAATTAGGTGTTTATTAGAAAACAGCAAAGGTGAAATTCTTATAGGAACTGATGCTGGCATGCTGAATATTTTGAATCAAGAAAAAAAGAAAATAAGAATTTATGGGAAAGAATTTTTAAACAATAATTATATGATGTGCATAATAGATATTAAGTATGGCATATATTTAATTGGCACTTATGGAGATGGGTTTAGCATTTTAAATGAAAGCAATAATCACATAGAAAAATATAGCACTAAACAGGGCTTGGCTGGAAATATTGTTTACTGTTTTTTAGAAGGAGAAGATGGTGTAATTTTTATTGGTACTTCATCAGGACTGAGCATTATTGACTTTAAAAGCAAAATTGTAAAAAATTATACCACATCCCAAGGACTTCCTAACAATAACATAGTAGCCATTAAGAAAGACAATAATGGAAACATCTGGCTGGGAACAGAAGCTGGATTATGTAAGATGGTTAAGATAAATGGGGATTATGTTGTGCAAAACAATTACGATTACCGAGAGGGATTAAAATTTACAGACTTCAACCACAATGCATTATTATTAACACAAAAAGGTTCTATTTGGGCAGGTATTGGGAAAACTCTTACAAAGTTTACATATAGTCCCTCAAATGAATCTTATATTACGAACACTTATATCACAGCTATTGATGTAAAAGGTTGTAAAATTAATTGGATGACTAACAAAATAATTCACGACAATTTATTTTTTGCGAAACCAATTAATCAGGATACAATATGGGACAGCAATCAAAACGATTTTTTTACAAATAAATTTTTTCCAGTTGACACTTCATATTGTTCAAAAAACAAAATATTTTATCAGAATGTAACAAAAGATATTTATCATCTACCTACAAACCTCGTTTTGCCTAGCAGTCAAAATCATTTAACTTTCCATTTCAACAATACTTGCATTGCCGCCAATACTGACAGGATACGTTACCGTTACATTTTGGATGGACTTGACGAAAAATGGAGCTCTATTACCGAAATGTCAGAAGCCGAATACAGAAATATCCCTCCTGGTAAATACATTTTTAAAGTTGTGTCAAGAAATATTTATGGCCATTGGGGAAAACAAGCCTTATTTGCATTTGAAGTTTTACCACCTTGGCATCAAGCTTATTGGGCTTATTTTATATACACTTTGGTTTTCATTTCAATTATTATTGTTTATTCTAATTGGCGGCATAATAAATCGCGAAAATTTTCCAAACTGATTGTGGGTATCCAAGAAGAGGAAAAAATGAAGATCTCTAGGGAATTGCACGATGATCTTGGACAGCAATTATCCTTTATTAGGATTAATTATATATTATCTGATGAAGTAAAGAAAACTATCGACGATGTAATTGAAAAAGTAAGGAAGATATCGTATGATTTAAGACCAATTAAAATTTACAAAAATGATATTAAAACTTTATTGGAAAATCTAATTTTAGAAATAAAATCAGAAAGAATATTTTTCAGTTATGAAATTGATCAAATTAACAACTTGAATCAGGATCAAAAGGTAAATATTTACCGAATTACCCAAGAAGCTATTAATAATATTTTAAAGCATTCTAAGGCACAAAATGCACGTATTACCTTTTCAAAACATAACAAAGCACTAATTCTTGAGATAATGGATGATGGTGTTGGATTTAGTCTAAAGGACAATTATAAGTCAGTTGGAATTTTTTCAATGAAAGAGCGAGCTGCCCTAATTGATGCCAAATTAGAAATTAAAAAATTAGAGAAGGGTACAAAAATTATTTTAACCATACAATATGAATAAATTAGATTTAATAGTAGCCGATGATCATCCACTCATAAGAATTGGATTAAAGAACATTATTTTGCAAATAAAAAATATAAGATTAGTGGGGGAATTTGACAATGGTTTAGATGCATTCAATTATATTTTAAAAAACAAGCCGGATATTGCCATCCTTGATATTGACATGCCTAATTTGGATGGTTTTGAAGTTTGCATAAAATTAAGAGAGAAGCACATTCAAACAAAGATCATATTTTTAACCATGTTAAATGAGGAGGCAGTTTTTGATAATGCTAAAAAAATTGGAGCAAACGGGTTTATTTTAAAGAATTTTGCTTTGGATGAACTTGACAAGGCTATTCAATCAGTAGTAAATAATGATTTTTACATAAACGACAACTTGAGATCCAATCTTACCAAAAAGCCAAGTAAACTATTGCAGAACGAAAAAACAAAAGAATTAGTTTCTAGATTAACAACGACAGAAAAACAAATTTTAAAACTTATCGCAGATAATAATAACTCTAAGAAAATCTCTGAAATGTTATTTACTACTGAAAATACTATTAGAAAGCACAGACAAAATATAACAAAAAAATTAGAACTAACTATTGAATCAAATTCCTTATCTAAATTTGCAATTCAGAATCGGGACTATTTAATATAAACTACGCTTATACCTTATTGGAGGTCTTTAATTATTGTAATCTAACAGTGCTCTTTCGTTTTTTCTCGAACACTTGAGATTGATTTGAATACAAATGTATTCAACAACTCCCTCCAAATGTATTTGAGGTGCTTTGAGGTATAATCATTTGAGCATATTCTTCAAGTTTTTTGTACCACTTTTTATGAATGTAAACCTATGTCACCATAAATTCACAAAACCGTTGGAAAACAAGCAGATATTTATCTCTTTTTTTATTGCTTTCTATAAGTTATCAGCTTAGGCACACTAAAATAAGCAATTAGACTAGCTTTTTAGGTGAAAGATTAATCTAAATGAATAAGTTTCGCAATTTTAACCGGATTAATAGTCCTAACATTATTCTTAAAAATTCTAACGGTATTTTTCCACAAACTCAAACTTAATTTCTGAAAGTTTCTCTAAATCCTCTCCAGTTTCAAACATATCATCATCGTCTATCTCATATAGCCAAGATACACTAATGGTGCCTTTGGCTAAAGTACTTATTTTTTTAATTATATTTAAAATTGACTTTGTACTTGAAGTGTTAATGTATTTAAGATCTACCGTTAATGAAATAGGCACTAACTTTCTTTCCAAAAGATTATCGATCAAATGCAAAAGCGGTTCGTAAAAATCACTAACATTCTCAGGATACGAATTTCCTGAAATTGTTAATTGACCACTGGTTTTGAAGTCGACTAAAGGTGTTTTGGATTTTGGCTCAATGAACAAATTTTCCATTTTTAAATTAATTTTTTTTTATGCTTTGCATTTAAAATTTGAGTGCAAGTGTAGTCTATAAAATATTTGGCTGCAATACACCCTGGGTTGTATATTTATTCTTAATTTTATGCTCTTTATATTTTACAAAAACCGCAAAGTATGTAAATAATATTTTTGTGTTAATATAATAACAGGTGGAAAAACAGGTGGATTTTTAGCTCTTTTTATATCGTTTTATATCCGCTTTCTTCAAAAAATGAATTTTTCCAAAAACCTGCAGAAACACTTTATGCGATTGGATTAGACACTCTGAAAATAACTGATTTCCAACGAGTTATTAACTTCCGTACGGGCTACCAAAGAAAAATTCCTCGAGCAATTCGAGGAATTTTTCGTTTTATACAAATTCAATGAATTTAAAACCTAATATCATATTCGAAGACGAGGTGTTGCTTGTTTGCAACAAGCCGGCAGGACTCATGGTAGAGCCAGATCGTAACAACTTTCCGAATTTACTACAACAGGTAAAAAATTATTTGAAAGACAAAACAGGTGATAAAACGCCATACGTTCAGCACCTTCATCGCATCGACAGACCCGTTAGTGGAATTGTGCTTTTTACAAAACAAAAAGAACATCTTCGCAATTTAAGTGAGCAGTTTGCCGAACGAAAAGTATTTAAATACTATGTTGCTTTAACTTCTAAAGCACCTACCCAATCAGAAGGTATTTTAGAACATTGGCATCGCAAAGAAAAAAAGAAAGCTGCTTTGGTTCCAGAAGGAACAGAATACGCTGAAAAGATCAAGTTGGAATATTCAGTTAATCCTCACGGAAGTTTTTTTCTTTGGAATATCAAACTTTATACCGGAAAATTTCATCAAATAAGAGCGCAATTAGCAAGTGTTGATTGTCCGATCATTGGTGATGAAAAATACGGCTCCTTAATTCCTTATAAACAAGACGCCATTGCCCTTCACGCCGGAAAACTCATTATTCAACATCCTGTTTCAAAAAAAGAAATGGTGTTTGAAGTAGGGGCTCCATTTTGATTTACTTCTATCTTTTCGGAGATTTCTAAAACGTAAATAGTTAATTTACTTTACACCCTCAGTCTTAAAATAAGCATCTAATTTTTCCTGAGTGAAATTCACTACTTTTTTAGCCGTTTCAACTTCTTCAGCCCAATGCTCAGGTTTTTTTGTTTGCTTTTCGGTATCGTTTTGTATGCGATCTAAGATCATGGCCGATTCGATCACATCGCGTATCAAGCCAAAGGCATCTTCATTTTTAGTACTTAATAATTCTAACAACAGATTTCTCTTTTTGAACGTAACTAATGTGGCGTTAGGAATTTGGTAATGCTCGGCCAATTTGTGAACGTATTGCATGAGTTGTTTCTTAGTTTCTTCGGTCATATAGAGTGTTATTTACCGCAAATATAGTGTTAATGCGCATATGACGCTTTCACATCTCTTATCCTTTTTTGGCATTTTTTAGAATCTAATAAGGATCATCCTGTGTAATTTGGAAATATTAAAACGGCGTTTATGGAATACTTGTATTCATGGCACCTTTATATAAAACCTATTACTATGACAAAAGGAAAACTGATATTAACCGCACTTGCCATGAATGCGATGAGCCTAATTGCCCAAAGCGAAGATTTCACTCCCGCTAAAGTTGATTTTGACGCTTACGAAAAATTAGTAGCGGAAGTAAAAGAGCATCGCAAAAGCAGATTGGTTAATTTGGAATCCTTTCTGAAGCTCAGCAAAGAAGATAATGTAATTATTATTGACACACGCTCAGATGCTATGTACAAAAGCAAACATGTAAAAGGCGCCGTACACTTGAATTTTTCGGATTTTACACAAACATCCTTAGCCCGCTTGATCAAATCAAAAGACACAAAGATCTTGATCTATTGCAATAACAACTTTGATAAGGACGATATAAATTTCCCTACCAAAGCTTATGTTCCTGCCGTTAAAAAAGAAAAAACAATCACCATGGCTTTGAATATTCCTACCTACATTAATTTGTATGGTTATGGCTATAAAAATGTTTACGAGCTTTCGGAACTGGTTGGTGTTTATGATACCCGAATTCAATTTGAAGGAAGCTCGGTTTCAGGCAAGTAAACAAGCCATTATTAACACTTCAAGCCCTATTTGACAATAGGGCTTTTTCATTTTTTATATTTGATTATCAGCTAGTTATAAAATATTTGCTGTCTCCGAGCAACGTTTTAAGCCTGCCTTACTCCTATATATAGAGACCCATTTAATAATAAACAATAACAACATAAAAAATGAAAACAACAATTACAACAACAAGATCAATTTTTTCAGCATTAATGCTTGCCTTCTTTTTATTCATAGGCAAAAACATGAACGCACAAGCTTGTACCGCAAGTTTTAACTATACGTTAAATGCTAATGGCAACGTGTCGTTCCAATCAACATCATCACCTTCAACTCTTAACTGTCAATGGTGGTTTGGTAATAATCAAAGTGCTATAGGACAAACTGCTTCTACAACGTATACAGCAAATGGAACTTACACTGTAAATCTTTTCACATGGAACGTTCCAACCACATGTAGTGCAAGTACACAGCAAACAATTTTAATTACAAATGCTTCAACAAGCACTTGTAACTTAAATGCAAGTTTTACTAAAAATGTTGGTGCCAATGGTGTAACGTATTTTACAAACACCTCTACCAACGCTTCTACCTTAACATCATATCACTGGAGCAACAACAACAATTTCTTTTCAAGCGTACAAAATCCATCTACAACCTTAAACAACGGATTTTATAATATTTGTTTGACTGTAATCGACTCCCTTAACAATTGCTTTGATACATTCTGCGATTCGATAGTTATAAGCAACTCAACTAATACATGTAACTTGAATGCCAATTTCTCATACGTTGTTGGAAGTAATGGTAACGTTTCATTTGTAAGCACTTCAACAGGAACAACTGCCAGCACAAATTACTCATGGTGGTTTGGAAATAATCAATCGGCTAATACCCCTAACGCAAATACTAACTATGCATTCAATGGCCTATACACAGTTTGTTTATTCTTAACAGATAACAATTCAAATTGTACTAGCAGTTTTTGCGACACAATAAATGTAAATACAGCAGCTAACAGTTCAACTTGTAACGCAAGCTTTAACTTTACTGTAGGTTCAAATGGTAACGTTACATTTGCGAGTAACTCAACCGGAACTACCAGTACAACAAGCCACTTATGGTCGTTCAACAATTCATCATGGTCAAATGGTCCTACGGCAAGTCAAACATTCACTAATTTCTTTAATTATGTGTGCTTAACAATTTACGACTCAGCTTCACTTTGCTTTAGCACCTATTGTGATACAGTTATCATTCCTTCTAATCCTTGTAACCCAAGCGTTAACTTTGTTATGGTTCAAGATACTACACAAGCATTAACATGGTGGGCATTTGCAAATTATCCAGCTAACGTAACAAACGTGGTTTGGTCGTGGGGAGATAATAGCAGCTCTACAGGTTTCTTCCCTTCACACACCTACTCTGCTTCAGGTTTCTATAATATCTGTGTTACCATCACTGTATCTTGTGCAGGTACTGCAAGCTTCTGTTCAAATACCTTCATCAACAAAAGCGCAGAGGCATCCTTACCAATGTACCATGTAAATGTAGCGGCAAGTTCGGGGCCTACAAGTATAAAAGTCAACACTGCTAAAGAAGCTATGAGCGATGTTCTTCTTTATCCAAATCCTGCAAAAGATCTTACACACTTAAGAGTGAATATGAATAATGCAGGTGATATCAGCATCTCTATATACGAGATCACAGGTAAACTTTTAGTTCAACAAGACCGTAAGGCTTACCAAGGTGTGAACGAAGTTGAAATTCCAACAAACGAACTTAAAAGAGGAATGTACTTTGTAACAATTAACAGCGGTAGCGCTAAAAAGACCGTACGTTTAATCAAAGAATAATATTATCTTTACTTAGCAACGAAAGCATGCCAACCCGGTGTGCTTTCGTTCTCAGTTAAAAGTGGAAAACCTAGTAGAAATAGTTGATCGCTGCAAACGAAATGATCCTAAAGCTCAGGAAATTCTTTTCAACTCTTTTTCTAAATCGTTGTATGGGATTTGCTGTAGATACTTAAAAAACAGAGATGATGCAGAAGATGTACTACAAGATTCGTTCATTAAAATACTTTTAAACATCAAACAATACAGAGGCGAAGGGAATTTTGAGGGTTGGATGAAGCGCATTACAGTGAACACCGCACTCACCTACTTAAAAGAAAAACAAAAGATCAAATTTGAAACAGCAGATAAACTTTATATTGTTGATGAGAGCGAAGAAGAGATAGAGCAAGACATTAAAGCAGAATATATATTAGAATGCTTAAATGAACTGCCCATGGGATACCGAACCATATTTAATTTATATTTGATAGAAGGTTTTAGCCACAAAGAGATTGCAGAACAGTTGGGAATAAAAGAAGCAACAAGTCGCAGTCAGTATAGCAAAGGACGACAATACCTCATAGAATTAATAAACAAAAAAGAAGAGATCAAACAAAAGCAATGGAGAGCAGTAAGCATAATGATGAGCTTATTAAGCGCAAGCTGGACAGTCTTAGCATTGAGCCTCGCAAACTAAAGTTTGCCGAAGTAAAAGCTAATTACGACAAAGCTAAAGACGCTTCTTCCAATAAATGGGGATTATTCTTCATTTTTGGAAGTATTGGCATTGCTGCCTTAGTAGGTGCTTATCTTTTACTGACTCCACGAGCAAGCGATCAAATTGCCGCAAATGGAGTTTCCACTCAAAATACGCCTGAACAAACCATCCAATCCGTTGGCACTACTTCTGAAGATAAATTTATTGAACGCTCAGAAAAAACATCACTTGAACTTACTACTACAAACTCAGAGCAAGCTAGCCTTCAAGAAACAAACACATCAGCAAACACCGGCAATGAAACAGTTTCAAAAGATGCGGATCCAACTTCGGAAGTAAATGCTACATCAAGCTCTGCCACCAAAAAGGCAACAAATTCATCTTCTACAACCCACACTAAAAAGAATGAGAACGCTTCGGCAAATACGCTGAACAAAAAGCAGTCAAACGCGTCTGGAGCGAAAAATAATATTTTAACAAATTCATCCGGTCAAACTAAAATAGCAGCATCTGTTAACAAAACAGAGGTTAAAAAACAGGTTCAGACGACTGCAAATACCCAACCTTTAACAAATTCAGACGTATTTAATACTACAGGGGGTCAAAACCTACCTGCCGATAAGGCCGGTAAGAACACCGATACCCAGTCAAACGATACAAAAGATGAAACGACTAAGAACTACCAAGGAAACACGGATCAATCTTCCCTTACCAAACAGGGATCTAGTGATCAAAATAACAACGGCAATACGAATAACGCCAATTCTGAAGGTAAAAATGAAAGTTCAACTGATCAGATTGCCAAAACAGATACAGTATCCAACAACAATGCATTCGCAGCCAAAGTTGATTCTGCCAATGATGCCGTTCACATTCCGGGAATAATAGGAACAGGCTCTGTAAGCCCACGCAATAAACATAAATTCTTAATAGGCGCCGAAGTTTCATACAGCACTCTATTTCACACTTCAAAAGAAAATCCTAGCTCACCTTCACAATTCAGCACAGGAGATCCTGCCTTCACAACGGCTTATGCCAACGCTGCAGGCAAAGGAAAGCACAGTCTATTTAACGGTGCCGCATCAATGAGTTATGTTTACAATGAAAGATTTGGAATAAGCGCAGGAATAAGCTACTTCAATTTAGAGACCAAAGTAGATCTGCAACCGTCCAGAACGCCGCAATATACAACCAGTATTGATTACTTTATTTGGAATTGGGTGCAAGATTCTTCTGTTTTCCCTCCAACTCTTTCGCTACAAATAGTTGATACTGCTTACAAACAGGTTCCAACCGGGAACTACAATACAGTACAGGTATCGGTGAACGGAGACTCAGCCAGCACCTTGAATTACGTGAACAAAATTAGATACATCAGCATTCCACTTCATTTTAGTTATAATTTTAAGATCGGCGCAAAATTCTCAATTGAACCACAAGTAGGTATCATTTATACCATGCCATTAAAATCAATGCACCTGGTGGCAACAGATGCCTATACATTTGAGTACAAAAAACAAAAGGCCGACCTTAGGAACAATCTTTATTTTAACGCCGCACTTAAATTAGGATATAACATCAATAACAGAACACAGTTGTATGTACGTGAAGGATTCTTCTTCCGCAACAACTCTATTTATAACAGCGATCAGGCTATCTACATGTCATTAAAGAGTATCTATACCTCTTTTGGCATAACCTATCGCATTAAATAAACCTGCCCTGCACCTTCCTGCTAGCTTGTCAGTTATTTTCATGACAAAATCGTTGAAAACTAATTGGATTAGAATTTGTATTGTAATTAAACAAAGGTAATTTTGATTTAATTTAAAAATCCTCACATCTATGTTCGATAACAATGAATTCAGAAAGTATGCCACAAAACACATGGGCATAAACAGTTTAACGTATGATAATTACTCATCACGTATAACCTCATCACTAACTCCCTATATCATTGAGGAGCGTCAATTAAACGTTGCACAAATGGACGTTTTTTCGCGTTTGATGATGGACAGGATCATATTTTTAGGAACCGGCATCAACGACCAGGTTGCAAATATTGTTCAAGCGCAATTATTATTCCTTGAGAGTGTTGACGCTAAAAAAGACATTCAAATCTACATTAACTCTCCGGGCGGAAGCGTATATGCAGGTTTAGGTATTTATGATACCATGCAAATTGTAAAACCGGATGTAGCTACTATTTGTACAGGCATGGCTGCAAGTATGGGTGCCGTATTACAATGTGCCGGTGCTAAAGGAAAACGTACAGCATTAAAACATGCACGCGTGATGATCCATCAACCATTAGGTGGTGCCGAAGGACAAGCCAGCGACATTGAGATCACTGCACGTGAGATCCAAAAATTGAAGAAAGAATTATATGAGATCATTGCTAAACATAGCGGACAAACTTATGATAAAGTATGGGCGGATAGTGATCGCGATTATTGGATGATCGCAGCAGAAGCAAAAGAATATGGAATGATCGATGAAGTATTAGAAAGAAGAGTGTAATAAGTACTCATATAAATTTAAGAGCTACCTCAAAAGGGTAGCTTTTTTCATTTCAGTAACATACTTCCAAATAGTGTTTGGTCCCTCTGGGACCATAGGAAGCAAAAACTCTTTGCAAATAAATGGCTCCAGAGGAGCCAAACATTTCTAAAAACAAAATACAAAAACTAAAATGGCCCCAGAGGGGCCAAACACTTCTCGATACAAGACTGTTTAAATAAACTACATTCTATCCGATTTTATTTTGAAGAAATTGGGATCTCATTGTCATTCCTAAACATCATTGTTTGCAATAACTTACCTGTTGAATCATAGAACATCCAAACACTATCGCGCTTATCATTTTTAAAAAAGCCTTTATACCTCAGCTTAGAGTTCTCATAATAAACCACATTCGCGCCTTGTCTCTTTCCTTTATCATAACTTTGTTCACTCCAAGGAATTCCGGTAGGATAAAACGAAACCCACTGACCGTGTCTTTGTCCAAACCTAAAAAACCCGGTGTACTTAATGATGCCATTTGGATACTTATCAATGTAATCACCTGTGAACGTGCTATCGGGTGGTAGTATCAATAATGGATTTAATTTTTTTAATGAATCTACTTTACGTCTTTGGTTTGCCTTACTAATGGAATCGATCACTTCCTTTTCTTCAGCGCTAATTTCTTTTTGATCACTTCCACATGAGGTGATCAAGCATAAGGCAAAGCCAACAATTATGAAACGTTTGATCATATTATTTTTTTCTTTCTATAGAATATTTAATGAGAGCTTCTAAACTCTCTTTAGAAGCAGAGGCCGGAACATCTGCTAACATAGCCAATGCCTTATCTTTATAAACGTTCATCACTTTGTTAGCATACTCTAGTCCACCCTTTTCGATCACAAAATTGATCACTTTACGTACCTCTTCACTTTCGTTATTGTGATTCTTAATGATATTGATGATCTTTCTTTTTTCTTGAGCTGTGCTATTGTTCAATGCATAGATCAAAGGCAGTGTCATTTTTTTCTCCTTGATATCAATACCGGTTGGCTTGCCAATCAATTCATCCGTTCCAAAATCAAACAGATCATCCTTTATTTGAAAAGCAATACCGGTTAATGTTCCAAACTCCTTAAAAAGCTGAACCATTTTTGGATCAGCGCCAACCGAAACAGCACCACAAGCGCAACATGCCGCTACTAATGTGGCTGTTTTTTTGGTAATGATGTCAAAATAAATCTCTTCAGAAATATCCAAACGACGCGCCTTTTCAATTTGCAACAACTCTCCTTCGCTCATTTCTTTAACGGCATAACTCACTACTTTCAATAACTCAAAATCATTGTTATCTAAGCTTAACAGTAATCCTTTTGACAAAAGAAAATCACCAATCAAAACAGCGATCTTATTCTTCCATAAAGCGTTAACACTAAAAAAACCTCTACGCTCATTACTATCATCCACCACATCATCATGAACTAATGTTGCCGTGTGAAGTAATTCTATTAAAGCCGCTGCTCTGTATGTACTATCATTGATCTCTCCAAGGCATTTCGCGCTTAAAAAAACAAACATGGGTCGAATTTGCTTTCCTTTACGCTTTACAATATAGTTCGTGATCTTGTCGAGCAAAGGCACAGTGCTTTTCATCGAGTCTCTGAATTTCACTTCAAAGATCTCCATGTTCTCGGCAATAGGATGCTTTATTTTATTTACTGTACTCGACACCTGGGTCTAATTTAATACTATTTGTTCAAATTTTGTAGCTCTTACAATATCTGGTCATTTATATTCTATAACTGCTAATTTATTTTTGTTGGCTAGCTGTCCGCAAGCCGCATCAATGTCCTTACCTCTGCTTCTTCTCACGTTCACGATCACATTATTATCTTCTAACACCTTCACAAAATTATCTAAACGTTCGGGTGTGGTTTGCTTAAATTCTCCGCCGTCGATAGGATTGTACTCAATAATATTTACCTTACTTTTTACTTTTTTACTATAAGCCACTAATTCTAAAGCATCTTGTGTAGTATCATTAAAATCTCTAAACACAATATATTCGAAGGTGCAGCGAGTGCCCGTTTTTTCGTAAAAATAATTAAGCGCATCTTCTAAATTATCCAACGAATTTGTTTCGTTTATCGGCATCAATTGATTTCTCTTTATGTCATTTGCCGCATGCAATGAAAGTGCCAGGTTGAACTTCACACCATCATCACCCAATTTCTTGATCAGTTTTGCAACCCCTGCCGTTGAAACCGTGATGCGTTTGGGTGACATCCCTAAACCTTTTGGATTTGTTATTCTATCCACCGAAAGCATCACTTCATTATAGTTCAATAAAGGCTCACCCATACCCATATAAACAATGTTGGATAATTGTGCCCCATACTTTTTAAAAGCGGTATCTTTAACTAATACCACCTGGTCATAGATCTCATCGGCCGTTAAATTTCGCATGCGCTTTAGTTTTGCAGTAGCGCAAAATTTACACGTTAAACTGCATCCTACTTGCGAAGATATACAGGCGGTCATGCGATCGCCTTGAGGAATAAGCACACTTTCCACCACAAAATTATCATGTAATTTCATAGCGCATTTAATGGTCTTATCGCTGCTTATTTGCAGATCATGTATCTCCACTGCATGGATGTCAAAATTCTCCTTCAGCTTTTCTCTTAAGTCCAACGAAAAATTGGTCATTTCGTCAAAATTAATGGCACGCTTGTTCCACAACCACTCATAGAGTTGTTTTGCCCTAAACGCGGGCTCTCCAAGCTCTTTAAAGAGGGCTGTGATCTGCTCAAGAGTTAAGATCCGTATGTTTTTTTTAGCCATTAATTACCTTCCAAAGATACCAAACTACCAGCTAAATAGCTAAATTTGTTTTGTGAGATATCTAAGCGCAAATAGCATTTTCAACGGCAAGGAATTCGTAAAAGAAGGTTCCGTTTTGGTAGTCGATGACAACGATCATTTTGTAGAGTTCCAAGATGCATCGGTAGTGGAAAGCTCATCCATTGAAAAGCACAATGGCATCATTACACCTGGATTTGTGAATGCCCATTGCCATTTGGAGTTAAGCCATATGCATCAAATGATCCCCGAAAAAAAGGGATTTCTTGATTTCGCAAAAAATATCATGTCGCGACGAAACTCGGCAACACTAGAACAGATCATTGAAGCTGCCAAGAAAGCTGATCTACAAATGCTACAAAACGGCATCGTAGCTGTAGGTGATATCAGCAATCTCAACATTACCTTTGAAGTTAAAAAAGAAAGTAAGATCTTTTATCACACTTTTGTAGAACTATTAGGACTTGACCCCATAAAATCTGTTCCTATGCTCTATTATGGAATAGGCCTGGTGAACGAATTAAAAGCAATGGGCTTAGCCGGAAGTTTGGCACCTCATGCGCCCTATAGTTGTTCACTGCAACTCATAAAAGCCATTGCCGACGAAAACGCTAAATTTAATTCAACTACATCAATCCATAATCAGGAAAGTGGAGAAGAAAATAAATTTATGCGCGGAGAAAAAAGTGATTTTGATGAACTCTATAAATTTTTAAATTTAGATATCAGTTGGTTCAAACCAAAATACAAAAGTAGTTTGAATGCATATGTAAAAGAATTAAATAAAGGAAATAACATTTTGGTGCATAACACATTTAGTAATACTGATGACCTAAGATCGGTGCATGAAAATGTGTTTTGGTGTTTATGCCCCAGTGCCAACCTTTATATTGAGAATATGTTGCCCAATTACGACCAGTTGCAAAAAAATACACAACAGATATGCTTTGGCACCGATTCGTTGGCTAGTAATTACGATCTTAACATCATTAAAGAAGCAGGCATCTTCTATTCAAAGACCAACGAATTAGAATTGAGTTTAAAGGGAGTGACTTTTAATGGGGCCAAAGCCTTAGGAATAGAAGATAGATTAGGATCATTCATTAAAGGAAAAAACACAGGCGTTAATTTGATCAGCAATGACAATTCCAACCTGAAATTAATAAAACTACTATGCTAAAGTTAAAATCATTTGCCGTTAATCCTTTCCAACAAAACACCTATCTTATATGGGATAGAAACAATATTGCCGCCATCATTGATCCAGGAAATTCTAACAACTTGGAAAATCAAATGATCAAAAAATTTATTTCAGAGAATAATTTAAAACTTGAACGTTTGCTTTTAACACACGCACACATTGATCACATATTGGGCAACCGCTTTATTTTTGACGAGTATGGCTTATTACCTGAAGTTCATAAAGAAGATATCTATTTTATTGATGTGATGGGTAAAACAGCCGAAATGTATGGCGTACCCTATGATCAATCTCCACAACCCGAAAAATTCTTAGAAGATAAGCAAGTGATCGAACTAGGTGAATTAAGGTTTAACTGCATTTTTACGCCCGGCCATTCTCCGGGTAGCATTACCTTTCATTTCGAAAAAGAAAAAGTGATGATCGCAGGCGACGTATTGTTTCATGGAAGTATTGGAAGAACGGATCTTCCGCGAGGCGATCATGCAACACTTATAAACTCTATAAAAAACAAACTTCTTCCTTTGGGCGACGATATTAAAGTTTATAGCGGTCATGGTCCATCAACAGTAACCGGTTTTGAAAAATTAAACAATCCATTTTTGGTATAGATCATAATTTGTACTTTCATCCCAGTGAAAAAATGCTACTTCATATTCATCCTACTTTGCTCGATCAAAGGTCTTGCGCAAAAAGACACG
>Ga0068876_10001653_pt1 | contig 17176 bp, 25 predicted proteins | sample NOAtaG_6_FD_66442 | JGI IMG/M metagenome (GOLD analysis project Ga0068876, IMG submission 66442) | Freshwater lake microbial communities from Lake Erie, under a cyanobacterial bloom - NOAA_Erie_Diel5S_2200h metaG | ecosystem: Environmental > Aquatic > Freshwater > Lake | place: USA: Ohio, Lake... | reverse complement strand
CATATCTTAATAAATTCGATTAATTACTTTTAAAAGTTCAACGGAACAAACATCTTCATTCGTTGCGTTGAAATCCGAAATTTTATTCAAACGATACAACGCCCCATCGATCCAAATCAACTTCGAAAAATCAAGTTTGTAAATATCTTTGAACGCCAATTTCATGGTACATGTCAACAACCTGGAATCTTTGTCCGTAATTTCGGATAAATACGCGGCCCAATACGAATTAAACATGTTGGCCGACGGATAAGCGGCAACGCTGAAATTGATTTCCTTTGGAACGGAAAAATTCAAATCGAATGTCGGTGTTGCCGGATCGTCAATGTGTCCGGCGAATCCGTATGTCGTCAAGGTCCCCAAATCGGTTGCCCCGTTTTTCATTTTCCAGGATGTTACGCCGGTAATCTTTTTCGCTTGCATAATACGAATCACGGAATCCATGCGATCTTCGGTAGTGTTCGAATTGGACAATTTGAAAATGGACGGGAACAACTTATCGGTTCCGGTGTAGTTCGTCAAAATGGACCCGGCGAACATCAATTCGATCGTTTTCGTTTCCTTTGCGAAATCATATTCGGTGTCGTAAATGAAATCGCCATATCCTTCATTGAATTTTTTGCGATAATTTTCATTGAAAAAATCGTTGTCGGATTTGTATTTAAAATGATAATAACGTGAATTCAATTCCGACATGGGTTTGATCCGCATCGGTTTTGATCGGTCGACCTTTAATGACCAATCGACTGACGTCGCGTCCTCGTAAAATGTCACGAATGGCAACAACTTCAATTTTTTGTCCGATTCGTAATCTTCGAAAACGTAAAGATTGAACATTTTAACAATGTCCGAAATAAAATCCCGTTGAAATATTCCCTTCGGAATGCAATTGTTTATTTGAATCGTATCCCCATATGCGACCGGTACTTCGGTCGCGACGGATGATTCGACTTTGAAATCCCCACCGAAGGATTGATATGATGTTATATTGGAACTGACTTCAACGGATAAAACATCATTTTGAACCAATGAAACGCCGGAAACATCCAGGTTCATATTGATATAGTACGGAACCGCCGGAACATATCGGGATTGTTGCGACAATACCGCGCCGTTTTTCTTTAAATAAAACGTAATTGTTCCCGGTGTCGCCGTCAATGAATTGATTTGTCCGATCGGCCGGCATGTTATGTTGATCGTTTGACTTGCGGCCGGTGTGTATGTAATCGGGTTTGTTCCCGTGAATGATCCGGCCGTGACGATTGTCATCGGAATATATGTCGGGTTTGAATAGGTCGCCGCGGTGAAATCCGATTCAAATAACAATTGCGACAAATTGGTTAAATCCTTTTGATTGTTCGGGATCACCATTCGATTGAATAGGGCCGAACTCAATAAAGGGAAATCCCATGTATAACCGGACCCGGAAATGATTTTATCCAAAATCTCTTTAACATATAAGGCCGGGCGGAATGTGCTAAATTGAAAATCTATTTTGTTTGTCGATGCGGACCCGTAATCAATCAACGGGAAATAAACCCCGGACCCGGCAATTGAATTCCATGAATTTGTTATATTGGTGTAATTCCAGGCCGTGTTATATGCGCTGAAATCCAAATCCTCGATTTTCTTATTTGCCAGGGCCGAAACGAATCCGCCCAATTCACCGAACACGGCGCATTCATATTCGATGAATCCATCTTCGACAATTATTTCCAGGACCCGGAAAATGCCTTTGAAAACTTGCATGTTGTCGGCAAAGATGATCGCATCGGCGGCAACGGCCGGGTTGAAATTGTTTCCGATGTTGTCCGACGCCGGATCGTATGCACTCCGGACATTGACTTCGAAGATATTGCCGAAAATCTTGTTGTTGTTTTTTGTCCCTGGCAAAATGATCGTTTTCGAAAACGTCGTATTTTTCGCGCCGAAATCTTTGATGTCGTCGATCGCCATCGTCAACAAGGTGCTGAACGATTCGTTTATGTCAATCCGTTGTTTCTCGACAAATAGTTCGATCATGTGAATTGCGTTTTATAGGTTGCCCCGAAATCAACTTCAATCATCAAATTGATCAACCCGTCGACAATATGTTCCTTAAATTGGTAATTGTTGTCCGTGATTGTCACCGGATACAATTCGCCTTCATCTTCGACGAATACTTCGGGCGATGTGACCAATTGAGCAAGCCATTGATATTCGGCGTCGGATAGCCAATCGGTATTCAAACGCAACTTTTCCCGGAATCGTCCGGCGAATTGCGTCGTTTGTTTATACATGGTATAATTATTAAAAACCGATACCACGCCGGACGCGCTGACCCGGTACGCCAATTGTTTCCAGGACTTGCGTTCGATGTCAAACGATTTCCGTGAAACCTTATTGAACAACATCGTTTCATAACCGCCCCATTTGTTCATGAAATGGACAAAGTAATTTTTATACAATCCTTCGCATATGATGTTGACGACATAGGTTTTCGTACCTACTGCCACCGAATAGGTTGTCGTTGATGTTGTGAAATTGCCGGGATATTCGTCGTTGATTGCACCGGGCGAAATATTGATGATTTGCATTGTATTCGTCGCCGTTGGCGTGATCGTTTTCGTCCTTGTTGCGGTTCCGCCCGTTACAACGACATTGAACGACGACGACAATTCGGAATAATACGGAATGAAATAATTGCCACATGTGAACGGCAATTCGATTGTGACCGGGCGATCCGATGCGACATCGTCGTCGTAATTGGACAACGATTCGAAACCGGGATATCGTCCATTGTAGTAATTGAAAAAAACACGGGATGAATCGGTAAGTAAAACGGCCGATAATGTTGTTCCGTATTCCTCGCGTATTTTTACGACGCATGAAACGCGCCATTCACCCTCGCCCATTTCATCGGCCAACATGGAACCGCCGGCGTTTACGTTCAATGATTGAACGCAATATTCACGAATCACGGAACCCAAATCAATGATTCCCCGGCTTGTCGTTGGATGCGGAAAATATTTCCCGGTGAATACCTGGACGGAATTTATTTCAAGTTCAACGACATATTTGTAATTCGGATATGTTGTCGGGTTCGTTGCGTGTGCATCATATACAACGTAAACCAATGGATCGTTGACGCTTGAATATGTTGGCGGTGTTGATTCGAATGTCATTGCGTTAAATTATTAATTACATCAATTTTTATGGCGACGCCTAATTCGTTTTCCATATAAACCAAAAATTCATTGGTTGCCTCACGCCAAAAATATTTCGGTTTGATACCTTGTCTTTTGATCATGTATGAAACCTGGACCGCCGCCGATGTCGTTGCATCCCTTAATTTTCTGCCCCTGGCTTCCCTGGATGTAACGGCTTGTTTGACATTCCGGGCCGATTTGCCTTCGCGCGCCATCCATGCTTTTATCGATTTGACCATTTCGCCTTCGGGATCGACGCCACGGGTTTTGAATGAAAACCGGGAATTCCGATTAACCGCCCATCCATTCACGCCCTCGTCCTGGTAACTCGCATAATAAGGCGCAACGATTCCGACCGAATAGGTTTGCCCGTCGAACTCGACGTTCGTCGGCTTGATCAAATCCATCAATTTGCCGGATGATACGACGTCTTTTTCCTCGATCTTTTGGGTGACAAGATCGACGTAATTCGCGGCCAATTGAATGATTGTATTGCTGACGTCGGAAAGTTTAACCGGTTCAAAGTTCGACGCATCTTCGCCCAATAGGTCGATAAACCCGTCGGCTAATGCTTCATGTTGAACTCTATTAAACGATGCCATTTATTTATTTATATGCTTTTGATATGATTGATAGGCTTTTAAATACGCAAGATCATTGAACGCCTGGACGACCGGCAAATCGAATGCCTGGTCCAATGTCAACCCTTCATGTTCGGCGACTTGCTTCGCTGAAAAAATCCATCCGTACTGATCGATAAATGGGTGCGGCTTGTCCGCCTTCATTGGTTCATCGGATTCATCTTCGATTTCATCCTTTTCAAATAAACCTTTGTACGAATTAATAAGTTCAGCAAATGAAAGGTAAAACCGCGTAACGTCTTGTAAAACATGGCGAACGTTTGTATTTAACAATATTTCGGATTTCGTTTTATGATCGCGTTTATTTTTCCATATCGACGCGCCGACCAAATGCATGGCGTCAATTTCGCCTTGTTTCATAAAATGTTGACATTCGATAAATTGACCCAATGTTATTTTGGTTGCATCGGTTTCGAACCGGAACAATGACCAAAACGGCTTTTTATCAATATTGTGAAATTTATTCGCGATCTTATTCGAATACTTTAAAAAGGTGCGTTTGTCCATGTTATCGACCTCGTCATATGTCATATTGAACATGTCCATAATGACCCACGCGATTTGCGCGATGTTGTCGTTTTCATCGTTATACAATGCCGCGGTCCTTTGATATTCTGCCAATGTCATTGTTTATATGTGGCCATTTTCGGCCGTTTGTTGCGGCATAAAAAAGGCCAGGATAAACATCCCGGCCGGTATATGTACTTATGAACAAAAATCAATAATCGTCGTCCGCGAATGAATATTCCCCGATCGCCTCGAATTGCGACAACTTATTCAATCCAACATACCGGACGGCGTCGATAGCGTGATTCAATACATCTTCGGGCGCGTTCAATGTTTTGCCCTCTCGATCCTTCGCCCATCGGTATTGCCTCAATTCTTTGATCAAATTCAATGAATTTTTGGTGACGCGCAATTCGTAACCCTGGAGCCGGTCGATTGATGCTTTGATCGAATCCGGTCCCTTCCGGGCGGCCTCGACATAAAACCCGGCGTTCATCAATTCAGCAATGGATTTCGGTTCGGCCGAATCCGCAACGATGCATTTCGTTGAATTGATCCCAAATTGTTTAAGGTAGTTCACAATTTCGGAATTCGTCAATTTCGTTTGATACAATAGTTCGTTGATGTAGATCATTCCATTGAACCGGTAAACCTCTACCAATGCCGTCGGATCATTTGTGAATCCCCAATCCAGGCCATACGCAATGAACTCCGCTTCGGCCGGTATCTTTTCGCATTGCTGCCAATTTTGGAAAACGACGCCGTCCAGGGAACCGATTTCACCCAACCCATAAACCCGGAACCAATTTCCCCAAAACGCGGACCCGGCGTCGGCCTTTTCCTTCGCTTTCAAAATAAAATTCAACGCCGATTCCGGACATGCTTCATTGTCCTGGTAATTGATGATAATGAAATCCACGTCCTCGTCGTTGATCAATTCGTCATGGAACCAAAACGGATTTGTCGGGTTCCAATCCAGGAAAACGCCTTTCTTTGTCCGGGATGCTAATTCGGTATAGGAATGAAACGACATGTTGTTGCACTCATTCATATACAACCAATCGCGACGCGCGCCCCTTAACTTTGCATCATTGTCCGCGCTGAAAAATTCGATTTGTGATCCGTTGGCAAAGGTATATTTGAAATCGGTTGCGTTCCAACGATCATCGAACCAACGGCCCGTTTCAAACATGATTTTTTTGAAATCCTTCATTGCGCCGCGTTTCAAATGTGGGATTGATTCGGCGACGATGGATATTTCGCTGAATGGATTTTTCGCGGCGATGTCAATCAATATAGGGATGATGGCATATGTCTTCCCGGCACTTGTCCCTCCTTGTATTCCGCGGACAAATTTTTTAAGGTCCCGGATTTTCTTTATTGCCGTCGTAAATCTAAACATTGCATTATTCGGAGAATAGCGGTTGTTCGATCATTGTTTGCGTCATGTCGATTGTTTCTGCCGGTTTGCCTTGCGACCTATTTAACAATGTATCAATTGAATACAATGAACCTTTCTCCAGGGATTTTTTTAATGCCGCCGCTATCGTCTTTTCCAAAATAGGCGATTCCTTGTTTTCGTATATTTGTTTCAATTGGTCGATTGTCATTGCCAACATGACGTTGATCGTTTCAATTACTTCGCTTTTGGTATATCCGATTTCCTTTAATTGCTTTACCAATTTTTTAGGTTTGCCCTTTGGATTCCCTGACTTTCCTTTTTCGAATGGCTTTGCGCCGACGGGTGTTATTCCTTTTTTAAATGGCATGTCCGTTCTTTTTAATTTTTAATGATGGATCAAGTTTGCGCATGCGATCCAAAATGACCTGGCAATACTTTGGGTCAAGTTCCATGCCGTAGCATTTGCGTTTAAGTTGGTGTGATGCCACCATTGTTGAACCAGAGCCTAAAAATAAATCAAGTATTATATGATTGATTAAACTACTATTATTTAATGCTTTTGATATTATTTCTATTGGTTTTGGTGTTGTATGCCCTTCTTCTCTTTTACTTTTTGCTATCCATATACTTTCTTGTTTTCTGTCTGAGTACCATTTATGAGTTCCATTATTGAACCAACCATATAAACAAGGTTCATGCTTTGATTGATAATCTGTTTGTGATAAAACAATACTTTCTTTTTCCCAAATAATCATACTTGAAAAATGGCAAAATTCTCTAAAAATTTTATGAAATATATCAGCACATCTATCACTATGAAAGCAATAAATAGAAGCCCCATTCTTAACATTTAACAAATAATTTTCAAATGCAGAATTTAATAAATCTTCTAAACCTTTTCTATCATCATTATTTATCCCCTTGTAATCTACTCCATAAGGCGGGTCAGTAAACACCATGTCTGCCTTTTGTCCATTCATCAACTTCGCAACCTGTTCGCTATCGGTTGAATCCCCACAAAGTAAACGATGCGGACCAATTTCAAAAAGATCGCCCGGAACAATATCCGTTTCGATTCCGGCGTCCGGTATTTCATAATCATCTTCTTCCGCTTCAAGTTCTTCGCTTTTGAAATCCGGAAGGTCCAATCCCCATTCCTCTAATTTCTCAACGTCCCAATCCGATTTCAATTCGTCCCAATTCCATTCGCCAAAACCGACATTATCCTTTATTAAAAATTGGGTCTTTTGTTCTTCGGTCCAATCGTCCGCCAGGATCACCGGCAACTCTTTCAATCCGACTTCCTTTGCCGCCTTCAATCGCATATTTCCACCCAATACGACAAGTTTTTTGTCGGTATCGGTGAAACAAATCAACGGCCTTTTCTCCAACATTTCCGGGAAATCATTTAAGGATTTAACAAGTTTTTTGAACTTTTCGTCCTTAATGACGCGCGGATTATTCGGATTTGGCTTTATTTCTGTTATTTTTCTGAATTGCATCCAATTTGCTTTTGTTTTCGAATACGAACCGGATCATTTCATTCACGCAAGGTTGACAACCGCGGAATGAAAATTCGGATGATGGATCGATCAGTTTTGAAAGGCGTTCGAACTCGATCAGTTCGGCTTCCGATGGGTGAACATCAACGCCGGCGACGATGCGATCGTAAAGAAATGTTTGTGATAGTACGTCCATTTTTTAAATTTTTAATATTGTTTTGCGAATCCCATTTCAACCATGTGGTAATTTACGACCATATCGTTGACAAATATTTTTACGATCGGTCGTCCGTATTTATCCAGGCCGGTTGATTGAATGAAATATTTTTGTCCTGGTTTGATCAATGTTTCCAAAAATTGTTTTGATTGTTTACCGGCTTCGGTATTTATTTCCGGCGCGTTTATTTCGGATAGGCGGCAATTGGCCGTCATTGTCATTCGGAAACCCAAATCGATTGTTAGGTTGATCGTATCGCCGTCGACGATTTTGTTTGCCGTTGCGAAATATTCGTAGTTCATAAATCCATATGTTTTTTAATTTCGATCCTAGCTTTTTTTATCGTTTTGCAAATGCCGGAAAACTCGATTCCGGTAATTGCTTCGATCTTTCGGTATGATCCATGTTCCGCATAAAGTTCCAACATTTTGGCATCATACCAATAAATTTTTTCCAACGGGATGTTAATCGTTTCCGGTGCCGGTTCATCCGGTACGTCGGAAAACGATTCTAATGGCGTTTCCTTGCCTTGTAATTTCCGAAATGAACTTCGTTCCCACCGAACCATATTAACGAGCATTTTAGCGACATATGCAACGAATTTGCCGCGTTCGTATAAATCCAGGATATCGGCTTCGGGTTTCAAAAGTAATTCCGTGAACACATGTTGTTTGACATCGTCGCGAATTTCCGCCGGTTGAATCCTTGAAAGGCAATCCCGAAGATCGTCCGAACGATACAATTGCTCGATGATTTGTTTTGCGTTCACGATGTTAAAATTAATTGTTTTTTTGATTTGAAATCAAAAACACCATATCCACGGCCAAAAAAATCAAATCCATCGGCTGAAACGTAGACGGGCAAAGGATTTCCACCAAAAACACCAAAAACACCACGGCTCTTTTGTATGCCTTTATATTCTCCACCTCTTTTATATAAGTAAGTAATTAAATTTTTATTCTTATATAAATCCGGTGGATATGGTGTATATCCTTTGTGGGCGCGGGTTTCCAATACACGAACGCGTGTTTTTCGGTGTATTTCTGCGTGTATTTTTGTATAAAATAATATCATTTTTTTAAAAAACAATTTGTGAAACTACTAATTTTAGCAGTCATTTTTTGGTGTACTTTCCATGATTCAAACGATTAAACAATGATGCGAATTCTTTATTTCGCATGGCCGTTTCGAATTTCCGCGCCGGAAGGTTGATCCGTTTGCATGTTTCGACGGCCTCTTTTTTTGTGAACTCGTCCGGCAATGCCTGGAAAAGATTATTCAATTCCGTCGGCAATCCCGTTTCCGCCACGTCAAAAAGTTTACTGATCAAACGAATCGTTGTATCGGTATAGTATTTGTAAAGGCGTTGGGATATTTTGACGATGTCTTTTGTGATTATTGGGTTCATTGGATTTGCCAGGATCGCGACGACTTGCGTAAGGCGTCCGACATAGTTCGACATTTTCGCATGTGTACCCAAAATGAAACCTTCTAATTTGTTGGAAATCCGTTCGTTGGCTTCGGTTAACTGAACCTTATGATTATGACGATACAATTCGATTGCGTCGTCCGTTATTTGGATTTTGATCGGCGGCACTTCACCGGTATTGAACCGCTTTGAATGATCATAAAGTTTGCCCAAAATGTTTGTCCAATCGGAATGTATTTCCCGGCGTTTGCTGAATGGATCGGATTCGATGTTCAATAGTTTGTAATCGGATTCGCACATAAGGAAACGCGACGCGAACCCGGAATAAATTTTGTCTTTTGGAAAAATGTTGTGCAATCGTTCCGTTTGCGTTCCCATCAACAAATTGATATTCATATTTTTTACCACGCGTTCCCGGTCCCGGTCGGCCCTGGATTGAACGTACCGGCCGCCGTTGAACGCTTGCGTTAAAAAGGAAATGGAATTGTTGTTTGTTTTGTATGCGCCGGCGTTCATAATATCTTCGGCCTCGTCAATATAAATTCCGATTCCGTTTTCCTGGTCCACGCATAGGGAAATATAACCTTCGATCGTTCCGTCTTTCAAAAATGGTATTGTCCGACGCGGTTTCAATTCGAAAAAATGTTCTTTGTTTTTTATGGCCTTTGCTTTCCTTTCCTCCCATTGTTTCACGGCCTCGTCAAATTCGGCGTCGGATTCGTCCATGATCGCTTTCATTGGATTTTGGCACATGACCTCATAGGCCGGCGACTTTCCGACGGACATCGGCGCGACAAGGAAACAAAAAAGGATATTTTTTGCGCCGCCAATATCGGAAACGTAACCGGAACCGGCCAGGGATGAAATGGTCCATATCCCGGCCGTTGCCAGGAATTCGGGCGACATGGATCGTTCACGGGCGACATCGAACAATGATTGTCGGATTTGCTCCGGGAATATTTCGAAAGGAAATTTTATTTCATCGTTTTGTTTTATTCCGATGTAATTCAATACGGCGTCCCAATCGCGTTTCAAATGATAGTACAAAATAAACGACGGCGGCAATGACCATATTTCGAAATCGTCTTTTGTATGCCAATTGGGGAAATTAATCATTGACGCTGAAAATATCAATACCCGTTTTGAACGCGGATAAACTTTAGCGGAAATACCTATCGATTCGGAATCCTTCCGGCGATAGGCGACGAACTTGTCATTTTTACGATAGCGGAAATTTTTGATCGGTATCAATCCGATCATGTCCAACAATAGTTCAAACGATTCGTCGGATAGTTCATTGTCATATTTTGCCAATTCCGTTTCATATCCTTTCGGGTAATTGATCGCCTTTTGATTCGGATCGTAATCGGGTTTGTATTCATTGAAATATTGCGAAACGCCGATCAAATAATTGTATTCGTCATCCGTTAACAATTCGACGTCATTCATTGATTGATGCACTTCGACATAGTTCGGCGTCGGGTAGGTGTAAACCAATGGGCCGTTGGCATATAACGCAATGACTTCGCGGCCTTCGGCGGATTGTGCCAGGTTTGTTTTGTTTGGAAATTTATCGTATTTCATCCATACATGAAAACCATTGCTCCGCGTCCTTTCGATGAATAGTTTTCCCAATAGATCGGGAACGTCATTGTTGACGATGTTCATCCATTGATCGAATAATTTTTTGTTTGATGTATTTTTCAAATCAAAATCCAGGGCGGCCCATCCGTTGCCGGTAACGATTTGAAGGGCGTTGTCCGTTGGCAACAATTCGAATTTTGTTTGTGGATTGCTCCATCCCTCTTTTTGATATTTCGGAACATTGTTTTCAATATCCCATTGGAACGGGATCGCACGCAATCCCAAATCTTTGTAATCCTGGAAAATATGTTTTAGCATGGAATAACAAATGAAAAAACCCGAAAGGTGATCCGGGTGAAACCGGCCCGGCATTTGCCGAACCTCCGGACCGCCCTTCGGGCGATTAATGTTTTATTGATCAATGGGTTTCACGTCATTGATAAGTTCACGAATTTACGACAAAATCGTAAAGTTCGAAAAATTGTTCCGGCGTTGAAATGAATTCATAAATTCCGCCGGCGTTCCGTTCACGGATTTGTTCCGACAATTGATCCGGCCGCGGTTTGTCGCGTCCGACTTTGATTTCAATCATAACGGACCGGCCTTTGATCGTTGCGGATATGTCGGCCGTCCCTTTCCTGGTTGACGATGGAATCCATTTTTTGACGCCGATCACATTTCCGGACGCTTGTTTTTCCTTTGCATCGACAAGGCGACCCGATACATTGACGCGCGTCGCCCGGTGTCCTTTCCAATGAAGGAAATTGCAAATAAACGTCGTCAATCCATTGGCCGCGTCGACCTTCGGATATTTCGGTTCCAAATAATATCCGTCTTTGTACGCGTTCGGATATTCTACTTTGAACCATTGTTCATGCGCTGCCTGGTATCTTTTTTTGAATGTCATTTGATTGATTTTGAAAAATTAGGGCCAACGTAGAAACGCCGGCCCGATCACAATTAAAACGAAATCTTAAAATGGCAAGTCATTTAATGCCTCTTGTTGCGGCGTTGCCGGACCTTTCAATTCGGATTCTTTAAAATTGCCAATGTAAACCTTTTTCACTTTTGCTTCGCGATCCTCTTTACTTTGGCGAACGGAAACGGACCCGATGTTGCCGTACTGATCAACTTCAGCGTTGACCCATAGGTCGACATTAAGATACAACTTTCCGTTTTTGGCTTGCGTTAACTTGTCTTTTGGGATGTCCGAAACGCAAATCGAACCAATAAATAACTGATTCATAGTATTGCCGGGTATAGGTTTCCGGTGCCTTTAAAAGTTAAATAGCGATATTTTCCGGGATTCCAAATTTAACGATTTGTCGTTCCCAAAATCCAGGATTTTGCCGGATCATGGCTTTTTCCGTTTTTAATGTTTTCGGACAAACGCGAATGATGATCCCGACGGGCGTTCCGGTTGCCAGGCAATATCCCGTCAATTGATCGCCATATCCAAAATGTTCGATTGACTTGCCCAATGGTATTTCGGAAATCTTTAAATCAATGACCAATTTTCCCGGCCGGATCATATCGACCCGTCCTTTGTATTGCATCGAAAGGCCGTCATGGATCATGTCACATGTGACGGAAACTTCGGTTTGCATGTGATTGATCAATTCGCCAATTTGCCCCATAATTACCCGGGCGATCGGAATAACCAATTCGCGATTTGCTCCATTGTATTGCGCCGGTTCCAGGATGTAATTGTGAACGGCCGTTCCCAACATCATTTTTTTCGTCGGAACGAAATCGCCGTTTTTGATTCCGGAATATGAAAGGCCGGGTAAATCTTTGTATCGATCAAATGAATAACCGAAATAATAGTTCACGTTTTTTATTTGCATATTTCCTCAATTTCGACGCCTGGAATGATGTTGCCGGTTTCGTTGATGTGCTTTGCCAATGCGTCCGCCATTTGGCCAATGGTTAATTTTGTCCATGATTTGACCCGGACATATTTGTTCACATAGGGCCACAACCGGACGAAATTCGCGACAATGGTTTTCGCCCATTGTTCGGATTCGACGACAACGATTTTGATTTCCTTTTTGACTTTTGGCGCGTCGATGATCAATGTTTCGGCTTCGGCGATCAATGTGTTCGTTGCCGTTTCCAATGCGATTTCGGTTTTCAACTTTGATTCGTTTTCCATCTTTTCGCGTTCGATGTGGGCGATCGCGACGTCGGCGTTTGCCAGGTCGTTCGCATAGGTTGACCAAACATTTGCAACGTTTTCTTTTGCGCGTTTCAAATCATTGCGCGGATCATATTTATCGATCGAATCGAAAATTTCCTTTGCATGTCCATCGGGAACAAATTTCCTTTCAAACTTTTGGAAATCCGGCAATTTCCAATTGTCCAGGATGCGGATCATGTCCGAAATCATGTGTTCGATCATTCCGGGTTCAACTTTTAATTTCAAACAATTTTGATATGTTTCAATTGTGATTTGCTCCAATTCATAACGATATTGGGCGGCGATGCGGAACCATTCATTCACGATGTGGGCCTTCAATGCGGCCGTTTCGTTGGCGACGGCTTGTCCTTTTTCGGCTTCGGCGGCCGCGGCTTTCCTCAATTCCAATTCATGCGCGGCGGCGGTATCGATGTTTTCCGTCATGCGTTTTTCGAATGCCATTGTCGGGTTGATCAACTTGTCGTCGATCATCCGGGTAAATTCAAGGCGTTTTGCCTTTGCATCGGATAGGGTTTGTTTTGCGCGTTTTAAGTTCGCCTGGACGACATCCAGGGATTTGTCCTGGATGTCATTTGTAAGGTTTTGAACCATTAATTCGGCGCGTTGTAATTCGTCAAACAATGCCGTTTTGATGTCGGCTAATTTGATCCATCCGGATTGAACGGGTGTTAAATTCATAGTACAAAGTTTTGATCGTTGATGATATTGTTTGCAGCGTTCATCCTTTCCAATTGATCGGGCGTCAATTCGACGTTTTCGATGGCCCAATCGTAAAGGGATAAATCGGTCCCGGATGCCAATTGTTTGGCTTCGATCCCGGCGACAAGTTTATCGAATTGCTCCGGTGTCAATACGCGTTTTGCCGATGGTGTTTCAACAACCTGGGCCGTTGCATCTTCGGTAACTTGTTCCATTTCCTCCGGAACATAAACCGGGTTTTCGTAAATGTCGGGCGTGTACCATTTAACGCCGTTGGACATGGCGCGCGCGAATAGCATGTTTTTCGGGAACTTGTCCAGGTTTTTGGTTCCGGCTTTCTTTGCATCTTCAATGGTGAATGTGGAAACGCCCAGGGAAATGTTATTCTGCAAATACTCAATTGAACAAATTTTGTCGGTATGTTCTAAAACCCGGTAATCATATTTGCCGAATCCCTTAACCCTGGCGGCCATTAATCCGGCCCCAATGGTGGGTTTGCCCTGGATGATATGGATTCCCGACATGGCGGCAAATGGTGAAATGCCCATTTCCGCGCCGGCCATGATTTTCACAACGGCTTGTTGTGCTGATTTGATGTCTGAAAACATTCCCGATTTGAAAAACGTTTCGCCGATTGTCAGCGCATCGGCTGCGCTTTTTACAATTTGATTATTCATGTTGTGGGTTTTTAAATGATTACAATGATGGGATGATCAACGCCTTTACTGCTTTTGTTAGGCTGCCATACTTTTGGACAATTGCTTTCTTATCCGAATCTTTGAGATAGGCGGAAACAAGTTTTGCGCGCTGATCAGCCGGAATTTTCTTTCGGCCTGGTTTCAATTTTTCCATGTGTGTTGATTTGATTTGTGCAAATATAGGATAAAAAACGAAACGAAAAAAAAAATAAAAAATATTTTTAAAAATGTTTTGTAATATGGTTTTTTAGTTTATCTTTGAATCTCACAATCAAAAACGAATAACATGAAATCATTCAACGATTTTTTAGAAATGGACGGATCAATCGCTTTCAATTTGGCAATTTACAATCGTTTCAATCAAATTGGCGATTCGGTATATTCCGAAATATGTGGCGGTTTTATCGATGGCGTTTATCAATGGGCAACGCATAACATCGATTTTGTTGATGAATGTAAAAATTCAAAATATACGGGTTGGACAATTAATTTTTCAAATGGCCAATCTCGAAAAGTTTATATTGAAAATTGGGTTTTGAATGTTAATCCAAAAGATTGGAAACATGCAAAAAACCTATTCAACAAATATTTGCAAATTGTACCCGAATTTAATTAATCATCCAGGGCCGGGAAACCGGCCCTTTAAAACTTTCAAACATGAAACCAAAAACAATTTTAACATGGGCCGCAATTTTGACAATGCTTTGGATCGTTGGACAACTCCAGGATCAATTTTGCCGATAACGCCATACGAACTTTGGCAAATGGAACGATTCGGAAATTTCATTCCGGAACGTCCAATAATCGAAACAAACGAAAAAACCCAAATCGAAAAACAAATTGAACTTTATGAACAAATTGATCTTTTCCGTTGATACGGAATCCGCTTCGGATGAATCCATCAAATGCATGTGCATCGTTGTTGATGCCGTCGATGCCGCAATTGTATTCGGCGACGAAAACTTCGAATCCGTCGCATCGGTTAAAATATCCATTCCGGACGCCATAAAATTGGCAAAAACAATCATTGATTATTATGGCTAAATTCATCGCCGTTTATATCCGATGCCGCCTTTGTCGGTCCCTTTATACAATTACAAACATAAAACAACAAACAACATGCCCGAAATGTCATTGCCTAAATGGCCCGAAATGAATACAATGGAACGCCACAAATTAATTGGCGAACTGATCGATGCGATGATCTATTCCGGCCAGGCCGTCGCTATTCTCAAAGATTGCGTCGAAGGATTCCGCGCCGCCGGATACATCAAATCCGTAATTTTACCGGAAAATGAAATTGAATCATGGGATCAAATGTAATCACGGCCGTTCATCATCTTCGAATTGCGACCGAATACATGGACGATTTTGTCCGGTCGTCCCCTGGATCACGCGGCGGCGCATTGTTCAAAACATATTCAAAAAAGGTGAAATGGATTTTGAATGATATTTTGACCTTCCCGTTTTTCTCCGATCCGGTCCGCGAAGGAATACGCCGGGAAATGAATTCCGATCCGTTGGCATATGCGGCGATCATGGAACGCGTTTCCTTACTCAATCCAACGCAAAGGGAACAATTGGAATCGGTAATCGAAGATTTGATCGCCGGTAAAAAAGTTGAATTTACTATTCATGAAAAATAAAGATTTTCAACACGGCTTTATTTTCGGCGTCATTGCCGGATTCATCATCATTTTAATCATTGGAATATGGAAACGATAAAATGGATCATTCAAATCCTGGCGTTTTTTTTGATCGGACTTCCGATCGCGCTTTGCCTCTATTTAACAAACGAAATTTATTGGCTTTTCAAACGACTATTCAAAAAATGAAAACGACGACATCGGTTGCGAAATACATTGCCAAAAATGAAATGAGAAAAAACGCACATTGGAAATTTCACGGCGGCAAATGGTTTTTTGAAATTGCCGGCATTTGGTTACATGAACAATCATTCGATAAATTTTATCCACGTTATGCGTACAAAAGAAACCGCAATGAAAACCCCGACAAAACGTATGTCGACTGAATATTGGGCGATCCTTTGCGAAATGGAAAACGGGAAATCCGCTTATTTCAATTACCTGGAAATCATGGATGAAAAAATCATCGCATTCAATACCCATTTCAACGCTTGCGTTTTTTATTCATTTGCTGAACGCATGATCGCCGAATCGTATTTGGTGCAGAACATGAAAAAACATCATGTTCGCAAATATTCATTTGTCCGAATAAACTGAATATTTTGTTTGGCCGTTGACCCTTGATGCCTTCAAAACTTGTTTCCTTTGTTTCCCGGTTGATTCATAGGATACATGGACCCAATCCGGATTTTGATCATCGCCGAATTCATAAATCAATTGGTCGAAATCCAAATTGCTTTTGATGTAATCAAAAACCATTCTATTCGTCACGCCGTTGGGTGTTCCGTCCATATCAATATCGATAGCCTCTCCGGAACAATGTTGCGACGTCAACGATCCGCCGATCGCCGCGTTCAACTCTTTTGATCGGTACCCGGACGAAATGATGATCGGGCAACGGAAATGCGCGCGGATCGGTTCGAATATCTTTTCGGCCAATATTTTGAAATTTGCGATGTGTTCCGCCGTTGGCATGTTTGAAATTCCTTTGCGCTTTGCGGATTCCGATCGGACTACTTCCGACAAATCCAGGTGTTCGGATAGTTTCATTTTTTAAGTTTTAAGAAAATGTAAAACCCGATCGCCATCAATAAAATGATAAGCAATCCGGCGCGTTTTTCTGCCTTTCCTTTCCATTCCTTCAATTCAGCATTTGCCGCCGTCAAATCGGCTGAAATCAATTTTAAACGGGCATTGTCCACAACAACGGATTTCAAGGTGTCGTGAATAACTACGGATTTAAGGATGTCCCGTGTTTTCCATTTGGTGACAAATATCGTGTCGTTGATCGTTTCATATTGAACGGCCGTGTCTACCTGGACCAATGTATCAATTTGAATTGTCGTGTCGGACGATGTTATGAATGTCGTGTCATTGGCGCAATAACCCATCCGGACGACTTGTTCGGCGACCTGGTCCAATTTTTGTTTGTCCCTCAAAACTTGTTTCACCGGGTTGCATGA
>Ga0068876_10001648_pt1 | contig 17201 bp, 24 predicted proteins | sample NOAtaG_6_FD_66442 | JGI IMG/M metagenome (GOLD analysis project Ga0068876, IMG submission 66442) | Freshwater lake microbial communities from Lake Erie, under a cyanobacterial bloom - NOAA_Erie_Diel5S_2200h metaG | ecosystem: Environmental > Aquatic > Freshwater > Lake | place: USA: Ohio, Lake... | reverse complement strand
TGCTGCGTGAACCCAGCCGAAACACCGTTGATGGCGTTGGCGACCAAGGCTCGCGCGGTCCCGTGGATCGCCGCATACTCATCACCAGCCCGCACCGCCTGGAGTTTGCCATCCTCGAGACTGAAGCTGACTCCCTGCGGAATCGGCGTGGTCAAACTGCCCTTCGGTCCCTGGATCTCGACCAACGTATCGGTAATATTGACCTTGACGTCCTTGGGGACTTCGATGATTTTCTTTCCTACACGTGACATAACATTCTCACCCGGCGCCTTTTGACTCTCCACTCGCTGCCACGCGAACTAAACAACCAAGGCTTACACCTCGGAATGATTCAGTACCGGGTGGCCAGTTCCGGAAGCTGGAGATAATCGCTGGCGCGATTAGTAAATCTCGCACAAAACTTCGCCGCCGATGTTTGACCGGCGAGCCTTCTTACCGGTCATGACGCCGTGCGACGTGCTGAGGATGTTGATCCCCAGTCCACCGAGAACCTTGGGTATCTCCTTGCCAGGCAAGTAGACACGGCGGCTCGGCGAGGAGACCCGCTGAATGTGGGTAATCACACTCTCACCCTTTGGACCATAACGCAGGAAGATCCGGAGAGTGCGAATACTGCTATTCTCGGTGGTCTTGATGCTGTAGTTGGTGATATAGCCCTCCTCCTTGAGGATACGGGCAATCTCAGTCTTCAGCCGGGAGGCCGGAATGTCGACCTTGGTGTGACGGGCGGCAATCGCATTGCGCACTCGCGTCAACATATCAGAAATCGGATCTGTCATAAGAGTCTCTCTACTCCACTCAGCTTAATCTTCGAACCACCAGGCTCCTACCAGCTTGACTTGGTCACACCGGGGATCTGCCCCTCGAGCGCCAGCTGGCGGAAGCAGATACGGCAGATCTCAAATTTGCGCAGGTATGCCCGGGGGCGTCCGCAACGCTTGCATCTGTTGTATCCCCGAACTTTGAACTTTGGCCGGCGCGCGGCCTGCACCATCTTAGAAATTTTTGCCATAAACAGTTTCCAGGTTCCGGTTATCAGGTTCCACGGGACGGAACTAACCCCTTATGCGCGGAACGGCATGCCCATCTGGCGAAGGAGAGCACGCGCCTCCTCGTCAGTCTTGGCGGTTGTCACGATACAGACGTTCATTCCCCGCGCCTTGTCGACCTTCCCGAAATCGATCTCCGGAAAGATGAGCTGATCACGCAGGCCGATCGTATAATTACCACGGCCATCAAAGGCCTTGGGTGATACGCCACGAAAATCGCGCACGCGTGGGAGTGCGATGTTCATGAAGCGATCAAGAAACTCATACATGCGGTCTCCGCGCAGAGTCACCATCGCGCCGATATTCATGCCCTCACGAAGCTTGAAGGCCGCGATCGACTTCCTTGCCTTGGTAACCACTGGCTTCTGGCCCGTCACCGTTCCCAGCTCATTGACAGCCGTGTCAAGGATCTTGGCGTTGGCGATCGCCTCTCCGAGCCCCATGTTGATAACAATCTTGACGATGCGTGGGACGCTCATCGGATTGCGATAACCGAACTCCTTACCCAGGGCCGGAGCGACCTCATTGGTATATTTGTCACGTAGTCTTGCAGCCATAAGATCAAATCCCGTTTCGACTCGCGGTCCGGCGCTGGCCGGACAAGCGAGGAAGGTTATTCTATTACCTCACCCGTCTTCTTTGAGACGCGCACCTTTCGGCCGTCGGCGAGGATCTGGAAGCCGACCCGCGTCGGTTCTCCACCCTGGATCACCATGACGTTGGAGATGTCGATGGGCGACTCCCGTTCGACAATCCCGCCAGTCACGCCCTGCTGACGATTGGGGCGCTCGTGATGCTTGAGCATATTCACCCCTTCGACCAGGACCTTATTCTTCTTGGTCAACACCTCGATGACCCGGCCGCGCCGACCCTTATCCCGCCCTGAGATGACCACCACCTGGTCATTCTTTTTAATCTTCATTCTAGTCGCCATATTAGCCTCAATCGCTGTCGTTACTTCCGTCAATCTGCCAACCAGGGATATGGTCAGCGGTCAGGCTCTGTCCGTTCAGACCCAGACGGGCTCTCGATCATCGCCCGGTAGAGCGCGGAGAGATCGCTGATTCTAGATCACTTCCGGAGCAAGGCTGACAATCTTCATGAATCCCCGCTCGCGCAGCTCGCGGGCGACCGGTCCGAAGACACGGGTACCGATCGGATCACCATCGTTCTTGATGAGCACGGCCGCATTCTGATCGAAGCGGATGTAGGTCCCATCTTTGCGGCGAACCTCTTTACGGGTCCGCACGATGACCGCCTTAACAACCTGCTTCTTCTTGACGGTCCCATCTGGGTTGGCCTCTTTGACGGAAGCCGTGATCACATCGCCTACGCTGGCGCGCGAACCGATATTGCCGCCGAGCGGAAGAATCATGGCAATCTTCTTCGCGCCGGAATTGTCGGCAACTTCCAGAATCGAACGCATTTGAACCATAACAAATCTCCTTGGCAAGCCGCCAACCGCCGACACAGAGCCGAACGGCAAGTTGCTCGCTGCCGCGTGATCGCCGTGCGGCGATCGGAAGTAGAGCTACTTGGAGGCCTTACGCAGAACCTCGACCACTCTCCAGCGCTTCCGCGCCGACAAGGGGCGGGTCTCGACGATACGCACCTGATCGCCGACGCTGACCCCCTCGATCTCATTGTGGGCCATGAAGGTGGCACGCTTACGGACGTAGCGCTTGTAGACCGGGTGCTTTACCAGCCGATCGACGCGCACGACGACCGTCTTGAGCATCTTGTCACTCTTGACAATCCCGATCTTCTCAGTTCGATGCCCACGGTTGACCGCACTCTCCGGAGTCGCCGCGGCCGTTGTTTCGTTGATGTCCTTGGTTTCTTCACTCATAACTGTTCTATTCTTCCCGGATCGTTAAGCCGGTCGAGAATCTCCCTACTTTTCGATACCGAGCGCCCGGCCACGAAGGAGCGTCTTCAGACGAGCCAGCTCCCTCTTCTGCGTACGAATCTGTTTGACTGTATCGTTGTCACCCAGCGCCTTCTTGAAGTTGAGGCGGAAGAGTGACTCCTTGATCTGGGCAACCCGATTGACGAGATCTTCACTCGACAGTTGACGAACCGCATCAAGCTTTGCCTTCACAGGGCACCCCCTTCCTGATCCTGGCGGGTCACGAACTTGGTCTTGATTGGCAGCTTGGCTGCCGCCAGTTCCATGGCCCGCTTCGCTGTCTCATGGTCGACACCTTCCATTTCGAAGAGGATCCGACCAGGCTTGATGACCGCGACCCATCCCTCAGGAGCGCCTTTTCCCTTACCCATTCGGGTTTCAGCCGGCTTCTTGGTGATCGGCTTGTCCGGGAAGACGCGAATCCAGAGTTTTCCGCCACGCTTGACGAAGCGGGTGATGGCGACACGGCCAGCTTCAATCTGCTTACCGGTGATCCAGGCCGCTTCGAGTGCCTTGAGGGCGTACTCGCCGAAGGAGATCGTCGCACCACGCAGGGCAACACCACTCCGGCGCCCCCGCTGCTGTCTGCGATACTTGACCTTTTTTGGTATTTTATATTCAGCCATAACTTAATCCGCCATACTTGATCCGCTGGTCTGGCCGGTTGAGCATCCCGTTTGGGGAAGCCCGGCAACCCACCGCGTACAGTCTCGTGATTTACCGTTTCATCATTGCTTCACGCGGATTCATGATATCTCCGCGATAGATCCATACCTTGATCCCAATCACGCCAAAAGTCGTATGCGCTTCAGCAAAGCCGTAGTCGATATCGGCACGAAGGGTGTGCAGAGGAAGCCGCCCCTGCAGGGTCCACTCTGAACGGGCAATCTCAGCTCCATTGAGCCGACCCGAGATGCGGACCTTGATCCCCAGGGCGCTGTTGCCCTGTGAACCATAACGGAGAGTCTCATCGACCGCTTTCCGCATCGCCCGGCGAAAAGCGACACGCTTCTCAAGCTGCTGGGCGATCTTCTCGGCCTGGAGCTGAGCATTCAACTCGGGCTTGTGGATCTCGCGAATATCGATAAGGATCTCTTTGCCGGTCCGGCGGCTGATCTCCTGCTTGAGCTTATCGATCTCAGCACCCTTGCGACCAATGATGATGCCCGGTCGGGAGGTGTAGATGATGATACGCAGCCGATTGGCGGCCCGATCGATCTCGATCTGTGAAACGCTCGGATTGCTGGCGCTGCTGCTTCCGCCAGATCCGGCGGGGCTGCTGAAACGCGCCTTCAAATCCTTCTTCAGTTTCAGATCCTCGAGCAGCTGCTTGCCAAAGTCACGCTTCGCGAACCAGCGTGAATGCCAGGTGCGGTTGTAGCCAAGCCTGAACCCGTATGGATGTACTTTCTGACCCATGCTTTTCTCCGTTGACGAAATCTCGTTCTGCTCGAGAGCAGACATACCAGCCGATGCGTTCGCCGCTCTCCGACTATTCCTTTGCCGCGCTTTCGCGGTTATCACTCGACACAACCACGGTGAGGTGGCTGTAGTGGCGACGCTCGCGATAGGCTCGCCCCATTGGTGCCGGGCGGACACGGCGACGATGCTTGGTCGTGCCGGTATCGGCGTAACAGGCCTTGACCCAGAGGAGATCGACGTCGACAAGCACGTTGTCTTTCTGAGCGAGTTGTTCAGCATTGGCCCGGGCAGACTCGAGGACTTTGAAGATCAGTCCCGCCGCGCGCTTGTTAGTGAAGCGGAGGATTTCGCGAGCATCACTGTATTTGCGCCCACGAATGAGATCCATGACCAACCTGGCCTTTTGCGATGATATTTTGACGTTTGTTGCTTTCGCAATTGCTTCCATGGTTCGACCCTTGATCGGGGAATGACAGCGTGAAGATCATCCACACCGCCCTCCCTTTGTGCTATTTCCGGCCCGAAGACTTCTCCGATTTGTCGGCATGTCCCTTGAAGGTGCGGGTGGGAGCGAATTCACCCAATTTGTGACCGACCATATTCTCAGTCACGTAGACCGGGATGAACTTTTTGCCGTTATGGACAGCCAGTGTGTGGTTGACCATCTCGGGAGTGATCGTCGAACGACGCGACCAGGTCTTGTGGACCTTCTTCTCATTCGCCTCGTTCATCTTCTCAATCACCTTCATGAGGTGAGTATCAACAAATGGGCCTTTTTTAACTGAACGTGCCATAAGTTTTTCCCGACTCCGAGAGCGGAGAGACTACTTCGTTCTCCGTTTGACAATGTACTGATCGGTGCGTTTGTTGTTACGCGTCTTGTAGCCGCGAGTCGGCTGCCCCCACGGGGTTACCGGATGGCGACCACCGGAGGTCTTACCTTCACCACCGCCGTGCGGATGGTCGACCGGGTTCATCGCCACGCCGCGCACGGTCGGGCGGATGCCCTTCCAGCGCGTACGTCCCGCTTTACCGATCGAGACATTCTCGTGTTCCGTATTCCCAACCTGGCCGACCGTGGCCATGCAGAGCACCGAGACGATGCGAATCTCACCTGAGGGGAGACGAAGCTGGGCGCGGTCACCATCCTTTGCGACCAGCTGGGCAAAGCTGCCTGCGCTGCGGGCCATCTGGCCACCCTTGCCCGGCTTCAACTCGATATTGTGAATCTGGGTGCCGAGCGGAATATTGCGAATCGGCAGTGCATTGCCCGTCAGAATATCAGCATCAGGTCCGGAAAGGATTGCCTGACCGACCTGGATGCCCGCCGGAGCGATGATGTAGCGCTTCTCGCCGTCGGCGTAGTTGACGAGCGCGATGCGCGCGGAGCGGTTCGGATCGTACTCGATCGTGGCGACCTTGCCGGGGATGCCGAACTTGTCGCGCTTGAAATCGATGATCCGGTAGTGGCGCTTGTGTCCACCGCCACGATGACGAACCGTCATCTTACCAAGATTATTGCGGCCACTCGTCCGCTTCTTGCTCTCGAGCAGCGGCTTATACGGCTGATCGGTCGTCAGATCATCGTTGGTCAGGTATGTCTGATACCGCCGTGCTGGACTGGTTGGTGTTAGTTTCTTGATTCCCATCGACTTTCCCTTCCGTACGGCTCATCAAATCGAGTCCGCGTAATCAACAACGTGGCCGGGCTTCAAAGTGACATAAGCCTTCTTCCAGTCCGGCTTACGTCCGACCGTACGCCCGCGCCGCACCTCTTTCCCCCGGTAGTTGACCACCCGGACCTGGTCGACTTCGACCTTGAAGATCGTCTCGACCGCGTTCTTGATGGCGTGCTTCCCGGCATCCTGGGCCACGCGGAAGGCGAGGACCTGACGATCCCGCTTGATATCCTTCTTGTTCTTGCTGTCGCGAATTGTCTCAGTGCTCGCCTCTTTCATCTCGAGAGCTTTCTCGGTGATGACGGGCGCTTTGAGCACATCCCAGATCGTCTTCATTGCATTCTCCTCAAATGGAGAGCGTTCTCTCCGTTACTCCGCCGCCTCGGCAATTAGCTGCTCAACCGCTCCTGCAGAAGATTGATCGCCTCACGGGTGAAGACTATCTTCTCGTGGTAGAGAACATCATAAATGTTGACGTTGACCCCGGCAGAAACCTTGACTCCGGGCAGATTGCGCGAAGAGAGGACCAGGTTCTCCTGGGGCTCGGTTTCGACAATGAGAGTCCTGGCATCCCAACCCATTGCCTTGACAATGCCAGCGAAGGCCTTGGTCTTATTGGACTCGAGATTGAGACCATCGACAACAACGAGGTTGCCCTCGCGGAGGCGCTCCGAAAGGACCGAGCTGAGCGCACCGCGCTTCATCTTCTTCGGCAACTCGGAGGTCCAGTCACGAGGCTGCGGTCCGTGGACGTTGCCGCCCCCCTTCCACAGTGGCGAACGGAGACTGGCGATACGCGCCCGGCCAGTGCCCTTCTGCTTCCAGAGCTTCTTGCCGCTGCCCGAGACATTGCCACGGGTCTTGGTCTTGACGGTGCCCTGGCGCTGATTGGTCAGGTAGTTCCTGACGGCATCGTAAATCAAGGCTTCGTTCAGCGGAGCGCCAAAGACATCTTCACTGAGCTCAAGCTGACCGACTGATTCATTTTTTAGATTCTTAACATCTACGGTTGGCATCGCTGCCCTCTCAGATTAAATGAGCAGAACTGACCGGAGCCAGTCCGCCCGAATAGTAGTGAATATTAGTCCACATCCTTCTTTTTGATCAGAACGATCGCCCCGGTTGGTCCCGGAACGGCCCCCTTGATCAACAGAAGGTTCTCATCAGTGTTGACCCGCATCACCTTCAGATTCTTGATGGTCTTGCGCTCGACACCCATGTGACCGGCCATCCGGGTTCCCTTGATGACTCGTGAGGGATAAGCGGATGCACCAATCGAGCCAGGTGCGCGGTGGAACATTGAACCGTGGGTGGCGCGACCACCGCCGAAACCGTGGCGCTTAACGAAACCGGCGAAGCCACGGCCTTTGCTGGTGCCGATGACATCGACGATATCGTTCTCGGCAAACTGATCGACCAGGATTTTATCACCGACATTGATGGAGGCGGCGCCACCGTCGAGTCGAAACTCGCGCAGGATGCGCGTCGGGGGGACACCGGCCTTCGCAAAGTGACCCTTCATCGGCTTGTTGACGTGGCGCTGGGCCTTCTCCTCGACAAGACCGATCTGCACAGCCTCATAGCCATCGGTTGAAGTCGTCTTGCACTGGACGACGACGCAAGGGCCAGCCTTAATCACGGTGACGGGGGTAACCGTACCGTCTGGCGCGAAGATCTGGGTCATTCCCAGTTTTTTACCGATTATTCCGTTGACCATTTGTTTACCACTCCGGTGGTCGATAGAGTTTCAGGACAGCCGATGCAGCCAGCTCTGCCGTTGGCGGCAGTACCGAACTGAACCACACCCATCGAGCTCGTGAGCCAGTTGACGGCGCTGAGCAATCAGACTGGACGGGTGGGGCGGCCTGTTATTCGACCACAGATGAGTTATCTCCGATCTCGTCCAAAAGCTTTGATCTCAGCGTCGACACCTGCCGGCAGATCAAGTTTCATCAAGGCATCCATCGTCTGCGGCGTCGGATCAAGAATATCCATGAGCCTCTTATGGGTGCGAATCTCGAACTGCTCGCGGGACTTCTTGTCGACGTGTGGCGACTTGAGCACCGTCCACTTGTTCTTGACGGTGGGGAGCGGAATGGGGCCGGCAACTCGCGCACCGGTCCTCTTGGCAGTCTCGACGATCTCGGCCGTCGATTGATCGAGGACCCGATAGTCGTAAGCTTTCAGCCGAATTCTGATTTTGTCGCTCATAGAACCTTGTTTCAGGAGCAGGCGACCCTGGATCATCGGCCCAGGATCGCCGCTCGATTTGGAGGCTAAGCCTTGCGGCCGCCTTGGTCCGAACGCTTAGGCGAGGATCTCGGAGATCGTGCCCGCGCCGACGGTGCGTCCACCCTCGCGGATAGCGAAGCGGAGCCCCTTCTCCATCGCGATCGGGGTGATCAGTTCGATCTCCATCGCGATGTTGTCACCAGGCATCACCATCTCGACCCCATCGGGGAGAGTAGCGACACCGGTCACGTCGGTTGTCCGGAAGTAGAACTGCGGACGATATCCGCTGAAGAAGGGAGTGTGACGTCCACCCTCTTCCTTGGTAAGAACATAGGCCTCGGCCTTGAACTTGGTGTGCGGAGTGATCGAGCCGGGCTTGGCAAGAACCTGACCACGCTCGATATCCTCACGCTTGACGCCGCGCAGGAGCAGTCCGACGTTGTCACCGGCCTGGCCCTGATCGAGCAGCTTCTTGAACATCTCGACGCCGGTCACGGTCGTCTTGATGGTGTCGCGGATACCGACAACCTCGATCTCCTCGCCGACCTTGACGAGACCACGCTCGATACGACCGGTCGCGACGGTACCGCGGCCTGAGATCGAGAAGATGTCTTCGACCGGCATCAGGAACGGCTTGTCGACCTGGCGCTCCGGAGTCGGGATGTAGCTGTCGACCGCCGCCATCAGCTCATCGATCTTGCCTTCCCAGGCCGGATCGCCGTTGAGAGCGTTGAGAGCTGAACCACGGATGATCGGAATCTCATCGCCGGGGAACTCATACTTCGCGAGCAGCTCACGCACCTCGAGTTCGACGAGGTCGAGCAGCTCCGCGTCATCAACCGCGTCGCACTTGTTCATGAAGACGACCATCGCCGGCACACCGACCTGGCGGGCGAGCAGAATGTGCTCACGGGTCTGGGGCATCGGACCGTCGGTCGCGGCGACGACGAGAATCGCTCCGTCCATCTGCGCCGCACCGGTGATCATGTTCTTGACGTAGTCGGCGTGGCCCGGGCAGTCGACGTGCGCATAGTGGCGATTCGGAGTCTCATACTCGACGTGCGCGGTGGCAATTGTGATTCCACGGGCCTTCTCCTCCGGAGCGTTATCGATCGAGTCGAAGCTGCGGAAGGAGATCTTGGGATTGTGCTTGGCCAGAACCTTGGTGATGGCCGCCGTCAGAGTGGTCTTCCCGTGGTCGACGTGGCCGATCGTGCCGACGTTGACGTGGGGCTTACTACGATCAAATTTCTCTTTTGCCATAATTACTTATTCTCCTCGAATTCTCCAAAAGAAAGTCCAGATTCCAATCTCCGACGGAGATTACTTGTTCGCCCCCTGAACCTTTGCGATCACCTCTTCGCTAATGCTCTTGGGAGCCTCTTCATAACGGGCAAAGTGCATCGTTGAGGCCGCACGTCCCTGGGTCATCGACCGCAGATCCGTCTCATAACCGAACATTTCGGCAAGCGGAACCATGGCCGTGATGATCTGGGTGCCGGTCCGTGAGGTCATCCCCTCAATGCGGCCGCGTCGTGAACTGAGATCGCCGGTGACCGAACCCATGTAGTCCTCTGGAGTGACAACCTCGACCTTCATGACCGGCTCGAGCAGAACCGGGTGGGCAGCCTTGGCGGCCGTCTTGAAGGCGATCGAGCCGGCAATCTTGAAGGCCATTTCCGAGGAGTCGACCTCGTGGTAGCTTCCGAAGATCAGGTTGACCCGGACATCGACCATCTCGTAACCGGCGAGGACTCCGCCCTCCATAGCCTGGACGATTCCCTTCTCAACCGCCGGAACGTATTCACGAGGAATGACACCACCAACGATCTTGTTGTTGAACTCGAAACCGGCGCCTGGCTCATTTGGCTCGATCTCGATGACCACGTGGCCATACTGGCCGCGTCCACCAGTCTGCCGCGCGTACTTCTCTTCGCCCTTGGCTGGCTTGCGGATCGTCTCGCGATAGGCCACCTGCGGCTTACCGACGTTGGCCTCGACGTTGTACTCACGCTTGAGCCGATCGACGATGATCTCGAGGTGGAGCTCACCCATCCCGGAGATGATGGTCTGATTAGTCTCCTGATCGGTCGAGACACGGAATGACGGATCTTCCTGGGCCAGCTTGCCGAGCCCGATCCCGAGCTTCTCCTGATCCTGACGGGTCTTCGGCTCGATGGCGAGCGAGATGACCGGGGTCGGGAACTCCATCGCTTCAAGGATGACCAGATTCGACTCATCACAGATCGTGTCACCGGTGGTGACGTTCTTCAGACCCGCGATAGCGACGATCTCACCGGCGTAAGCCTCGTCGAGATCCTCACGCTTGTTGGCGTGCATCTTCATGATGCGGCCCACGCGCTCTTTGTTATCCTTGGTTGAATTGTAGACGTATGAACCCGACTTGAGGGTTCCGGAATAGATGCGGGTGAACGAGAGCTGCCCGACGTGCTTGTCGGCCATGATCTTGAAGACGAGCGCCGAGAATGGCGTCTTGTCATCGGCTGGCCGGTCGACCGTCTCGCCCTTGTCATCAGTTCCCTGGACTGCCGGAATATCGATCGGCGAGGGAAGGTAGTCGATGACCGCGTCGAGGAGGGTCTGGACACCCTTGTTCTTGAAGGCCGTCCCGCAGACGACCGGGACGAGCTTGATCGCGATGCAGTTGCGGCGCAGGGCGTCACGAATCTCTTTCTCGGAGACCTCTTCGCCCTCAAGATACTTCATGGCGATCTCGTCGTCAGCGTCAGCGATCGCCTCGATCATCTTCTCACGCGCGGCCGCAGCCTGCGCTTTGAGAGATTCGGGGATCTCTTCGATGACGTACTCAGCACCCTTGGTCTCATCCTTCCAGAGGAGCGACTTCATGGTGATCAGATCGATCAGGCCCTTGAACTGGTCCTCTGCGCCAATCGGCATCTGGATCGGCACCGGATTGGCCTGCAGGCGGGTCCGGATGGTCTCAACCGCGTGGTCGAAGTCCGCACCGGGCCGATCCATCTTGTTGATGAAGGCGATCCGGGGGACGTTGTACTTGTCGGCCTGCCGCCAGACCGTCTCGGACTGGGGCTGGACACCCGCCACGGCATCGAAGACCGCCACGGCGCCATCGAGAACGCGCAGGCTGCGCTCGACTTCGATCGTGAAGTCGACGTGTCCTGGAGTATCGATGATGTTGATCCGGTACTCTTCGCCGTTCCGCTTCCAGAAACAGGTGGTCGCCGCAGAGGTGATCGTAATGCCACGCTCCTGCTCCTGCTCCATCCAGTCCATCGTCGCCGTGCCTTCGTGCACTTCGCCGATCTTGTAGGAGACTCCGGTGTAAAAAAGGATGCGCTCAGACGTCGTCGTCTTGCCGGCATCGATGTGCGCCATGATGCCAATGTTCCGGAATCTGCTGAGTGGTGCTTGTCTTGCCATAATTAACTACCAACGATAATGGGCAAAAGCCTTGTTGGCTTCGGCCATACGGTGAACATCTTCACGCTTCTTGATCGCGTTACCTTTGCCGGAGGCGGCATCGAGAATCTCGCCCGCGAGGCGATCGACCATGGTCTTTTCACCGCGGGAGCGGGCATAGCCAACCAGCCAGCGCATCGCGAGAGCCGTCCGCCGGGAGGTATTGACCTCGACCGGAACCTGGTAGTTGGCGCCGCCAACTCGCTTGGACTTGACCTCGACCTTGGGCTGGAGGTTCTCGATCGCCCGCTTGAAGACCTTGAGGGCGTCCTCGCCGGTCTTCTCACTGATCTTCGCCAGCGACTTGTAGAGGATTCCCTCGGCCACTGACCGCTTGCCATCCCACATCATGGCGCTGACAAACTTGGCGACGAGGGTGCTGTTGTAGACCGGATCCGGCAGAACCTCACGTTTTGGAACTTCTCTTCTTCTCGGCATATCAGACTCCTGCTGCTCTTGGAACTACTTCTTCTTGCCACCCTTCGCGCCACCCTTGGCAGCAGCAGCGGCAGCACCCTCCTTCGGACGCTTCGCACCATACTTGGAGCGGCCCTGCTTGCGGTTGGCAACCCCAACCGAATCGAGCGTGCCACGAACGATATGGTAGCGAACTCCGGGGAGGTCCTTCACACGACCACCGCGGACGAGCACGATCGAGTGCTCCTGCAGGTTGTGGCCGATTCCCGGGATGTAGGAAGTGACTTCAATACCATTGGTGAGCCGAACACGGGCGATCTTGCGGAGCGCCGAGTTTGGCTTCTTTGGTGTCTGCGTTTTGACCTGCACACAGACCCCGCGCCGCTGTGGGCAGGACTGGAGAGCCGGGCTCGAGGTCTTATACTTGACTTGCTTTCGTCCTTTACGGACCAATTGATTGATAGTCGGCATAATCGTAGTTCAAATGATGCGCCGTGCCCGTCATCTGCCTGGTGATCCTGGAACAGTATCCGTTTAGCGGATCGGTCGACAGATCACATCAACAGTATGGCGACAGAGGCTCTCCCCTCCCGAGGGAGGGCAAATATCTCATCCAGGGATCTCATCAGCGACGGGAATCCCCAGCTTGAGGCGACAGACTCGTCAGCTGCCAGTCACCTGGCAGTTTTCAGACAATCAGACAATTTTCCTGGGATATTAGCGAGAGATGTGTGAAAGCGGCGTCCCAAATCGCCCGGTTTTTCTGTGGCGTCAAAGATTGACTTGATGACGGTGCTGCCGGCCAGGGCCGTGGCCCGGATGGCAAGGGCAGCAACGAAACGGAGGGTCTCGATGTTGGTCGGGAGAGTCAGAATCCTGAAACGGCTGCGTGACTCAGTTGACGAAACATCTCATTTACGAGAACCGCTACGCCACAATATTTACCAACGAAGCTGGAGGCAGTCTGACCGGGGAAGGTCCAGTGCTACAAGAGAACTGGGCGTTCTTCCGGATCTGCTGGTCCGCTTCGGGCGGTGCCTTCACACTTCATTGCCCGCTGGCACCGCACAGATTACGGAGTTCTTCATCCGCAAAGTACGAGATATTATTTATTACACAGCACCCTGTCAAGTCCATGTTCGGCTCATGACGAATTATTTTTCCAGGGCGGGTTCAAAGCAGGCTCAGGGCGACCCTGACCGTATTGCAATGGGCTTCGACCGTATCCGCGATCTGCCGGGCATAACCACCACCCATAGTGGTAACGACAGGAATCCCCCGCAGCCGGCAGGAACGGAGGACCAGCAGGTCACGGCGGCGGAGCCCCTCGATGGTCAGCTTCAACTTTCCGAGTCGATCCTTCTCATAAGGGTCGACTCCCGCCTGGTAGAAGACCATCGCGGGTCGAAAATCGTCGAGAATGCGTGGGAGGTGATCGGCCAGGATGGTCAGATACTGATCATCGCCCAGACCATCGGGGAGATGAATATCGAGGGAGCCCTGTTCTTTGCGCGCCGGAAAATTCTTTTCACCGTGCATGGAGAAGGTGAAGACCTCCGGATCACCCTGGAAGATAGCCGCGGTGCCATTCCCCTGGTGGACATCGCAATCGATGACCGCAAAACGTCGGGCCAGGCCATCCCGCTGGAGAACCCGGATAGCGATGGCGATGTCGTTGAGGACACAGTACCCCTCTCCGTGGTCCGGGTAGGCGTGGTGGGTCCCCCCGGCGAGGTTAGAGGCAAGGCCATCCCTTATCGCGCTGCGGGCGGCGAGGATCGTCCCCTGGACAGAGGCGCGGGAGCGGCGGACCAGCCCCTCTGACCAGGGGAAGCCGATGCGGCGGACCTCGTGCCGGGTCAGCGTCCCGCTGGCGCAGCGGCGCCAGTACGACGGGTCGTGGACGAGCAGGATATCTTCATCCGAGGCCAGTGGTGGTTCGGTCAGATGCCAGTGGGTGATCGAGCCCTCGGCGAGAAGGCGATCGCGGGTGAGCCGATACTTCGACATCGGAAAGGGATGGGTCGGCTCAAGCGGAATCATGTATCGATCGGAATAGAGAACTCTCATGGTGAACGGACGGTTCTGGCCCCTCGCCGGCGTTATTTGTCGAGAACCGGGATCGGTTGCCGATTCTCATCGACGGCGACATAGACGGCCTCGGCCTCCATGACCCGGACAATCTCATTCGCATTGTGGTAACGATCGGCCTCGACAATCACGCTCACGGTCACCGAGGTCCGTCCGACCCTGACGGTGCGGGTATAGAAACTGACCACATCACCCACGAAGACGGGGGAGATGAACTCGACTCCGGTCATGGCGACAGTGACAAAACTCCTGTCGGCATGCTTGCGGGCCTCGATGGCGCCAGCCAGATCGAGGTGGCTCAAAATCACCCCGCCAAAGATGGTTCCACCCGGATTGGTGTCACGCGGCAGCATCGAGACCCTGATCGCCAGATCGCCGAGTGTCCGCCCTGCCGCTTCTTCATCCCCATTTGCCATCCAACAATTCCTCCTCCAGCAGTTGCGGCTCCAACAAAGGTTTCGGCAGTTGAGAGCCGCTCAGAGCCGGCCGCTGCACAAGTGGCCCGGCAGCGGCCATGGTAGCCGATTGGAAAGATGGTCGGCAAACCGGGGCCGACCTGCGGACGAAGATCTTCGAAGAGCTGTTTTTCCGAAAAATTGAAGTATCTTTACAAAATAATGGATGAAGAAGGGCCCCGGCGAGGGTGAGCCCACGCAGGGCGAACAGCTTAAAGACAACAGAGCCAACGAGATAGGATATTCCAGCGCGGAAGGCCCGGTCGTGGCACTTGGCTTGCTGATGATGGTTGTGGTTTGGGATCCATTCCCGGGCCATTGTCTTCCAAGTTTTCATCCCAGCAAAGCTAGCCTTGAGGGGGAGAGATCTTTTCGGTCTCTCCTTATTTTTTTCTCGCCCACATCATCTCGACGACCTTTGGCAGCTTGAGAGTGCCTGTCTCAACCAAGCGAGTCGGGCGAGTCGAGCGAGTCGAGCGATTGGGCAAAATCGGCGATCAGATCGGCCTCATCCTCGAGTCCGACGGAGATGCGGACAAGCCCGTCGTTGATTCCGGTCGACTGGCGGGTCTCCGCCGAAAGCTGGAGGCTCCACATCGAGGCTGGATGGACGACCAATGTCTCAAAGCCACCGAGACTGGCCGCGCGCGTCGCGAGTCGCAAACCAGAGATCAGGCCATCGGCGGCAGCGTAGCCGCCCTTCAGTTCGACGCTGAGCATCCCGGTGTATCCATCCATCTGGCTCCTGGCCAGCTCGTGCTGTGGATGTGAAGGGAGTCCCGGATAGTAGACGCGGGCGACCGACGGGTGGGCTTCGAGGAAGGTCGCGAGAGCCTGGGCATTCTGATTATGCCGCTCGACGCGGAGCCCCAGCGTACGCAGACCGCGGAGGAGCAGCCAACTGTCAAAGGGACTGAGCGTCGAGCCGGCGACGAGGGTAAAACGCCAGACGCGCTCGATCAATTCGCGCCCCCCGACAATGGCGCCCGCTGTTGCATCGTGATGTCCGCCAATATATTTGGTCGCGCTGTGAATGACGGCATCGATGCCGAGTTCGAGTGGGCGTTGATTGATCGGAGTGGCAAAGGTGTTGTCACAGACTGTCAGCAGACCATGAGCGCGGGCCATGGCGACGATCGCGCGCAGATCGGTGATCTGCATGAGCGGATTGACGGGAGTCTCGACATAGAGGAGGCGCGTCTCCGGTCGGATCGCCGCCGCAAAGGCTGCCGGATCGGTCTGATCGACGAGGGTAACGGTGATTCCCCAGCGGGGCAGGTAGTCACGGAGGAGCGTCATGGCCCCGGCATAGTGGTTGCGTTGGGCCACGATGTGGTCACCCTGGGCGAGAGTGCCGAGCATGACGGCAAAGATTGCCGCCATTCCGGAGCTGGTGACGAGGGCGGCCTCCCCTCCTTCGAGCGCCGCCAGTGTCGCCTCGACCATCTCGTGGTTTGGGTTGCCATAGCGGGTGTAGAACTCGGACGGTCTGGTCGCGATGGCAATCTCCGCAAATTCGGCGGCGGTTGCGGCGCTGAAAGTGGTGGTCTGGTAGATCGGGGGGCTGATCGAGGTGGTCTGATCGACCTCTTTGGCCGTGTAGACGGCCCGCGTCTGCATTCCGCTCTTCTTCTCTGATTTCAAACTCTTACTCCAATCCGGCAATCCTCGCCAGTCTCGTTGCAGACCTGATCGTCCTGACTGCCTGGTCAAACGACTCCTCCGGGACCAGCACGGCGTCCGTTCGCCAGGTGGAGATGGCGAAGATACTGATCCCGGCCGCGGCCAGCAACCGGGTCACCTCGGCCAGAAAGCCGACGATCGAGAAGTCGAGAACGAGATCGAACTGGATGAGCCTTCTTCCACCCAGAAGGCGCGCCTCCGGAAAGGAGGGAGCGAGCCGCGCCCACTCCTCTTCGGCCAGGATGAGGGTGATCTCTTCCGCATCACGGGTCAATTGAACAAAGCCGGGGACCTCGGGCAGCTTCGCGAGCAGTTCGCGGTAGCGCGCGGGGGGCAGGCTGACCAGCGCCAACCTCCCGGGTGGTGTAGTGAGATCTATCGCCATGAGCCGCCCTCAGTGAAGTCAGCGAACTCAGTCAACTCAGCGGGCGCGCGCCGTCGCGGTTGGCCAGCCATTGCGCCGCAGCTCCTGATTGAGACGGGCGATGGTCGACTCGACCTCGTCGATGCGCGAGGGGATCCGCGCCGACATGACCTTCGGTTCACCTTCGGTGACCAGGATATCGTCCTCGATCCGCACGCCGATGCCTTTGTACTTTTCGAAGGCCGGACGAACCGCCGCGATGAAGCGCTCGTTCTCGGGCGTCTTCGGCAGCACATCGAGGGCGTCGGGGCGGATGTAGATTCCCGGTTCGACGGTCAGGACCATGCCCGGCGCGAGGGGGGTGCGGTAGCTCCCGACATCGTGCACGTTCATCCCGATCCAGTGGCTCGATCCGTGCATGTACCAGATCCTGAACTCATT
>Ga0068876_10001644_pt1 | contig 17218 bp, 12 predicted proteins | sample NOAtaG_6_FD_66442 | JGI IMG/M metagenome (GOLD analysis project Ga0068876, IMG submission 66442) | Freshwater lake microbial communities from Lake Erie, under a cyanobacterial bloom - NOAA_Erie_Diel5S_2200h metaG | ecosystem: Environmental > Aquatic > Freshwater > Lake | place: USA: Ohio, Lake... | reverse complement strand
TACCGATGCCTACGGTTTTGCAAGTAGCATAAAACCATTTTTAGAACCGCAACATAGCCGCGCGCTTATTTTAGGCACCGGCGGCGCTTCTAAAGCCGTTGTGTTTGTTTTACGCCGTTTGAATGTAGAAGTTTTTTTTGCCAGCACCAGCAAAAAACGCCAAGGCACATTTCCTTACGAAGCTTTGAACGAACGTTTATTTAACGCCTGTAAATTTATTATCAATACCACACCTGTTGGTACATTTCCCAATGTGAACGAGTGTCCAAACATTCCTTATGAATGTATCACCTCACAACATTTGGTTTATGATCTGATCTATAACCCCGAAGAAACGTTGTTTTTACAAAAAGCAAAAGCGCAAGGAGCAACCACCATTAATGGTTTAAGCATGTTGCAATTACAAGCCGAGAAAAGTTGGGAGATCTGGAATTTTTAGTTATTTTTTATCTGCTTCATTTTTCTTCACAACCACCCATAGCAATATGGCAGAAATAAAAGTCAGTGGTGTGAAAACAATTTTTTCAAAGAGGGTTTCAGATGTTAGATTGCCAATGGTGTTGAATGCAAACAGAATAATAAATGCCCATAGTACACCATTAACTAATTTGTTAGAAGAGTTGTTTTGAATAGAACGACCTTTTAATAAAAGTAGCAGAATAAGTAATAGATTTATTGATATTGAAATGATCTCGAATACATACATTTCATTTATCGTTTTTAATTTTCCGGCCCAAACTATAGTGTAAGGGATGATTTGAGTGAGGATCAAAGCATGAAACACAATTATGAGTATTAGCATGCTTAGCATCAATTTTATGGCTATTTCTTTTTTGATCATCATAAAGTTTTAATGTGTAAATGTATAATTTATAGGCGAAATAGTCGGCCAATTGTACTCTTAATAAATGATAAAGCCATTTTCATTATCAAAATAATACCGATATTTGTTGCGTCATGAGAGACGTAATTTGGACCATCATTATCATCTGGGTTGTTTACAAAATTGTAGGCATGTTTAGAGGCGCGAGCGTAAAAAAAACGGTGATATATAACAAATACGAAACGCATAATCATAACCAGTCTACCAGGCCTGAGGGCATTGTTACAGTAGAATCCGATCCAAAGCTAAATAAGTCTCCAAAAGCCAATTCTACGGATGGCGACTATATTGATTTTGAGGAGATAAAATAGTATTTGGCGAAAAAGCCCATTTTCATCGTTATACTTGTTTTGAAAACAGTCATTTACTTTAGTAAACTCCTTATTTTCAAAACTGCGTATGCCTCGAAACTGGACTTTTTGGCCAAATACTAAATACGTTTGATTCAGTATTTTTTTCAATGAATCTGTTTGCCTCTTTTTACTGTACTGTCACGCCCGGGACAGAGGCGATAGCCCAACGAAGTAAAGCATTAATGCCGCAACGTGGCGGAGGCTTTTGTCCCGCAGGGCAAAAGACCCCGCACACGTTAGCGTGGCATTGTGCGGTGGTGCGGCATTTATGCTTTACAAGTTGGCTAAAGCCGATGGCCCGATAAGGCGCATAATAATCCAATAAAAAATACTTTTTAAGGGGCACCTAAAAAGCGTTTAAATTCTCTTATTCCCATTCCTTTTCCTTAAATTTGCCCAAATTAAATTTTTATGGCTAGCGATAATTTTCAAGCACACGATTATTACTTAATGGACGAACTATTAAGCGATGAGCACAAATTGATTCGTGAAACTGCCCGCGCTTGGGTAAAAAAGGAAGTAACCCCGATTGTGGAAGAGGCTTGTCAAACAACAAAATTCCCAAAGCAATGGATCAAAGGTTTAGCCGAGATCGGTGCTTTTGGCCCATATATTCCGGCAGAATATGGTGGTCCGGGTTTAGATCAAATTTCGTATGGTTTGATCATGCAAGAATTAGAAAGAGGCGATAGCGGTTTGCGTTCTACGGCATCTGTACAAAGTAGTTTAGTGATGTATCCAATTTACGCTTACGGTAGCGAAGAGCAAAAGAAGAAATACCTTCCAAAGTTAGCAGCCGGTGAAATTATGGGTTGCTTTGGATTAACAGAGCCGGATCATGGCAGTAATCCAAGCGGCATGATCACCAACATTAAAGATAAAGGCACACATTATTTATTGAACGGTGCAAAAATGTGGATCAGTAATTCACCCTTTGCAGATATTGCAGTGGTGTGGGCAAAAGATGAAGCAGGCGATATTCGCGGTATGATCGTTGAGCGCGGCATGGAAGGATTTACAACACCTGAAACATATGGTAAATGGAGTTTACGTGCCAGTTCTACAGGCGAATTAGTTTTTGATAATGTAAAAGTTCCGAAAGAAAACATTTTTCCGAATATAAAAGGTTTGAAAGGTCCTTTAGGCTGTTTGAACAGCGCGCGTTTTGGAATTGCTTGGGGAGTAATTGGTGCTGCCATGGATTGTTATGATAGCGCATTACGTTACAGTAAAGAACGTATACAATTTGGAAAGCCAATTGGCGCGTTTCAATTAACACAAAAAAAATTGGCAGAGATGATCACTGAGATCACCAAGGCACAAATGTTGACATGGCGTTTAGGAGTTTTAAAAAATGAGAACCGCGCAACGCCTGCACAAATTAGTATGGCCAAGCGTAATAATGTGAACATGGCTTTACAAATTGCGCGCGAGGCTCGTCAAATTCATGGAGGTATGGGAATTACAGGTGAATACCCAATTATGCGCCATATGATGAACTTAGAAAGTGTAATTACCTACGAAGGAACACACGATATTCATTTGCTGATAACAGGAATGGATGTGACAGGGTTTAATGCATTCGGGTAATCGTCCCCTTTTTAACCACGGAGTAAAATAGAGGTTTACACGTAGGTTCATAGAGAAATATTAAATAGAAAAAGCTCAGCAAATGCTAAGCTTTTTTTATTTCTCCGTGAACCTCTATGTGTACTCTATGAACTCCGTGGTTAAAAGACGAGATCATTCTAAAATAAATTTCCCTGAACGTTCTTTATTCCCCGACTTGATCGTATAAACATACATCCCTTCACTTAAGTGTGAAAGATCTAATTGCTTACTTGAGTTGGCATCCAAACGTGCCGATACTAATTTTGTTCCAAGGATATTGTAAATGATCACTTCCGAATTTTCAGGAAGATCGGTGCTTAATAATACATTCTTTTTATCTAAAAATACTTTTGTGGTGGCACTTCCGCTTTGCGATTCTTTTATTCCGCTTGCAAGAATATAGTGAATTGTAATAGTAGCTCCATTTGTAAAACCAAATTTAACGCCTTGGTTTGCCGAATATAATTTGAAATTGAAACCAAATCCAGGATCATTGATGTCAGGTGCGCCCAACCAAACTCCCCATAAATTATTTGGATCGCCAATGGTAATGGTTCCATTACCAACGTAATTGGAAGTAAGTAATTCTTGAGTAAGTCCGGCCATGTTGTTAGCGTTTAATAAAAACACCATTGTGTCTCTAACAATATGATTTGTTATGTTACTGGTGTAGGAAAAACTAACCTCATAGCCAGTCACGGTACATGAGGTAGGTATATTGAAGTTGTAATTTGTGAACAAGATGCGTCGCGAAACACCAGTTTGTGTAAATGTAACATTTGGTTTAAATGGCACCGAAAGATCCCATACATTACCTACACAAAGACAGTTTGCTACCGAAGAAGTATTAGCACTCATAGATTGTTGAGAGAATGCTTGCAAAGAAAGAACCAGTAAAAGGATAGGTAATACTTTTTTCATTACACGCTAAGTTACAATATTTGATCCAAGAAGAATGTAGTTTAACAATTAAATGGCATAAAAAACCCTCCTCAGTTTATTGAGAAGGGTTTGTATTAAAATTTGTTTATCAATTAAAGATAACGAAATACTTTTTTCTTGGTTTTGTTTTTGTGTTTCCACTCTACTTTCCAGCCATATGCGCAATTATTTACTGCTACCGAAACCGGATTTCCGCTTTGGTCAACCGCAAAAGTTGCATTCAACGAAAACTCCTTGCTATCCACTTTAATTTCAACAGCACCTTGCGTTGGAGCATGCCATCCGCAAGTTAAATTCCAAACCATTGGACTAGATACTTGGCTTGTGAAAACATCACCATCACGAGTTGTGCCATAATTCTCAAGGTTACTTAAAGATTCTGCTGTACCAAGTCCTTCACCTGTACATGTTAAAATACCACCCGGCAATGTGTAAGTGAATTTGCGATTGATATTGTAGACAGCAGTTTTACCATCTTCAAATGTTACATTTAAGCCACCAACACTAGTAATAGAACTAGCTAAACTCGTTTGAGTTTTGATGACCAGCAACTCCCACCATGTTCCGCCGGTAATATTGGTTAGGTTTTGTTTACCATTTAATTTAACGAATTTGCCATCTGATGCGCGGGTGATCTTGTAATTGATATATTCAACTTGCAATAAACAGCCAGCTTGTTTCCAGCGTTTGCCGTTTGCAAAATCAAGGATAGTTAGCTTAATACTTCCCTCACGCTTACGGTTGTCTTTCACAGTCCCGTTATAAACAATGGTTATACTTCCATTAGCTGTATCAGCTAAATTAACTGTATAGCCTGTTGCAGTAATTCCTAATGCACCGTGAATGGCATTTATCCCATTTGCTGATGCACCTCTTCCGTGTAAATTAGCAACACTACCTACCTCGGCATTGATCTCTGTAATTGCTGCATCAGTTTCCTGTTGTACATTACGGTTATCTACCGAAGATTGCCCATCTTCTTCTTTAAATGCTTGTTTCTTTTTACAAGAGGTGAAAGCTAATGAGCCTATCACTAAAAATGCTGCAGTAGTTAAAAATAATTTGTTTGTTTTCATGTTGTTTTTGCTTTATATGAGGTTTGACGGTGATACCTATCAAAGGTTTAATTTTTACTATGCTAAAATACGATCTTTTTGATCAAAAAGCCAAATTTGGGCCTGGTTATCAGTAGTTTAACAATTAAATAATCTGAAAACTTTTAGTTTTTGAACTTTCAGATTACCATTACTTTAGAGGAATATTGTAACTTTGTAAGGTCTATGTCACATATAATCGCCCCATCCATTTTATCAGCCGATTTTGCAAACCTTCAACGCGATTGCGAAATGATCAATAACTCTAAAGCCGATTGGTTTCATGTAGATATAATGGATGGCGTGTTTGTTCCAAATATCTCATTTGGCTTTCCGGTTTTAAAAGCCATTCAAAGGCATTCAAAAAAACCTTTGGATGTACATTTAATGATCGTGGATCCGGATAGATATGCGCAAGCATTTAAAGATGCTGGCGCGGAAGTATTAACTGTGCATTACGAAGCATGTACACATTTACATCGCAGCATTCAAAACATAAAGAGTTTGGGAATGAAAGCAGGCGTGGCCATCAACCCGCACACCGCAGCGCATTTGTTGGAAGATGTAATAAAAGACATTGATCTTATTTGCGTGATGAGCGTGAACCCGGGTTTTGGTGGACAAAAGTTTATCGAGAATACGTATAATAAAGTAAAGCAATTAGCAGAACTTAAAAAGAAACATAATTCAAACGCGCTTATTGAAATTGATGGAGGAGTAGACCTTAACAATTACAAAAAATTAGTACAAGCCGGAGCAAATGTTCTAGTTGCGGGAAATACCGTATTTGGTTCTAAAGATCCTGTTGCAACCATTCAACAACTTAAGAGTTTATAGTGGCAGGCAATTACATTAGCAAAACAGCCTTCTTAAAATTTGAGCAGTGCCGTAAAGCTTTCTTTTTTTACAAGAATCATTATTATTTACGAGATAAACCAAGCGTTGATAAACAACTCACGTTCAAACGCGGACATGATATTGGTGCACTGGCGCAACAATTATTTCCCGGCGGAATAAATGTGGTGGAAGCAGATCAAAATAAGGGTAGAGCAATAGAGTATACAAAAGAGCTTATTGAAAAACGCACACCCGTTATTTACGAAGCAACATTGGTATTTAATGGCGTGATGGTAATGGTTGATATTTTGGTGTTAACCAATGAAGGCTATTTTGCTTACGAAGTAAAAAGTTCGATAAAGATCTCGGAGATATATATTAAAGATGCATGCTTGCAATATTACGTGGTAAAGAATAGTTTACCTGAGCTCAAAGATTTTTTTATTGTGACCATTAACGATAGCTATGTGTTTGATGGGATATTGGATGTGAAGAATTTATTTAAACGCAGAAGCATTATAAAAGATGCTTTACGTAATTACGGCTATATTGAAACCCGATTAATTGAAGCCAATGAAGTGATCGAACAAAATGTTATTCCTAATGTAGATATTGGCAAACAGTGCTTCACGCCTTACGAGTGCGATTTTTTTGGAACTTGTTGGAAAGATAAGATCACAGAAGAAAGTGTTTTTACTTTAGGAAAGGTAAATAAAGATCACGTATTTAATTGGTACAATAGCGGTATAAAAAACATTAGTGATATTCCCATTACCAACGACCTGTCAAAAAGTTTAAGGCTCCAAATTGAATCCACTAAAAGCAAGCAAGCGCATTTTGATAAGCCCGGTATAAAAAAGATCCTTTCAAGAATAAAAAAACCAATGGCGGCCATGGATATGGAAATTTGGGGGCAGCCCGTTCCAGAGATCATTGGCACAAAGCCATTTCAAAAAGTACCTTTTTTATACACCTTGGTTTCGGAAGAGTCCGAACATGCTTTCTTTTTTGATCATGAACCAGATGATAGAAGAAGTTTTGCAGAATCTCTGATCTCGCAAACAAGGAACTTTGAATCCTTGTTAGTGTATGATAAAAGTTTAGAGAATATGGTGATCAATGAGCTTGCTCAATTATATTCTGATCTTAATGCAGAATTAAAATTGGTTGCTTCAAAAATGATCGATATCTCTGACATCATTCACGAGCAATTGTATTTTCATTACCAATTCAAAGGGAATTATTCTTTAAAGGCAGTGTCATTGGCAATTTTAAATGAAGACCCTTTTAAAGATGAGCTAATAACTTCCGGTTTAGAAGCCATGAACGCGTTTGTAACATTCCGCTTACACGATAATATCATCGAAAAACAAAAAATGAAGGATGATCTAATAGATTATTGTTTGGCCGATTCGCGCGCCACATTTTTGATCACGGAAAAATTTCGGGAACTTACAGATTAACCTGCAATTAAATGTGCTTAAGAGGCAGAAACCGCAAAGCATCTTCGATGTGCGCAAAGTCCGCCGCGGCGGAGCGCAAAGTTCGCAAAGAATCAACTAACCGCAGAAAATTATTGAGAAGGCAAAGAAGCTGCGCTTAAGCAAAGAGCATGCCTTACTGTTTCTCCTTTCGGTTCTTTGCGGAACCAAAGGTCTTTGCCTTCTTTTAAGTACTGGTGATAAAGCTCTGCGGACTTAGTGTCTACTTTGCGAAAAGCGCGAAGCGCCTTTGCGGTTTCTGCCTCTCAGAGGTCTAAAAAAATTACGGAGTAACCGGCTCTTCTTTCTTCTTGGTATCCGCGTCAAAATAAAATCCTAACGAGAAACGGAAGGTGTTCTGTAAAGGATTATTTAGTGTGCGTGGTATGAGATAAGAAATATCTAAACTTCCAATGCTATACTTTAAACCAATACCTAAAGTAAAGAACTGGCGAGCTCCTTTTGTTTTTGGCTCATGAAAATAACCTGCTCTTACTGCAAATGTTTTGTTGTACTCATATTCAACACCTGCACCAATGTTGATCTCTTTCATTTCTTCCTTAAATCCACCTGGTGCATCACCAAATGATTGAAGAATGCCTTGAGCAACCGGCACATTAGGGTTTTTTCCTTTAGCAATTATTCTGGCACCGGTTGTTGGATCAATAGCTATTTGAGAGGTTGGTTGTCCTGTATTTGGGTCAACAACATATTCATAAATTGGTGGGGTAGGCACTAGTAGTTTGTTAAAATCAGTATAAAACCCAAAAGTGTTGGCTTCATCCATTAAAACTTTTAATCCCCCGCCTAATCGCATATTCATTGGAATGAAATTCTTTTCGGTGCTGTATCTTATTTTTGTACCTAGGTTAGTAAATGCTAAACCGCTGGTGGCGTATGCTTTTTTCTCGCCTAATTTAAAGATATCACTTTTGTAATACATGGTAAGATCAACTGCTACAGTGCTTGCGGCATTACCTTGTTGTCCGTTAAAATAAACTCTGCTGATGCTTGAATTCACAAAGCGAAACGCAACCCCGGTAGAAAAATTCTTAGCTAATTTTTGTGCAAAGCCAATATCTAACGCAAATTCATTTGGTTTAAAATCGCCGGTGCTGTTACCTTGTGCATCGGTTAACTGTATATTCCCTAGAGTGAAATAGCGCAACGAACCACTTACAGCTTGTTTTTTATTGATCTTTGAATAACCGCTGAGGTAATACAAATAAATATCAGGAACTAAATTACGTAACCAAGGTGTAGCGGTTAAAGCCACTCCAAATTTTTTGTCGGCAAATGCTAATTTGCTTTGATTCCAATGTGTAGAATTTGCATCCGCGTCCGTTGCCACACCTACATCACCCATTGCGCCTTGTTTGCTATCAGGGCTTATCAATAAAAAGGGAACGGCAGTTGTAATAGGATTAATAGTGCTGCCACCCAGCGCCTGTGAGCTTATTTGAGCATGATTTCGTGAAGAGATCAGCACAATGATCAGTAAAACAAATATCTTTCTATAACTAATTCTTTTCATTTGAATTGGGACGCCAAATATACTAATTAAGTATTACTAATTTTTCGATTTTTTCGGCTTTTTTATTGTCTTTATCTACTATTGCAACCTTGTACAAATACACTCCTCTACCTAATTTATCACCATAATCATCTCTACCATCCCACACTATACCTTCATTACGGAAACCTTCGCAATTTATTGTGCGGTTAATGCTTTTTGCCAATTTGCCGCTAATGGTAAAGATCTGAATGATCACTTTAATATCTTCGCAGTTGCGATTGTGTTCAAAAAAGAATTTTGTGTTGGTTGTAAAAGGATTTGGATAATTTAATACCATGTTCAAAGCTAGATCTTCATCCTTAGCCACCACAAAATCAGTGCTCACGGTTGATGAATTGTTTTGAACATCCCAAATTTTAAATGAAAGCGTATGATCACCCTCAGGTATATCTTTTAACTGATATTTTACTTTGCCGGTTTGGTAACTATTCAAATTTGATTCATAGAACTCGTTTAGTACGTACGGTTTATTGGTTTTCTCGTCCAAAACAGCTGTAATATCGTGTCCAAATCCTGTGCCTACCGTGTTGATGCCGGTTGAGTCAGAAACCTCCGCCATTAATATAGGATCCTGATCGGTAACACCGCCACTTACAAATGTTTTACTGTTCAGATATAGCTTAACTTGCGGCCCTTCCGTGTCAACCACTGCATTAGGACTCAATCCCCCAACTTTAACGCTATCGTAATTCCCATTTGCATCTGTGTACCCATCGGTAGCATAATAGCTGAATTTTGCTCTTCCGTAATTAAATGACACATCTTTTGGAACAATGAACGAGAATGTAAAATCGCCATTTTTAACTTCCACTTTTCCTTTATAAATAACGTTTTGTTGTGATTGGAATTGGAATGGTGTTAACGTTCCCGGAGTAGTGGAAGATGATGGGTCGTTTAACTGGCAAGTGATCTGCTCGCTCTTATCAAATATCACAGGATATACCAATCCATTAAAACTATTAAATTTATTTCCAACAGTATCTCCTACAAATCCTTTGATGGTAACTTTTGAAAGCCCTTTTATGGTGTCGCTAAGACTAATATTAACTGTATTTCCGTTGATGTGGGTGGTGTAAACTTTTTGTTTAGGATAGGCTAAGGTTAATGCAGGATCACCTAATAAATGAAAGTTAGAATAAAAGAAATTCTGCTTTAAACTTGCTTTTGTGTTGCGAATGATGTCGCCAAGTGTAGGCATGCGGTTATCTGTTTGCTTTTTGAAAATAAAATCAAACAAACGGTTATTTAATGTTTCATTAAAGTTTGAAAAAGCCAAGCGGCAGGTTGTAAGCATCGCTATCGACCCACCTTTCGGATTGAGTAAACATAATTCGCCGGCCGATACTCTATCCGGATCATCATAGCGGCTAAATTCGCAGGTAGCTGTAATGAATAGTGGCAATGTATTAAAGTTACTCCAGGCATCAATGGTAGGAATATCAACTACGCGTTCAGCAGAGAGTCCAACCTCGCCGCCGTGGCCGGTATAATTCATGATCAAGCAACCTTTTTCTACTCGATTATTAAAAGCCGCTTGCATATCGGGATAGCGTTTTCCTCCTGGAGTTGATAAACCTTTGTATGCATCAATATACACTTTGTCAATGTTGTAGGATGGAGATGCGTTCTTTACTTTCCCGGCTAAATTATCTGCCTGCCCCATGTGAAGTGCACCGTCGCCATCATCGGCACAAAACATAATATGGTTTCTCCAATCTCCGAATATTTCATTGTTTTGTGAGAGCGAACAGTTATCCGGCGCTGTGGTTGATATCCCTGTTTTTCTATAATAATTCTCAATTTTTCTAACCACATTATCGGCCTGACTTGCATTTGAAACCACAATTCGACCCACACCAACGTCCATAGCGTCTGACGGATCATTCTCAGCATTGAACCCTTCTTGGGGATCCATTAAACCATAAAAATCATCAGATGCAACACTGTAAATGTAGGAAACTGAATTTTCTGTTTGATAGGTTGGAATTAAGTTGGTATTGCCTGGCCTGCCATTTTTATTAATGTAAGAGCCTCTTCCGAGGAGTAATAAATATTTTGTTGGTTTACCTACAGCCACTCCTCGTGTATAAAGCATTCGAGTGAAATCTCTAATGGCGCTTGCATCAATTTTTCCGCTCGAAAATTCATTGTAGATCTGCTCTGGTGTGGCGATGGCGTAGCTTAGTCCTTCTTCTTGTTGGTGCAATGCGCCTAAGCGATTAGCATATGGTAAAAACTGTGTTGGTGAGATGATCACATAGTCTGCCTGCGAAAGTGAGTGTAAATTTTGATTTTGAACTGTGCTTATATACTTTGGCTTTGGAAGATTTGCGCTTGTAAATACAACATATTCATTAAGTGAGTCCGCATTGGCGTTAAAACTCAGAATATTACCATTAATGCTAAAATTTTGCTGATAAGGATTAATTATATCGCTAATGTTCCAAATGGTAGTGCCGCTGATCCCATTTGAGTTCACATTAAAATGGCAAACATTACCAGGAACAGAGATCCTTTTGTCGCGAAATTGAAATGTATTGCCATTGAATACTATTTCACGTCGCGCATTAATGGCGATCTTATCAATCCATCCAACTGTATTTGGTGTTAATCGGCTTACAACTGCAGTGATATTATTTTGGTTGTTATTTATAGCTTTACTTGATCTTGTGTCTAATACAACAAAATCTGCAAGGTAGTTTGTAATATCAAAACCAATAATGGAGTGGCTGTAACTTAAGCCATTCACCGAAACATTGTATTGATTGGTGATCGTCCCTCTTCCTGCAATAGTAGACTCTGCTCTAATTGTATCTCCAACAACAAAATTATTGTCGCCAAATACAAAGCTGTAACTTGTATTTACGTCAAAATATTCGCCATACATGTTGCGTCCGCTTTTTACAAAATTGATAACGTCATTTTCGTGAAAATTGTAGTAGTCGTATGTTGAAGTGATGGCATTGGTTGGGCTCACCACAGAATTTTGTGCAGCAATACGTTTTCCAGCGCCAAGATCAACGTTGAGGTAGTAAAATGCAGTATCACTGTAAAAATTATTCTTCGGCGAAAATAAAAGTCCTCTGTAGTTATATTTTTTTTCCCAACGAGTCATGCCTTTTCCATAGAACAGTACATGATCTGTTGGGTTAAAAGTGTTATCACTTTCGCCTATAACAACGATCGCATTTTCTTCCAAGTCGTCGTATCTAAAATCGGCATTCTGCTCGGGCAGCATTTCGCCACCATTTCCATAAATGCGAATATTTTTGGGATTTAAGGAGCCCATATCAATTCCTAAACTATTCAAAAAAATGTAGTCTAATTTATAAACGCCATCAGCAGTAATAGCTAATTTATACCACTTACCCGAAGCAAGAACTGAGTTGCTTTTAAACACATTAGCGTTACTTGCTCTATTGTTATTCGCAACAACCTCCCATGAGATAGTGTAATTGATCAATTCTATCACTTCTCCAAGTTCGTTGAGTTTAAAGGGAATGATCTCACATGCGCTTGTGGTTTCGTTAACTGAAATACCGTGTTTTGTGCTTATTTGAAAATCGCTTTTAAGGTATTTCCCAAAATTTGCCTTAATGACTGATGCTGTTTCGTTATCAAGTTTTATTTCCGAAAGAATGTTTAACTTTCCGATAGCTTTGCTATTGATAGAATTTGTGTTACTTTTAAGGTAGTATGGTAAATTGTTCTTTTGGTGGTCGTATAATGCGTTTTTAACAACTACTTTTTCGAATGAGCTGGCGTTTAATTTAACAATGTTGGAGGAAGGGGTTTTACGGCTTTCAACAGAAAAGGCTGTTCCTACTTCAGCATTTTGAGCAAAAAGCAGAAAATTCGGTAGAAACAAACAGATAAAACCAATAAACCTTGTCATACAAACTGTAATATTAACAAATCTATAACGGCTTAGTAATAAAAATATTGTTAAGAAAATGTTTTTGTTTTTAAAAATACATTGTTATATTTGTAATGTAGGATTGGCACATTAATCATGAAGAAACGTATTTTATTTATATTGCTTGTATTCTCAGTAGTTGCAAGCGACTTGAAGGCACAGGATCCTCAATTCACGCAGTTTTATGCGAATCCTTTATACCTGAACCCAGCCTTTGCCGGTACAGCAAGATGCGCAAGGGTTTGTATGAATTACCGTAATCAATGGCCAAATTTATCTGGTCAATACGTTACATACTCAGCATCTTATGATCAACATTTCGACTTTTTATCGGGCGGTTTAGGATTACTTGTGTTAAGTGATGATCAGGCTCGTGGAACTCTAAGAAACACCCAAGCTAGTTTAATTTACTCCTATCACGCGCCTATAAACCGTGAGTTTTCTTTAAAATTCGGTATCCAAGCTACTTATTTCCAAAAAACACTCGATAAGGGTCGTTTGAACTTTGGAGATATGATCGACGCTCGTCGCGGTTTCGTTTGGAATACTTCAGAAATTGTTCCATCTGCTACTAAGAGAAACGCCGATTTTACAGCCGGTATCTTAGGATATAGCAAGAACTACTTTTTTGGATTCTCTGCAGCGCATATCACTCAACCTGATGAAGGGCTTTTAGGGGTGTCAAAACTACCTGCTAAATTCACAGGTCATGCAGGTTTGATCATTCCTTTAGAGAAAGGCAATGAGAGTTATTTATCGCCAAACATCTTGTTTCAAGCACAACAAAAATTCCAACAGTTAAACCTAGGTTTGTATTATGTTAAAGGAGCTTTTGTGGCAGGTTTATGGTATCGTAATATGGATGCCGTGATCGCGCTAATTGGTTTACAGAACAACAACTTCAAATTTGGGTATAGTTACGACGTAACTGTCTCAAAATTAAGTGGTAACACCGCAGGATCACACGAAATTTCGTTACAGATCCAGTTCGAGTGTAAGCAAAAGAAGAAAAAGTATAGGACCATCAGTTGTCCATCTTTCTAACTATTTTTGTAACCTTTTAAACTATATAACGTTATAGCCGTTTAAATACAGTAACTATTATGAAATGCCGAAGGCATTCCATATGACAAATTAAAAGAAATAAAGCATATGAATATAAATTGGATAAAAAACCGTAAAGCACTGACAGTCATTATGGCTATCGCTGTGGTTTCGTGTACTCAGGAACGTTCGCCTGCAACAGGTTGGGCATATAATGATCCTACCAACGGTGGTTTTGAAAAGGTGCCTTATGAAGAGCAAGAGACCGGTCCGGGACTTGTATTAATAGAAGGTGGAGCCTTTACAATGGGTCGTACTGAACATGATGTTACTTACGAGTGGAACAATATTCCTAGAAAGGTTACTGTTTCTTCATTTTATATGGATGAGACCGAAGTAAGCAACTTCTCTTATTTAGAGTATTTATACTGGACAGGCCGTGTGTTTGGTCCTACTTTTCCGGATATCTATTATAAAGCACTTCCTGATACATTAGTATGGCGCGAAAAATTAGCATATAATGAGCCTTATGTAGAGTATTATTTACGTCACCCAGCTTACCGTGATTATCCGGTTGTAGGTGTGAACTGGTTACAGGCTAATGATTTTTGTGCTTGGAGAACTGACCGTGTGAACGAATTCATTTTAGTTCGCGAAGGTTTATTAGAGCATACGCCAAGTCCTTCTGACCAAGATTATTTCTCTACTGAAGCATATTTATCAGGTAAATGGCAAGGTCAGTTAAAACAAAAGTTACCTTCATTTGATGAGCAAAACCCAGAGCGTGATGTACGTATGGAAGATGGTATCTTTTTACCAAAGTATCGTTTACCGACAGAAGCTGAGTGGGAATATGCTGCTTATGGTTTAATTGGAAACACTATTGGTGAGCGTATCACTGATCGTCGTATCTATCCTTGGAATGGTCATGGTGTGCGTAATGCTACCGACAAATACATTGGTCAGATCAACGCGAACTTTGTGCGTGGTGCCGGTGATTACATGGGTACTGCAGGTTTCTTAAATGATAACGCTGACGTAACTGCTCCGGTTTATTCCTATTGGCCAAATGATTACGGTTTATATAACATGGCCGGTAACGTAACTGAGTGGGTAATGGACGTTTATCGCCCTAACACAGGTCAAGATGCTGATGAGTTCCGTCCTTTCCGTGGTAATATCTTTACTACGCAAATGCGCGATAGTACAACATTGATCGGTGGTTTAGGTGGTGAGATCTTAACTAACGTTGATGGTCCGGTTTACCAAAAATTCAATCACAAAGTTAACCCGCCTACCAACCATGGTGTGAGTGGTGAAACTACAGAAGTTACTGATAGTGTACTTACAGTAATGTCAAAAGATATTTATAATAACAATAACGCTACACCGGAAGGAAAATCAGATATTCCGGGTCGTGTACAATGGCGTCAAGTTTCTAATGCCATTGCTACAGATAACTTGGATGAGCGTAGAAATTACAAAACGGCTGATTACATTAACTATTTAGATGGTGATGTAAACTCTAGTATCTATTACGAAGAAGGTGAAGATTCTTATGGAGATAAATCAGACAAGATGATGTATGAGTATGCAAAAACATCTTTGATAAACGATAAAGCTCGTGTAATTAAAGGTGGTAGCTGGAGAGATCGTGCTTACTTCTTGAACCCTGGTACTCGTCGTTTCTTAGATCAACGTCAGGCTAACGCTTGGTTAGGTTTCCGTTGCGCTATGACACGTGTAGGTAGTCCGGTTGGATTAGGCAAGTAAACTTGTTAATAAAAACATTCAAACCCCTAGGTGTACAGCCTAGGGGTTTTTTTATTTTGTAACATGATTAAAAAGGTTTCAGTGGAGGAGTTGTATGAGCTTTATAAAAAGGCAGACCTTAATATAACAACCGATACACGTAAATTAATTCCAGGCTCGATCTTCTTTAGTTTAAAAGGCCCAAACTTTAACGCCAACGAATTAGCAGCAAAGGCAATTGAGGCAGGATGTAAGTTCGCCATTGTTGATGAAGAGAAGTTTGCGAACGGCACAACTATTTTTTTAGTAGAGGACGGATTAAAGGCTTTACAGGATCTTGCACATCATCATCGTCAGCAATTTAAGATCCCATTTCTAGCGATCACCGGAAGTAATGCAAAAACAACACATAAGGAATTCATTCATGCAGTGCTTTCAAAAAAATACAAAACATTAGCAACCGAAGGAAATCTAAATAATCACATTGGAGTGCCCTTAACTTTATTGAAGTTACGACCTGAGCATGAGTTCGCGATCATTGAAATGGGCGCAAATCATCAAGGAGAGATAGATGAATTGTGTAGAATTGCAGATCCTGATTTTGGTATGATCACCAATATAGGCAAAGCGCACTTAGAAGGTTTTGGTGGTATTGAAGGCGTAAAAAAAGGGAAGAGCGAATTATACAGATATCTCCAGAAAAAGCACGCTAAGATCTTTACAAATGGTGATGATGAGGTATTACATGAATTAGCAAAGGATAATGATAAGATATCGTATGGTACAACTAAGTTATACGACACCATTGGAAAATACATCTCGGATGGAGAAATGGTATCGTTCAAATGGACCACACGCTATGGCGATAAAGATTGGAATAAATTGCCTTTAGTAAAAACGCAAATCACCGGTAAATATAATTTCATTAATTGTTTGGCTGCAGTTTGTGTAGGGCACTATTTTCATGTAGAAGACGCCATGATTAACGAAGCATTGAGTAACTATGTGCCAGCCATGAACCGTTCACAACTGGTAAAAACAGAAAGTAATTCAATTTTGCTGGATGCTTACAATGCAAATCCAAATAGTATGAAAGCGGCCATTGAGAATTTTGCAGATTATAAGGCAGAACAAAAATGGTTATTATTAGGAGATATGTTTGAATTAGGTGATTATAGTAAAACAGAACACCAAGCAATAGTTACGTTGCTCAATGAAAAAAAACTCAGCAACGTGATCTTAGTTGGAAATGAATTTGCATCTTTAGAGGGTAATCCGTTTAAAACATTTAAAACTACTCAGGAGTGCATGGACCATTTAAGAACGCATAAAATAACGAATGCCACCGTGTTAATTAAAGGATCACGTGGAATGAAAATGGAAACATTACAGGAGGCTTTATAACATGAATTTTAAAAAGAACAAGCTCATTATCTTTATTATCCTAGCCATGGTGCTAGGAATTATTACAGGATCTATTGTTAATTCATCCATTACAGGAAATCGATTTACAATGGACCGTGCTCAATTGAACAAGATCGAAGACCAAAAGGTAAAAGCAGAAGTAGAGAAGTTTGCAAAGAAGTATGAAGAAGCGCAGTTATCGCAGGCCAAGAAAGACATTGCAGGCAATTATTCTATTTTGAGTGATATTTTTTTAAGAATGATCAAAATGATCATTGCCCCTTTGGTTTTTGCCGTGTTGGTTATTGGCGTTGCTAAGCTGGGA
>Ga0068876_10001642_pt1 | contig 17237 bp, 14 predicted proteins | sample NOAtaG_6_FD_66442 | JGI IMG/M metagenome (GOLD analysis project Ga0068876, IMG submission 66442) | Freshwater lake microbial communities from Lake Erie, under a cyanobacterial bloom - NOAA_Erie_Diel5S_2200h metaG | ecosystem: Environmental > Aquatic > Freshwater > Lake | place: USA: Ohio, Lake... | reverse complement strand
GACAAAATCCGATTTCATCGCAGCCAAAGCGTGCGCCAAAAAGCTGCATTACCGAAAATTGAAATACCCGGTCTCGGATGAAGGGTCTGAGTTCAGGGAAATGTTGGCCCAAGGTGGGCACCTGTTAGGCAAAATCGCACAATTACTTCATGAGGGTGGGGTGGAGGTGTCAGCTCCGTTGAATCAAGCTTTGGATGAAACCGAAAAAATGGTTCAGCGGTCTGAGGTGGTCTTGTTTGAGGCGGCTTTTCTCCACCAAAACATGCTGGTCAGGTCGGATGTCTTGGTCAAGCATGGGATGGATGTTGAGATTATAGAAGTCAAATCCAAACTGCACGATTCCAGTCAGCCGTTCACCGAAAAGCCATTTGACGACATTTTGGACGATTTGGCCTTCCAATTTTGGGTCATCCGAAATGCCCACCCCGAATGGTCCCTGACTTGCTGTCTGCTTTTGCCAGACAAGTCGGCGGTGAACCGCATTGCTGGTTTGCCGTCTTGGTTCCATTTTCGAGGTGAAATTGCTGGTCCAACCGACGTAAGCTTTGGGCAAAGGGCAAGGAAGTCGGTGGTTTTTAAATTTGAGGCCACTCCTGATTTCGATTCCAAAAGAGTCGAGCTCGTCCAAAACGGACTCTTGGCAAAAGTGGATGTGACAGCATTGGTTCTCTCTAGGTTGGACCGGGTTGCCGGGCTGGCTCAAAAATGGATTGGTTTGCTACATCAAGGGGTAGAGTCTATTGAAAGCGAAATCGGGTGGAAGTGCAAAGCTTGTGAATATCGAAGGCCGGACTCCCCTTTGGACGGTTTCAAGCAATGTTGGGGCAACCTTGCCTATGTTGAGCATCATATGTTTGAGCTTTATCGAGGTGGGCAACTCAAGGGAAATGATGGGAATCCAGTGGCGGAGTTGATGTTTTCAAACGGGATGTCATCATTTCGACAATTGCCAGAAGGGATTTTTGAAGGTACAGAGGGGAAAGTGTTTGCAAAAAGGCGACAAATTCAAGTTGAAAATACCCTCCTCGGGTCTGAATGGATTGATCCGGAGTTGGGGAGTTTTTTGAGTTCATTGACTTACCCCGTCCATTTCATAGATTTCGAGACCTATGCGGGTGCGATTCCTTTCCATGAGGGCATGCGTCCCGGCGATTGGTTGGGATTTCAATGGAGTTGCCATACGTTGGACGAACCGGGAGGAAGGTTCAAGCATCAAGGTTGGCTGCATGGGGGACTCGACTATCCGAATTTCGACTTTGCAAGGACTTTGATGGAGCATGTGGGCCGGGAAGGGACTTTTTTCTGTTGGAGTGCCCATGAAACCACCATGCTGAAAGCCGTTTTGAAGCAAATGCAAGACCGTGGCCATTGTGATGATGAATTGGAGACTTGGTTGAAGTTCGCTACGCTGAAACAAAATCAAGGCGGACCATGGGTTGATATGAATCAATTGGCGGTGAAGCATTATTTCCACCCTGACATGAAGGGAAGCACATCCATCAAAAAAGTTCTGCCAGCGGTATGGAATGCGCACAAATGGCTACATGCTCATCCCGATTTTGCAGACTATGCACCTGATAACCCATTAGAGGGCTACCATGACCCTTATGGCAAATTGGGGGAGTTTTCGGATGAGGAAGGCGATGATGAGGTGGTGGATGGGGGTACTGATGCCATGAGGGCCTACCAGCAACTTCAATTCGGGACCGATTTGGACGAGGCAGGCAAATTGGCACTTCGGCGACAGTTGTGGGAATACTGCCGTTTGGATACGTTGGCCATGACCATTGTGTTCACCCGCTGGATGAAGGAAAGTTGATGGTATCTCCAAAATGAAAAAAGCTTCCGCGATGCGAAAGCTTTCAGGAGAGCCCCAGGAGGGATTCGAACCCACGACCCCGAGATTACAAATCACGTGCTCTGGCCAACTGAGCTACTGAGGCAAATGGAATGCAAATGTAGCACTTTTGAGATTATCTGTGCTTGGTTGAGCTCGATTTAGGTCTAAAATATTGGTATTTTTTTGCGGCAGGGGGCGCAGCAGTTGTCTGAGTCGCCGGTTTTCGGGGACGAGCGCGTAGCACCCGGTCCTTGCCTGCCAAGGGAGCCGCCCCCATTTCATTGATTGCTCGGGCCTTCAGAGGGCTGCATGCAATTGGGAATTTGTTTTCCATTACCTTCGCTTTGAAATGGAAAGTTCGGGCAAAGACAAGATTCTGATCGTCAGATTCAGCTCCATTGGGGACATCGTGCTGACTACGCCGATTGTTCGCAGTTTAAGGGTTTGTCGCCCCAACTCCGAAATTCATTTCTTGACCAAAGCATCCTATTTGCCTCTGCTTCTACACAATCCGCATTTGGACCGGGTCATTGGGTTCGAGGGTGATTTTGAGGATCTCTTGCGCGATTTGAGGGCTGAGGGTTATTCATTCATCCTGGATTTGCACGGTAGTTTGAGGTCGAGGTTGTTGAGGTTCCGAATGGGTTTGCCATCGGCTGTATATTCCAAGGACAGGTGGCCTATTTTGATGTACACACGGTTTCGATTGGGACGTCTGCCTTCCCGTCATACCGTTGAGAGGTATGGGGCGGCACTTGGCGCCTTGGGCTGCGGTCTGGATGGAGGGCGTACAGAGGTGTTTTTGCCTCCAGCTATCCTGGATTCTATGCAACAAACCCTATTGATGGAGTTCAAAACCAAGCCTGTTGCCATCGCACTTGGGGGGCTTACCGCGACAAAAAGGTGGCCCCGTGAACATTTTGCCGAGCTGATCCGGATGATGGGTCTTCCCATTTTGTTGTTAGGAGGGAAGGCCGAGGAGCAGGATGCCCAGTGGATTGCCTCTCAAGTGGATGTGCCCGTATTGGTGGCAGCAGGAAAATTTGGCTTGTTGGAAAGTGCTGCCTTGATGAAGCATTCCATGTTTGTGATTTCCCACGACAGCGGTTTCATGCACATCGCTTCGAGTTTTGATTTGCCTTTGGTCACCCTGTGGGGCAGCACTGTTCCTGAGTTGGGTTTTGCACCCTACCAAGCTTCGCGATGCCTGATTTTGGAGCGAAAGGATTTGGCTTGCCGGCCTTGCTCAAAGTTAGGTTCCGATCGATGCCCAAAAAAACATTTCGAATGCATGGTTGGCCTGACCCCTTCGCATGTTTTTCAGGCAATCAGCCAAGATTTTGACTTAAAAAATAAAGACTTTAGCTGATTGATAATTAAAATAAAATATTGAAATACAGCATTTTGAATTTTATTTGATTCACAATTTAAATCAAAATCCAAAATAGACCTTCATGGGTTCCAAATAGTATTTTTCCCAACCATCCTTGTATTTTTCTCCATCCCCATCTGGCAATTCATTGTGTTCCAAAATTAGTTTGCAGCCTCCGGGCATGATTTCAAAATGAATCGTGAGTTTGGAGTCGGGATCGGCCTCCGCAAACTCCGTGGTTCTCCATGCTTGAACAATTTTCCTGCCCGGATACAATTCAAGGTTGTGGCCTGTGATGTAATCATCCCAGACACTGAATGTTCCACCAATTTTGGGCGAAATTTCAGCAGGAGATCCGGTGAAGGCAGTGTGCTCGTGCGTATTGAGCCATGCCCGGTACAATTCGTCGGGCGTAACGGGAAACTCGGCGGTGAGGCGAATGCTGTCCGGCATAGGAATCACAATCGTATATCTAAGATTGAATTTACAGATGATGGATGCAGAATGTCAATACCTTTTAGGGTTGGCTTTGTATTCCTTGCTTACATTGCGATTGGTTTGATTTGGAATTGGGTCTTGCGAAGGATTCCGTGTAAACCTACCTATTCAACGAATTTGCCTAAACATGAAGTTTTTCTCCGTTTTATTGCAGCGTATTTATTTCGGATGGGTAGCCATGTGGTTCATCATCACCATGTTGCTGTCTTATGTGCTCATCATGGCGTCCCAATTGCTTCCGAAGCGGAGGGCATTGTTGACCACGAACTTTATCCTTCGTTCTTGGTCCTTCCTATGGGGATTGTTGATCGGATTGAGGTATCGCTCCCGAGGTAAGCGACCTGACTTGGATGCCCAACCGATGGTGGTGGTCACCAACCACAATTCATTCTTAGACACCCCTGTTTCTTATGTAAACTTGAGGGGAGCGTTTCGGACGCTTGCCAAGCGGGAATTGATTCGTACGCCGGTGATGGGCTCCATTTTCCAAGCCTCCGGCATCATGGTCGACAGAAGTAGTGCGGAAAGCAGGAAGGAAAGTTTCGACCGCATGGTGAAGGCGCTTTCAGAAGGTACTTCCCTGCTGGTTTATCCCGAAGGGACCCAAAATCGGACCCGTGAGTTGCTTCAACCTTTTTTCGATGGGGCGTTCAAGGCGGCTGTCGCGGCGCAAGTTCCCGTGCAACCTATCGTAACGGTGAATGCAAGGCAGTTGATGCCTCAAGCCAAGTTTTTGAAATTGAAGCCTGGTGTGATTGTGCAGGTTTTTTTGGAGCCTGTCCCCACTGATGGCCTGAGTGAGTCGGATGTGGAAGAGCTCAAGGAGCGGGTTCGGTCCCTGATGTGGGATCAATTGGCTGAATTGGACCCGAAGTTCCCTGATTGAGTCGGGAAAGTCACCAAGATGTTTTGGAGGTTTGATTCTAACGCTTGCAGCCAAGCCACAAACAGGTTGTTTTCCATTCGGCAGATTTCATCCATCATCGCCCTCACCTCGCTGGGATATGATGCCAATGCGGTTTCCATTTCGGCCAAATGACCGGTTTCCTCTGCGATGATGCTCTGAACGCTCAATCGTTCATCTGGCATATCATCCAAAAATTCCTCGTAAACGGGGTATAACTCATCCGCTCGCACCTCGATGGCATAGGTTACGAGGAGGTAGGCCAAATCGTGCAGTCCGCGACCAGAATATCCTGCATTTTTTGCCAAACGGCTCGCTGCTACGTCCAACCGGTACAGGTATTGGCGGGAAGGGATCGGGGCCAATAAAAAAGCGTCGTTGTAATTCGGGCAGGCATCTGGCTGTAGCTTCAGGCTCAACTTTTTAAGGTAGAATGCATGGCGGGCCTCTTCAGCCGCATGCTTGAGGCTGGTGAAATTCGCTTCTTGGCCGCTTTGGGTTTTGGCGATTTTGGTGGCTCCCACGTGCTCCATGAAGCTCAAGGTGTTCAGAAAGCGAGCATGCACAAGGCGGTCGGACACAATGTGGGTCAGTATGTTCCTGAATGATATGACGCTGTCGGTGGAGGTGTTGGCTGGCTGCATGGTTCAAATTTACGTTTGGAATCATCCGATGCCAACCCTTGGGGGGCCAAATTGGGGTTTCAAACAAATGGTTTTTTTCAAACTCGTTTCATCTTCCCAAAGGATTTGATTAGACTGCGTAAATTTTCCACTTCTTGGGGCCTAGGCTCCGGTTTGGGTCGCATGGACAATCAATTGAAAGCCTTCGAGGCCATGTTCAGACGTTTGCAGCCCGCTTTGGTGCGGTATGCCGCGTTTCAATTGGTGAGCACCGAGGAGGCTCATGAAGTGGTTCAGGATGTTTTTCTGAATGTGTGGAACAAGCGTGACCGGCTTACTTTCGATGATGGTTTGAAGGCCTACCTCTACCGTGCCGTCCGCAACCACAGCATCAACCGGCTCAAACGCTTCAAACCTGATACCACCGACATCGATGATCGGGTCATGGGATTGCCCGATGATGACAATCAGGATGCCCAGGAACGGGATCTGCGTCTGAACGCGATTTACCGCCAAATGGGTCAGTTGCCCGAACAGTGCAGGGAGATTTTCATGATGAGCAGGATGGAGGGCCTCAGCCACAAAGAAATCGCGGAAATCTTGGAATTGTCGCCCAAAACCGTCGAAAATCAGGTCGGAATAGCCTTGAAAAAAATCCGGAATGGCATTTTCGGGAAAGAAAAGGAGGAATTGGAGTGATGAAGCCGTTCGATTTCAGCCATTCAATCTCTCGGGTTTCTACCTCGTTTGGATTTGTTTTGCCCCTCAGACCGAAGGGAACTGTCGTACCCGCGACCCAATCCAAACAACCTTTGAATTATATTTCAGTCCTTTTGGGGGATGGTCGACTCGGGATGTATTCAAGCTTGTGGTCAATTCCCGCGGGTAGTTTCGTCTCGGGGATTTTCAGATTGGGACGAATCGTAACTCAAGTACATCGAATCAACTTACTACAGCGGATTGCATTTTAAATGGAGCAGGAAAGAGCATATTATTTGGTAGACAAATGGGTGAAGGCTGAAATCGAATCCCATGAAATGGTTGAATTGGACCAATGGATGGCCGTTTCACCTGAAAATGCTCGCCAAGTGGAGGAAATTCGGGCCATCCTGGAAATGCTCTCGGCTAAAATTGCCGCCGTTGAACCCCAAACCGATCAGGCTTGGAATGAGTTGTTCAGCCGCCTCAATCAGAATGAAACCCCGGTGGTGAAGTTGGCCCCTGCAGCGCCCAAGTCCAAATTCTGGAAGGTTTACGCCGCTGCTGCCGTTTTTTTGGTGGCCCTAATGGGTGCGTGGTGGATGCTTGGAAGTTCTGCTGGATTGGAAAAAGAGCTCGTTTACACCACCGCCTCAGGGGAACGCACCCGGCTGCAACTGCCTGATGGCTCCACCGTGTTTTTGAACGGAGGATCGGAGTTTAAGGCTTTGAAGGGGTTTGGAGGAAAAGACAGAAGGGTTGCTTTGGAAGGGGAGGCCTATTTCCAAGTCGCTTCCGATGCGCAAAAGCCTTTCATCATTGAAACATTCAAAAGCCTGACCACCGTGGTGGGTACTGCCTTCAACCTCCGCAGTTACGGAGACGGGCTACCTGTTCGCCTGGGGGTCACTGAGGGCAAGGTGAAATTTGGGAGCTTGGACGGCAAATCCAGTGAAATATTGGCGGCCAATCAAGCAGCAATTTTCAATCCTTTGGATGGTAAAATATCCATCATACCGGAATCGGCCCAAGAAATGGCAGGCTGGCGCGAGGGAGTTTTGAACTTTCAAGAAGAGCCTTTGGCATCAGCACTACCGCGTCTGAGTCAATTTTATGATATTGACATTCGGTTGGGCAAAGGGTTGGACGATGCACGGTTGACCGCCCGCTTCACCGAAAAAGACCATGATGCCATGCTCGAAATCCTTGCTGCCACATTTTCGGCCTCTGTTCGCCGGGATGGAGATGTTGCTTGGTTGGAAAAGTAATTTTTCCAGGGCTGTACGGTTATTCGCCTTTTTCCTGTCCTTTTTCTTTTTTTCGTGCGGGTGTATTCATGCCCAGTCTTCCAACCTGTCCTCACCTCTGACCTTTCGCTGGCGTGAGATTTCCTTGAGTTCTGCCTTGAATGAAATCGCCAAGGACTCCAGGTTGAGTTTGTCATATGACAGCAAAATCTTGCCTGATTCCGTTTTTTCGGCTGATTTTGTGAACATCCCTGCCGAAGAAATCCTTGCCCAATTGCTCTCGAAGCACAACCTTCAGGGGGTGGTCAAAGGAAATGCTTTGGTGGTGCAACGTGGTGCACCCGCCAAAGACAGATTTTTCACCATCAGCGGTTATGTGGAGGACCGGGAGTCTTCCGAGCGGTTGGCTGGGGCAACCGTTTACGATGTACGTTCCAAACAAGGTACTTTGGCCAATGAAGCTGGATTTTTCAGTTTGCGTGTGCCTGATGACAGCGTGAAATTGGTGGTTTCCATGGTGGGTTTCGCAGTCCATGTCGAAAAATTCAAACCCACGAGGGACTTGCGTAAAATCATCGGATTGGCCCCGGATTTTGAATTAAACGTGGTTGAAATCCTAGATCAGAACGAGCAAGATGGATTGGAGGCTTTGTCGGGTGTCGGTGTTGTGAATGTTCCGTTGGACCAATTGGAGCAGTTGCCTTCATTGTTGGGTGAGGCGGACGTATACAATGCGTTGAAGTTGTACCCGGGTGTGCATTCAGGGGGGGATGGCTCCTCCGGGTTGTATGTTCGAGGTGGTGGTCCCGACCAAAATCTGGTTTTGTTGGATGGCGTGCCCATTTATAACTCATCCCATTTGTTTGGATTTTATTCCATATTCAATGCAGACGCCATCCAAAGCGTTGAACTTTTCAAGGGAGGTTTTCCGGCACGGTACGGAGGAAGGCTGTCCTCGGTCATCAGCATCAACATGCGGGAAGGGGATCCGGATTCTCTGAACGGGGAACTGAATGTAGGCCTTTCGGCTGCAAGGCTTACGCTTTCGGGGCCAATCGTAAAGGGGAAGACAACCTGCGTTGTATCCGCTCGTCGAACCATCATGGAGCCATTTTTTTCCATCGTGAACCGAATAGAGGCCAAGCAAAACGGAAACCGGGTCGATTACAGCTTCTACGATTTGAATGCCAAGGTCACGCATAGGATTTCGACTCGTGACAGGTTGTTCATCACGCTCTACACAGGTGGCGACAAGTTTGGTTCGGGTTATTCCATCGATACGTCCAATGTCGCCGACCGATTCGACTTCAGGTTGGATTGGGGTAATTCGGCAGGAATCGTGAGGTGGCGGAGGGATTGGAGTCATCGACTATTCAGTGATTTGAGCGTTTTCTTCACCCGCTACGATTATCGTGCTCAAAGCAGCAATCAGTTGGCCTACATGGGTCAGGATTCCTTGCGTAGCGAGTTGTTGGTGACCTCCCAGGTCCAGGACTTGGGCTTGAGGGGCCAAATCGATTTGATTCCGGGCAATCGGAATTTTTTGCGGATGGGATTCAGTTCCACGCTTCACCAGTTTTTGCCCGAAACATTCACCCAACTCAGTTTTTTGAATTGGGACGACACCACCTCCTTCCAGGCGGGTCAGGACAAGATTTTTTCATTGGAAAACAACCTGTTTTTGGAGGAGAACATCCGGCTTGGGCCCCTTTCGCTCAATTTGGGTTTGAACGGGGTGTTGTATGTTGTTGACTCCAAGAATTATACGAGTGTACAACCTCGTCTTTCAGCGCGGCTCAAATTACCTTTCCAGTTTGCATTGGAGGCCAATTTCAGCTCCATGGTTCAGTATGTCCATTTGCTTTCCAATGCTGGGGTCGGGCTGCCAACCGATTTGTGGGTGCCGGCCACTTCTCGGATTCCACCCCAAAAGGCATTCCAAGCAGCTGTTGCCATCGAACGAGATTTCAAGAGGTTGGGCATAGAATGGGGCATTGAGGGTTATTTGAAATCCATGACGCAACTAATCGATTACCAAACCGGCATCAATTTTTTGGGGTCAAACGATTGGCAAAACTTGGTTGAAACGGACGGCGTGGGGCTTGCCTATGGTTTGGAATGGTTCATGCGCAAACACACCGGGCGCTTCACTGCCACGGTTGGATATACACTTTCACGCAGTACAAGGACTTTCCCAACCATCAATTTTGGGAATGAATACCTGTACAAATATGACCGCACACATGACTTGTCCATCGCGGCACAGTTTGATTTGAATTCCCGCATGTCGCTTTCCGCCGCTTGGGTATTTGGAACAGGAAACGCCATCACGTTTCCCCTGAGCGTGCGCTATGCACCCACCTCGCCTTTGTTGGGCTTTTGGGATCTCAACGAAGGCCCCAATTTGGATGTTATCATCGACTATGGAGAGCGCAACAGTTTTCGGATGCCCCCATATCATCGGCTCGACCTGAACTACAATGTGAATTGGAAGGGCAAAAAAGTGGAGTGGAATTTGAATTTTGGTGTGTTCAATGCCTACAACAGGCGCAATCCATATTTCCTTTTCTTGAGGGCTGATTATGCCAACGACCCAACTGCGCCGGAGATCAAAGCACGCAAAATGAGCCTGTTGCCGATTCTCCCGTCATTGAATTTGGGCCTGAAATTTTAGTATATTGCAATGATGTCCAAAGTCAGGTTCATACTCGCGGTACTATGCATGGCCATGGTTTCATCCTGCGATAGGGAGTTGGAATACAGCATTTCCTCTCCGGAGGCCACTTTGGTCGTTAACAGTGTATTTGCAGAGGACAGCATTTGGAGGGTTGAGGTTTCCACCACAGCCAATCCAGGTGGAGGACAAATCAAAATTCTCAAGGACGCTACGGTTGCCATTTTCCAAGACAATGTCAGGATCACAGATTTAGTCTTGGATTCTGTTGAAGCCCGCGCTACTTTCCTTGGTGAAAACTCCGGAAGGAACGGATTCGTTCAACTTTACTACCAACGCACAGTAACCTCCCGTGCGGGTGCAGGCCACCTTTACGAAATCCGGGTTTCTCACCCTGATTATCCGACCATCTATAGCGCAAATGTGATTCCAAGGTCGCCAAGGCTGAGAAAAGAAACCTACAACGGCACCATTGCCTCACAGATGATTCAGGGTACGCCGCATGTCCGGATTCCCTTTTCCATTTTGGATGACGTAGGTCTGAATTACTACGGGTTGGAGGTTTGGGTCCGTACGACCGATGACCTTCAGGCCTTCGAACGCGTCGGCTTTTACAGTCCTGAAACTGAGTTGTTGGAAAATACCTTGGTGGACGAATCTTCCTATGGAGAACAGCACTTTTTCCCCTCGGAGAACACTGTTTTCTTTTCAAACAGGACTTTTGCAGGACAATCCAAAACCATCGGGGTTTATTTAGACCAAGATTTGTACAAACGGTCCAAGGAGGTCAAAATCCGTATTCTGAGGCTTTCAACCGATCTTTATCAGTTCGTGACCACCTTCCAAAAGCAACAAATCAACCAAAGCAACCCGTTTGCCGAGCCTGCCCAAGTGTATTCCAACATCCAAAACGGGTCTGGAATTTTTGCAGGCTATTCGGTTTCCGACTTGGATCCTCGTTGATCGAAATCAGCCTACAAATCCTGAATGGCAGCCAAAAGCTCTTCATAAATCGTCTGCATTTCTTCTCTCTCCACGCAATAAGGCGGCAACAGGTACACCACTTCCCCTAAGGGCCGAATCAAGATTCCTTTGGAAAACAACCGGTCTCGGACTTGGACGGCAGCTGTGCTCAAATATCCGGTTTCCGAGGAGGGCAAGTCGAAAGCCAAAATGGTCCCAGTTTGGCGGATGTTTTTCACTTTCCCTGTATGTCTCAATGAAATTGCCAATTGTCCCAACCACTGGGTTATGGCCATGATTTTGGCGGGCAACTCGGGTGATTCAAACAAATCCAGGCTGGCATTTGCTGCCGCACATCCAATGGGATTCGCCGTGAAGGAGTGCCCATGAAACAACATTTTGCCCCTGTCTTGGCTCAAAAAAGCATCGTAAATATGACTTCTGGCCACGGTGATCGACAAGGGTAGAAACCCACCGGTAAGGCCCTTGGCCAAGCAGACGATGTCGGGTTTGTGCTGGCAGTGATTCATGGCGAATAGCCTTCCCGTGCGGTAAAAGCCTGTCATCACCTCATCAAAAATCACGGGGACTCCCTCCGACTGACAAAGGCTCGTGACCATGTCGAGGTGTTCGGGACTGTGCATCAACATGCCTCCTGCACCTTGTACCAAGGGTTCCACAATCAGGCCAGCCACATCCCCTCCCTTCAATGCTTTTTTCAGTGTTTCCAAACTGCCTTCAGGGTCTTCGGATAAGCTCGGGAGGTGCTGTACGTCAAACATCAAGGGACCGAATGCCTTTGTGAAAATTGACCTTGCCGAGGCTGACATTGCCCCGAATGTGTCCCCGTGGTAGGCTCCTTCGAAGGCCAGAATACGGTTCCGGGTCACACCCTTGTTGTTCCAATATTGCCAAGCCATCTTCAATGCAACCTCTACGGCGGTGCTTCCATCATCGCTGAAAAAAACCTTATCAAGCCCTGTAGGCAAGTGGCCCACCAAACGGTCGGCTAAACGCTCTGCCTCGGGATGGGTGAACCCCGCAAAAATCACCTGCTCCAACGTGTTTGCTTGTCTTGCAATTGCCTCGGCTACGTGTGGGTGTGCATGCCCATGCACCGTGACCCACCAGGAGGAAATGGCATCTAGCAGGACCCGGCCATCTTCAAGATAGAGTTTGGTTCCTTTGCCATGCGTGACCTTCAAAGGTTGGGGGGCGGTCTGCATTTGGGTGTAGGGATGCCAAACGTGTGACTCTGGTTTCGAACTCATTGATGGAAATGCTATTGAAGGTAAACTCAAATCGAACTCATAGGTTCATGATTTTCAACAGCCGCTCGGCTTGGGCTTGTGGGGAATAGTGTCTGAGTGCCCATTCTCGGCCTTGGATTCCAATCTCCTCCATTTGAGTTGGGTTGTTCAATACGGACAGTGCTTTTTGGGGGTTTCTCAAATCCACACCCAAATAGTGTTCGTGGTTGACAGGCATTTCGGGCAGCCTGATGTGATATTTTTCGAAATCCACATTGATGGCCATGCTTCCGGCGGCAAAGGCCTCCCACAACCTCCAACTGTCCCATTGGTAAATCCGATACGTATGGTCTGTGTGTAATCCGATGGATTTGAACAATTTATTCATGCGTCCGATGGAGGCGGCGCTCTCCACGAAATAATTGGCGATTTTGAAGGTCAGCCAATTCCAAATCCAAGGTTTGATGTAAAAATGTCCCCCGAAAGTGGAAGTAGCCACACTGGAAGCAATCCGCTGCCGATAGGAACGGTGGTGTCTGCCTGCACTTTGATACACCAAATACTCTTCATAATCTGGCGAGTCACGGTAGGAGCTCCAGTCGTGTGATTCGATGGTATTGTCGATTTGAGAAGGATTGAGTTGGTCGAACAAGACCTTTTGGGAAAGGTTGCGGACAGAATGGCCGTTCCGGTAGTTGATGCAGATGAATGGATTTTTCGGGGTATCGGGCATCGCCAAATCAATCATGTGCTGTGACATGCCGAAAGTCCAACCGTGGACATTGTCAGGGTAGGGGAGGCCGTCGTATTGAAATGCCAGGATATGGTCGAATTTCCGATAATAGGGGTTTTTCATGGCTTTATGGAACATTACCCCGTCCCCCGTGTAGAAGAACACCTTTTTGCCCGGACTGGAGAAAAAGGCCTCAGGCAGACTTCCATTGCCGTACACTTGATACTGTTCGGAACATAACACGACATCGAAATCACGTGGGTCTGCATCCGGATTGGCCTTGAACAAAAGGTTGCCATTTGGCTCGCGCCAATAGTCCGCCGAAGATTCAAATGGAATCCCTAAAGCCCGAAATCCTTGGGCGATGTTGATGAGGTTATGCTGATAACCCAAACGGTCGGTGGGAAGCACATGGAAATATGCCTTGGGTAACGCCATGATGCACAAATGTAGGACAAACCGAAGAATCAGGATTTTGTATCTTGCTTTTAAATCAATGGACGAAAAAGATGTTGAAGAGGTGGTTGATTGCCGTGGAGTACCGGATGATCGGGAAAATGAGGTGGCAAAAGATGTTTGAAATGCTGCACCGGATTGGTATAAGGGGGCAGAACTACATGCGGGGGCACACCGTTGAAAGCAGCGGAGAGGTGTGGGTGATGAATTACATCAAACGTCATTTGCGTGACGAAGGGATCAATAAGCCAGTCGTTTTCGATGTGGGGGCCAATTCAGGACAATATGCGGATGTCCTATTGACGGTGTTCGGCAACGAGATGGAGTGTCATAGTTTTGAACCCGCGTCCGCAACTTTTCAGGCCCTTCAACAACATTTCAGCCATCAACCTTGTGTGGTTCCGCATGCCTTGGGTTTGGGGAAGGACAACCTTGAATTGGACTTGCATTTTAACCATGAAGGCAGCACAATTGCCTCTTTGTATCCCATTTATGACTTGGAACAACAAACCAAATTGACCCGTCAGGAAACCATTTCGATTCGAAGGTTGGATGACTTTTGCAAGGAGAGGGCCCTGGCCCGCATCGATTTCCTGAAAATTGACGTGGAGGGTGCTGAATTGGATGTCCTCTTGGGTGCCACTGAAATGTTGGCGGATGGGAAAATACGCTTCGTCCAGTTTGAATTCGGACCCAACAATATGTCCTCTCGGACCTACATGAAAGACTTTTTTCAGGTTTTGAAGGGCTTCAAGATGTACAGAATTTGTCAGGATGGCATCCGTGAGATTCGATACTCGGAGATGTTGGAGATTCCTTTGGTTTCCAACTTTCTGGCCATCCGGGAGAATCCGGCCTGACATCAAATGGGTTTGGCCAAAAAATAACCCTTGGTCTTCAAAAACGCATCGATGACGTGGTGCTGCACGGTGTAGGCCTCCTTTTGGGATTCCATGTAGCCGAAATAATTGTTTGGGTTTTCAGGTCTGATGAAAAGTTTCAGTGCATCCCCTTGGCCCTTCAGGTCACGGAAGGAGAACACTACGTCGGGAGCCCGTTTGGTCAAGGAATCCAAAATGCCGGGATTGGAGATTTCGGCAAGGCTTTCCGCGAATAATTTGCCTTTGAAGAGTTTCAGGTAATCGTCCATGTGGGCGGGGTCCACCGCTGTGCCGTCCTGAAACAGCCATTGTCCTTCCACTCCTTTTCTGGCCAATTCGAACCCATCCGCTACAAGTCCATATTGGGCTGAGATGGATTGAAGGTTCCTGCCTTCCAATTCCCACAACAACAATTCCCTCCAATCGAGCGGGTCGGTGGTATACATGATGGAAACATATCCAGTATGCCCCGGACGCCCCACGTACCATGCTTTGTTGGCCCCTTTGATCATCATGATATTGGTGGTCTGTTGATGGTTGGTGGCTCCTACCAAATAGGACTTTATCACTTCTCCCTCTTGGTCAAAAATCTCCACCAAGGTGTGATTGCGCTTCAACAATGCCATTGCCGATGACATCCCTTCCGTCTCGACCGGTTTTTGGACCCTTATTTGTGTCAGCATGATAAGAAAATCATCCACCTTCCTCTGCAATGCAACCTGCTTTCCGTCGATGGTCCAGGAATTTTCTCCCGCTTTTTCCAAAGAGAGTTTGCGAGTTGAAACGCCTTTGACGACTTTCTCAAGTACTACCCGATGAACCATTTTGGCATCCGGGATATGAAACTCATTATCGGGTGCCTGTTTGTACACGAACAATCCATAGACAGCCGCCAAAACAAGCAGCACGAGCAGCAATACGAACGTTTTTCTCATGATTCTTGTTTCAAGGCCAAGTTTCGTCTGCGACGCAAATACCATCTTACCACCCCAAAAATGACAACCGCGAGCAAGGGTAGCCCAATGTTGACCATTCGAATGCGGGTTTCATGCCCCAACACCTTTTGCGGGTCCAAGGTTCGCCCATGGTATTCTCGGACCCGTAAGCGTGTGAGAATCTCCTGTCCACTCATGAAGTCAATTAGGTTCATCATCAGTGCTTTGTTTTCCTCCGGCAAGGGCCTGATTTTGTTTTGGAAGATATCTGCAGTTGCAAATTCTCCATCCCCGATCAAAATCACACGCGGTTTGGCCTCTGGCGAGCTCGCGCTCAAAAACTGTTCTTGAGCAACCCTGGCACCAGAATCGGGCCTCGGAATGGGACGGTTGGCAAATAGGGAATTGAATTGGCCTTCCAACAACAATCCCATGATTTGGCCACCATCCGTAAATTGTCGCAAGTCAGGCTTTTGAGCCAACTCCTGTTGGATGTTGATGAATTGCCGGCCCTCCATTTTTCGGGAACGTGGCGACGATTTGAACAGAACGGTTTTGCGAATGCCCTCTACAGCGAATGTGTCGATGCTGCTTCCATAACGAATGGAAAGGGCTTGGATGGGTCGCGTGGTGGGGTGCCCTGAAATGTCGCGGATGATGGGGTAATAAGGCCAGAACTTTTTCCTGGTCTCGGTCCCCGATGCAGCAAAAAAACCGGTCGTGGCGATGTATCCGCAGTTGGCATCCTTCACCAAGTTGTAATTCAATTTCACCCCCAAACGCATGAAAAAATCGTCGAGGTTGGTGCTGCGCAAAAACGTGAGGGTACTGGCTTGCTCGCCAATGCTGAAGTCCAAAATCTGATGGTCCATCAGGAAAATGACCTGGCCACCCCGCATGATGTATTGGTCGATTTCGAACTTCTCCCGTTCGCTCAGGGCCGAATCCGGTTGGTTCACGATCAGCAAATCAAGGTTGCTGGGTCCAATCGATTTGCCGCCCTTCAAATACACATCCACGAAATTATAAAACTGGTCCAAGTCGCCGTAAAGGTCACTCATGGCTTCCCGGGGGTATTCGCCATGCCCGGCAAGTAGGCCAATGGTCTTGTATTTTTCACGGCTGAGGTTGTAAATCGTGGTCATGAGGTTGTACTCAAAGCGCTGAATGGCACATTCAACCGAAAAATCGGTTTGGCCGGATTCGTTTTGGTACAGACAATTGTGGATGAGGTTGATCATCAACTCCCGCTGGTTGTAGCTCACACTTGCATAGGGCAGGACTTGAGCCTCCTTGCTGGAACCATAGGTCACCGGGGCGGAAATGGGAAAGGGGTAGAGTTGTTTCTCAGCAAACCTCCGGTAAATCGTGGGGTCTTCGGTGGGGTCGATGAATTGATAATCCAACCGGCCATCACTTTGGATTTGGATTTCCTGCAAAAGGGTCCGCATGGCCCGCTCGAACTCCTTGTAGTGTGTCGGTAAATCGCCGCCGTAATACACCGTTACGAACGCTTGGTCTTTCAAGCCTCTCGTCAGTTCCCCACTCACTTCTGAAATGGTGTGTCGTTGGTCGTCGGTCAGGTCGATGCGGGTAAACCAGGCCCCTCCCAGGAGGTTCAGCAACACCAGGATGCCCAACACCATCAACATTCGCAGGATTTGGCCGCTTTTGTTACGAGGTTCCATGGGTCAGTTTCTTTTCAGGTTGAGGACCAAGCGCGTCAGCATCAAGGTGAATGCCAACAGGGAGCCAAAATAGAGGATATCACGTGTGTCGACCACACCCATCCCGATGCTTTCGAAATGTGCAAGAATACCAAGCCTTGCAACCGAGGTATTGATGGCGGTCAGGGATTCCAATTGAGCCAAAAACGAAAACCCGAAATAAATCCCGAAGCACAAGAATGCACCCAGGATGTAAGCCACAACCTGATTGTCGGTAAGCGCGGACGATAGGATTCCAAAGGCGCAAAAAATACTGCCCAAGGCAAAAAGCCCAATGTAAGCGCCCACAATGGGTCCATTGTCCAGACGGGAAGTGTAGCTTGGTCCGGTGAATTGTTGAAGCATGTCCGGTGTGCCCCCCATGCGAAGTGCCGAAGGATCCATGGCGATGTTGTTCAAGGTGATCCAGTACAACATCGTGGGCAGGATGGCCAC
>Ga0068876_10001636_pt1 | contig 17264 bp, 13 predicted proteins | sample NOAtaG_6_FD_66442 | JGI IMG/M metagenome (GOLD analysis project Ga0068876, IMG submission 66442) | Freshwater lake microbial communities from Lake Erie, under a cyanobacterial bloom - NOAA_Erie_Diel5S_2200h metaG | ecosystem: Environmental > Aquatic > Freshwater > Lake | place: USA: Ohio, Lake... | reverse complement strand
CCGTCGTGCTCGGCCCGTCCGACCCAATCCGCGAGCCCCGGGCTGGTCAGGCGCCGGCCGTTCACCTCGAGGGCGACGACCTGGGACTGCGGCGGGATCGCCTTGTGGAAGCGCGCGCTGAGCTCCGCCTCGGGCGCGTCGGCGAGCACGACCGCGTCGAGCTTCGCGTAGCGGCGGATTCGAGCTTCGTAGTCGGCGATGGCCTCCGCGATGCCCGCCTCCTTCACCTTGCCGACCGAGACGACGACGACGCGCATGAACGGCCCGCGAACCGGGAACGCAGCTCAGTCCTGGGCCAGCTGACCCGGCACCGGGATGCGCCGCGCGTCCATCCACAGCGACTCGAGGTCGTAGTAGCCGCGCACGTCGTCGTAGAAGACGTGGACCACCACGTCGCCGAAGTCCATGAGGACCCAGGACGAGCCTGGGAGGGCCTCGACGCTCAGGCACTTCGTCTTCGTCTTCTCCTGGACGTCCTCCGAGATGCCGCGGGCGAGCGCCTGGACCTGCCGCTCGCTGCGCCCGCTCATCACCACGAGGTAGTCCGCGTAGTCGACCTTGCCGCGAACGTCGAGAATCACGACGTTCACCGCCTTCTTGTCGAGGCCGGCCTCGGCGCACGCGAGCGCGACCCTCTTGCTCTCGTCGCTCGGCTCAGGCGGCGGAGCCTTCTTCGCGGCCCGCGCCGTACCCCCCGCCCTGGTGGCCTTGCCAGGCGCCTTGGACGCAGGCTTGGCGGCAGCCTTCGCGCTCGCCCGGGCCCGGGGCGCGGCGGGCTCCCCGTCGGACGTCGCGGCCTTCGTCGCGGTCTTCGTGGGGGCCTTCTTTCGGGTCGCCTTCTTGCGGGGCGGGCTCTCGGTCTCGTCGGTCGCGGTCTTCTTGGGCACGCGGTCTTCTACCGCAGTTCGCCCGACGTGGGGAGCCTCCTCGGCGCCGCGCCCCCTCGACACGGGCACGAGCCCGGGGGCTATAACCAGCCCCCATGGACCCGATCGAAGCCCGCGCGCGGCACGCCAAGACCGCCGCTCCGACCCTCGCCGCCGCCCCGACCGACCGGAAGAACCGCGTGCTGCGGGGCGCCGCGCAGCGGATCGAGGCGATGGAGGCGGAGCTGATCGCGAGCAGCGCGGCGGACGTCGAGGCGGCGCGGGCCGCCGGGTCGAGCGCGGCGCTCCTCGATCGCCTGCGCCTGGACCGAGCGCGGATCGCGGGGATCGCCCGCGGGCTGGGGCAGATCGCCGAGCTTCCCGATCCGGTCGGTCACGTCGAGGACCTCCGCCGCCGTCCGAATGGGCTCGCGGTCGGCCGGATGCGGGTGCCGCTCGGGCTGGTAGCGATCGTGTACGAAGCGCGCCCCAACGTGACCGCAGAGGCCGCCGCGCTCTGCCTCAAGAGCGGCAACGCGGCATTGCTGCGGGGCGGCAAAGAGGCCCTCTCGACGAACCGTCTCTTGGCCCGAGCGTTCGCCGACGCGCTCGTCGACGAGGGCCTCGACCCTGCGCTCGTGAGCTTCGTGGACAGCACCGATCGTGAGGGGGTTCGCACGCTCGCCCGCCTCACCGGCGTCGTGGATCTGCTGATCCCGCGCGGCGGCGAAGGGCTCATCCGGTTCGTCGTCGAGCACGCGACCGTGCCGGTGATCCAGCACTTCCAGGGCATCTGCCACGTGTACGTGGACGGCGCGGCCGACCTCGCGATGGCGGAATCGATCGCGATCAACGCCAAGACGCAGCGCCCGGGTGTGTGCAACGCGATGGAGACGCTGTTGATCGACGCCGCTGTCGCCGGCTCGTTCCTGCCGCCGCTCTCGCGAGCGATGCGCGCCCGCGGCGTCGAGCTGCGCGGCTGTCCGCGCGCCCGTGCGCTCGTCGACTCCCTCGTCCCCGCGACCGAGGCCGACTGGGACGCAGAGTACCTCGACCTCGTGCTCGCAGTGCGGATCGTCGACGGCCTCGATGGCGCGCTCGCGCACATCCGCCGCCACGGCTCGCTGCACACCGAGGCCATCGTCACCCGCGATCACGCCCGGGCGCAGCGCTTTCTCCGCGAGGTCGACGCGAGCCTCGTGCTGGTGAACGCCTCGACCCGCTTCAACGACGGCTTCGAGCTCGGCCTCGGGGCCGAGATGGGCATCTCCACGACGAAGCTTCACGCGTACGGCGCGATGGGGCTCGAAGAGCTCACCGCGCGAAAGTGGATCGCCTACGGCGACGGTCAGGTCCGCTCGTGAGCCACGCCCTCGCGGCGGCGCGGGCGTTCTTCTCTCTCCGCGGCCGGCTCGGCCGGCAGGACCTCTGGCTGCGGCTCGCGCTGCTCCTCGCGCTGATGACCGCCGCGGACGGTCTCGGGGGACCGGCGCTCCTCGCGGCGGCCGCCGTCTCCGTGGCGAGCGCCTTCTCCCTCTTCGTCCGGCGGGCCCACGACCGCGGGCACTCCGCCTGGTGGCTCGCCTGGGCGCTCGTCCCGGTGCTAGGCCCCGCGCTGCTCGCCGTCGACCTGCTGGCCCGCCGGGGCACCCACGGCGAGAACCAGTACGGAGACGACCCGACCGAGCACCGCCTCGATCACCTGCGCGTCGAGGACCGCGTCGTGCCCGGCGAGAAGCCCGGCACGCGGGTCGAAGAGGTGACCCGCCTGCACCGCGTCGAGGTCTTTGCGGTGGCGAGCCCCCGCAGCGTCGCGGAGGTCCGCGAGGCGCTCGCCCGCACCGCAGGCCCGATATCCATCGGCGGCGGCCGCTTCTCGATGGGCGGACAGGTCGCCAGCGAAGGCAGCCTGCACCTCGACATGCGCGCGATGAACCGCGTCCTCGAGCTGTCCCTCGAGAAGCGGACCATCCGGGTCGAGCCGGGAGTGCGGTGGTGCGACATGCAGAAGGTCGTCGATCCGCACGGGCTCTCGGTGAAGATCATGCAGAGCTACGCCAACTTCACCGTGGGCGGCTCGATCTCGGTGAACGTGCACGGGCGCTACGTCGGGCTCGGGCCGCTCGTGCTCTCGGTGCGCGCGGTGGACGTGGTGCTCGCCGACGGAACGCTCGTTCACGCGAGCCGGACCGAGCGCCCGGAGGTCTTCTTCGGCGTCGTGGGCGGTTACGGCGCGCTCGGCGTGATCGTCGCGGCGGAGCTCGAACTCGCCGAGAACGGACGGGTCGAGGAGGTCTCCATCAAGCTGCCGCGCGAGGCCTACGCGGAGCACTTCCGCAGCCAGGTGCGCGACGAGCCGCGTGCGGTGTTCCACAACGCCGATCTCTACGGACCGCACCACCGCGCGCTCCGCAGCGTGACGTGGGTCGAGACCAAGCGGCCGCCGACCCGCTTCGAGCGGCTCATGCCGACACGTTCGGCGCACCTCGTCACCCGCTACCTCTCGTGGGCGCTCACCGAGCTGCCCTTCGCAGGCTTCCGGCGCGAGCACCTGATCGATCCGCTCCGCTACGCGGGCCGGCGGGTGCACCACCGCAACTACGAGGCGGGCTACGACGTGCGGGAGCTCGAGCCGCCGAGCCGGACCGAGCGGACCTACGTGCTGCAGGAGTACTTCGTACCGGTCGCGCGCTTCGACGAGTTCGTCCCGAAGATGAGCGAGATCCTGCGCCGCCACGCGGTGAACGTCGTGAACATCTCGGTGCGGCACGCGATGCCCGACGACGGCACGTTCCTGGCGTGGGCGCCCGAGGAGGTCTTCGCCTTCGTCCTCTACTACAAGCAGCGCACCCGCCCGAACGCCAAGCGCCGGGTCGCGGTGTGGACGCGGGAGCTGATCGACGCCGCGCTCGCCTGCGGGGGCCGCTACTACCTCCCGTACCAGGCGCATGCGACGCCCGAGCAGTTCCACCGCGCGTATCCTCGCGCGGCCGAGTTCTTCGCGCTCAAGCGCACGCTCGATCCGCAGTTCCGATTCCGGAACGTGCTCTGGGACCGCTACTACGCGCCATGGCTTACCGAGGCCTCCGAGGACGCGCCCCAAGCGTCCCTGCCCGGCTCGGAATTCCATTCCGTCTACGACGACGTCGCCCTCCACGACGCGTTCTACAAGTTCCTCCAGCACGTCTACCATCTCTACCCCGACGACCGCTTCCACCAGCTGATCGCCGAATGCACGGCCGCGCACGCCGACGACGAGACCATCTACCGGCGCGTGCAGGAGGGGCTGCCGACGGTGCTGCCGCCGCTCGCGCCGATCACGCGTCCACTCTTCTACCTGCTGCCCTCGCTGCGGGTGCAGAAGGACGTGATCGTGCGGCAGACGACCGAGCTCGTCGGCTCGCGCCGGGACGCCATCGAGGGCTACGTCGAGATCGGCACCACGGGCCGTTACGTGAAGCGCCTGCGCCGCGCGCTCGGGCTGCGCGGCCCGGTGTGGCTCGTGAACGACGTCGCGCCGGCCGGACCGGTCGACGTGATCGAGCGCGGCCAGCTCGCCCCGGCCGGGACCTTCGTACCGCTCGGCGACTACGAGCCGCTGCCTGCCTCCATCCCCGACGCATCGGTGGGCCTCGTGAGCTGCTTCATCGGCCTGCACCACGTCGCGCCCGAGCGGCTCGACGCGTTCGTCGCCTCGATCGTGCGGGTGCTTCGTCCTGGCGGCGTGCTGGTGCTCCGCGACCACGACGTGACCGACCTGCGCATGGACCGCCTCGTCGCCCTGGCGCATACGGTCTTCAACTGCGGGCTCGGTGCGCCCTGGGCCACGAACGCGAAGGAGCGGCGGCACTTCGTGTCGATGGACACCTGGATCGAGCGCCTCGCTCGGCATGGCCTCGAACACCACGGCCCCCGGCTCGCGCAGGACCACGACCCCACGCGCAACCTCCTCGTCGCGTTCGAGAAGCGCGCGTGAGGCGCCCGTTCGCCGCCGCGTGGCTGCTCCTGCCGCTGTCGCTCGCCGCCGCAGGCCTCGTCGCCCAGGAGCCGTCTGCACCGAACCGTACGCCGCCCGCGCTACGTCGCTCCGCGGATCAGACCTACCTCACCTACCCCGAGTGGTTCCTCGTCTTCAGCCCCGAGGCGTACGCCGACTGGGTGGCCGAGCGACCGCCGACCGACTTCCCCTTCCTCGCGCACGTCCGCGACGTGTGGGCCGGCTACGCCGCGGTGAGCGCGGAGGTCCCCGACGAGACGCCGACGAACTGGAGCTACCACGCGATGATCTGGGTGATCGCTGGCAGCACCACCGTCGAGTACGCGGTGCGCGCCGTGTACGAGACGACGATCGGCCGGCTCAGCGCAGCGACGGTGACCGCGCCCGAGCCCGATGGACACCTGAGCGCCGAAGACCGCTTCGGCGCCGAGATCGCGCGGGACTACGAGCGCTTCCTGCGGCAGTCCGCCTGGTACGACTTCGACTACGAGAACGCGCTCGGCCGCCTCTGGTTCGATGTGCCCTTCACGACCGGGAGCCCGCTGCGGGCCATCGAGCGGCGCTATGCCCTCAGCAGCGAATTCCTGTTCAAACTCGGCTACGCCCAGGTGCTTCGGGCCGCGAGCCACGGCACCTTCGACGAGGCCAGCTTCGTCGCGCGCACCGCCGCCGTGCTGCGCGGGCTGCCGGAGGACGCCGCGATCGAAGGCCTCGTCGTCGAGGAGCGCTTCGAGGACGGCGCGGTGCTCGTCACGCTGCCCCGCTACGAGGCGTTCGTACCCGCGGCCCGCGCGTTGGCCGCGACCGGCGCCGACTTCGAAGAGATCTGCGGCAACCGCGGGCGGATCCTCGTCAGCCTGCGCGCCCCGACAGGCACCCCGGCCCCGGGTCGAGCGCTGCGCCGCGAACCCTTCGCGGCGGGCCGGGAGCGCATCCTGTTCGACGTGCCCATCGACGAGCTCGCCGGCACCCTCCGCACGATCGCGCCCCCGGCGGAGATCGAGCACATCTACGACTTCTGAGGGCCGCGTCGGCAGGTCGGAGGCAGATGCTCGTCGGCGCCGTGGGCCGACGTGCTAATCGGGTGAACGATGGCGCGAGGCGACTCCCCGACCCCCTCCGATCGTCCCACGAACCTCGCGCTGCTCGGGGTGCTGGGGGTGACCGCGTTCGCTGCGCTCCTTCTCGTCGTCGTGACCACCCGCGCCGTCGAGTCCTGGAGCGCCTCGTTCGCCGCGGGCGGGCTTTCGGGCGATCCCTACCCGGGGGCATCGGCGGCCGCAGAGCAGCTCTCCTGGCGCGATACCGCCCGACTCCGCGAGGCGTTCGGCGCGCCGCCTCCGCACGATTCGGCCGCCGCGATCGCTGCGATGGAGGGCGAACTGCGGCGCCGTGGTCTTGGCACCGACTCCACATACTTGCCTGCCGCGACGCTGCCCGCGGACCTCGACGTGCTCGCCCTCGAGGGGGCCTGCGGACTGCTGGTGCTCGAGGCGGAAGCGACCTCGCGGCTCACGGCCGCGGGGCGCCCCGCCGGACTTCGCAGCGCCGATGACCCGAGCCTCATCGCCCTCGGCGCGTGCGGACGGGGTCCGTTCCGCGTGGAAGGGGTCGGATCGGCCCGCGTTCGGGTGGTGCTCGTGCCAGGCCTCGTCGAGAGTGACGTCGAGCGCATCGGTCTGCCCGAGGACGTGCTCCTCGCGCACGCCGAGGCGGAGTGGCTGCTGCGCGGCGCCGGCTACGTGCCGAGCGACGAGCTCGTGCGCCTCGACGCGACCGGGGCGGCGGCCAGCAGCGGGGAGCTCGCAGCGCTGCCGCAGCCCCCGAGCGGCTGTGTGCCGTGGGCGGTGGTCGTCGTCGGCGCTGGAAGGCTGCGGTCGATGACCGCGAGCGCGCCGGCCGACCACGCCGCGGAGCGCGGCCTCGGCCTGGCCATCTCGTGCGCGGGCGACCCGAGCACGCACCTCGCGCTCGCGGACGACGGCTCCGGCGGGTACGTGGCCTGGGCCCGTCCCTACACGCTCGTCGCCGCCCCCTCGCTGCCGGCCCCCGGGCTGCGCAGCCTCGAGCGCGCCCGCGTCGTCGCGGCGTCCGAGATCACCTTGCCGGCGCCGGTCCCAGCGGCGCCCTGACGGTCCGGGGTCTTCCGCTACGCTCGCCGTGTGCGCGCGCTGTGGTTCGGCCTGATCGTCGCCATCGCCCTCGCGGCAGGCCTCGGCCTGCGCGCTCGAACGACGCTCGCCGCCGAGGTCGATCTCCACGCCGCGGAGTTCGCCGGCGCGGGGGCCTGCGCGCGCTGCCATCCCGCGCACGTCGAGAGCTTCGCGCGGACGTTCCACCGCACGATGACCCAGGACCTCGCGGCGGCCGATCCCGAACGGCTCGCACCGCTCGCGGGGGCACGCGTCGACTACGGCGGCCACGTCACCCGCTTCGAGGCCGCCGGAGGCACGACGCGCCTCTGGATCGACGAGCTCCCCGTCGAGGTCGTGCGGACCGTCGGCTCCCACCGCTACCAGCAGTTTCTCGGGCGGGCCGACGACGGAACGCTCGTGCGACTGCCCATCGGCTACCACTTCGGCGAGCGGCGCTTCTTCCACATGAACGAAGCGTTCTTGTTGCCCGATCCACCGGGCCTCGACGCGGGCGCGCCGATCGAACTTGCCGATCACGACCGGCACGTGACGCGCTGGAACGACAACTGCGTCTTCTGCCACAACGTCGGGCCCTCACCCGGCCTCGATCCCGAGCGCGGCACCTTCGCGACGGAGGTCGCAGAGCTCGGCGTCGCGTGCGAGGCCTGCCATGGGCCCGCCGGCGAGCACGCCGCGCTCAACGCCGACCCCGCGCGCCGCTACCTGCTGCACCTCGGGGACGCGCCGGACCCGTCCATCGTGAACCCGGCGAGGCTCTCGCCGGAGCGCAGCGCCGACGCGTGCGGCCGATGCCACGGGCAACGGATGGCCGACGACATCGAGGCGTTCCTGACCGAGGGCGATCCCTTCGTACCCGGCGAAGACCTCGCGCTGTATTCCGCGCCGCTCTACGCCGACACCACGCTCGGGGGCGAAGAGGTCTTCCGCGCGCGCTTCTGGAGCGATGGGACGCCGCGCCTCACCGCCTACGAGCTGCAGGGCATGATCGCGTCACGCTGCACGATGGAGGGTTCGCTGACCTGCACCGACTGCCACGGCATGCACGAGGGCGACCCGAGAGGACAGATCCGGCCGAGCCGGCGTGGGGCAGCGATGTGCGGCGACTGCCACGCCGACCTCGATGCCGACCACCACCCCCGCGATGTGCCGCACGCCGGAACGGCGTGCACGGCCTGCCACATGCCGCCGATCGTGTACGGCCTGCGCGGGGCCCACGTCAGCCACCGCATCGACGTGCCGCGTCCTCAGCCGATCGCGCCCGGCGTGCGCCCCGACGCGTGCGTCCTCTGCCACGCCGACCTCGACGCCGTGCGGAGGCGCGTCGCTCCGGCCGAGGGCGCGCTCGTGCAGCTTCTCCTGGGCGGCGACCCGGTACAGCGCGCGGTGGCCGCCGAGGCCCTCGCCACGGACGCGCGGGGCGCGGACGCCCCCACGGTGCGCTCGTGGCTCGCCGAGGTGGTGCGGAGCGATCCCTACCCTGCGGTGCGCGCGATCGCCTGGGCGAGCTTGCGGCGGCGCAGCGTCGCGCCGATCGAGGCCGCCGATCTCGACGCCGCAGGGCCGCGCGCCGCGAGGGAGCGGGCGCTCCTCGCGCTCGGGGAACGCATCGGCCCGCTCGCCCCGCTCGCGCCGGACTGGATCCTGGCCCGCACCGCGGGCCGCGCCGACGCGGTGATCGAGATCGGCGAGTGACCCACGTGGACCGCGCGCTGCTGGAGCGGAGCATCGGATGCGCGACCCGCACGCGCCCCAGCCGGGCTCCCGCCGCGTCGAGGCCGTCTACCGATGCACCCAGCGCCTGTCTCCGCCGCCCGCGGCCGACGCCGTGCCGCTCGGACGGCAGCCCACCGGGGTGCGCGGCCACCTCGGCGCCCTGCGACGCGCGTGCGGGTCGCGTGGCCGACCTGCTAGGGTGCGCCCATGGCCGAGCGCGAGCCCACCCAGATCGGCGAGATCCTCGCCCTCCTCGGCCGCGGCACGTCGTTTCGCGGCACGCTCGCGTTCGAGGGCCGCGCCCGCGTCGATGGCAAGCTCGTCGGGGACGTGTTCGGGGACGGAATCCTGGTGATCGGAGAGGGCGCCGAGGTCGAGGGCGCGATCGAGGTCGGGACGCTGATCGTGCTCGGTGGGACCGTGCGGGGCAGCGCCCACGCCCGGCAGCTCATCGAGCTGCACGCGGGCGCGAAGGTTCACGCCGACCTGCATGCGCCCGAGGTCGACATCGCCAAGGGCTGTCTGTTCGATGGGCGGTGCACGATGGCGCCCCTGCCGGCGACGAGCTCGGCCGGCGCCATTCCCGCTCCCGACGACCGCTTCTCCCTGCCCCCGGAAGGGCCTCTGACCGAGGGAACGTGAGCCGGGCGCGGCGCGCCCTCGTGCTCGTCGCGCTCGCCGCCGCGCTCGTCGGCTTCGACTGGACGGGCCGGCTCGGGCGGCTCGACGACGACCTGCACTCGCCCTCGGCGCAGACCCGCGCCGCAGCCGTCCGCGAGCTCGGCACGCACCCGGCCGCCGAGGTCGCGGGGCGCGTCCTCGAGGCGCTCGGCGACCCCGATCCCGGCGTGCGCTCCGACGCCGCGCAGACCGCGGCGCAGCTGCGCCTCGCCGAGGCCGCACCGATCCTCATGAGGTGGCTCGACGAGCCGGACGAGGATCTCCGCGTGGTCGCGCTCGAAGCGCTCGGCGCCATGCCCGGCGACGGACCGGTCGCGGCCCTCGTGCGGGCCCTCGCGGACGCGCGTGCCCTCGTCCGTCGCGCAGCGGTGCGCGGACTGCGCGGACGGAGCGAGACCAGCGCTGCGATCACCTCCGCGCTGATCGGCGCCCTCGACGACGTAGATGGCAGCGTGCGGCTCGAGTCCGTCGGTGCGCTCGTGCACCGGGCGCGGTGGGCTGGCGGAGGCGACGACGGAACGGTGGACGCGGCGCTCCGGGCCCACGTGAGCGACGATGCCCCGGAGGTGCGCGCGGCCGTCGCGGCGTCGCTCGGCGCGCTCGGGGATCCGGACGCCAGCGTGGTGCTGCTGCGACTCGCGGCGGACCCGCTCGCGGAGGTGCGCAGCGCCGCCGCCGCGGCGCTAGGCCGGCTGCGACCCATCGATGCGGCCGCCGCGCTCGCGGCGATGTCGCGGCACGACGAGCTCGAGCCGGCGCACGCGGCGCTCGCCGCGCTCGGACGGATTCCCGGCGCGGAAGCCTTCGACGCCCTCGCCGACGGGGGCGCGCGCGGGGGCGCATCGGCCGATGTCGCGCACCACGCGCTGCTCGAGCGGGTCCGGCTCGATCCTGTCGCGGCCCGCGCCGAGATCGCCGGCGCCCTCGGAGCGCGGGACCGCGCGCGGGCGGCGTGGCTCGCCGCCGAGCTCGCGCGCGGTGCCGCGCCGAGCCTGCCCGAGGCGACGCCCGCGCTCGAGGCCCTCCTCGAGGCCGAGGAGGTGCCCATGGCCGTCGCGCTGGCCGCGATCGGTCGGAGCGGCGGTCCGCGCGCGCTCCCGCGGCTCCTGCGCGCCCTCGACGAAACGCTCCGGCGCGGCACCTCGCCCGAGCCGGAGATCGCCGGTCTCACTGCGTATTTCGAGACGAGCGGCGCGGATGGTCGCGCGACCGAGCCGCTCGTGCAGGCGCTCGCTCAGCGCACCGAGCCTGCCCTGCAGGCGGCGCTCGCGCGGCTCCTCGGAACGACCGAGAGCGCTCGGGCGTCCGAGGCGCTGGCCGCGCTGCTCGCCTCCGAGACGGATCCCGGAACCACGGTGGAGGCGCTCCGGGCGCTGACCCGCATCGCCCGGGTGGCCGAGCTGCCGCCCGCCGCGCGGGCCTCGTCCCTCGCCGCCGCCCAGCGTGCCCTCCGCGCTTCGTCGCCGGAGCTCCGGCACGCAGGGGGCGAGCTGCTGGCCGCCGCCGGCGACGGGGCGACGCTCGCCGCGGCGCTCGACGCGATCGACCACGAGCCCCACCTCGATCGCGCGGGGCTGCTCGTCGCCGCCGCTCGGCTCGCCGCGCGCATCCGCCCGGGCGAAGCGGCGACCGAGGCCCTGGCCGCCACGATCGCGGCGCGGATTGCCTCGGAGGACCCTGCGCTCGCGGCCGCCGCGATCACCGCCGCGGCCCTGGCCGGCGACGATGACGCGCTCGCCGCGGTGCGGCAGGCCGCGACGAGGCACGACGACGCCCTTGGCGCCCTCGCGCGCTTCTCCCAGCCCGCGGCCCTCGAGCCGCTGCGCGAGGAACTCGCCGAAGAGGGCCTCGATCCCGCTTCGGCGACGCGAAGGGCCCTCGCTGCGGGCGCGCTCGGCGAGCACGGCACCGCCGAGGACGCGGCCCGGCTCTTCGCCCTCGCTCCGTCGCTTCCATGGCCGGCTTCCGCCGCCGCCAGCTTCTCGCTCGCGCGGCTCGCGCGCCGGGGCGTGCTCGACGCGGGCGCGATCGGACCGCTCTGCGCCCTCGCGGCCCGGCGCGACCCGATCGTTCGGGCGAACGTCGCCATCGCCCTCACCGCGCTCGGCGGCGCCTGCGCGGAGATCGATCTCGCAGCCTGGGCCGAACGACCCCACAGCGCCGTCGTGCGCGCCGCGGCCCTGCGGTGGATTGCAGCCCGGCCCGAGGGGCTGCCGCGGCTCGCGCGCTGCCGAGACGAGCTGCCCCCCGCACTCGTCGAGCGCGCATGCGCGAGCCCCGCCCTGCCGCCGCTCGGGGGCACGACCGAGATCACCGCGTTCGAGGCCGACGGCCTGACCCTCGCGCCGTCGCGCTGGCTCGCGGTGATTTTCGCCGACGGAACGGTGCTGCTCACCCGCACCGACGCCCAGGGCCGCATCGCCCTCGACGACGCCGCCTCCGGGCCCGTCGTCCTCGAAGACCCCGCCAACCTTCCCCTCGGGCCCTGAGCGCGCACGCCTCGGGAACGGCCGAACGCACGAAACCCCCGGGCGCATTGCGCTCGAGGGCTTCGTAGAACCACGGCCCGAGACGGGCCGCCACGTCACTTCGCGGCGTCGACCACGGCCTTGAAGCCGCCCGGATCGCGGAGCGCGAGATCCGCGAGGATCTTGCGGTCGATCGCGATCTTCGCCTTCTTCAGGCGGGCGACCAGCTTGCTGTAGCTCAGGCCGAGGGCCCGGGCGCCCGCGTTGATCCGGGCGATCCACAAGCGGCGGTAGGAGCGCTTCTTCTCCGCCCGGTGGCGGTAGGCGTCCTGCCAGCCGTTACGGACCTGCTCCTGCGCGTCGGTGAAGATCCGACCGCGGGCGCTGTAGAAGCCCGAAGCGAGCTTGAGGATGCGGTTGCGTCGGCGACGGGCCTTGAACCCACGTTTTGCGCGCGGCATGTCTGATTCTCCTCGTCTGGCTCAGGCGTTGCCGTACGGCAGCAGGCGCTTGACCATCTTCTCGTGGGTGGGGGAGATGAGCGAGTTCTTCCGCAGGCGGCGGAGGCGGTTGGAGCTCTTGCCCCGCATCATGTGGGAGAGCCCGGCGGTGCCGCGGCGGACATGACCGCCACCGGTCAGCCACACGCGCTTCTTCGCGCCGGAGTGGGTCTTCATCTTGGGCATCTTCGATTCCGCACTTTCCGTGGCGGCTGCCACGCAGTGGACGGTCCAGCGTCACCGCGGACCGGCCAGGGGAGCGGAGGTGTAGCGGACGAACGGGGCCCGTCAAGGCTCGAACGCAGGCGCTCGCCGCGGCAACACCGCGTTGCGGCGACGCGACGGGCCACGCGCCCCCTGCCGCCCTATGCCTGCCTTCATGCCCCGCATCCTGAAGCGCTTCCCGCTCGCCGAAGGCGCCCAGTTCGGCCCCTGGCCCACCTTCGACCCCTTCCTGTTCTGCGTGCACCACGTCGATCTCTACCCGAAGGGCGACGGCCGGCTGGGCGTGGAGCGAGCACTCCTCTCCGGACGCGATCTCGGCCAGGATTTCGCGGGCAAAGACGGATTTCGGATGTACCACGGCAAGCGCGTTCCGGGCTTCCCCTCGCACCCCCACCGCGGCTTCGAGACGGTCACGATCGCGCGCCGCGGGCTCATCGACCACTCCGATTCCCTGGGCGCCGCAGCCCGCTTCGGCGAGGGCGACGTGCAGTGGCTGACCGCCGGCGCCGGCATCCAGCACTCGGAGATGTTCCCGCTCCTCTCGACCACCTCCCCGAACCCCGCGGAACTCTTCCAGATCTGGCTCAACCTCCCCGCCGCCAAGAAGATGGTGCGCCCGTACTTCTCGATGCTCTGGAGCGAGACGGTCCCGCGCCTCGAAGAGGACGGCGCCTCGGTCGCGGTGATCGCCGGCAGCCTCGCGGGGCGCACGCCGCCCTCCCCACCTCCCGACTCGTGGGGCAGCGATCCGCGGAGCGAGCTCGGCATCTGGGCCATCCAGCTCGTCCGGGGCGGCCGCCTGGTGCTGCCCGCGACGGCCACCGAAGCCCTGCGCACGCTCTACGTGTTCGCCGGCGACGAACTCGGCGTGAACGGTGAGCGCATCGAAGGTCGCACCGGCCTCGTGCTCTCGAGCGACGCGGAGACCCACTTGCACGCGGAAGGCCCGGTCGAGGTGTTGGTGCTCCAGGGACGCCCCATCGGCGAGCCCATCGCGCAGTACGGGCCCTTCGTCATGAACACCCGGGCGGAGATCCAGCAGGCCTTCGCGGACTACCAGCGCACGCAGTTCGGAGGCTGGCCCTGGCCCGCCTCGGACCCCGATCACGGCCCCACCCGCGGGCGCTTCGCCCGTCACGCCGATGGGCGCGTCGAGGAACGCGGCGGAGGGGCCTGAGTCTCAGAACCGGAACCGCGTCTCGAGGCGCAGCGTCCGGTCGATGGGCGAGCGGTTGAAGCCCGAGCCCATGACGTCGGCGACGCCCATGCGGTTCTCGCTGTAGATGGCGTGCAGCGTCCCGACGCTCCGCCAGAAGTACCAGACGAGCGAGAAGCGGTACTGGAACTCCTCGGCCATGAACACGTCGCCCGCGACGGTGGTGGGCAGGAGCGTGCGGTCGTAATCGAAGAGGCGGAAGTTGCCGCCCACGTCGCCGGCGAGCACGAGCACGCGCGGCACGAGGAGGGCCTGCAGCTCGACGCTGAACGCCTCGCTCGCCGCGCCGCCCCAGTTCGGGGCGTAGCGGCCGATCGTCTCCGCACGCAGGCGGAAATGCCACACGCGGAAGCTCATCGAGGCCTGCCACACGAGCTGCTGCTCGAGCGGCCGCTGATCCCACTTGGCGCCCGCCCAGAGCGCGAGCGTGGTCTGCTCCGGGGTGTACATGAGGCCGAGATCGAAGCGGTCGGTGTTGCCGACCACGTTGAGCTGCAGCTGCAGGCCCGCGGCCCACGCGAAGTTCGAGCCGCTGATCGATGGATCGATGCGCGCGCCGCCGACGTTGCCGGTGAAGTTGCCGGCGCCGCCCGCCACGAAGGCGCGGAAGCGCAGCGTTCCGCCCGAGTCCACCGGGCCGCCGACCTCCACCGAGCCGCCGTTCCCCTGCTCGTAGACGTTCAGCATGTAGAACGCCGGATCGAGGAAGGGCAGTCGCGCCGCGGACACGATGCGCTGCGTGGTGAGCGTGCCCGATCCCGAGTTGATGTTCAGGTAGTGGCCCGCCTCGCCGATCGGGAGCTGGAACATCAAGAACGCGAGCCGGACCGAGTCCTCGGCGCGGATGCTGAGGAGGAAGAACGAGTTCGAGATGAACGGGATCGGACCGAGCGCCCGCAGCTGCAGGGCGGTGAAGCCGGCCTCCGGGGCGATCGTGTCGCCGATGATCGAGTCGCTCTCGGTGGCGCCGAAGCGGATCCGTGCGCCCGCGCCGGCGACGATCGAGAACCGGAAGCCCGGCTCGCCCTGGCACACCGTCACCTGCGGATCGAAGCGGCACCCGAAGTCCGCGCAGTCCATCCGGCCGTCGTTGTCGTTGTCGATGCCGTCGGCGCAGGTCTCGTCGGTTCGCTCGCCGTCGGCGTCACCGCCCGTGCCGATCAGATCTTCGACGCTCATCCCCTCGCCGAGCTCGGGCAGGTCGTCGGTGCTCTCCGTCGCCCCGCCGCTCGAGGCCCCGCCGGAATAGCTGCCCCGGCAGACCGTCACCCAGTCCACCGCGCAGTCCTCGTCCTCGCAGTCGGCCGAGCCGTCGCCGTCGTTGTCGATCCAGTCGCTGCACGCCTGGTTCGACCGCTCCTCGCTGCCGCCCGCGTGACAATGCGGGTCGGCGTAGCAGTCCGCGTCGGCGCAGTCCGGCAGACCGTCCCCGTCCTCGTCGAGGCGGCCGGTGCACACCGTCTCGTGCGCGACCGAAGCGGCCATCACCGAAGGGGAGACCGCCTCGACGGGCTGCGAGGCGGTGTCCTGGGCGGCCGCGGAGACCGGGGCGAGCAGCGCGCCGAGCGCGAGAAGGATCAGGTGCGAGCGGTTCATCGAGTCGGTTCCTCGTTCTCGTCGTTCAGGAGGGGTCGCGGCAAACGCCGATGCCCATGGCATCGCACATCGCCTGCACCATCGGATGCCAGTTGCAGTCGAAGTCCTCGCAGTCGACGTAGCCGTCGACGTCGTTGTCGATGCCATCGGTACAGAGGGCCACCGGGTCGGCGAGCGGGCTGTCAGGCGTCTCGTCGCAGGGATGGCGGATGCGCCCCTCGCTGGGCCCGCTCGGGAACGTGTCCGGATCGGCCGCGGTGCAGCTGAAGTCCGCGCAGTCGGCAAAGCCGTTGGCGGGCGTGTCGTTGTCGATCCCGTCGCGGCAGTTGTCGAAGTTCCGCTCGCCGACGTCGGTGCAGAGTCCGACGAGGTCGGGGGGCTCGGTCGCGCGCGCGCAAGAGAAGTCGCCGCAGTCGACGAACCCGTTGCCGTCGTTGTCCACGCCATCGGTGCAGAGGGCCCGGGTGTTCTCCATCGGGCGCGACGCGCAGTAGGCGAGGATCGCGGCGTCCATCGAGCGCGCGCAGGAGAAATCGTTGCAGTCGACGAAGCCGTTGCCGTCGTTGTCGAGGCCGTCCATGCACCGGTCGAGGGTGGTCTCGGTGATCGACGCGCAGTACTCCATGATCGCGGGCTCGGTCGAGCGGGAGCAGGAGAAGTCGCTGCAGTCGACGAAGCCGTTGCCGTCGTTGTCGATCCCGTCGCTGCACCGGGCGAGCGTCGACTCGGAGATGGACTCGCAGTAGGCGATGGCCTCCGGGCTCGCGCCGCGCGACGCCATCGTGCAGCCGAACTCGCGGCAGTCGACGAAGCCGTTGCCGTCGTTGTCGAAGCCGTCCGTGCAGCGCGCGAGGCTGTTCTCCGCGCCGCTCAGCCCGGCGCAGTAGGCGGTGATCTCGGCCCCCCCGAGCATCGTGCAGTCGGTGTCGAGGCAGTCGACCGTCGTGTCCTCGTCGTTGTCCTGCCCGTCGGTGCAGCGCGCGACGGTGTTCTCGTCGCCGAGGCAGGCGGGATCGCGATCGCAGCTCCGGTCGCGGCAGTCGACGAGCGTGTCGCCGTCGTCGTCGACGCCGTTCGTGCAGCCCTCGCGGCAGGCCGCGTCGCGGGCGCAGTCGGCGTCCGCGCAGTCCGCGCTGCCGTCCCCGTCGTCGTCGAGGCCGTTGCCGCAGTTCGCCTCGCCGCCGCGGCACGCGGCCGAGCTGGCGCAGTCGGTGTCGTCGCAGTCGACGGCGCGGTCTCCGTCGTCGTCACGTCCGTTGCCGCAATCCGTCTCCCCATCACAGAGATCCGAGGGCGTCGGATCGCGGCGGCAGCCGAAGTCGGCGCAGTCGGCGAAGCCGTTCTGATCGTCGTCGAGGCCGTTCGTGCAGCGCTCCTCGCCGAACTCGAGCGCGATGCACAGCTCGCGGATCGCCTGGCAGTCGCGGTCGCCCGCGTCGTAGGTGCCGTCGCCGTCGTTGTCGACCCGATCGGTGCAGCGCGCCGGGGTGTTCTCGGGGCGCGGCGGCACCCCTTCGACGACCCGCTCTCCGCAGAACGCGCGGGCCTGGCAGTCCGGATCGAGGCAGTCGATCTGGAAGTCCTGATCGTCGTCGTAGCCGTTCGTGCAGGTGAACTCGTCGTACTCGTAGCCGCGCGGCGGTCCGCCGGCGTAGGGCGGGTTGCAGGCCGGAGCGAGCAAGCTCGCCGCGGCGAGGGCGAAGGAGGCGAGGCGGCGCATCAGTGCTCTCCGAGGTGCCAGACGTCCTCGACGCCGGGCGGCAGGGTCCCGTGCTCGCGCAGACAGGTGGCCCGGTCCAGACCGTAGCGCCGGTCGAAGGCAACGTAGAGCATGCAGGCGCCGCGG
>Ga0068876_10001628_pt1 | contig 17332 bp, 9 predicted proteins | sample NOAtaG_6_FD_66442 | JGI IMG/M metagenome (GOLD analysis project Ga0068876, IMG submission 66442) | Freshwater lake microbial communities from Lake Erie, under a cyanobacterial bloom - NOAA_Erie_Diel5S_2200h metaG | ecosystem: Environmental > Aquatic > Freshwater > Lake | place: USA: Ohio, Lake... | reverse complement strand
CCGGTCGATGAGGCACGCAGGGAAAGTTTACCATGCATTTCCGGCGTGGAGAATCCCTCCATTCCGCGCTCCACGATCAATCCGTGGATGCGCCCGGACTCGTCCTTCGCCCATACAACGGCAATGTCCGCGAAAGGCGCATTAGATATCCACATTTTGGAACCATTGAGGATGACGTGGTCGCCGGCATCTTTAAAATTGGAAAGCATTCCTCCCGGGTTGGAGCCGTGATCAGGTTCGGTTAGTCCAAAGCAACCCATCATTTCACCAGTTGCCAGTTTAGGTAAAAACTTTTGTTTTTGTTCCTCGGAGCCGTATTTCCAGATGGGATACATAACTAAGGAAGACTGAACAGAAGCCGTTGACCGCAAGCCTGAATCGCAACGCTCCAATTCTTGCATAATTAAACCGTAAGCAATCTGATCCAATCCCGGTCCACCGTATTCCGCCGGAATATAAGGTCCAAACGCACCGATTTCACCTAGCTGCTTGATTAGGTGCATGGGGAAGGTCGCTTTTTCGTAATGGTCTTCAATAATGGGCGAAACCTCTTTCTTTACCCAGGAACGCGCTGCATCGCGCACCATCTTGTGCTCTTCAGTCAGCAAATCATCAAGTAAGTAGTAGTCTGGATGCGTGTATTGATCTGTTCTCATGGGTTTTTAATTTAATGGGGCAAAATTAATGAATTTTGGTCACGTATGCGTAATTCTGCTAAGGTGTCGTAACTTTGCAAAACGATTCCTTCATACAGTTGAATTTAAGCGCGTTTCATATCTTTGGTGAGTCAACAAGACAAGTCCCGGACGTCTTGACCGAAAGGCATCAAGCATACACCTATGTGCTCTTGCTTTTTGTATCGGTTTCGATTTTCATGTTGGCATTGGCACGAAACCGCAACACCGATTCTTTTCGGGTTGTTTTTCAGTCGGTATTTAAAGTCTACGGAATCGATCAGTTTATAAAAGAAAACCTTCGCATAGAATCTGCCAGTTCGGTTTTTTTGATTGCCAATTACTTTATCAGTGCATCGCTTTGTACCTTTCTTGCCTTGCAGCGCGGTATGGGGCTTTCCTACAGCGAAAGCCTATTGATTGCCGTTTTGGCACCACTGGTGTTGTTTGCTGTCGAAACCCTGTTCATTCCAATGGTTGGCTTTATAGCAGGTGACAACCGCCTGCATGTGATGACGCGAGAACACACACTTACCGGATTTCAATTTTCCGGATTGGTGTGCACCCTTCTCTCCTTTTTCTGGGTCTTGCATACCTTCGATGATCGGCTGATGCTGTTTCTCTTCGCAATTACCATCCTATTCCAGCTTATTCTCAGGGTAGTAAAGGAGTTTTGGTGCGTTTTACAGGCAGGCGTCATGTGGTATTATATTATTTTATACCTTTGTACCCTCGAAATACTGCCGCTACTCGCTGCTTTCCAGTATGTATCGGAGGTTTTTTTAAGGTGATTTGATTGTTGATTTAATGTTGATGAGTCTTGGCAATTAAAACAATTTTGGTGTCGCAGCCCAAACCAGAAGGAGAGAAATCACCTTACTATGACTTGGCTGAAAAATACAAGCTGAAGATCGACTTCAGGCCCTTTATCCATGTAGAGGGCATTGGTGCGCAAGAATTTAGGCAACAGCGCGTTAACATTCCCGACCACACCGCCATTATTTTTACCTCAAAAACAGCCATTGATCATTTCTTCCGAATGGCGGAGGAAACCCGGTTTGAGGTACCGGATAGCCTAAAATATTTTTGCATTTCAGAAGCGGTTGCCTTCTACCTGCAGAAGTATGTTACTTACCGTAAAAGAAAAATATTTTACGGAAAGCAATCCATCGAAGATTTGGTGGAGGTTATGAAGAAACACAAAACAGAAAAATTTTTACTCCCCTGCACCGATATTTTACGCGATAAAATCCCTGCTACGCTGGAACAGTACGAATACAACTTTACGAAAGCCATTCTTTACCGCACTGTAGCTTCCGATTTGTCGGACCTAGAAGATGTTTATTACGACATGTTGGTGTTTTTCAGTCCGGGTGGTATCGAGTCGTTATTTAAAAACTTCCCAGATTTTAAGCAAAATAACACCAAAATCGCTGCTTTTGGACCCACGACTGCCAATGCCGTTATTCGGAACAATCTGCGTCTTGATGTCCATGCGCCCATGCCCAATGCACCTTCCATGACTGCAGCAATCGAATTGTTTGTGAAAGGCCAACTCAAAAAAAAGTAATCACCTGAATATGAAGGTGGTTGTTTTCTCCGGTGCCGGAATGAGTGCGGAAAGTGGCATACAGACCTTTCGCGATTCCAATGGCCTTTGGGCCAATTTTTCCATTGAAGAAGTAGCAACCCCGGAGGCATGGCAACGGGATTCGGCAAAGGTCCAAGGCTTTTACAACGAACGAAGAAAACAAATCATAGCTGCGCAACCAAATGAAGCACACCTTGCTATTCAAAAACTCGAAGAAATAGCTGACGTGGTTGTCATCACTCAAAACATAGACGATTTGCATGAAAGGGCAGGTTCAAAAAATGTCTTGCATTTGCATGGCAACATTCGCTTTGCAAAAAGTTCGGGCCCAAAGCCAGAAAAAAAACATTACCCAATTGATGGTTGGGAACTTACGCTAAATGACCTCTGTGATGACGGGTATCCACTCAGGCCTCACGTTGTTTGGTTCGGGGAAGCTGTTCCCATGCTAGACTTGGCTGCGGACGAATTGTCTAATGCAGATGTTCTGATAGTTATTGGCACATCGTTACAGGTTTATCCTGCTGCATCGCTTGTGCATCTTGCACCGCCTTCTTCCGCAAAATACCTCATTGACCCAAAGGCGGATGTCCTAACAGTACCGAGCGATTTTCACGTTTTGCCCATGACCGCAAGCGCCGGCATGCATGCCTTGTTGGAAAACCTGTATTTGACTCGCAAAGGATAATTCTTCGCTGTTAGGATTTCAAGAATAACACTCGAATAAAACCTTGTTTTGTGACAGAAATCAATTATATTTACCACGTTTAATAGTCTATTCTTTAACAAGTAATTATGAAAAAACTTTTATTATCTGCTTGCGCATTAGGGCTTGGCGCCTCGCTAAACTCGGCTTCAGCTCAGTTAACAGCTGGAAGCTTTGCGCCTAACTTTACCGTTACTGCATACCAACCTTGGTTGGCTTCAGCAGGTGAAAACGGAAACGGAACCTACACCCTTTATGATTATCTGGATGCAGGTTACACGGTCTTTTTAGATGTATCTGCTACTTGGTGTGGTCCATGTTGGAACTACCATTTAGGAGGAGCGTTAGACGACGTGTATATCAATCACGGACCAACAGGATACCCAGGTGTTAGCGCAAACACAACCGACGATGTGATGGTGATCTGGATTGAAGGTGACGGAACAACAGCTGACGCAACGATGTTAGATGGTAACGGAACCATCGGTAACTGGATTGAGCCGAATGCAACCTTAGGACAAGTTCAATTTCCAATGGCAAACCCAGCATCTGCACCTGCCAACCAAATCAACGACGATTATGCCATTGGTTTTTTCCCAACCATTTACCGTATTTGTCCAAACCGTATCGTAGAAGAAGTTGGTCAGTTGAGTGCTTCCGCACTTTACACTTCAGTAAACGATTGTCCTCCACCAGCTTCTCAACCAAACGATGCTGCGCTTCTTTCTTATTTGGGCGAAACAAAAACATGTTCTGCCCTTGACTTAATTGTACGTTTACAAAACAATGGTACAGCTCCTTTAACCGCATGTACGATTACTGCAACGCAAGGTGGTAATACAATTGCTACATACAGCTGGTCTGGTTCATTGTCTACCTATGCGGTACAAGACGTAACCATTGGTCAGTACACACCAACTGCATCTTCACAAAGCATCTCCATCAGCATCACTTCAACTGACGGGAATGTGGCAAACAACGTAGTTTCTTCAACCGTTGGACTTGCAAATACAGGAACCAACAACAATGCTACTATTAAAGTAAGCTTAGACCGTTACGGATCTGAAACTTCTTGGAAGATTCTTAAGTCTAACGGAACTGTTGCATACCAAAGTCCTACCTATGCTGATGCTGCCGCAAATGGCACATATCCGCAGCCTGACATCAACACTTTCCTTGCTGACGACTGTTACAAACTAGAGGTTCTTGACTCTTATGGCGACGGTTACGATAGCGGTTACGGAAACGGATTAGTAGAAGTATACGTCAACGGAACGATGCTTGCAGGTGTTTCTAACTTCCCTTCAGGAAGCGAAGCGATGGATGCATTCTCATTGGATGCGGTAGCAGGAGTGAACGAAATGTTGAATACTACGCTTCGAGTGTTCCCGAACCCAGCGAACGATGTTCTTCATGTTGCTTTCGATGCAAACAATGCAGATTACAGCATCAATATCTCTGACTTACAAGGAAGAAACATTCAGCATGCAGATTATTCAGCTTTGAGCGGTTCTCAAGATATCGCACTTAATGTAAGTGATTTATCTGCTGGAACGTACGTAATTCAAATCACATCGAATGGTGTGACAACTACGAAAAACGTAGTGATTAAGTAATCATTCCATTTCAATAAATGAAAAGCCCGGGTTTCCGGGCTTTTTTTGTTTGTGGTTAGCCTGTTTCGTCTGAAATTTATATTTTTACCCCCTTAATTAAACGAAATGGGCAAAGTAAAAAAACAAGATGCGCTGGAATACCATGCATCCGGTCGTCCCGGTAAAATCCAGGTGGTACCAACAAAGCCGTATTCGTCCCAACGCGACTTAACCCTCGCATATTCTCCCGGCGTAGCTGAGCCTTGTTTAAAAATCGCTGAAAACCCAGACGATGCATACAAATACACTAGCAAACCAAACCTTGTTGCTGTAATATCAAATGGAACCGCAGTGCTTGGTTTAGGCGACATCGGCCCTTTGGCATCAAAACCTGTTATGGAAGGAAAGGGCCTGCTGTTCAAAATATTTGCAGACATTGATGTTTTCGACATCGAGGTAGATGCAAAAGACCCAGAGTTATTTATCCAAACAGTTAAGGCCATCGCGCCCACGTTTGGAGGAATAAACCTCGAAGACATAAAGGCACCCGAAGCATTTGAAATCGAACGTCGACTGAAAGAGGAATTGGACATCCCGATCATGCACGACGATCAACACGGAACAGCCATTATTTCTTCTGCAGCGCTTATCAATGCATTGGAACTTGCCAGAAAGCGCATTCAAAAGGTGAAGATCGTCGTTTCCGGTGCCGGAGCAGCTGCCATGTCATGTGTTCAATTGTACCAAGCCCTTGGTGCACAGTTGGAAAACATTTACATGTTTGATTCTAAAGGCATGATCTGGCAAGGAAGAACCGACCTCGACGCATCCAAATTGCCCTATGCCAAACACCGTAAAATGCTGACACTTGCTGAGGCCTTACGAAAGGCGGATGTGTTTTTGGGGCTGTCAAAAGGAAACATCGTTAGCAAGGAAATGATTAAATCCATGGCTAAGGATCCGATTGTGTTCGCCTTAGCGAATCCTGAACCAGAAATTTCCTACAAGGAAGCGACCTCCACTCGAGCAGATATTATCATGGCCACAGGACGCTCAGATCATCCGAATCAAGTGAACAATGTGCTTGGATTTCCTTATATTTTCAGAGGTGCACTAGATGTACGCGCAACCGCAATTAATGAAGCGATGAAGTTGGCAGCCGTGCACGCACTGGCCGGATTAGCTAAAGAAACGATCCCTGAGGAGGTCATCGAAGCGTACGGGGAGAAAAACATCACCTTCGGACGGGACCAAATTATTCCAAAACCGCTGGATCCAAGGTTGATTTATTACGTAGCACCAGCCGTAGCTAAAGCTGCTATGGATTCAGGTGTCGCAAAACAGCCAATCGAAGATTGGCATGCTTACGAAATGCAATTGAAAAACCGGTTGGGACTAGACAATAAATTGGTCAGAACCATCACCGAAAAGGCGCAAAGCCATCCCAAACGCGTCGTTTTTGCAGAAGCAGACAACATAAAAATTCTAAAAGCGGCACAAAGTTCATGGGAAGAAGGGGTAGCCTACCCCATTTTACTGGGAAACCGTGAAATCATAGAGCGTCTGATAGAAGAATACCACATGGAGTTTCCAGATGTTACCATTATCGACCCAAAGGAAACAGGTGAAAAGCAACGCCGAATTGCTTACGGGAAATCTTTTTTCGAGAAGAGAAAACGAAAGGGTTTTACCGAATACGAATCCATACAAATTATGCGGGAACGCAATCATTTTGGGGCAATGATGGTCGAAAATGGTGATGCTGATGCCATGATTTCTGGTGTTACACGAAATTACCGTGACGTGGTACGCCCCGCTATCCAAACCATAGGCTTGCAAAAAGATGTAAGTTTGGTTGCTGGTCTGTACATCCTCATTACGAAAAGAGGACCATTGTTTTTGGCTGATACCACCTTAAACATGAACCCAACTGCCGAACAAATTGCCGAAATAACCTTCAATGTCGCACGCACCATTCGTAAATTCAAGATCACGCCAAAAATTGCCTTACTCAGCTATTCAAATTTTGGGTCTTCTGATGGAGATGATGCTGTAAAAATGGCCAAAGCCGTAGACATTCTGCACTCCAAACACCCAAGTTTGGTGGTGGACGGAGAAGTGCAGGCGAACTTTGCTTTGAACAATGAACTGATGATGGAAAAGTTTGCCTTCTCACATTTAGCAAACAAGCAAGTCAATACCCTTATTTTCCCCAATTTGTCATCAGGAAACATTGCGTACAAACTCCTTCAACAAATGACGGATGGTGAAGCTGTTGGGCCAGTTCTAGTCGGTTTGAGAAAATCGGTGCACGTGCTTCAAATGGGCGCGAGCGTAAGGGAAATTGTTAACATGGTCAAGGTGGCCGTGGTAGATGCACAAAACAAGTAGCATGATTGACCGGTTAACAGGCAAACTCATTGAAAAAAACCCGACCTCACTTGTCATTGACTGCGGAGGTGTTGGTTATGACGTGCGTATTTCGCTCAACACCTATTCAAGCTTGAATTCCTCTGAATCGGTTACTGTTCTAACCCGACTTATCATCAGAGAAGATGCACACATTCTCTACGGATTTTCATCAAAAGAAGAACGGGATATGTTCAACCATCTTATAGCCGTTTCCGGCATCGGACCCAACACGGCTATGATCATGCTTTCCTCGCTGATACCGGAAGAAATAGCCATTGCAATTCAATCTGAAGACGTACGTACCATTCAAAGTATCAAAGGAATTGGCGCAAAGACAGCTCAACGTGTTATTGTGGATCTGAAGGACAAAGTGTTAAAAATGAACTTTAACACTGAAAATCTATTCAGTCAAAACAATACCGCACGCTTTGACGCGTTAACAGCATTGATTTCACTCGGATTTGATAAGAAATCCGCAGACAAAGCACTGGATAAGGTTGCCGATGGCGACAAGTCCGTTGAAGTACTCATCAAAGAAGCACTCAAAATATTGTGATACGAAATATTAACCACAGACTACTGCATTTGTTACGGTTGACCGTCTTGTCAGCCCTCATGTTGTACCTGAACACGGCAAATACCAACGCCCAGGTTATCTTGCACTTTCCTATCACCAATTTCCCAGATCCTACCACCAATAAACCACAGAGCTTTGATTTAGGGGACCCCTCCTCCATGAAGCAAACCATCGTTTATGATCCAGTAACCGGAACATACGTATTTAGAGAAGTGATTGGAAATGGGCTTGATTATAGGTATCCATCGATGATGACCCTGGAGGAATACATTGCCTACGAACAGAAGTCTTCCATGCGCAATAACTGGTCGGAGAAAATCGAAGAACAAACAGAAGCAGGAAGACCCATTGAATTCCCCATCAAGATCGGAAGCAAAGCCTTCGAGAACTTCTTTGGCTCGGACGAAATCACCATCCGACCCCAAGGCTCCGTTGAACTTTCTTTTGGTGTAAACTCTTCACGGTACGACAACCCCATTCTTCCCGTTAAACAACGGAAAATCACCCGTTTCGATTTTCAACAGCAAATTCAACTCAATCTTGTCGGACTTATTGGCACCAAAATGAAGGTGTCCACAAGCTACAATACGCAAGCGGCATTTGACTTCGATAACATTACCAAATTGGAATATACCGGTAACGAGGACCAAATCATGCAGAAGATTGAGCTGGGTAATGTAGCCATGCAATTACCTACTTCGCTGATCCAAGGATCCCAGACCCTCTTCGGTGCGAAAACAAAACTTAAATTTGGCCGATCTACCATTGACCTCATCGCTGCATCATCGAAAGGAAAACGCACTGAAATTAAAGTGAGCGGCGGCGCCCAAGTGCAGCAATTTGAGCTTAGTGCCGATAATTACGAGGCGAATCGACACTATTTTCTGAACATGTATTTTAACGAACAGTACGACGAAGCCATGTCTACAGTTCCCATCGTAAATTCAACCATCAATATTACCCGCATCGAAGTCTGGTTGACAAACCGAACAAATAGCATCGAAAACACCCGAAATGTCATCGCATTATCTGACCTTGGTGAAGCAAAACAAGTCAATTGCCAAGGAAATCCGGGAGGCTATTCCACCCAGCCCCTTCCCGATAACGAGGCGAACGCACTTTATAATTGGGCGGCAAATCAACCACTCGTAAGAGGTTTTTCTAACGCTGTTACGGCTATGAGCATGCAAGTCACCTCGCCAGGGCCTTTCGAACAGGCGATCGACTATGAAAAAGTAGAGAATGCTCGTAAGTTAACGGAACAAGAATTTACATACAATGCACAATTGGGGTATATCTCGCTCAACTTACCGCTTAACAACGACGAAGTACTGGCAGTTGCGTATGAATATACGTACCGTGGCGAAACGTATCAGGTGGGTGAATTTTCCACCGACGGTATACCAGGGCAACAAGCACTAATGTTGAAATTACTAAAGCCTACCATCACCAATCCGAAGAACAAGATTTGGGACCTGATGATGAAAAACGTTTATTCCATTGGGGCGTATCAGGTGGATCAAACAGGCTTCCGGATCGATTTACTTTACAACAACCCAGAAACCTCACTACTTGTACCATTTATGCCCATCGATGGTGTTGACGACAAGCAAATAGTAACGTTGATTGACATGGATCGGCTTAACCAAAACAACCAACCATTCTCCGATGGCGTTTTCGATTACGTTCCTATTACATTTACGGCGAATCGCGCAGAAAATGGGGGAACCATCAATACACGAAACGGTAGGGTTTACTTTTCAACGGTTCAACCATTCGGGAAAACACTCAAGAAAAAATTACAGGACGCCGGATTGCCGGATTTGATTATCAATCAAATTGCGTTTACAGAACTTTACGATTCTACCAAAACAGCCGCTCAGCAAATACCCAGCAAGAACCGTTTCATGTTCAAAGGCCAATACCAGTCTTCGGTTAGTTCCGATATTCCACTCAATGCGCTGAATGTACCAGAGGGAGCTGTATCCGTTACGGCAGGTGGAATTAAACTCGCAGAAGGCACCGATTATACAGTCGATTATAACTTGGGGCGTGTTAAAATATTGAATACGGGTATTTTAGAATCCAACACTCCCATCACCATCTCGATTGAAAGCAACTCTGTTTTTGGATTTCAGGCAAGGTCCCTTGTGGGTGGACATTACAACTTCAAGTTCAACGACAAGCTAAACCTCGGTGGCACTTGGATGCGGATGATGGAACGTCCGGTAACACAAAAGGTCGATATCGGCAGTGAACCCTTCAAAAACAACATCATTGGATTCGATTTTGCCTACCGAACCGATGTTCCCTTCTTGACCAAACTGGTTGATTTACTCCCAGTAATTTCAACTACCCAAAAATCCACTTTTTCCATCAATGGTGAATTTGCCCACCTCATTCCTGGTCAGCCGAGAGCTATCAACAAAGATGGAACCTCTTACATTGACGATTTTGAAGGTTCACAAAGTTCCATTGACCTCCGTACTGTAACTGCCTGGAGATTGGCATCTATTCCGCAAGGACAAGCAGACCTGTTTCCTGAAGCAGCAGATAAGTCCTTAAGGTCTGGGTTTAAACGTTCCAAAATCTCTTGGTACCTCATCGACCCCTTGTTTTACCAAAGCAACGCCTTGACCCCGCAACACATTAAGGATAATCCTGCCATGCTTTCCGACAGCCGAATGAGGCTAGTAAATCAAACTGATGTCTTTCCTAATCTTCAACAACAATACGGTTCTATTCCAAATGTTCCCATTCTCGAATTGGCATACTATCCAAAAGAGCGGGGAATGTACAATTACGATACAACGAATACCGTAAACCCGGATGGCACATTTGTAAACCCTGAAAACCGATGGGGAGGTATCATGCGCGGGCTCACAACCAACGATTTTGAGCAAACCAATATAGAGTTTATTCAGTTTTGGGTGTTGGATCCGTTTAACGAAGATGCTGAGAACGTGGATCCAAACGCGCCACATTCCGGTGGAGACCTTTACTTTAATCTCGGAAACATTTCCGAGGATGTGCTTACCGATTCACGTAAAAGCTTTGAAAATGGCTTACCTCCAACCGGCACATCAGCTGCCGACGACATTGACACCACACAATGGGCACGCATTTCAACCCAGCAAGTGGTTGTAAATGCGTTTGATAACGATCCCGCTTCACGTCTGAATCAGGATATTGGATTGGACGGCTGGAACAATGCTCAAGAGAAAGCAGCCTTTCAACAATACGTATCCTGGGTTCAAAACAACCCTACACTAGATGCTGTCACGAAAGCGCGATTAATCGCCGATCCATCCAACGACGATTACAATTTTTACCGAGACGATGCCTATGACCAACTAGAGTTAAACATCCTCGAACGGTATAAAAAATACAACGGAAGCGAAGGCAACTCACCAACCACTGAAATGTCAGATACTGCCAATGCAGAGGGTTACCCTACCCAGGGCACGAACATGCCTGATCTTGAAGATATTAACCAAGACAACAACTTATCTGAGTCGGAAAGTTATTTCCAATACCGCGTGAGCCTTAGGCCAAACGACATGCAGGTAGGGAAAAATTTCATCACCAACGTACAATTGTACCAAAACGGAAACAAAACGGAACGATGGTACCAATTTAAAATTCCTATCCGCGATTACGAGCGCAAAGTCAACGGTATTCAAGATTTCAGGTCCATTCGTTTCATGCGGATGTTCATGAAAGATTTTGATGAAGAGGTTCTTTTGCGTTTTGCACGTCTTGAATTTATCCGTGGGGAATGGAGAAGGTACCTTGAAGACCTCAACGCCCCTGGTGAAAGCGTTCAAACCGATCCCAACCTTACCAGTTTCAATATCGGTGCGGTTAACGTGGAAGAAAACGATCAGCGCAGTCCGATTAAATACGAAATACCACCGGGAATCATTCGTGAAGTTGATCCCTCACAGACCTTTCAACGACAGCTTAACGAACAATCGCTTGTGTTGGAGGTATGCAACCTTCAGGACGGAGACGCCCGTGCAGCATACCGAAATGTACAGTTCGATGTACGTACATACAAGAAGTTGAAAATGTTTGTGCACGCCGAAGAAGTGCAAGAGAACATTCCATTTGATAACGAAGACCTTACACTTTTCGTTCGCCTAGGGACCGATTTTGTAGACAACTATTACGAATATGAACTTCCTTTATACAAGACCGAATGGGGAGCGACCATTCCGGAAGACATCTGGCCGGAAGATAATAATGTAGAAATTGTATTTGATGACCTTCTCAACCTTAAAAAGAAACGAAATGACCTTATAACTAATGGAAGTACGGACGTTTCGTATGTAGTCGAATATGTAGACGCAGACCCTACCAATCCGAAACGACAGATTAAGGTAAAAGGCAGTCCAAACTTACAAGGCTTACGTACCTTAATGGTTGGCGTCAGAAATCCGAGAAAAAACGATGTGAATCCTTGGCCTGACAGCGACGACCCAGAATGCGCCATCGTATGGATCAATGAACTGCGCCTCACCGACTTTGTGAGCGAAGGAGGTTCAGCAGCCGTAGCTCAAATGCAAGTTCAACTAGCCGACTTCGCCAACATATCCATGTCCGGAAATTACTCTGGGATCAACTGGGGTAGCGTAGAAAGCCGTGTACAGGACAGGCAACGTAACGAACGCATCGGTGTTGACATGAATACCAACATGCAACTCGGTCAGTTCTTTGGGAAACAAGCAGGTATTTCACTGCCCTTCTTTTATAGTTACTCACTGGGACTTATCAATCCAGAATACGACCCCTTCAATCCGGACATCAGGTTAAACGATTACGACCTAGCCACTCGCAAGGAACGAGCAAAAGCCGGTCAGGATTTTACCGAACGTCGCTCTTGGAATTTCACCAATGTAAGAAAAGAACTTAAACCGGGGGCTAAACCACATTTTTGGAGAATCTCAAACTGGTCTACTAGTTTTGCCTCTTCTGAAAACTTACGGCGCGATTTTAACACCAATTACGACCGAACAAGGCAATGGAACAGCGGGCTGAATTATAACTACTCCTTTGCGGCTAAACCCTTTGAGCCGTTCAAAAAAGCCAAATTCGTACAAAAGTCAAAATGGTTGGCACTTGTCAAGGAAATGAACCTCTTCCTAACGCCTAAAAACATTTCCTTCACAAACGACCTCATGCGTTCATATAACGAGCGACAAGTACGTAACAACATTGTGCCCGATTATGAATTCCCAGCCGTTTACGTGAAACGTTTTACATGGAATCGGACATACAACGTAGGTTACGACCTCACTAAAAACCTAAAAGCAACCTTCAACGCAACGAATCAAGGAATCTTTGCCGAGGGAGATGGCAGGGTTGATCGAAAAGAAGATCCAGTTGGTTACCAAGCCTACATGGATACGATCTCTTCGCAGATGCGTACTTTCGGAAAAACCATGGATTATTCGCATAGTTACAATGTCAACTATGCACTGCCACTTGATAAAATTCCGGCTACAGACTGGATCACAGCCAACATGAAATACGGCGGAACCTTCAACTGGCAACGCTCGCCATTGGGTCAAACCGAATTCGGAAACACCATTCAAAACAACCGCACAGTGAATTTCAGCACACAAATGAATTTCACCAATTTATACAACAAAGTGCCTTTCTTGAAGAAGGTAAATGCCGATGGCAAAGGCGGAAGAGGAACGGCCAATGCAAAAGATGCCATTGGTAAAAAAGCGGGTGAAATAGCCGCGAATGATAAAAACAACAACGCAGCAAAAACGGATGAATTGGTTCCACCGAAGCCCATCGATCAAATGACCGAAAAAGAAAAGAAGAAGTGGGAAAAGAAAGTAGAACGCCACAAAAAGAAGAAAGCCAGAGAGAAGAAACGAAATGGCAAGGTGCATCCAGTCGCAGGATTCTTTGCAAGGGCATTGATGACCGTCAGAAACGTTTCTGGAACGTATAATTTAAATGATGGTACTATGCTTCCTGGCTATAATCAAGAAACACGTGTCCTTGGATTCGGTGGAAGCAGCAGCAAAGAATTGGCTGGTTTTATTTTCGGACAACAGCAGTATGACGTTTGGGGAAGAGAAACCAACTACAACATTGCCACGACTTCTGCTGCGAATGGATGGTTGGTCAAAAACGAAAACCTCAACAAACAATTCGCGATTACGCATTCCAAAAACCTAACGGTACGAGCTACACTTGAGCCTTTGAAAGATTTCAGCATCGAATTAAACATGAACCGTACATTCGGCAACAACTCCAGCGAGTTTTTCCGATGGAACGATTCTACAAGTACCTTCGAAGGGCAAAGCAGGGTGGCGACCGGTACCCTCACGTATACGAATGTGTCACTTAGTTCAGCGTTTGCGCTCCTCGGTTCTGAATACCAATCGCAAACCTTCAATCAATTGTTGGCAAATCGCCAACTAGTATCTCAATTATTAGGCGGACAAAACGGCAATTCCACACTGCTTAATTCCGGATATTACAGTGGGTATAGTGGCACACAACAAGAAGTGGTTACAGGAGCCTTCTTAACCTCATACACCAACAGAGCAATTTCAGATAAGAATGTGAACCCAGTGAAAAACATGCCCTTACCTAACTGGTCTGTAAACTACAATGGCCTAACCAAGTTCAACTTTACTAAAAAATTCCTCAAAAATTTTGTGTTACGTCATGCCTACAACTCAACTGTCAGCATTTCAGGAATGCAAACCAATTTAAACGCCTCCTTTGACAATTTTGGCGATGCAACCGCTTTTGATGTGAATAATAACTTTATCGCAGACCGACAGTTGCAGAACATCACTATTAACGAGCGTTTTGCACCGCTTCTTGGCTTCGATGCTACTTGGAACATCAAGGGCCAAGGGTTAATAACCAAATTCGAATACAAAAAGGACCGTACAGCTACACTTGCGTTAAGCAATAACCAAGTTACTGAGGTAACAGGAAAGGAATGGATCATGGGTCTTGGATATAAATTCGCGAAAGTCAAACTGCCCATTGATAAGATTCCAGCCAGCGACATCAACATTCGCATTGACATTAGTTTTAGAGACAACCTGACTGTCATCCGAAAGATTGTGGAAAATACCAACCAAGCCACAGCAGGTCAACAAGTAGTTTCCATTAAATCCAATGCCGATTACAACCTCAGTCAGAATTTAACGTTGCAATTGTATTACGATCAAGTGATTAACACACCTAAAATCGCAACTGCCTTCCCTACGGGGAACATGAGTTGTGGTATTCGTTTAAGGTTCAACCTTGCGGGAGTTCAATAAACATGTCATACCGTATCCGAGCTGCTCAAAAAGGTGACGAAAAAGCCATCATGCGGTTGATTCAAGCATTAGCAGACTACGAACGGGCACCCGAACAAGTGGTTAATACTTCCGATAACCTAGCAAAGGACTTATTCGATGACCGAGTATGTGATGCTTTCGTGTCAATAGTCAATGATTCGATCGTGGGTTTTGCATTGTATTTCACCAACTATTCCACTTGGAAAGGACGCTGTCTTTATTTGGAAGATTTGTATGTTCTTGACACATACCGCCACATGGGGATTGGATCCGCGTTGTTCGAGCAAGTGGTTAAAGTTGCTAAGGAACGGGGAGTGAAACGAATGGATTGGCAGGTACTTGACTGGAACGAACCGGCGATGACATTTTACCGTAAACAAAAAGCTACTCTGGACCCTACTTGGATCAACGGAAGGCTGTTCTTTTAGCCTAAATCAATCCGCGAGACTTTATTTCCAAGTACTTATTAACCGCATTCAATGAAAGTAGCTTAGGATCACTTACAAGGGTTTTAATCCCGTTTTTATTCATTTCCGTTGCAATTCGGGACTTCAATGAAAGTAAACGTTCCGCAACAGCTGCTTGATAAACATCGCTACGCGTCTTGATAGGCTGATTGACCTCTTCACTTAAATCGGACAACTCAAACATCACTACAAGCAATTGATGTTTTTGGTTCATTTGACGAAGCATCGGCAAAGCTCTTCTCATCGCGAACTCCGTCTCAAAATTGGTAAACAGTACCAACAGCGAACGCGTTTTAACGACCGACCTTACTTGTTGATACAACAATTCGAAATCGGACTCAGGAAAAGAGGTTTGTTGCGCATAAAGGGCTTCCATAATACGGTTCAATTGAAGACGCGAACCATCAGCGGGTAATTTCACTCCAAGCTTGTCCGAGAATGTTAACAAGCCCATTTTATCTCCGTTGCGAATGGCAATATTGGATAACACCAATGCAGCATTTATGGCATAATCCAATAAGTTCATGCCCTCCTCAGTCATTTTCATAGACCGGGATTTATCTATAATGCAGTAAACAGATTGGGATTTTTCCTCTTGAAACTGATTTACCATCGGCTCGTTTTTACGACCGGTTGCCTTCCAATTGATAAATCGAATATCCTCGCCCTGCACATAAGGTTTGATTTGCTCAAACTCCCGGGAATGACCAATTCTTCGAATCCTTTTCAAGCCAAAAGAGGTGCGTTTTTGCTGAAAAACCAACAATTCGAATTTCTTCATTTGTAGTACAGAAGGATAAACATGTACTTCTTGTTCTAAAGGCAGCACCAAACGGCGATTTAGCATGCCAAAAACCGAGGAAATAAGCATAAAAACATCGCCAAATAAAAACGTTCCCCTTTCAATTGGTACATACGTATAAGAATGGGTATGTTCTTCTCCACTTGCAAACGAAAAATGATCGGAGCGCTCTCGTTTCTGCATCTGCACTGGGTATCCTTCAAAAAGTTCCATTCTTAACCGATGACGGCTTTCATTTACCAATTTTAAGGTTACCTCGTTCTTATCACCCAGGTTCATTCTTGCGTTTAAGTTTCGCCTGGCAGAAACTGGTTTGCGGGAAGAAAACAAGAACACTGCGTCAAACAACGTTATGCCGAAAAGCACAAAAAGCAACACTTGAGAGATAAGAGCAGCCATTGGCCATATCATTCCAAGGGCATACAACACAATACTAGCGCTGTAGCCGACAAAAAAAGAACCAGTTAAACGTATAGAGAACAAAACAAAACGATATTAACGCGGTACTTCAATGGATTGCAAAATCTCCGAAATAACCATTTCAGTCTTAACACCTTCCATTTCAGCTTCCGGAGTAAGGATAATGCGGTGGTTTAATACGGGCTTGGCTACTTGCTGAATATCGTCAGGGATGACAAAGTCGCGAGCGCGAATCGCTGCTAGAGCTTTCGAGCTTTTTAAGATGGAGAGAGACGCGCGCGGGGATGCTCCCAGATAAACCTTGCCATGGTTTCTTGTTTTGTGTACCAATTGGGCGATGTAATGAAGCATATTGTCTTCTATCCGAACACCCTCTACGAGGGTTTGAATGCGTTGAATATCATTTCGATTAAAGACCGTTGATACACTATTTATATCTACCGATTGAATGTTGTTTTTATACCGATGCAATATTTGAACTTCTTCTTCAAATTGGGGATAATCTAATTTGATTTTAAAAAGAAAACGGTCCAGTTGGGCTTCTGGAAGGTTGTAGGTTCCTTCCTGTTCAATGGGATTCTGGGTTGCAACAACCAGAAAAGGAAACTCCATCGGATACCTTACGCCATCATAGGTGATTTGCCTTTCCTCCATGACTTCAAACAATGCGGCCTGGGTTTTCGCTGGGGCACGGTTTATTTCGTCAATCAACACAATATTGGAAAAAACAGGTCCTTTTTTGAATGAAAACGCGGCATCT
>Ga0068876_10001622_pt1 | contig 17394 bp, 11 predicted proteins | sample NOAtaG_6_FD_66442 | JGI IMG/M metagenome (GOLD analysis project Ga0068876, IMG submission 66442) | Freshwater lake microbial communities from Lake Erie, under a cyanobacterial bloom - NOAA_Erie_Diel5S_2200h metaG | ecosystem: Environmental > Aquatic > Freshwater > Lake | place: USA: Ohio, Lake... | reverse complement strand
TAGCTGCTGCTCGTTGCCCCTGCGATCGGGGTGGTGTTAAATCTCCATTGGTACGTAGGGGCTGTCGTTACCCCCGCATTCACACTGAAGGTCACACTCGATCCCTCGCATACCGTTTGGTCCGCTGGGGAACTAACAATATTAGGAGGAGTATTTACAACCAGCAACATACCAAGTCCAAAAGTCCTAGAACAATTAGGTGATGAACTTGTAATAGTAATACCCGTTATTTGAAGGAGTTGTCCATTATTGGCAGACAACAGATTTGCAGTTAAAAAGCTACCAACACCACCGACATTTGCTACTATACCAGTAACGGGGGTTTGTGCAACCCCATTAATAGAATAATCAATCGTGGAAGTACTTCCCGGGACAAGCCCGGTCAAGTTAATCGTTGCACCGCCCCCTGCACAAATACTGCTAGGCTGGCTAGCACCAGAAAGTGTTGGCAATGGGTTGATAGAGAGCGAACCATATGAAAATCCATTACCTGGCTCAGCATTCCCTAAATTTCCCAAGCCATTGGCATTAAAGATCCCAGGATTTCCCAAAGCCCGTAAGATGTCGCCAGTCGAATTGGTACCACTGGCTCTTACCTGTAAGTTTATGATCGAAAAAGATGATGGAATATTAAAAATATTGTCAGTCGATATTACAAGAGTCAAGCTTGCTGAAGTTAAGGACTGAATGCTAGCGGAAACCACGTCATCAGCACCTGAAAAACCAACTGACTCAACCGACACAAATTCAAAGCCCACCGGAGCTGTGAGTATAAAGGTTTGATTGGTCTGAGGTTTTACAAAATCACCATCAATACCCTCTGCCACTGTAATACTTGGCAACGTTTGGGTTGCTCCGACACAGAAGATAGGCGGAGATGATGGAGTAACTACCGTTTGAGAAAAGCCAGATTGAGAAACACCCAAGACCAGAGCCAAAAAAGCTATGAAAACCAAAAAATTAGCTCTGTAGAGTAGGGTCATCTATGAGAATTCAACGAAGATTTGATGATGTATTGACTCCAAAAGTAACCATTTCATCGGAGAAATAAGTGAAGTTAGCGCCACTATTTCCTCGCTCAACCGACAATTCTAGTACCTTGAATCTATTGTAAATAAAACAACCCATTTAGCACACAATACTAAGGCGCCAATCTCCCTTCCGAATTTAATTTAAACAGTGCGATTTTCGTTTGTCCGTCAATACCGCCAAGAGTCATTGTCCCAATCAAAAGGATACGGCCATTTGGCAACTCAGTAACCGCCCCCACAAAATCATCTCCCACACCGCCAAATTCAGACTCAAACAATTTCTTCCCAGCGTTATCCAACTTTACCAAGTACATATCAGTTCCATTTGCGCCCGCCTTGTCTGAAGCAACAAAGTACCCATTCGTTAAAGACGAACAATTAACAGATCGCTGCTTTGCAGCCTTATCTAGAGGTAAAATCTGTCTAAAGGTAACGTCAGAATCATTCCAAGATAAAGGTGAGCCAAGTTTGACAAGATAAGAATAACCACCAGAACTAGTTTGAGAAATGCCACTTAACATAAACCCTAACCCTAACTGAGCAGGAGAAATCGACACGGAATTTAACTTCTCATCAGCATTCGAAATCCCGATGTCGGTGTTCCGCGGAGATCCAAATTCACCGCCCAAGTCAGTTCTTCCGTACCTTAGAAAATTAAAATCCCCATCACCACCATTAGAATAGCCAAAAACATAATAGTCGTTGCTACTCCGTTGAATAACCTTAACTGCAACCTCTTCCCCCACAAATCCTCCGGTAGTAAAAGTTGATCTGTCAGACCAAGTAGGATTGCTAATTCTCACCAAATTATTGTTGAATCGCAAATGCATGGGATCGGTCTTATCTGTTGCTATTGTCGCAAAATTTAACCCTGTAGTAGCTCCTGCCACGATAAATCCTGCAGGATTAAAAAGACCCTGACTAATTTGTGTAACAGAAAACGCATTATCATCCGCTTCTTGTCCGCTCGGAAGTTTCAAACCCTGCCTGGTGCTGTCGATAGCTACTCCATCTAGTGTTAGCCGGATCAAAAAGACATCTCGTTCTCCTCTTGTTTTCTCGGAATTACCAACTACAATTAAACTGCTCTTGTCAAAGGAAATTTCGATATCCTTTGCTTCTTCATCTAGTGAAAGACCGAGCGTTTTCTCCCATACTACCCTTCCATTTGGTGCAACTCTTGCAACATAAATTTGTTGATTTGAATCTGGTTGTCTGGAGTTGCCCAAGACAAACACTGTTCCGTCATCGCTCACCGCAAAATCAACACCTTGCTGATCTCCTTCATTTCCAAAATACTTAACAAAGTAGTTTTCATCGGGCGCCTCAAACAAACGCTGCGTATCGCATGAAAGCAAGAAATGCAGTGCTCCAAAAAGCAAAAAATAAAACCTTGATCTCATTTTGATTTTCCCTTTGGCCTAAATAAAGTGCGCAAAAAACCCTTTGCGCTCGGGCGTTTAATTTTTCGCGGATCATAGATCGGGCGAACATAACCCACCGAAATTGCTAGGTTGTCTAATCGGAAGAAATCACTTGTATACTGATATTGGGTTACAGTGCTTGCTAAAGTGATACCGTCTGCCTGATAATAATTTTTTTCAGGAATCGTAAGATTACTCAAACCAATCATATACCGGGCATCAGCATAGATATAGTTTTTTCCGATTTTATACTTTACACCACCACCGATAACCAATGAGCGATTTAAAAAATTTCTCTTATACGCTAGGTCTTCATCAGGCCCTTCAGCCGGCTTAATACTATTCCCGAGGCTAGGAGAAAAATCTGAAAATGTGTATGATGCGCTATTTGAAAGCAACAGATTTAATGCGAATCCCGCATACCCAAATGGCCTCCATCGGCCTGAATCATCAGAATACTTAACAAGAATTGGAAAATCAAGCCACGCGCTTCGATCCGTAATTAACGCCTTGTCATCTCTTGCAATATTTGTAATAGTCTCAGAATGAATTTTGGGAGCATAGTTTACTTCCGCGCCAATACTCCAGTTATCACTTAGGTTCCAATCAACTCCAATACCCAATTGAGGTATCCCCACCTTAAGAGATCTATTGATTGATACACCAGAAGAAAAAGTATTGAGCTCGTAAATTACGCGAGGGATAGATAAATTCGCACCGATCCGGACATGTGGTGTAAACTTAGGCCGTGTCGTAAACTTTCTACTTAGGTAGACCAGATCAATCGGATCACTTTTTTCGTTGGGCACAAATTCCGGATTTTCTCGTAAAAGCTTTAGATAGCTGTCTTCTGCGGCAATAGGATCATCCAAAACTAAGTAGGCTTGAGCCAATAAATAGAAGGCTCTGAAACGCTGGTCTGCTGTAAATCCTCCTTCTAAACATGTCTTTAGCACCGCAGGCAAGCTGTAAAATCGTCCGGCATCAAATTCAGTAGCTGCCTGATTCAATGTCTCTTCGCAAGTTGCTTGTGAAAAAACTGGCAACATGAATCCCCCAATAAAAAAGAGAAACAAAACAAACCGTCTGGCTAACAAAAACATTAAAAATCTTTTATTAGCAAGCTCTTACAAGTGGACTCATATTTGATGTCTGACCCAACATAAATGCGCCATTCTTCAACGGTCATATTTCTATTTAGGTTCGGACAAACCTTGTCGGCCAGCAAGCGGGTATCGGTAGGATATACCCTGATTTCGCCTTCATTGCAGGAGGCTATCAAGAACTTAGAATCGTTGGCAAATGCTACGTGCCATACGTTGCCATTGTTGTTGTCCATTACAATAGGTAGGTCCTCTTCATGATCTACCACCCACATTTGTAACCTTCTGTCTAGGCCAGCACTGGCCAGCAACTTGCCATCAGGACTAAACTCCAAGTCAATCACCCCTGCCTTGTGCCCCGTCAACTCTTTTATTTTCAGGGTATTCAGATCAATTATTCTAACAAGCCCCTTGCTAATTGTTTTACCTTCGCCAAAAATCTCTGAACCTAACGCGATCGTGTTGGGACGTGCAGGATTGAACGCAACTGACAAAAAACGACTAGATGATTCTTTTAGTATTTCCTTAAACGTGTAATCAACTGTGCTGATCAATAATAACGAACCCGCAGTAGAAGCACCTATTACCGAATTTCCGTCTGGGCTGATATCGATAGACTTAAGCTCGTAGGGCAAATTAAGAACTTTTTTGCTTTGGCCTGTCAAATGATTTGTGAGTCGCATTGTGCGATCGGAAGAAACAGAAATGAAACCGGAATTATCCGGTAAAAATTTAATGTCAGAAATCGCGGCAAGATGCCCTTTTACTCTTCTTGGAACCTTTTCAGGAAACTCCAGGTTAAAGATTTCAACATTGCTGGAATCACTTCCGTTGACCAAATATTTTTCATCTACACTGAGCGCTAATACTCTATTGGCATAGCCTTTATTAGAAAAGAAGGGAGCCTCAGTTTTTAAATCAGCATAACTACCTCGCATAATCCGACCGTCATTGCCGGTAGTGTAAAATTTATCTGTTTTTTGAGACACTGCTAATGCAAACATTTTGTTCTTCAATCCCCCCGGCATTTTCGCTGCGTTGTAGTTATAGCCAGACAATTTCGCCAATGAGTAATAAAGACCTCTGAAGACATAAGGATCATATTTTGGGCCATCGTATTTCGTGTGAAACAAATAGCCCTGCATAGCGGTTAGTCCTGCCAACTCTTTGTCATCGATACCTTCCGATTTTGCTTCTAGCGATTGCGCAACTGTTAAATAATAGAGGCGATCTGCTTTTTCAAGTGCCTGAGTCGCAACGATTGTTTTCGCTTGAGCAATCTCGTTGGCAGCCCTTTCTTTGATACTTGACTCGATTGCTAAATTTGTTTGACGCTTGGCCTCCAGATATTGTGCTTGGGCAAAATCCTTTGCGAGCCTTGTTTCCACAAGTGCACTTTCAAGTTTTTCCACACTTTGTCTAAGCTCTTCTTCCTTCTGTAAAACCTTTTTAGTTTCAGCTTGTGCAATTGAGCGCTGTTCTTCCGCATCTTTTCGTGCAGCTACTGCTTTCTTGGTCTCCTGCTGTGCCGTCTCCTTCTCTTTTTGTGCCTGTATCTTATTGATCAACCCATAAAAAAACAATCCAATAGAAAACAGTAGTGCAATGCCTAAAATAATGCTTGTGATACGGGCTCTGCGCAACATTCTTCGTTGCAGCATTTCCTGGTTCTTAAGCTCGGCCTCAAATGTAATCCGGCTGGTATCCAAAAACACGATCGCTCGCTCGAATGCGATGTCATACCGCTGCGCCCAGGCACGTGAGGGGTTTTGCTTTTTTTGCCAGTTAAGCGCTAACTGAAGATCGGGTGGGCGCCAAAGGCTGGTTTTGCCAATCTGGTACATAGCTGCGGCTTCCGACACCCGCTTATACATGCGTGCAGATTCATACTCCTCATCAACCCAACCGTTGAGCCGATTCCAAATACGCATTAAACTCTCGTGCGAGAGTTCAATGATAGAATCCGTGGTAAGTTCAACCTGATCACTTGGCATAAGGAAAGACCTGCCAGGCTGCCGAAATTTGTCGACAATAGCGATTACTTCTCCTTCAGATACTTCCGCTAGTTCGGCAATCAAACCGATCTTTGATGGTCTTCTGGTACCCTGTGACTCTTGTGATTTTTCAGTAATTGCTTTGAAAAGTGTTTCAGCGACAATCCGTTCATTAGTCGTCAATTCATCGTAGGCTTCGTTCGCATGCAGTGAAAGAGACTGCGAAATTTGCCCGATGGCATTATAATGCCGCAAGTCCATTGGCTCGCCCGGCTCTCGGTATGCTAACCAATAGTTCCATGTCCGCATCAAAGCGTGTTGAAGAATAGGAAGTTGATCTTGGTCGTCACCAATGTCACTTAAAAGCCGCTTCACCAGACGTTTTGATATTCTACCGCCTCCCACTGCCACTGGCCCCTCTATTACCAATCGTTTTTGCTCGCGTGTCATCTGGGGCACGAGGTAATTACTGCTATTTACGAGCTCAGTCAAACCTCGAAACTCAGCACAATTTCCTATGAAGTCGGATCGCATACTCAGCGCAACGTATGCTGAAGAGTGGGGCTGGGCGACTGTATTCAAAATTAGATTTACATATTCAATCGACTCATTATGAGCATTTTCGGTTTTTGATTCCCTGTATTTAAAAAGCTCTTCAAATTGATCAATCAGAAAGAAAACATTTTCATTTAACTCCGTGCGAATATAATTACAAACCTCAACCAGCCCATTTGAACCACTCCTCAGCACTGAGCTGATAACCGCCTTATGAATTTGAATATCAGATTCATCTAACCTGCCATCAGCTGCCAATACAGCAATAATTGAATCGGTTAGATTTTCTATTGGAGCACTTCCAGGTCTTGAGATGACAACTTTCCAGAGCGGACTGTTCTGCGTCATGAATCCCCCGTACAGCATTGGGATAAGTCCGCAATACATTAGACTAGACTTTCCGCTTCCGGAATAACCAAGAACAGTAACAACTCTGTTATGGGCTAGTTTTTCGAGAATTTCGTCAGCGTGTCCTTCTCTGCCAAAAAAGAGATGGCACTCATCTAACGAAAACGGTCGCAATCCCGGAAAGGGATTAGGATCGAACTTTTCGTTAAACAGAGACGGAGTTAATTCTTCGTTCTCTGATTCGCCTACTTGCAGCGGATAGTTCACCATCTAAATCAAATCAAGTAAAAATTTTTCAAGATGATAGTTTATGGTTTTATGTGTATTAACAGTCTAAAAAATTGCGAATAACTCGCAGACCCTTAAAAAATCGTCAAAATATACGAGAAAATTAAATATATTCCAATATCTGACCTGTCAAACTAATGTTATCGGCCATTAGTTCGTAAAACTCGTCTTTGTTTACTTTCAAAAGGATGGTGTCGTTCTTAGCGATGATGATATTGGTGTTGGCAAATCCAACCGGGGCAATAATCTCTCCAATGAATTGGCCGCTGGTATAGTCCATTTCATAAACACCCCTCTCGTAATACTGCACGGTGCCAGTGTAAACGATGAAGAAATCATTGTTCGTCTTTTCGTCAATAGACATGAACTCGTTTTCAGCTAACCGAAGCTCTTTTGAAATATCTGACACGAACGATAGCGCCAAGCCCGAGACGCCCTCAAAAATGGCCAATGATTGAAAAAAGACGATCTTCTCAAAAAGTCTGAGTTTCAGTCGAGCATCCGGTATGACGGATCTGTCTAGCCATCGTTTTCCATCGGCCCCTAATCGTCTAGTGTTGATCTCATAAGCTTCGGGGTTGATCTCATAAAGTGCCCACCCACTCATCTCTCGAATCAATCGATCTGGGTTAAACAAATGTGCGATGAGGTCAAGTTTAAAATCAGCCATTTTTTGAATGCCAATTTGCTCGATAGCACACGCTCTTGTCCACCGGTTTGTTTGGGTAAAATCGCGATTTAATAAAAACTTTAATGTCAACTTACTATCCAATTTTAGCTTGGGATAGAACATCTCCAGGCGATTTATCTTTTCATTATTTGAAAGCTCATCTAACACTGGAACTATCTTTAACTTGAGCTGCTCAGAAAGGAAAACATCCAATAGTTCCAGCGCATAACTCGTTCCTTCTGAAGTGCCGCTCTCAATATTCTCTTTTACCAACTGAATAGAACGCGTATCGTACAACATCGCGAGCAGCATATAGATATGATCAATATCATTTCTATCTTCCTCTTCCAGTGCTTTCCAGATTCGCGAGGTTTGCAATCCGTTTCCGATTGTCTCCATGGCATTCAAATTCCAGGCGATGTCTGCCACGTCATTCTCGATTGCATATTTGATTCGTGTAATTTGAGAAATCCCGGCTTTAAATCCGCTTTCGCCAAGAGACAATAGAACTTGTGATACCACAACTTTATCGGGAAAATCTATTTTTCCCCATAATAAATCCTTCGCGCGCGGACCACCAATCCGACCAATCACCTGAACGATACGCAAAACCGTTTGAGTACTTTGACCTGATTGATAAAACGCAATCTCGAGGTAGGGTAACGCCTTGCCACCAATCAACACCAGAGAACTCATTGCCTGGTTGCTGTAGATTGGGCTAGCCAGATTCCCGATCAACGACATAATTATTTCCGGATTATTGATCTTAACACTCGTGGCAATAGCTGTTTTTCTAACTTTTGGTTCAGCATCCGATAAAAGATCTATTAAAAACGAAACATTCTCTTCTGCCGATGAATGGAGCAAAAGCTCAGCGGCATACTGTCTATCATCCGGTTGCTCCGACCTCGCTAGTTTCTGGATTCGTTGTTTACTGATATCCCCTCCGTGTGCCAGAATGGCCTGTAAATCAATTTTGTTCAATAGCTTTTTTTCATCACTGCCAGATATGTCTTTATCTACGCGGATCACATACTGATCTGACACAGAAAGGCCTTTTACTTCATTCATTCTTCGCTGCGCATAATCACGAACACTATCCACTTCATTCTTCATCAATCCATTGATCCAGACGCCTACCTGTGCAGGATTCAATTTTTCTAAAAGGCGAAAGGAAAATACTGCCTTTGTCGATTTACTATCTACCAACTGCCTTTCAAGTCTGTTCATTACTTTCACAAATCCAACATCTAGCTTTTCCTGGCTGTGATCGATGTTCTCCAATTTGGATCTGATCTTCGCCTTATAGCCACCATACAGACGTTGAATAATCAACACATAACACAAGCAAAGCCCTGCAATGATCACCGGAATCCACACCAGTTGAAAAAAGGGGATCAATGACAACCCGAATATAAAAAGACCAGCAACCATCCTTCCGGATTCACTTATGATCCCCTCCACTTTAACTTGTATGCCAAACCTTGTGCGGTTGTCGAGCGGAACAAACATCAATTTATACACGGGGTTTTCAAGGGAATCTCTCAACATACTATTGAATAGTCGGCTGAGTGCGATGAACAAAAAGAAATAGATAAACGTATCTGGTTGACTTGCAATATCGAAACCGAAAAAAAGAGCAGCGAAAAATGAAACCACAGCAAAGAAACCAGTAACTATCGGAAGAATAAACAGCGAAAGTCGCAAGCCATAAGTGGTAATAATTCTATCATTAAAAAACGACTGCATTGCAAAACTTAGTAGGTAGATGGCTCCATTGAAATAAGCCAAGAAGTTTGTAAGATCACGCTGATTGGGATATTGCTCATTCAATAAATTCTGAAATATGAACTGATTAAAATTCAGTGTAACGACAGAGGTGATGAGAAAGAAGCTAAGCAGAACAACGTACTTATCTTTAAAAATCTTTGTAAACCCGGTTTCGCGCCTCGCCTCACTTGTGATTTTTGACTCTTTCTTAGCCAATCCAAATTGAATGGCAACAATTGCCAAACAAACAATGGCTCCAATAATGCTGATATCGCAAACGATCAAATAATCTGAGGTGTTTGGAAAAAACCTGGCTGACACGGGAATTAAAAAGTTGGTAAGAATGATCGCTAACAACTGACCCGTATCTATCCATCCGATAATCCGTTTCGATTGTTTAAAATCGAAGAGGCGGGCAAATAAACCCCAATAACACAAAAGCAGCAGAGCCGTTAATGGCCCCACTAGACAATACATCAAAAAGAGAATCTGATTTTGGAGATTTTCTGTTCCGAAATGGTAAAAATAATTGAGCGCAGAGGTGCAAATAAAAATCAGGACGAAGCTAAAAAAAACCAATGCAGAAAACCGAACTCGATTTTGAAAAAAAGAGAAGGTTACAGTGATCGCAATGCCCAAGCCACCTGAAATTAAAAACGCTTCATTGAGATGAGAACTTAACTTATTTAAAAAAAGCGATTCTGCTGTAACCTGATAAGTAGCTACGAAAATGCCTATGAAAAAACCCATTGAAAGCATAAGAACAACTTTCGTCTGTTCTTCTGGCTTTACATTCAAAAGGCGAAGAGCTCTTATATACACAGGTCTAAAATTACCATTAATTGCCAAAAACAAAAAAGCCAGAGATCATTTTTGATCACTGGCTTTGAAGCAAAAAAGAGCAAGTTATTTCTTCGCATCAACCGAATCTTTTTTAACAGTTTGACTCAATTGGAATGCCTCGTTCAGTCCTTTCACCACATCCTCGGTGATGTCGATACCTGCACTTCCGTATAAAAGATCACTAGAGGTGTCAAATTTTAGAACTGCTTGCAATCCTTTTTCAGCGCCATATTTTTTCAGGAATGTAGTGATGTTACCATACAATTCAGCATTTACTTTTGCCTGCTCATTTGCCAAGTCTTGTTCTATACTCTGCTGATAAAGGCGAAAATTTTGTTGCTTTTTTCCAAGATCCTCTTCCACCGCTTTTGCCTGGCCAATTGTCATTGTACTGATATTGCGCTGGTAGGCACCAATTTCGCTTTGCAGCGACTGAGCTCTGTTTTGAAGGTCTTGGTCTAATTTCTTTCCTTTGGCTTCAAAACGAACTCTAACTTCTTTGTAGTAATCATAATGCTTAAGAACAGAATCTGAATTGATGTAGGCAATCTTCAAATCTCCAGCCGGCACGAAAGTCGGTTGTGAACTCGTAGGTGAAGTAGAAAAGTGCAAATAGAATAAGATCGCAACTGCAACCAGTGAAATACCGCTCAGCGCGATGGGAACATTTTTCATTTTAGCTTGAATTTGGTTTTAAGGCTGCAAATATAAACAGAAAGGGTACAGTGCAAAACAAAAACATTCGCTACCAAGGCCTAATCTTCTTCGTCCAATTGAAAGGAATAAAGAGTCTCGTCAAGCACCAGTTTACTTGTTGTAAACTGATCGATAAATTTCTCGATGACTGACGCAGAAATTCGCTCGACCTGAAGCCCGACATCGAGGCTTACTCCAAAATCACCGTCTTCATCTATGTCAAGATACTCTTTTACTTTAATCGCCCCCTCCTCTTGCAAGCCTAAAATCACCTCCGCCATATGCAGACCGACCTCCTCCTGAAGGGTGGCCTCTTCCAGAGTAGTTGTCTCTGTCAAAGACTCATCTCTATTCCACCTGGGAAAACGCTCGGCTGTGATACTTTCCGCCAATTCATACAACTCACTTTCATGCTCTAAGCGAAGGGTGGTCAACACGGCATCATAAATGACTCTTTTACTTTGATAATGGCCGAGAAAACGAAAGTGAAAAAATTCTTCCGAATTGTTATGTTCATCGACAGGCAAAAATTTCTTTCCTGCACTGTCAAGTTTCGACTGAAACTCCGCAATTACAACGGGATCAAATCCTTCATTCATTTTGCGCTATTTTTGGTTTTCATCTTTGTACCATTCTGCATACATCGGATAGTTTTTGGCCGTGCGTTCAATCACCATTTTCATCTCCTCACCTACCTCTTTGATTCTCTTTGCAGGGATGCCCGCGAAAACGCTGCCCGGCTCTACTCTCGTTCCGGGAAGAACAATCGCGCCAGCTGCTATTACAGAACCCGATCCGATGATCGCATCGTCCATCACAATCGCCCCCATGCCAATCAAAACGTTGTCCTCGATCGTGCAACCATGTACCACCGCGTTGTGCGCAATCGAAACATTATTGCCAATGATCGTCTTTGCTTTCTGATAAGTGCAATGAATGACTGCACCGTCTTGAATATTGGATCGATTTCCAATGGTAATTGAATGGACATCGCCTCGCACCACCGCGTTGAACCAAACCGTGCATTCGTCTCCCATTACCACTTCACCAACTACCACAGCATTGTCTGCCAAAAAGCAGTTCGCTCCAAATTGGGGAGTAAATCCTCTAACCGACTTAACAATTGCCATATCTCTGTAAACTAAGCTACCTCAAGATTAAAAGAATCTATTAAGACCACAAAATCCTACTGACAAGATGTCACGATTACTCTAATTAATGCTAAATTTGTAACGAAAGAAATCAACAAATGAACAAATTGATTGAAAATATCGATTTCCTATCTCCAACAGATACAGAACTCCCTGAAACCATACGGGTGTCGCTTGATCAAAATACCGGAAAATCAAGAAAACTTTATATAGAGAGTTATGGCTGTCAAATGAATTTTTCTGACAGTGAGATAGTTGCTTCAATTTTGCAAAAAGAAGGGTTTGATACAACATCAGACATCAACCAAGCAGATCTCGTATTTCTAAACACTTGCTCAATCCGCGAGAAAGCTGAGCAAACGGTTCGTCACCGGCTCACCCACATCAATGGCCTCAAAAAGAAAAAGCCAGAACTGGTAGTTGGAGTGCTCGGCTGTATGGCCGAGCGATTAAAGACAAAGCTGCTAGAAGAGGAAAAAATTGTTGACCTCGTTGCCGGTCCGGATGCGTACAGAGATCTTCCGCAGTTAATTGGCCAGGTAGATGAGGGCGATAAAGCCGTCAACACTTTTCTATCACGCGAAGAAACTTATGCGGATATAAGCCCAGTAAGATTGAACTCGAATGGAGTGAGCGCATTTATCTCTATCATGAGAGGATGTGACAACATGTGCTCTTTCTGTGTGGTACCCTTCACGCGAGGCAGGGAAAGAAGTCGCGATCCACAGTCTATCGTGGAGGAAGCTACTGATCTTTTCAATCGTGGCTTCAGAGAAGTCACTTTGCTGGGGCAAAATGTAGATTCTTACAAATGGAGCGAAGTCGAAAACAATAAAGCACGTTTAGAGAAAAAAGAAGTTGACTCTATTGTCAATTTTGCCAATCTGTTAGAACTAGTTGCGAAAATAAATCCTGATTTGCGGGTTCGTTTCTCCACGTCTCATCCTAAAGATATCACAGACGAAGTATTGTACACCATCGCTAGGTATGAGAACATTTGCGACTACATTCACTTGCCCGTGCAAAGCGGCAATAGTCGAATATTGGAAATGATGAATCGTGGCTACACCCGAGAATGGTATCTCCAGCGTGTTGCAAAAATCAGAGAAATACTCGGAAATGACTGTGGACTTTCTTCAGACATGATCACTGGCTTTTGTTCAGAAAATGAAGAAGAGCATCAAGACACCCTTTCGCTCATGGAATTAGTGGGTTACGATTATTCGTATATGTTCCATTATTCAGAACGGCCCGGAACCTTGGCAGCCAAAAAGTTCCCTGATGATGTGCCTCTCGAAGTAAAAAAGAGAAGACTGGATGAAATCATCAAAATGCAAAGTCGCTTGTCCCTGAGAAGAAATCTTTTGGATATTGGAAAAATCCAGAAGGTTCTTGTTGAAGGAACCTCTAAGAAATCTACTGATCATCTTCAGGGTCGCAACTCTGCCAATAAAGTAGTTGTTTTTCCAGGAGGAAATAAAAAGAAAGGCGAATACGTCCATGTATTGATAGAAAGCTGCACTGGTGGAACGCTGATTGGTAAGCAAGTGTAGAAATGAACGAACAAACGAATAAATGACAGCAACAGAAACCGATATTTTAAATCTGAAAAACAGGTTTGGCATAATAGGCAACGCCAATCTTTTAAACCATGCCGTGCGTGTAGCGATGCAAGTGGCACCAACCGATATGACCGTTCTTATCACTGGCGAAAGTGGATCTGGAAAAGAATCTTTTTCGAAAATCATACACCAACTTAGTCCAAGAAAGCACGGTCAGTTTATTGCCATCAACTGTGGGTCAATACCCGAGGGTACGATTGATTCGGAATTATTTGGGCATGAGAAAGGCTCGTTCACCGGTGCGCACGAAGCAAGAAAGGGATATTTTGAAGTAACCAATGGTGGCACTATTTTTCTAGATGAAATTGGAGAAATGCCGATGGGAACCCAAGCGCGATTATTGCGCGTGCTTGAGAATGGCGAGTTTATTCGTGTCGGTTCATCGAAAGTATTGAAAACGGATGTACGGGTAGTGGCGGCCACAAATGTGAATCTTCTCAATAAAGTTGAACAAGGTCGATTTAGAGAAGATCTTTACTACCGTCTCAATAGTGTTCCGATCTATGTACCGCCACTTCGCGAACGCGGCAAAGACATTGAGTTGCTGTTTAGAAAGTTTGCTACCGACTTTGCGGAAAAATATAAAGTTAAGCCAATCACCTTAACAGATGACGCCAAAGAACTACTATTGAAATACCGATTTCCAGGAAACATCCGGCAGCTTAAGAATTTGGTTGAACAAATTTCAGTTTTATCGCCCGACCAAAAAGAAATCAATGCGGCTACACTAGATTTGTATATTCCAAAAGAATCCACCCTTCCAGCGCTCTACAATGGGCAGTATGGTGCAGAAAATATTTCTGAGCGTGAGATATTGTACAAAGTCTTGTTTGATATGCGAAAAGATGTTAACGATCTAAAGAAGCTAGTGCATGAAAGTTTCAGAAACCCAGACCAAGCCGCTCAACTCATAAAAGAGAACACTTCATTGTTTGATGGTATCCATCACGAAGAGAATACAGGGCGCAAGGAAACGGTCATAAATATTAATGCACCACGCGCAGTTGAGCAGGTGGATACCCCAGAAGAGGTTCAAGACATCACTCACGTTACCGAGGACGATTCTCTTTCCATTGAAAAGAAGGAAAAAGAACTCATCATGCGCGCACTCCGAAAGAACAACGATAAACGAAAATATGCGGCACGGGATTTGGGAATTTCAGAGAGAACACTCTACCGCAAAATAAAGGAATACGGGCTAGAGGAATAGACGCAAAAATTAAAAAAATGAGTTACCATTTGATTCCAGGCAGTGTAAAAAAATTTTGCTTGTTATTGGTTCTCCTTGTTTCCGTGAGCGGCTGCGGGTTTAAGTATTCGCTTTCTGGGGCTGCGACCACTGCAAAAACGATTCAAGTCGATCTTTTTTATAATAATACAGATCTTGGGCCCGCCAATCTGGGACAAAATTTTACCAACAAGTTGAAGGACTATTATCAACGCAATTCCAGTTTAAAAGTAGTAGAGGAGAATGGTGAATTGCTAATCGAAGGGACGCTCGTTCAATATGCTGTTGCTCCACTCGCTCCGGTGGCAGGCACTAGTGCAGCTCAGCCATCGCAGGCCGCTCTTACCCGACTGACCATTGGAGTGAAAGCCAACTATGTTGATACAAAAAATCCAAAAAATAGTTTCAAAGACAAAACCTTCAGCTTCTACGCTGATTTTCCAAATGATCAAAATCTTATTTCTATCCAAGAGAGTTTGGAGAATAAAATATTCGATCAGATATTTCTAGATATCTTCAATGCCACACTGGCTAACTGGTAGGTTCATTTTTTATTTTGATTTCGTTTTAGATTAAATCTATTTACTAAAAAATTATGTCTCGAATTCTAACCGGCATTCAAAGTAGTGGTAGGCCACATCTGGGTAACTTATTGGGCGCTATCATTCCTGCGATTAAATTATCAAAACTTCCGGGGAATGAATCTTTGTTTTTTATAGCAGACCTACATTCCTTAACTACTATCAAAAATGCACAACAGCGAATCGACAATGTCAATGCTGTTGCTGCTGCCTGGCTGGCATTTGGGTTCGACATCGAGCATAATCTACTGTATCGTCAAAGCCGAATCCCCGAAGTATGCGAATTGACTTGGTACTTGAGCTGCTTCACTCCTTTTCCAATGTTAGGTAATGCGCATTCATTCAAAGATAAGTCAGATCGACTCGCAGATGTCAACGCTGGATTGTTTACTTATCCTGTATTAATGACAGCAGACATCATTCTTTACAACGCCCACTATGTGCCTGTTGGAAAGGATCAAAAGCAACATCTGGAAATGGCGCGGGACATTGCAAGCGGGTTCAATGCAATCTATGGGGAAACATTTGTTGTGCCCGAAGCAAAAATAGAGGAACAAGTCATGACAGTTCCTGGAACAGATGGGCAAAAGATGAGTAAGTCCTACGGAAATACAATCGACATTTTTCTGACCGATAAAGAGCTAAAGAAACAAGTGATGTCCATTGTTACTGATAGCACACCCATGGAAGCTCCTAAGAACCCCGATACCGACAATGTTTTTGCCATCTATAAATTATTGGCAAGCGCAGAGCAAATTAGCTCCTTGAGGGCCAATTACCTCGCAGGAAACTTTGGCTACGGACACGCTAAGCAAGAATTATTTGAGTTGATAGTATCAAAGTACAAGAATGAACGTGAGGCTTTCAATTTCTACATGGCCAATCTACCCGAATTGGAGAAAAAATTACGGCAATGTGAAGCAAAAGCAACGGAAATCGCTCGAGAAGTTTTAGGTCGGGTTCGAAAGAAACTTGGTTACTAACCGGATGGCTAAACTTGGCTGAGTAAGAAATTTCTCTGACTCACTAACCATGTGGAACTAGTTCCAAAAATTGGCTTTGCTATTAAAGGAAGGACAAGGTATTAGTCTGTTTTTTCTCTTGACTCCCCTGCGCAGTGGCTTTGCCTCGAATTCGTAGACAACAGATATCTCATGCGCTCCCCCAGATGCGGTTGCGAGACCAGACGTACTAAAATCGTAACTATATCCAATCGTTAGGCTTTTAAAATACAATCCAAGAGTAAAGATTAATGCATCTTGTTGAATAGAATTCTTAACAGTGGACTCCCAAGGCTTACCTCTATACCAGACGCCTAACGACACAGGATCAATATGATAATTGAGTCCAACATCCATCTGAGACACCAACCCTTGAGCTCGGTAGATAAATGAAGGGGTCAGGTAATCTGGTTTTGCGTTTTTGCCAATACCGCGATTGATTGTAATTCTTCCGCCACCGTGTATCACCATTTTCGTGGGTAAGCGAGTTTCTGTGTTGAGAACAGATAAATTTGGATTGTTAATATGACTAAAAGCTGTGCCAAAAAAGAGAGCTTTGCTATATAAAACAAAACCTGCGCTAAAATCAAAATATTGAGTATTGCCAAGGCGTTGAAAAGCGGGATCCAAAGAGGCACCATTGAATTCCAAACCGTCACCGAATTGAAGCTTACTTCTATCTAGGCCATTAATACCATAGCCAAAACTTAAACCGGGTGAAAATACGAGTTTCTCTGAAAGCCTAACTTTGTAACTGTAATTTAATCCCACCGTTGTTGTTCGCCAACCTGCTGTACCCATCTTATCAGTGGTAGCAATAATACCGAAACCACTTCGCACTTCATCTACCCAAATATCATAGCTTGCTGCAAACGTTGAAAATGACTGTGGCAAATTAGGCCACTGAGTCCGATGAATAAAAGTGGCGCGTTGCTGGTTAGTGATGCCTGTAAATCCTGGATTAAGGTAAAGTGGAGACTGGTAATACTGAGAGAATTGAGGATCTTGACCGCTGGCGACAGCAACACCAAAAAACAACAAGCCGGGTAGTATAAATTTCTTCATCTCAGAATTCGCAAAGATATTCAT